>Ga0070698_100003618_pt1 | contig 16992 bp, 19 predicted proteins | sample KBSK1502metaG_FD_65477 | JGI IMG/M metagenome (GOLD analysis project Ga0070698, IMG submission 65477) | Corn, switchgrass and miscanthus rhizosphere microbial communities from Kellogg Biological Station, Michigan, USA - KBS K1-50-2 metaG | ecosystem: Host-associated > Plants > Roots >...
GCACTCGGGCAGGCGCCCATGCAGTACCTGACCGAATGGCGCATGACCCTGGCACGAGACCACCTACGCGCCGGCGAGCTAACCCTCGCGCAGATCGGCGCACGCACCGGCTACGCCTCCACCTACGCCTTCGCCGCTGCGTTCCGACGCCACCACGGAGTTCCGCCCGGCCAATGGCGACAAATGCAGACGAGAAACCCGCAAGTCGCGCAGGCAGCCGCACTCGGTCGGTGACCTAACACCGCAAGAGGCCCAGATCTCCCGCCTCGTGGCGCAACGTCACACCAACAGGGAGATCGCCGCTCAGCTGTTCATCAGCCCGAGCGCGGTCGAGTGCCGCTTACGCAAGGTGTTTGGCAAGCTCGACATCAAGTCGCGGACACAGCTTGTGCGGCGCTTGTCCTAGCGCGGGGTAAGGCGGGCGGCTCCGGGATCGTCTCCGGTGCACCCTCATCACAGCTCGCAAAGCGAGCTAGTTCCCGGGGTGGCTGAGAACTCGCGACCCCTGTGGCGGCTGCCCTACGCTGGGGCGCAGAGATGATTGCGAAGGGGCCGCCGGGCGGCATCGCGAGGTTGGCCGGACGAGCCGTTGCCCGAATCGGCTACGGCGCGATGCAACTGCCGGGCCCGGGGGTGCTGGGACCCCCCCGCGATCGGGCCCTGGCCCTCACGGTGCTGCGCCGGGCCGTCGAGCTCGGCGTCAACCACATCGACACGGCCCAGTATTACGGTCCCGACACCGCCAACGAGCTGATCCACGCCGCGCTTCATCCATACCCAGAGGACCTGGTGCTGGTCACCAAGGTCGGCGCCGAGCGCGACCGCCAAGGCCGCTGGATTTCCGCGCAACGACCCCACGAGCTGCGAGCCGGGGTCGAGGCCAACCTGCGGAGCCTCGAGGTGGAGAGGATCGACGTGGTCAACCTCCGACTCCTCGGTGCTGAGCGGGGCCCTGGTGATAGAGCGATGCGGGTCGACCTCGACAGTCAGTTGGCCGAGATGATTGCTCTGCGCGCCGAAGGCAAGATCGGCGGTGTCGGCATTAGCAGTGTCAACGTCAACGAGTTGCGCCAGGCGCTCCCGGCCGGCATCGCCTGCGTACAAAATGCATACAACCTCCTCGACCGGGCGGACGAACCGCTCCTTGAACTCTGCCGGGAGCACGACGTTGCCTGGGTGCCGTACTTCCCACTCGGCTCGGCCTTCGCGGGCGCGGCCAGGGTGACCGAGCACCCTGTCGTGCTGGCTGCCGCCGCGGCTCGAGGAGCCACGCCCGCCCAGGTCAGCCTGGCCTGGCTCCTGGCCCACGACCCAAACATCCTGCTGATTCCTGGCACGTCGAGCCTGGAGCACCTCGAGGAGAATGTGGCCACCGCCGACGTTCGCCTTGACGCCGCCACGATGGCGGTCCTGGACGGTCTCGCCACGGCCCGCGACCGGCGCTGACCAGCGATTCGGGAAACCGGAGGTCGTGCAAGCAGGCGAAGCCGTCTTAGCGTCCGGCGCAAGACGAGGCAGCGCGCAAGCGACTTCTATACGCCAGATACCTAAGTGTGAGGAGCGGGCCAACAAGTCTAGGGCTCCACACATACGGTGCCGTATGGGTGACGTGATTCAACCCAGGGAGGTAACGACGAATGAGCGACCTAGAGGCGCTGGCAAACGAAGCATTCGACATGGCGATAGAGCGGGACTTTGCGGTCCCTGAAAATGGCGAGATCCCGAATACCGTGAGGGCGGGGATGGATGGGAATCGAACCCACCCAGGACGCCTCAACAGCGCCCCGCAAACGGTTTTGAAGACCGCGTTTCTGACATCCGCGCCCGTCCGCCGACGTCCACTCCAGATCAAAGCGGCGCCTCACGCGTCCGCTGACGTCCGTGGCCGTGCGCTTCGGGTCCCGATGTCAGCTGTCAGCTTGGCTGTCAGAACCGCTGCAGGACCAGCACGGATCGACCGGCCGTCCGCACCACGTCGCTGACGGATCGCGTTTCTGGTTCGGGCTGCAGCCGACCGGTGTCGTAGAGAAGCCTCCATGGACCGCCGTACTGCTTCGGCAGCGTCCACTTGACCTCCCGAGGATGTGCGTTGAAAACCAGGAGAAACGAGTCATCTGTCAGTGGCTGCCCACGTTCGTCGTGGCCGGGGATGCCTTTTCCGTTCAAAAAGACCCCAAGCGAGCGCTCATGTCCCGCTACCCAGTCCTTGTCGGTCATCACCTTTCCGCTCGGCTTGAACCAACCAATATCCACAGTTCCGCGAATCGGACGCCCCTGGAACCAGCGACGCCGGCGAAAAACGGGGTGCTCGCGTCGCAGCCCGATCAGCCAGCGCAGCATCTCCATCAGCTCCCTGTCGACCTGATCCCAGTTGACCCACGACAGCTCGTTGTCCTGGCAGTAAGCATTGTTGTTGCCCTTCTGCGTCCTGCCGAGCTCGTCACCCATCAGCAGCATCGGCACGCCCTGCGCGAGGAAAAGTGTGGTCAGGCAGTTACGCTCCTGCTTTGCTCGCAACCTCATGACAGCGGGGTCGTCTGTGTCGCCCTCGACGCCGCAGTTCCACGAGCGGTTGTGCGATTCACCGTCGGCGTTGTGCTCGCCGTTCGCCTCGTTGTGCTTCTCGTTGTAGGAGACAAGATCACGGAGCGTGAAGCCATCGTGCGCAGTGACGAAGTTGATGCTGGCCACCGGCCGCCGTGAGTCGTTCTCGTAGAGGTCCGAGCTGCCGGTGAGCCGCGACGCGAGCTCGGCAACGGTCGACGGGGCGCCCCGCCAGAAGTCTCGCACGGCGTCCCTGAATCTGCCGTTCCACTCCGACCAGAGGGCTGGAAAGTTTCCGACCTGGTAGCCACCCTCGCCGATGTCCCATGGCTCGGCGATGAGCTTGGCACGGCTCACGACGGGGTCCTGGTGGATGAGGTCGAAAAATGTCGAAAGCTTGTCGACCTCGTAGAACTCTCGGGCCAGCGTTGCCGCCAGGTCAAACCGGAAACCGTCGACGTGCATCTCGGTGATCCAGTACCGGAGCGAATCCATGATCAGCTGCAGCGTTTGTGGATGCTGCACGCTGAGGCTGTTGCCGGTGCCCGTGGTGTCGTAATAGAACTGCGGGTCCTCGGCGACGAGCCGGTAGTACGCGGCGTTGTCTATGCCGCGGAAGCAGAGGGTCGGCCCGAGGTGATTGCCCTCCGCGGTGTGGTTGTAGACGACGTCGAGGATGACCTCGATGCCTGCTTCATGCAGCGCGCGGACCATGGCTTTGAACTCGTTGACCTGCTGGCCGCTCTGGCCGCTGCTTGCGTATCCGTTATGCGGCGCAAAGAATCCGATCGTGTTGTATCCCCAGTAGTTGCGGAGCGACATGTCGAGCAATCGATGGTCCTGAACAAACTGGTGAATCGGCATGAGCTCGACAGCCGTGACCCCCAGCATCTTCAGATGCTCGACCACGGCCGGGTGCGCGAAACCGGCATAGGTGCCGCGCAACTCTTCCTCCACATCTGGATGACAGCGCGTCATGCCTTTCACGTGCGCTTCATAGATGACCGTTTCGTGAAGTGGGGTTTCAGGGGGACGGTCGTTGCCCCACTCGAAATACGGGTTGTGCACCACAGACCGGAAAACATATGGAGCGCTGTCGCTGGTATTGATTGAGCCCTCGTTGCCGAGCTCGTACGAGTAGCACGCTGGGTTCCATTGGATCTCTCCCTCGATGGCGCGGGCGTATGGATCCAGCAGGAGCTTGCTCGGGTTGCACCGCGCGCCTCGCTCGGGCGCGTATGGACCTCTGACGCGGTACCCATAGCGCTGGCCGGGCTCGATGTTGGGTAGATAAGCGTGCCACGAGAACGCATCGACCTCCTCGAGTGGGACTCTTCGTTCCTGTCCTTCGTCGTCGAAGAGGCAGAGGTCGACCGCCTCGGCGACCTCGCTGTAGAGAGCAAAGTTCGTCCCGGTACCGTCGAAGTTGGCGCCTAGCGGATAGGCGCGGCCAGGCCAGACCTCGAGATCATGCACGTTCGACGACCTCTACCTCGGTGCAATCGGGCACGCAGAGGTTCACGCGGACGACGACGCCGTCGCGCTCGAAGACGATTCTGTCCCCATCCACACGCGCCTTGACTTCCTGCGCAACCGCGGGCATGCGGCGACGCAGCGCGATCAGGTCCCGATACCAACCGAGCATCCGTCGATGGTAGGGCTCGTCCAGCTCGTCCCATTTCAGCTTCGACTGCTCGAAGGTGCCCGGGTCTTGCGGGTCTGGGACCTCGTCTGGGTTCCAGCCGAAAGCGGCGAACTCCCGGCGCCGTCCTTCCGACACGGCCTTGCCCAACGCCGGGTCCGCGTGGTCGGTGAAGTAAAGGAAGGGCGTGCTCGCGGCCCATTCCTCTCCCTGGAACAAGAGCGGCGTGAAGGGCGTGGTCAGGAGCAGCGCCGCTGCCGCTTTTAGCCTGCCTTCGTCCACCAGCGCCGCGAGTCGATCACCCGCGGCCCGATTCCCCACCTGATCGTGGTTTTGAGCCGCGACGACGAAAGCGTTCGGAGGAACACCGGCCGCTTTGGCACCGCGCATCCTCTGCCGGTGGTGCGACCACTCGCCGTCGTAGACCCACCCCTGGCGGAGCGCCTTCGCGAGCATCCCGGGGGATGTGAAGTCCTCGTAATAGCCCGTCCGCTCGCCGGTCAACGCGACATGAAGCGCGTGATGCCAGTCGTCCGCCCACGCCGCGTCGAGTCCGTACCCGCCGGCATCGCGAGCGCGCACCAGGCGCGGGTTGTTGGCGTCGGTTTCGGCGAACACCAGCACTGACCTACGCAGCGCAGCCGACGCAGCATGCACCTCGCTTGCTAGCTGCTCGAGGATGTTCAATGGCGAATCGTCGACGATGGTTTGCACCGCGTCCAGACGCAGGCCATCGATGTGGTAGTCATGAATCCACATCAACGCGTTGTCCACGACGAAACGACGGACCCCGTCGCTGTCGTCTTCATCGAAATTGAAAGGCGTCCCCCAGGCAGTCCGATGTCGATCAATGAAGTAAGGGCCGAAATCGCCCAGGTAGTTGCCCACCGGGCCGGAGTGGTTGTAGACGACGTCGAGAACGACGCCGAGACCGATGGCGTGACAGTTGTCGACCAGTCGCTTAAGGCCGGCTGGACCCCCGTAGGCGTGATGCGGAGCAAAGAAATCCACACCGTCATACCCCCACCCTCGATTGCCCGAGAACTCTGCGACTGGCATGAGCTCGATGGCGTCGACGCCCAACGCGACAAGGTGGGGAAGATGGTCGATCACGCCGTCGAAGGTGCCCGCCGGTGAGAAGGTCCCGACGTGCAGCTCATAGAGGACCAGGCGAGAGGGTGACAGGCCGCTCCACCTCGCGTCAGTCCAGGAGTGCAGCCCATGATCGACGACCTCGGACAAGCCCAGCACACCGTCGGGTTGCGAAGCGGAGCGTGGATCGGGGCGCGTCTCACCGCCTTCGACTGCAAAGCCGTAGCGGGTCCCTGGCCCGGCCGCCGCATCTTCGCCTTCCCACCAGCCACCTTCGAACTCGGTCATTGGAGCGCGATTTCCGCCCGAGACGAGGTCAACGCGTTGTTTACGGGGCGCCCAGACCCTGAAACGATGCATCGCGCCTAGCCAGATGAGGCGCGCCGCGCCAGGACGACGACCGGAAACCGGCGCGTCAGCTCGGCGACGGGGACGTCGAGTCCGCCCTGGTGTTCTTCGCCGGTGAGCAGACTTCCCCAGTCGCCGTCAGGAATGCCAATCGCGGTGTCGGCCCAATCACCGGCCAGCCCAATCACGAGCCGGGGTACGACGACGAGCAGGCGATCGCGGACAAAGCCGACAGCATGGCGTGCCTTGGCTCCAGACGCGATGAGCGGCATGTAGCTCGGGCTGCCGAAGAGATTGGGGTCAGTCCTCCGCTGCTCCAGGAGGCGGTTGATGAGCCACAGCTTCGGAGCGCCCTCGTCCCCCCGCGCCATGACGTCGCTCAATGCGGCATTACGAATCTCCGACACCAGCCTGGCCAGATGCTCAAAGTCCACCGGCCGCCGGTTGTCAGGGTCGACAAGGCTCAGGTTCCACACTTCCGTGCCCTGGTACAGGTCGGGCACTCCAGGCGCGGTCAACAGGAGGGTGGTCTGAGCGAGCGACGCAAGCCGCCCCAGGGCCACCAGCTGGTGACGGCCGATGAACGACTCGAGCTCACTCATGAACTCGGCGTCGGCCATCACGCTGCCGGCGAATTGAGTCAATGCGTCCTCGAATGCCCGAACCGGGTTGATCCATGAGGTGTGGACCTTGGCTTCGCGAGCGGCTTTCTGCAGGAACGCCAGGAGGCGCGGCTCGTCGACCGGCCAGGCTCCGACCATCGTCTGGTACATGAGGTATTCGAGGTTTCGGTCAGGGAATCCCTGCGCCCGATGGCGCTCGTTGTGCTCCGCCCACCGCCGGACCGCTGACTCCCACTCCGTCGGGATCTCCGAAAGCAGGTTTGTCCTCGCCCGCACGTCGGCACTGCGCTTGGTGTCGTGAGTGGAGAGAGTGAGCATCGTGTTGGGCCACTTCTCGGCGGTCTTGAGGCAGTGCGCGTGGAATGCCTCGACAGATCGGCCGAACAAGCCTGGATCACCGCCGACCTCGTTGAATGAGACGAGGCGGTTGTAGCGATAGAACGCCGTGTCCTCGACTCCTTTCGCCATCACCGCGGGGGTGACCTGCTGGAATCTCGCGGAGAACTCGGCCTCGTTGGTGCCTTGATGCTGCATCAGCAACAGCTCACCCACAAAGGAAAGGAGTTCGGCGTCGATGTCCCGCCGGCGACGCGTGGCTTCCTGAACCGCGATCCAAACCTCCCTCCGGTCCTGTTCAGAGGGGGCAGAGCCGCCACGGACGTAGGTTCTGTAGACGCCGAGGCACGCGGCGACCTCGCGGACAGCCTCCCGCAGCTCACGACGGGTGCGATCGCGGTGGCGCCGGTTGTCATCGCAGATGTCCACCAGCAGGTTGGTCAGGCGTTCAAAGTCGGGGGCGAGCTCAGTGGTGATGATCTCGTGCTTACACGTGCGAGCCACCTCCGAGAAAAGCTGCGATTCGCCAGTAAACGCGTGGTACAGGGCGGTCAAAGACCCTTCGTTGGCAGCCTCGACAGATAGTCCGTCGACATACGCGATGAAGTCGTAGCCGGTCGTGCCCTGGACCGGAAAAGTCTCCGGAATCTCTTCACCGGCGGCCAGGATGTCCTCAACCACGATGTACGTGCCGGGCGCTGCCGACCGCAACCGTCCCAGGTAGGCGACCGGGTCTCTCAAGCCGTCGACGTGATCGATGCGGAGACCGGCCACGCTGTGGTCTGCAACCAGTCGGAGGATCACGCCGTGGCTGTCGTCGAAAACCTGTTGGTCCTCGACGCGCAGGCCGATGAGGCTGTCGATGGTGAAGAAACGCCGGTAGTTGAGTTGCTCTTGCGCGCTGCGCCAATAAGCAAGGCGGTAGTGCTGGCGCTCGAGGACCGCGTCGAGGGTATCGAAGTCTCGGTTCACCGAGTCCAGTTCCAGGCCGTCGAGGCTCTCAGGCGAGACCGGAAACACGAGATCGTGGTAGCGGACGACTGTCTCGGAGCCGTGCCTTTCGAGTTTCAAAGCGCCATTTTCGAGCTCTCGGCCATAACGATCCCGCAGCACACCAAGCAGCACTTTGCCCTTCATGGCCGAGATCGGAGATGCCCAGTCGACGTCGAAGTAGTTTGCGTACTGGCTCGATGGACCGTTCCGCAGCAAGTCCCACCACCAGGGGTTCTCGCGCCCGACGGTGGCCATGTGATTCGGCACGATGTCCACCACCAGCTCGAGCCCGTGCTCGCGCAGTGCGGCGACGAGCCGCCGAAACGCGAGCTCGCCCCCGAGATCCTCATTGACCCGTGTCGGGTCGACAACGTCATACCCGTGACTGCTGCCATGAGCGGCTTGAAGGATCGGCGAGCAGTAGACGCGTGCGATTCCGAGGGAGGCGAGATAGCCGGCACAGGCTGCCGCGTCGTCAAACGTGAACTGTTTCGAGAGTTGAAGCCGGTAGGTGGAAGCGATCTGCACCCGAAAGCTTCCCACAAGCGCGTACTCTGACACGGCGCTTTGGAACTGGATGCTCAAGGCACCAAACGTCCCCGAGCGTTACTGCAGCAAGCTCACGGCCACCCGACGGCCTGTGTCCAGGATGCGACACGCGCAAAGCACGATCAAAGCCCTGCGTGCGACGAGAAACAATGTCCCGCCCTGTCCCAAAGGGCAACACTCGCTAGGCTAGGGCGTCACCGCTGGTGATCGATCGACGCACCGAGGCTGTCAGAGCATCAGGTGTGGTCTTGCTCTTTCGCAAGAATTGACGAGCACCGAGCTCAATGCTTCGATTCTCCGCTTCTGGCTCCTCAAGGTTGGTCAGGATCAAGACAGGAATGTCGCGGAGGCGATTGCTGGCGCGCATCGCATCGAGAAGCTCCAGGCCGTTCATGCCCGGCAACGCGATGTCGAGGATGATGAGGTCGGGCTGAAACCTCTCGGCCATCGACAATCCGGTTCCGCCGTCAATCGCGGTTAGAACCAGGTAACCGTCCAGTTCCAGTTGCAACCTGTACATCTGAGCAACGGCGGCATCGTCCTCGACAAGGAGCACGCTTTGGGCGCCGACAACGGCGGGTTCAGCCATGTCGATCGCCAACTGTCGACCGCAGCCTTCCCTCGGCGAGAAAGGGCTGCAAGCCGGATAGCGTCGACGTCGAACAGCGCTTGAAGCTGGTTTGCGTCGGCATCAAGGATGCGCTAGCGATCCACGCCAAGCCAATTGGCGCATTTGGAACGCATCGTCTTGGACGCGCCCCAATAGCCCATTGCCCCAAGATTGCGACCCTCCTTTCCAGGCGGCATCGGCCGCCTGCGAAGACTCTACGCGCCTCGTTGGCTGCCGCATCGCGTTTAGCTTGGCCCGCCACGCCAGGATTTAGGAGCCCGAGTGGGCCCGAGCCCTCGAGAACCTAGGAAACGGGTCGAATCCTGTCTGTTACCTGGTACGTGTCAAGGGTTCCGGTTTGGACCAAGCCCGGGCGACCCACGATGAGGACTCGTCCTACATCCGATTCGCCTGGTCGTAATCTTTACATCTCTATACAAAATTCCGGGTAGCACGTCATCAGCCCGCGTTTTAGCGTCGAAGGAGGCCTGATAGATATGGTTCTCAACCTCGATTTCGACACAATTCTGGTCTGGCTCCTCGTAGGCCTGGTGGCCGGATTCTTCGCCAGCCACCTGGCCCTGGGCCACGGCTTGGGAGTTGTGGGTGATGTGATCGCGGGCATTGTGGGTGCGCTGGTGGGCGGGCTTCTGGCCGGCGTCTTCCACTGGAGCATCGCGATCGTCGGGCATCCGATTCTCAGCGCGATGCTGATCGCGTTCATCGGTGCCGTGATTGTGCTTATGGCCGTCAGGCTTTTCAGCCCAAGCGGCATCTCGCGACGCGTTAACTGGAGCTGAGCGGGAGCTCCAGATCGTAGGCGGCATGACGCGGCGCCTGGTCTCCAGGCGCCCGTCGCCGTCGAAGGCCCGGAGACGCCGTTCGTGCCGTACCGCGAAAAAGCAATGACCCCAGCGAACCCATCCGGCTTGCGCCTTCCGAATCCACCGGGGCCATAACGATCATCGCACCTACGGTTCGCCTGTCAACAGAGCATTTGTCTGCTTGGCGACGATTTATAGGCCCCATCGATTATTCCCTCTCCGCCGTGCATGCGACAACGCGCCGACAACCGATCAACAGCAAAGGGTCGAGAGAACCGGTTATCACTGCACCGTCGGCGCGCGACTCCATCAGCCAATTTAGGCGGGAAACCGCTTCCGCCCTGCCACGTTTCGGCCAACTTCGCGGCTCCATCCAAGCGCATGTCGTTCAGGGCGGCCGGAAGATCATCGCCGGCCGCACGGTACCGCGCGGTGAGGCCTCAAGGCCGCGAGACGCCGGCAGGATCGGTCCACGCAGCCGGCCGCTGAGGCCACTACCATCACGGCAGATAGCTACCACCGACGCCGACCGTGCCGCCGCCAACAAGGAGGTCGTTCTGCGGTATTTCGCGGCGATGGAGCGCCGCGACTGGGACGCCGCTGCCGACTGCTGGGCTCGAGACGCGGTAAACCGTGCTTCCGGCCGCTACGACGTTAATCCCGCGATGGTCGGACGCGACGCGGTCAAGCGAGTCTTCCAGGCCCTCAACACCGCCTTCCCCGACAGGCGTTGGCAGCTGGACGCAATGATCGCTGAGGGTGACCGAGTAGCCTGCCAGATGACGATTACCGGCAGCTTCGGCAAGGTTCCGCCACGTCCTCCAGGGCCCCTACCACCGAACTGGCTCGGTGTCGAGAGTACGGCGCTCGTTCCGGTGTCCGCTGAGGGCAAGCCGTACTCGGTCAAGCATGTTCACGTATTCACGATTCAGGACGGGTTGATCACCGAGCATCAAGCGGTTCGTGACGACCTTGCCCTGCTGCTCCAGTTAGGTGCGATCTCCCCGCCCGCGTAGCCTCAACTGGCCGGTGCGTTCGGTATCCCATGTCCTCCAGGAGATCGACATAGTTGGTTACGTGGTCTGCTAGCTCGTTGAGACATCGATACTCAACCGTCTCGTAAAGCCACTTGTATCGAGGATCCCGCTCGGGAAGGAGCGCAGCTACCCTCTCGACGCCAAACTCGTTCAAGAGATCCGCGATTTCGTCTTGTGCGACAGCAAGACGCTCTGAAGCCTCGCCCACCGGCCATGGCAGACGATCTGGCACCTGCTGCACGACGCCATCGACCAGCAGAGCCAGAAAGGCGCCTGTAGGCGAGCACGAAACACCTAGCGTTCGGGGCACGAACCGATCGTATCGTTGACGCCTCATAACCGCAAAGAGTCTTGTGCGAGTATGAACGTGCACTGCCGTACGAGAACGTCCGCCGCTGTGGCTGTCATCTTGGCTGTCATTTCGCCGAAATTGGCGGGGATGGATGGGAATCGAACCCACCCAGGACGCCTCAACAGCGCCCCGCAGACGGTTTTGAAGACCGCGTTTCTACAGTCCGCCAGCGTGCAGCGACGTCGGCACAAGATGAAAAGTCACTAGCCGGGATCCGCTGACGTTCGCTGATGATTGCTACCGTCCGACAGAATGGCTGTCATCTTGGCTCTCAATTACGCCGCTGGGAGAGTCTTAGTCCCTTGACCCTTGTCGACCGAATGATCCCGGCGATGCTCGCAAAGCGGTCGGCGCGGCACGTGGAATGTGCAGGGTTTGGAGATCCAGATAAGACTCCAATGTCGCGTCCGCGCATGGCTAGCAGCGCGCTTTTTCAGTACTTAGGGAAATCCCCGCGAAGAGCTGCTTGCATTGCTCCACTGACGTTCTGCCGGCGCGCAACATCAGCGTGCCGGACGTTAACGGAACACCGACGAGGCCCGCGAGCCCGCCGCAAGAGGATGGCCAACATTTCCAGGAAATTGCACCGCATGTGAACGCGTAGTCAGCTGCTTCACGTTGCGCCTGCCCGCCGCGCGCCATTCACGGGGCTCTTGGCGACGACACGCACACATTCGGTGAATTTACCCGCGTCAAATGGCTTGGCCACAATTGCGTCCACCAACCCTGTAGCACGGAGATCACGTAGGGCGTCTGTGTCGCTGGAAACGACGATGATCGGAATCGTCGCGGTACTCGGTTCCGAGCGGAGTCGGCGTATCAGCTCCATCCCACCCAGGACCGGCATCCTCAAATCGGTCGTGACTATGTCGGGCAGGCGACTCGGCTGAATCAGTTCGAGCGCATTCTCGCCGTGGCCGGCTTCGACGATCTCGTGGCCATCCCTCTCGAGGATCATCCTCATGACAAGGCGTGTGCTTGGGTCGTCGTCGACGATCAGGACGGTGCTCAAGGTGTAGGCATCACCATCGACGAAGCGGCGAAACAAAGTCAGTAACGCTCTTTGGAGCCGCTGCGGCTAGGTTTGGCGCCGGACCTCCAACTCGCCGAGCTCTTACCCACAGCCTTCCAATAACCGAGGCGTCGCGAGATCAGCACGAGCTGAGGCCCACACAGATGTTTCTCTCAAGCGACAACCAATCCAGTAACGCCCGCGTGCGCCACCTGAGTCTGGCGCCCTCTCGGCCGTAGAGATCGTGTGACTCCGCTGAGCACGGAGTGCGCAATATTTGTAATGCAGGAAAGCTCGATCTCTTGCTTACAGGCGCCCCAACGGCATGCGACATTCCTCGAAGTGAGTAACGCTAAAGGTTGGACCGCACAGCTTCGATCAGCGCATAGGTGCCGAGCGCTTGAGCTGGGGCCCGACAACATTCGTATCACCTGTGGCAGATGAGCCCTCAGCGCCCCTCGAGGGTGAGCACCTTGACACGACCCACTGGGAAGACGCGCACCATTGGATCAGCATCTATTCCGATCTCCTTGAGTTCAAGCGCGGAATCCTCGATCAAATCAGACGCGACCTAGCCAAGCTACCGCCCGATGCGCAGAAGGCCGCGGAGTCAGATCTCAAGATCGTCGAGAGTCAGATGATGGGCTACCAGCAACGGCTTGATCTTTGGTCCCAACGCGTCAGGGACCTTCACGGTCTCTGGCTGGATCCAGACCGACGACTGATTCGCTACAAGCATAGGGAGGCCACGCTAACCGCCCGCGAATTTCAGCTCCTTCAATTCCTGCTGAATCATCCGCACAGGTACTTCACCGTAGCCGAAATCCTCAGTCAGGCCTGGGGAGGGCCGGCCCTGTTTCCAGAGGAGGTCCGCACCTATGTCCGACGTGTACGCAAGATCCTGGCCGCGATGGAGATACCGTGCGACGTCGTCAACCGGCCCGGCCGCGGCTACTCACTGACTTTTCGCGCCGACTTGTAGCACCCCGCGAGGCAAAATAACTAGCGCCGGTCGCAGTTCCGCAGAGAGGAGTGTCATGGGAGAGAGCCCGACCCGGTCTCGGATTCGGCCGCGAGCCAAGGGGCCACGAGTCCTCGTCGTCGAAGCCAATGCCGGTTACCGCTCTGTCATTTCGCACGTGGTCGAGATGGCAGGAGGCGAATTTGAAAGTGTGGCTGAGTTCGACTCAGCGAAGCGTCAGCTCGAGAAATCAACCAGGTTCGACCTGGTCATCCTCGGCATGAGCGCCGACTCCCGGGTAGACCCCAAGGTTTTGGGAGACCTGCGGTCCACGGCCCGGGCCCCATTCATCTTGCTGGATGAGTCGTCTGACGAGGCCGGCACCACGCTCGAATCCTTTGAGGCAGGCGCCAGCCAGGTTCTGCCAAAGCCTTTCGTTCCGGATGCGCTGATCGGGGCGATCAGGTCGGAGCTTCGCGGGCCTGACGTAGATTCCGTGGTTTCGATTGCGACCCGAATCGAGTTGGGCGGCCTAATGTTCGACGCAACGCAGCGCACCATCAAAGGTCCAGAAGCCACTGTTTCCTTGACAAAACGCGAGTGGCAGCTCTTGTCCTTCTTTCTGACCAACCCGAATCAGTTCTTCGCAGCGGAGGACGTGGCTTTGCCCGCCTGGGGCCCTGAAGCGTCGATCGAGCAGTTCCGGACCTATGTGACGCGGCTTCGACAGAAACTCTTGCCTTACAAGGGTGTGTGCGAACTAGTCAACGAGAAAGGCAAGGGATACCGCCTGTTGCTCCAGCAGCCAAAGGTTCCGCGACCGTAGCTCGCTCTTAGCATCACGGTCCGAATAAAGCGAGGCCAATGGCTTAGTGACCGTCGAGCAGGCCCGCCACCGCAACGATCACCAGAGCGGTCAAGGCCGCGACCCAAATGGCCACACTGGTTGCACGTGAAAGTCGCGATGCCATTCGTTTGTTACGCACTGCTTGCAGGCGCTGCTCCAGGGTTGCCAACCCAACCACGAGCCGGCTACTCAAGTTCCGTCACCCTCGCCGTCCAGAATCCGAGGCGCTGACGGAACCTCTCAGCTTGCGCTGCGACCACGGGTACATTGGTCAGCTCGACCTCTCGCCGAACCTCAGCGGATTGTTTGGCCATCAGGTCCTGGATGCGCTCCATAACCTTCTCTTCCATCGCCAAGATCTCCCGGTAGATCTGTCTCCAGTAGAGCGCCTGCTCCATCGACGCACTCTTGGGATCGGCCTCGCCATCCATGGCCCGACTCGCGTCACGTCCGCGGGCGGCAGCCACCATGTCGGGCCGGATTCTGTCTTCATCCGAAAGGTTCATGACGCTATTTCGCGCCGGCTGCCATAAGAAGGTCAGTAACTTTCCCTCGATTTCGCCCGCTGCTCAGCCTTGGAGGCCAGGGGTCACTGGTCAGGGCGGAAAACGAGCGAATAGCCGCGCGTCGGGCGGTTCACAAGCTCGCATGGGATCTCGAGATCGGCCAGGATCTTGCGGATCCGGCGCACGTAGTTGCGCACCTCCTCCGGAAAAAGGGCCGGGTCGGCCCACGCTCTGGCCAGCAACTGGTTGACGGTGAAGAACCGATGCGGGTGGTCGAGTAAGAACTGCAGCAGCTGAAACTCCCGCTTCGTCAGGTGGCTCTCCCGTCCGCGATGGCGGATCAGTTGACCTTCAGGATCCAGCTGCAATCCTTGCAGGTCCCACAGGCGTTCATACCAGAGGTCGAGCCGGCCCTGATAGCCACGCATCTGCCCTTCGATGATTCCGAGGTCAGTCGCAGCCGCTTGCTGCGCTACGGGTTGAAGCTTCGGCAGATCCCGGCGCACCCGTTCCAGGAGGCCGATCTTAAATCGAATCAGGTCAGCGTAAACGCCGATCCAGTGCCTGGCGTCCTTCCAGTGTGTCGTCCCGAGGTCTTCGCCTTCCAATCCTCGTGAGATCTCCGAGGGCAAAGCGGTCACGAACACGCAATTTTAACTTCGCGCGGGCGGGGTTGGAAGCCGGCGTCTGAGCCTCGGTTTTTACGCGGCGCCTCTTTCTCGTCGATTCCCTCGCGGTATGGGCGGCAGGCACAGGGCCTCCCGGGATGGGCGAGCCCTACGGACCGGCGCGGCTCACGCTGATCACGTGCACTGGGCCGTTTGACGACCACTACAAGACCTACGCCGACCGTCTCGCCGTCGAGGCTACTTACGCCGGCCTTGCCTGAGAGGCCATCGCCCTAGTTTTCCGAACCTCTGCAGCCTCCAAGAACACGGTTACTGCCTTTGTTACGGGTCATCGGCGATCGTTACCTCAAAGAGGTGACTACATAAAATGGCAGTTCAGCAATCGGCTCCCGTTTCGGCTCCGGCCACAACACCGGCGCCAGTTTCGATCACCGAGGAAGGCCGCTACAACTTTCGTGCGGCAGCCATCGTCGGCTTCGTCGTCGGAGTGGTCGACATCCTCATCGCAGCTCGTTTCCTCGGGAAACTGTTGGGTGCGTCCGCACAGTCGGCTTTCGTCAGCTTCATCAACACCGTGAGTGGACCGTTGGTGGCCCCATTCCAGGGCATCTTTGGAAACGGCGGATCGAAGACGAACAGCTTCGAGACCGCGGACCTGGTGGCAATTGTTGTCTACGCCGTGATTGGCTGGGGTCTCGTGATGCTCATCAGAATCGCCACCGCGCCGCGTGGCACCAAACCGGCTACCTCGTGACCAACCTGCGCTCATGGGCCAACAGGTGGCAGCTCGCCAATGTGCGGGAGCCTAAGCCATCCCATCGCTGGCCTCTGGTAGGCATGTTCGCGATCGGGCTCGCCGCAGGGGCGATCGGGTCCTACGCGGTTACCCAACGGTCACACATCAAGAGCCTCGGGAGGCGGGCTCTCGCGACCAGGCGAGGGGGACTAAGCGAGTTCGGCGGAGTCGAAGTCGCGAAACCGGTTCCGGTCACATCACATCGTTCAAATCACCGCCGTAGGGCGGCAGTGGAGGTTACCTAACCATGGGCGGTTTCATCGTCTGGATCATCGTCGGCGCCATCGCCGGGTTCCTGGCCAGCAAGGTGCTTACTGGCAAGGGCATGGGCCTCATCTGGGACATCGTGGTCGGTATCCTCGGCGGTTTCCTGGGCGGATGGCTCGCCGGTCTCGTCGGCATCGCGACTACCAACATCGTGATGGAAGTCGTGGTCGCCTTTGTCGGTGCGGCCATCCTGCTTGTCGTGTTCCGTGCACTGACCCACCGCGGCCTTCTACACGCTTAGAGAATCCCTCCTTTTGTCACGGCCTCGCGGACTACCCCCGCGGGGCCGTTCAGTGCGGTTGTCAGTGAATTTTTCCCTGGGGCCCGTGAGAAGGTGACTCGCAAGAGGAAGAAGAACTTATGAGCAACCGGATCTCGCTGGACCGGGAAGAGGTTGACCGCCTGATCCTGCTCGGAATGGATTTCGACAGGTACCAAACGCAGGTGATACCCGACCTGCAGCAGAGGGTCGGTGAGCTTACACGAGTGCTGACCGGCCTCGTCGGAGCTGTCTTGGCGGCGCGTCAAGACCCAGCTCTGGCGAGTCATGTGGATGAGTCGATTGGTAAAGCGCAAAAGGTCCTGGTTCCGACAGCGGTTCATGCGGCGACAGGGCTCATGTCCAAGTGATCGTTTTTTCAAGCCATCATTTCCGATTAGGACACATGCAATTCAGGGGGTATGAGCCCATCACCTTCAGCTGCCGCATTTCCTCTTGGCTGTCACGACCGCGAGATCTGGCGGGGATGGATGAGAATCGAACTCACCCGGGACGCCTCAGCAGCTCCCCGCAGACGGTTTTGAAGACCGCGTTTTTGACATGCGCCACTGTCCGGCGAAGTCCGCGCAAGATGAAAATTCGATAGATAGGATCCGCTGACGTTCGCTTACGGTTGCCAATGTCCGACAGAATGGCTGTCATCTATGAAGGACGTGATGTTGTCAAGGGCCATCGCGTTCTGAGGGAAGACGGAGGTCGTCCCGGCGCCATGCCATCGCGGTCAGGAAAGACCGAGTCATCTAT
>Ga0070698_100003619_pt1 | contig 16991 bp, 12 predicted proteins | sample KBSK1502metaG_FD_65477 | JGI IMG/M metagenome (GOLD analysis project Ga0070698, IMG submission 65477) | Corn, switchgrass and miscanthus rhizosphere microbial communities from Kellogg Biological Station, Michigan, USA - KBS K1-50-2 metaG | ecosystem: Host-associated > Plants > Roots >...
ATATTTCGGAGGAAACTATTTTGAAGAGAGTCGCAAATCGACTCGTGACCAGTGCTGTTTATGGGTTCACGATCTGCGCATTGAATTACAGTCTGCCATCCTTTGGTGCCGACGTCACGGCATCGCCTACTCCCGATGGCAAGGAAACGAAGAAAATTGTCGAACCCCCTAAGCCGCCAGAACCGCGATTCAAGCTCTACGGCTGGATCGAAGCCGGTATTACCGGAAACCCGGACTCGCCGATCGATAACCACAACTTTGGTCATCTGTTTACCGATCGGGCAAACGAACCGTTGCTGAATCAGGTGTCTATCGTTGCGGAGCGTGCCTTGGATCCCAAAGCAACCGGTTTTGACTGGGGTTTTAAATTTTGGTTCATGGAAGGAAGTGATGCTCGCTATACCAAGGCGGAGGGACCTTTGGACCTGGCAACTAATGACAGAATCCAGGCGGATTTTCCTGAAGTGAGCGCAAGTTTCCATTTACCGATTCTCAGTGCGGGTGGTTTTGATCTGAAACTGGGCAAGTACCAGGACCTGTCATCGGCGGAAACTACGGATCCTCGGACCAACGTTTTCTACTCCCATAGTTACATTTTCAATTTCGGGATCCCATTATCCCACCTTGGCGGTATCGCGATTTGGCACGCGAGTCCGCTGGTCGATCTCTATTTCGGCCTCGATCGCGGCGAAAACATGGTCGGCGACAACAACACGTCGATCGCTCTTGAGGCTGGGTTCGGTCTGAATCTGTTGGATGGGAACCTGACGACGTTGGCGCTCACCCACATCGGCCCGGAGAATCCTCACAATAATCGCGATTACCGATTTGAGAATGACATCACCACGACGTGGAAAATTAACAAGTGTCTTACGTCGATTACGGATATGAACCTCATTTATGATCAATTGCTACCAGCCTGGGGTGGCGGGGTGGCGCAATATTTCACCTATACGGTCAATGATTGGTTGCAGCTCGGGGTCCGCGGCGAGATTTGGCGTGATGAGAAAGGGTTCTTCGTCGCCCAGTTCCGGGCCAACAATGACTTCATGCACGCTCTAAGGGGCGATAATTTCGCTCCTGACCCGAGTACTTTCGGCGGGGGGCCCACGACTTACCTCGAAGTCACTGGAGGCGTCACGATAAAGCCACCTCTACCGAAAGCAATTACCGGATTCGCGGACTCGATAGGTCAATCCGTCAGTCTGATGATCCGACCCGAGGTTCGTTACGATCGGGCATTGACGGATCACACCCACCCATTCGACCAACTCACGGACCGCGATCAGTGGACGTTTGGCGTTGACGTGATCTTGCAATTCTAATCTGGAGCGTTTGCCTGTGAAAGCGTCGGAAGATTCTCCGACGCTTTCGGTGTTGCCAGCGATGTCGGCTGGGCAGCCCGACCCGTCCGCCATAGTCAGGATGACGAAGGAGGAAGGACTAAGAAAACATAGCCCAGGCTTTAGCCTGGGTGCTTGAATTTAAGGACTCGGAAGAGTCTGATCCCGACATGTCGGCAGCGCCGAGAGCGTAGACAACGGCCCGAAGGGTCAGGAAAACATAGCCCAGGCTTTAGCCTGGGTTGGCCAAAGAAACATGTTAAGCCCTGTAAGGGCGGGAGAAACCCACACGCCGATCAACCCTCGATATAGCGTTTGTCAAAAAGAACATTACGCCGTTTCAGATTTCCATTGCCCTATCTCCCGCCGCTACAGGGTTATACCCGTTGGGTGCTTCCGTTTCCACGGACGGAGGTCTGAAGGACCTCAAGAAGAGATCATTCGGCTCGCGGGAAATCGCTATTTACGCTCGCTGGCTGGCACCGACTTTGAGCCGCTTAATCTCGACCCGATGGTGGCAACGGCGTGCCAAACCAATCGCTTCCCGCGGTCCTTCAGACCTCATGTAAAAAACGACCCGCAACCCAGGCTAAAGCCAGGGCTATGCTTCCAAGGCCCTTCGGGCCGCAGCCGAACGGGTTTAGCGTTTCGGTGTGTCGGGCCATCTTGGTAGCGGCGACTCGCCTGTCCGACGCCGTACCGAACGCTGCGATTACGGGACGGTCGGCTGGTGAAAGGGTTCTTATGTGAATCTGTCGCTGTACACCACGCAGAAGACATTTCAAATTTCGGCGGCTGGCGAAAATATCTGGAAAATGCGGCGCAGCCGGCGACGCCAGAATAGTGGCCGCGCCTTTCCGTTCCTTGAGTTCTCGATAGCAAAATGCGACACTTAGAACACTCCCCCGAAATCGGGAGACTTCATGCAAGGCGTTGATCCACGGATTGTTGGTTGGTGGCGTGATTTTCAATATCCGTCTCGCTGGCGGTATCCCGATTTAGCTCCGCAGCAGGTACTGGCGTGTCGCCAATTTAAGCTTGAATTGGCCACTGAATCCGAGTTGAAGCGTGCCGCTTGGCTCTGGCATCGGCGTCCGAGATTGATTCTCGGTTACGGTGCTCTCAGTTACGTGCTCATGGTTGCATGTACCACGATGGCAATGCTGGTACCGGTGGTCGGGATTTTATGCGCTGCTGCCTGTCTTGGCATTTGGGTTTTGGTAATCGCGGCCGACACGATCCGATACGTACGTTGGCGGCGCGATTATGAAACAGCATTGGATCGGCTGCTTAGTTTTTCCGACCTGTTGTGAGCTTTATCTGACCCGGGTCGGAAAATCGGGGCAAAGATTCGAACGCTCCTGAGTCTCGGGAGAATGCTTAGATTAAAGGCCAATTGCTCGGCAGAAGGGCTAGTCTCGATCGTGAGTAACATGGCTTATATCGAGGTTACATATACTATTAGGAATGGGGGTAAAACCGATTAGGATTTCCTTAAAGCGATCAGCAAAGAAGACTTGCAACATCAATCGGAATTCATTACGGACTCACCAGTTGTTTTTTATGAATAAGATCCGGTAGGGTGATCGCCGCCCCTGTCCGGATAAAGTCCCCCATTGCGGCGTCTTAGTAGCGAAATTACCCCCATGAAACTCTTCAGTTCGTTAACAAGTCGGCGCGTTGCCATCGGCTTAATTGGAGCCACCGCTTTAGCCGGTTTGGTCCAGACCGCCTCGGCGGCGGAGAAACCTACCATTCCGATCATCGTCAAGGACACAACATCGAACTTTTGGCAGATCGTACTTGCCGGAGCGCGTAAGGCCGGGCTAGACCTTAATGCCAATGTGCCGGAACTGGGCGCTCAATCCGAATCTGACATCAATGGCCAGATATCGATCCTGGAAAACGCCGTCTCCGGTAATCCGGCAGCCATAGTCATTGCGCCGACTCAGTTCGCCGCGCTCGGCAAGCCGATCGATGAAGCCGCCAAGAAAGTTAAAATTGTCGGCATTGACTCCGCCGCCGACTCGAAGGCTTTCGTCTCGTTCCTCCAAACCGATAACGTGCAGGGTGGCCGCGTGGCTGCGGACGGCCTGGCTGCCGCCATTACGGCAAAATACGGCAAGGCTGAGGGTGACGTAGCATTGATTACATCGCTCCCCGGCGTTGGTTCACTCGACCAGCGTGCCAAAGGTTTCAAGGAAGAGATCGCGGCCAAATATCCGGGCCTGAAACTCGTTGCCGACAAAGTTGCCGACGGCATGGCCACGACCGCCTTGAACATCATGACCGACCTGATTACCGCCAATCCTAACCTCCGCGGCGTGTTCGCTTCGAACCTGATCATGGCCCAGGGTGGGGGTCAGGCGATTGCCGAGAATAAGGCCGCCGATAAGATCGAACTCGTCGGTTTCGACTCCGACTCCAAGCTGATCGCATTTCTGAAGGACGGCACTATCAAGGCGCTTGTGATCCAAGATCCGTATCGCATGGGATATGAGGGCGTCAAAACCGCCCTGGCAGCGTCCAAAGGTGAAAAGGTCGAACCTACGGTAGACACCGGAGTCAACCTCATCACCAAGGAGAACATGAACAGTGCGCGGTCACAGGAATTGTTGAATCCGAAGGTGAAGTAGGCCGAGCGCTCCGCTGAATAATCCGCAGGCCCCATGACCAACCCGCCGTCGATGAACCAAGGTGACGGTGACAAGCAGACCGGCGCGGCGAATACCGCCGCGCCTCTTCTCGTTCTCAAGCAGCTCGACAAGCGTTTCGGCGCCACCCACGCTCTTAAGGCAGTAGACCTCACCTTCGAGGCAGGCGAAATCCACGCGATTGTCGGCGAGAACGGCGCCGGTAAATCGACCCTGATCAAGCTGCTCACCGGTGTCTATCCGCGGTCGAGCGGCGAAGTGGATTGGGAAGGTCGCCCGGTCGCGCTCGCCACACCGCACGAGGCAATCGACCTGGGTATCAACGCGGTGCACCAGGAAGTGCTGTTATGCCGGCACCTTTCCGTTGCTGCGAACCTCTTTCTCGGTGACGAAAAGGTGCGCTTGGGGCTGCTCCAACATCGCGGGATGGTGCGGGAAGCGCAGAAGATCCTCGACGAAATTGGGTTCCATCTGCCGGCCGGAGCTTTGCTGTCGGCTCTCACCATTGGCCAGCAGCAATTGGTCGCGGCCGCCCGCGCCACAATCCGGGGCACCCGATTCCTCATCTTCGACGAACCAACGGCGTATCTGACCCGTCGGGAGGTCGGACAGCTCTTCGCGTTGATCCGCCGGCTCAAGGCCAAAGGCGTCACGATTATTTATATCTCACATCGACTGGAAGAAGTATTCCAGCTCGCGGACCGCGTTTCGATCCTCCGCGACGGCCAATTGGTGTCGACTAAGCGTGTCAGCGAGACCAATGAGCAGGCGCTTATCACCGGCATGATCAACCGCGCGATCGACCAGGCCCATTACAAGGAGGCGGTTCCTTTTGGCGACGAGATTCTTCGCACGGAAAAGCTTTCCGGGAAAGGTTTTCACGACATTTCCATACGGGTCCGAACGGGCGAAGTCATAGGCCTTTACGGTCTGGTCGGCGCGGGGCGCAGCGAGTTCGTGCAGAGTTTGTTTGGCCGTTTTCCCCAGACCGGAGGGCAGATTTTCTGGAAGGGGCAACTCGCGCATATTCGCAAGGAACAGGATGCGATCTCAAGAGGTATTGTGCTTGTACCCGAAAGCCGGCGCGACCAAGGTCTCTGCCTGAATCTCGGAGTCGGACTCAATATCAACCTGCCAATCTACAAGCGATTGACGAAAGGTATCGTTATTGACCCGTTTGCCGAGGCTACCGCGGCCGACCGGCAGATTCGCGATGTGCGGATAAAGACGGCCTCGCGCGACGCTCTGGTGTCGAGCCTCTCTGGTGGTAACCAGCAGAAGATTGTCGTCGCCAAATGGCTAAATCACGGGGCCAAACTCTTCATTTTCGATGAGCCGACGACCGGCGTCGACGTGGGCACCAAGGCCGAAATGTACAAGCTTTTTGCCAAGCTGCTAAAGGCCGGAGCGGGGATTATCCTGATCTCCTCTTATTTGCCGGAGGTTTTCGATCTTTCCGACACGCTGCACGTCTTTCGCCGCGGACGACTCGTCGCGACCCATGACAGCAGCCAGGTCAGCGAGAAAGTGTTGCACGAAACCATTTTGACAGAAGCGCTCGGCGTCTGACGCCTGACGAAAACAAACAAGAATCAGCGTTGCGGAAATAGTTAATATGAGTGTTGAAACCTCAGAAACGGTAGCAGAGCAGCTAGCCGCGACAAAAAAGAGGGCGTTGCTCAGTACGCTGTTCGGCTTCACCCTGTTTGTCATCCTTGCGCTCCTATGGGTGGTCCTGGCGTTCAGCACACCCAATTTCTTGACCTACGGCAATATCAGCAACCTGCTGCGTCAAGGTGCCATGACGGCAATCCTCGCGGTCGGCGAGACCTTTGTCATCATCACGGCGGGCATCGATCTGTCGGTCGGCGCGATTGCCGGCTTCACCACTGTAATCGTCGCTTGGCTGTTAACCAATGGTTATCCAATTTGGGAATCGGTCCTCATCACGCTCGGATTCGGTCTCGTTATCGGCGTCTTCCACGCGTTTGGAATCACCAAGCTTGGGATACCGCCGTTCATTATGACGCTAGCAACACTGACGGCCCTACGCGGCATCGGCCTCCTCATCACCAATGGCGCCACGATCTCCATAACGAACACTGAATTCACCGGTTTTTCTCGCGGCGACTTTCTTGGTGTACCAAATCTCTTCTGGATGGTTCTGGTGGTTGTGGTTCCCGGTTATATTTTTCTGCATCATAGCCGGTTCGGTCGCTATCTCTTTGCTATCGGCTCCAATATGGAGGCGTCCCGGCTTTCTGGAGTCAGTACCGTTCGGATGATCTACGTTGCCTACACGCTCTCGGCGCTCTGCGCGGCCTTTGTCGGCGTCCTGCTGGCCGCACGTCTTGGTATCGGCATCGCAACCCAAGCGGGAGGATGGGAGTTGGAAGCGATCGCTTCCTCCGTGATTGGTGGTGCCAGCCTTTTCGGCGCTATTGGCTCAGTCCACGGACCGCTGCTTGGTTCCTTCATTCTGACCACCATCAAAAACGGCGCCAATCTCTTAAACGTGAATTCATTCTGGCAGCAAGTCATCACCGGCGGCCTCATCATTGTGATCGTCTATTTTGACGGATTGCGCCGGAAACGGCAGTGATGGGGAACGCTAGGGACCTGCTAGGTGCCGGTAGGGACGCGCTCCGGCGCGTCCGATTATGAACGGACGTGGCGGGCCGCAGTCGCTAAAGCTTTGGCGTGCCCTGGCACTGAGTTGGAGAAAATACGGTAGAGCTGGCCGCGCCCTAGGAGCCTGTCGGATTTTGAACGCCCGTGTAAGCGTGATAATGGATATTGGGCGCGGGGAAGGCGCGAAGCGCAGGCGAGATTGTAGCCTGGGCTGTTAGGCCCAGGGAAACGTCCCCATCGCCGTCCAGCGCTGAAGGCGCGGTGGATTTTGAGAACCGCCCAAGCCCGAGAGATAGCGTGCGAGACGGTTCGGAGTTAAGTCAATTTGCCGGTATTGCCTGCGACAATAAAGCAACGAATTTCCGCCGCGCCTTCAGCGCTACTCGCCTTTATTTCACATTCCCTAGGCCTAAGAGCCCAGGCTATAGTCTTGTCTGCGCTTCGCGCCTCTTCGTTGCTCAATAGCGAAACTGGCTCCAAAATCCGACAGGCTCCTAGGCTTTGCGAAGTCGAGAGCGCGTCCGACCGAGACCATCAAATTATGAACAAGAGCTATTCATACAATTCATTCCTTTACGGAGTCGTTTATTACCCAGAGCAATGGCCGGAGGCCCAGTGGGATTTCGACCTTTCGCGCATTGCCCAGACCGGCATGAATGTAGTTCGAATGGGCGAAGGCGCCTGGAGTGTTTGGGAACCCGAAGAAGGCCATTATGACTTTGCTCTAATCGATCGCGCGCTTGAGCTCTGCCAGAAACATGAGCTGAAAGCGATCATGGGTACACCCACCTACGCGCCGCCCGCCTGGATTACCGAACGTTATCCTGAAGTGTTGCGTACAACGTTTGACGGAACGCCTCTAGTGCACGGCTCGCGACGTCATTACAATTACACATCGCCAGTTTATCGGGAAAAGTCTCGGGCTATAACCGAGGCTCTGGCCCAGCATTATCAAATGCATCCGGCGGTGATCGGTTGGCAGATTGATAACGAACTGAACTGTCACCTGGACGTTAGTTTCGCGGCGAGCGATCACGATGCCTTTCGCGTTTGGTGCCAGGAGCGTTACCAAACACTTGATGCCTTAAACCAGGCCTGGGGGACCGCGTTTTGGTCTCAGACCTACACCGGCTGGGACCAAGTTTGGTTGCCGCGGCCCACGGTAACCTATCAGAACCCGAGCCTGCTTTTGGACTTTTTTCGGTTCACCTCCGACATGACAGTTCGGTTTGCAGCAATGCAGCACCAGATTATCAAACGAATCGCGCCGCACCAGTTCGTGACCCACAACGCCTTTCAAACCATGACAAGCGTGGACCTGCCAAAGTTCGTGCAGGAAGCTGTCGATTTCGTGTCTTACGATTCTTATCCGGAATTCAAGGTATGCGACCTCACACTGCCAACGCGCTTTCGCGACCGTTCCGAATCCAGGCTCCTATCCAGGATACGCGGAGTATCGGCGAAGTTCATGGTATTGGAGCAGCAGTCCGGCCCCAGCGGCCAAATCGGCGGCGTCTTGAACGGCAATCCTGATTACCTCCATCCCACCCCCAAGCCGGGGCAGATGCGCCTCTGGTGCTGGAATTCGATCGCTCACGGTGCCGACGGCCTGCTATTTTTCCGCTGGCGTTCGCTGCCGTACGGTTCGGAAGCCCATTGGAACGGACTCCTGTACCATGACGAGCGAAACGCGTGGCGGTTGGAGGAAGCCAAGCAGCTCGGCGGAGAAATCAAGCGTCTGTCGTCGACGCTGACTGATAGCCGATGCGTATCGCAGGCTGCGATCCTTTATGATTTTGACAATGAATCGCACGCCCGCATCGAGCGCGTCACCGGCAAACATCGGGAGTCCAACGAGCTTAGTGTATATCAAGCCTTGTCCGAGCTGCACTTGTCCGTTGACGTGCTGCCGCTCTCGGGTCTTCACGCGGGTGGAGAGCTGAGCGATTACCAGATCGTCTTTTTCCCGCACGCACACGTGTTGACGGCTGCCGACATACCGCCTTTGCAGGCGTATGTGGAAGGCGGGGGCACCTTAGTCTTCGGTTGCTGGAGTGGCTATCGGAACCGAAATCATTGGTGCTATGATGCCGCTGGAAAAGCTTTTTACGAGGATCTGGTAGGTGTGCGAGTTGCAGATTTTACCGTGGTGACTCCTGGCGAAAAGTCTGGCATGCGCTTCGGGGATTCAGGGTCTGTGCTGGAGGCGCCAATCTTCAACGAGATTCTGGCGGTGAATGCTGCGAGCACGCAGGTTCTGGGATCGTACGCCTCCGATTACTATTCGGGAGAGGCAGCTGTGACTCTGCACCAAAAAGGCCGCGGAAGGGTGGTCCATTTCGGCAGCTTCTTCACTCCGCAGAACGTGAGCGCATTGTTAGACGCGCTGGCGATTCAAGATCCGCTCGCGACATGGGCGGACATTCCCGCAGAAATTCAGGTTACGGTCCGATCCAATGGCGCCGAAAGGTTCTATTTTCTTTTGAACTTCACCAGTACAGCGCAGACGGCGAATCTTAAGGAATCGGTGTTTGATCTTTTGGGAAGACAAAAGCTCCAGGGTCACACGGAAATTCCGCCGTACGGCGTCCTCCTGGTGCGGCGCGGGGAACGCCGATAGCGCCGAGAAGGCCTGGAACCCGGTGAAAGGTGCTTGGTGATTCGTGAGAAGGTCGAGAACATCGACGCGAAGCGCAGCACCGGCCCGACCTGTCCGCCGTAGTCAGGATGCCACCTCCGCTCTTCGAGCTACGGCGCGCCAGCACTCAACAAGGTCGCGCCATAGCGAAGCGACGGCGGGACGAAGGAGGATGGAAACAAAGCCCAGGCTTTAGCCTGGGTGATCCCGTTTTCCATGCGTGGAGGTCTGAAGGACCTTAAGAGAAGAGATCGATTCGGGCAATGATTACGGTATCTCATCGTAGCGAACCAACACTTCCCGCGGTCCTTCAGACCTCACGTATATACAACCAGCAACCCAGGCTAAAGCCAGGGCTATGTTCCCAAGGCCCTTCGGGCCGGTCCCCTCGGCCTTATTGGAGACGCCCACCAGATTTCTTTGCGAAACCTCGTTGCATCCGTCGCGGAGAACAGCGAAAGACTGAGCGTTCATCCAACGCTTCAGCCCCATCACTCCACATTACTCCGATACTCCATCACTCCAATTCTCCGCCATGGCTGCAAACATTCTCCAGATTCTGATCCTTGGTCTTGTTCAAGGAGCTGCGGAACTCTTGCCGGTCTCCAGTTCGGCCCATGTCATCGTAGTCGAAAAATTAATGGGTTTAGACACCTCCAGTCCAGAGATGACGTTTCTTCTGGTGATGTTGCACACTGGGACCATGTTCGCCGTGATCGTCTATTTCTGGAACGCGTGGCGGCTCAGTTATTTCTCTAGTGCAGAAGTGTTCTGGAAAACGGTGAAGCAGGTCATCGCCGCAACGGTGCTTACGGCGATTATTGGGCTCGCGCTTCAGCAAGTGATTGAAAAGGTCTTCCTGAAAGGGAGCCCAAACACAGACGTAGAAACCTTGTTTTCTCAGCTTCCGCTCATCGGCGGGGCGCTTCTTGCCGTCGGCTTGTTGATAATCGTATCCGGCCTGCGTGAGCCCAGTAGGCTCGCGGCTAAGGGTGTCAGTACAATAGCAGCGTCCTGGATCGGAGCGGTGCAAGGATTGTGCCTGCCCTTTCGTGGTTTTTCGCGTTCCGGTGCGACGATTTCAACCGGGTTGTTACTCGGCGTTGGGAAACGACGCATGGAAGAGTTCAGCTTTGCCTTGGCGGTAGTGATCACACCGCCCGTAATCGTTCGAGAGTTCTGGCGTCTGATCAAGGCACATCCAGAGGTCACCAAGGCGGATCATTTGGTGCCGCTGGCTTTACCCGGCATTATTGGGATGGTGGCCAGCTTTGTTGCCGGACTGCTTGCGTTGCGGCTCCTATCACGTTGGCTCGAGACCGGACGCTGGAAGCTGTTCGGCGTCTATTGTATTTTGTTCGCGATCTTTGTTTTTGCTCTCGCCGCGTTTGGTTTTTAAGACCGCTGAGCGTCGGCCTGTCCGACTTCGCGCGTCCCGGAGGGACCTTTGAAAGTAGCCCGGTACGAAGTGCCGGGAAATGGTGCCGAAGATAGTTCCGTCCTGAAGGGACGATCGAAAAACTCGGCTCTTGGTCTCGCATCCGTTTCGGGAGCAGAAATGGTCATCGATCGTCCCGTCCGGGACGGGTCGCTTTTAAAAAACGCGACCCAGCACTTCGTACTGGGCTACTTTCAAATGTCCCTCCGGGACTGATTTCTCAGCCCAGCGTTTCACAGAGTTTCGCCTTATGACCAATCACCTCTCACTTCTCGCGGCATTCGACGTTAGGCGTTCCCCGACTTCGCCCGTCGTCTGAAACTCCGGAAGCTTCGTCGGGCAGGCCGCCGATGTCGGCGCTATCGGCGTTGCCGGCGTTCCAATTTCTGCCTCCATATTTGAGGCGCCAAACCCACATGTTTTTTAAATTGATTAGACAGATGGTAGGCCGTGTTGAATCCCAGTATCTCAGCGATTTCTCCAACCGACTTAGAGGTATTCGCAAGAAACTCTTGAGCTTTCTGGAGACGAATTTGCAGCTGATACTGCTTAGGGCTTAGGCCAGTCTGGGCCTTAAAGGATTGACGAAAAGACGAGTAACCGATGTGCAATTCGCGAGCCAACTGTTCTACGATGATCGTCTCATGGTAACGACGCGCGATGAGCAATTGGGCCTGCTCGATTCTTTCGTCAATATGTCGACGCACGTTCCGGTGTAAACCAGGCGCACCCTGGAGGATTGAGAGAATGTGCAAGCCCATGGTGGAAAGCATGGCTTGATTCCCTGCCGAGTGTCTTCGCGCAAGAGCATGGCAGCGCTCAAAACACTGAAGTAAATCAGGTAGGAGACCGACCCGCAAAACCGATCGTTCAGGTCGAAGTAATCCCGTCGCCCTGGCTCGATCAAAAGACTTTCCGCGATACTCGATCCAATTTTCGACCCAACCGGTTTGCGGATCGGGCGAGTAGCGATGCCAGATACCTGGGAACAGGATGACGATGCAACCACCGTCAATCTGTTGTCTTTTATGGGAGATACCCGACTCGAAATAGCCCTTTCCCTCAGTAATATACAATATCTGATAGGCGTGGAGTACCCGGCCATCTTCCCAAGTAAAATGATGATCTACCGGATGGCGCCGCGGTGGATACTGGCTTCCAGGTAAGACACGCTCGTGGCCAATTGCGGTCGCGGTACACTCCCAGGGACTCTGTTCTGGCCGGTTCGGAAGATAGATAAAATAATTGATCACGGGGAGCTCCGACCCGCCTTCGCCAGTGGACGTACCTTGCGCATAAAGTTTGCAAGCTGCAGCGGGACCAAGCGTGTCATTTTTTATATGAATTTCGTCATTTTGTCTATTCCACTTCGACAGCGTCTCGGTTAGGCTGGCGGACAATTCCCCCTACGCACCCGAGATAGTTTGGGCGCACCAAAACTCGAATTGCACTACCAGTGAGCTCATCACAATACCGACAGACCGTGTATGATTCACTGACACGGCGGCCAGCTGAAAGACTGCAATCTAACGACGACAACCATCGGGAGATACCTCCTACTCCCCCGAACCCCTGATGCCCGAAAGCCCTTCCGTTCTCGCGGTCCAGCAGCTGAGTCGCCGATTTCCCGGCGTTCTCGCGTTGGACACCGTCAATTTTGATATTCTGCCGGGAGAAGTGCACGCGCTGGTCGGCGAAAACGGAGCCGGTAAATCCACCCTGATCAGCATTCTCGCTGGCGTTTTACAACCGAGCGCGGGTCAGGTCCTGGTCGACGGACGACCTGTCACATTCGCTGATCCACTTAGTTCGCAACACGCCGGTATCAGCGTGATTTTTCAGGAGTTCAACCTTTTGCCGCATCTGAGCGTGGCAGAAAATGTGTTCGTCACACGAGAGCCCCGACGCGGGCCGATCATTGATTGGGAAACGATGAACCGAAATACCCGGCACATTCTGCAAACGCTAAATCTGGACATCGATCCGACTACGCCGGTCAGCGATCTTGCGATCAGCCAGCAACAGCTCGTCGAAATCGCCCGGGCACTTTCCGTGAAAGCGCGTGTCATTATCATGGATGAACCGACTGCTGCCCTGAACGAGCGCGAAGTGGTTCGCCTGTTGGAAATCGTGCGATCACTCGCTGCCAGTGGGGTTTCCGTCATTTACGTTTCCCATCGATTAACCGAGGTCTTTTCCGTGGCCGATCGCATCACGGTTTTCCGTGATGGCCGCCATATTCAAACCACACGACGGACTGATACCACGGAACAGCAGGTCGTCGCTGCGATGGTGGGGCGCGAACTTGTTCATCTGAAGCGTCCAAGCCGAACCCCGTCGGACATCATTCTAGAAACCAAAGACCTGGTTGTGGACGGAGGGCTGGTCCGCAACGTTTCGTTTTCTCTTCGGCGCGGCGAAGTCCTAGCTCTGGCCGGGTTGATGGGTAGCGGCTGCTCCGAATTAATGGAAGGATTGTTTGGCCTTCGGAGGATTACGAGCGGGACGGTAAGCCTGGCGGGTAAACCTCTGTGGGTGCAGAATCCCCGAGCGGCAATTCGAACCGGGATCGGTCTCGTGCCGGAGGATCGCAAGACGGCCGGACTGCTCCCTGATCTATCGGTAATCCAAAATCTTACGATTGGGGCGCTGCCCCGTTTGCTTCCTTCTGTTCCAGGGATTCTCGATCTTGCTAGTGAGCGACGCGCGACGCTCAATTATCAGCTCCAACTTAATATTCGATTTAGCCGACCAGAGCAAAGGATCAGCGGTCTGAGCGGTGGTAATCAACAGAAAGTGATTCTTGCTCGAGCGTTGGCGGAGAGATGCCGAGTTCTCCTGCTGGCCGAACCAACCCGGGGTGTCGATGTCGGAGCCAAAGCAGAGATCTACACATTGATCGACCAGCTGGTTGCAAGAGGTATCGCGATTATTCTCCAGACTTCAGAACTTCCCGAACTGATTCGACTCGCCGATCGATGTATCGTCTTTGTTGCTGGGGAACCTCGCGGAGAACTCTCCGGCAATCAGGTGACGCAGGAAGCCGTTATGGAAGTTGCAACCGGCTTGTCCCATCAGGTTGCTGTGCAGTCGAAACCCATGGAGATCACCGATGCTCTCTAAGCGCGCGGTTTTTGCCCTTTTTCGTCTTTCGCCGGTAGGGCTTACGCTCCTGGTCGTTGGGGTAGTATTCACGCTCCTCACGCCGACGTTTTTGACCCTGAACAATCTTCTCAACGTTTGCACGAGTGCCAGCGTTGTCGCGATCGTTGGCTTAGGCATGACCCTGGCGATCGCTAGCGGAAACTTCGATCTCTCGGTCGGTTCGACCGCGGCGTTTGCCGGTTGTATCACGATGAGTCTCGTCCCGCAGATTGGTGTGATGCCTGCAATTGTTTCAGGCGTCCTGAGCGGTGGGCTGATCGGTTGGGTGAATGGTCTCATCGTGACCGAGTTGCGGGTTCCAGCGTTCATTGCGACTCTGGGCATGCTCACCATCGTGCGGGGAGCAGCACTCATTTATACGCGAGGTCGGGATATCTATTTGTTCGGTAAAACCGAGTATAAAATGCTATCGAGTGGCATGACGCCGGTGCTACTCGCCTTGGCGCTGGCAGTTTTGTTCAGTGTGCTCCTCGGACAGACCCGTTTTGGCCGGCACATTCTCGCTACCGGTAGCAACATCATATCTGCACGGCGCGTCGGCGTCCGCACGAGTTATGTCTTGTGGGGAGTTTTCGCCATCGTAGGCGCAACGGCAGCATTGTCCGGTCTCATTCTTAGCGCTCAGGTTCTGACCGGGAATGGACGATTGGCTACGGGTTTGGAACTGTCCGCGATCGCGGTGGTGGTTCTCGGAGGCACTCCGTTGACTGGCGGCAAAGCCTCAATTCCAGGCACATTGCTGGGAAGCCTTTTGGTCGCCGTTATCAATAACGGGTTAAATCTTCTGAATGTTTCCGTGTTCTATCAAAACGTTACCCTTGGATTACTGCTGCTCGGAGCTCTAACGCTTGAGGCGCTAGCAGCCCATCGGACTTTGAATCGAGCGACCGCATAATTAATGGGTTAAGTGACAAACAGAGTGATCGTGCAGACGGGCTGCTGTTGAAATCGACTTAACAAATGATCGAACCTGCTCTACCGGTTAAATCAGCCAATCCTTTGCGAACCGTGCGCCCCGCCAAAACGGATGAAACCGTGAATCCCGAAGTGGGGCAGGCCTCTAGGGCGATTCGTAATCTGGACTGGGACCTTCTCTGGGAAAAATTCGGAATCGCTACCGTCTTGGCTTTCGTCTGGATTCTTGCCGCCCTGGCCACGCCTCGCTTTGCAAATCTGGATAATTTGGCCAGCGTTCTTCGCCAAAGCGCATTTGTTGGAGTTGCTGCGGTCGGAATGACGATCGCCATCATTGCCGGAACGTTTGATTTATCGGTCGGCTCTACTCAGGCTCTCAGCGCTTGGACCGCGGTCGCGATCGCGCCCTACTTTGGTGTCCTCCCGGCTTTCATCGCGGCCGTCGCGGTTGGAGGGACCATTGGATTGCTCAACGGTTCTTTAGTAGTTCTAGTGCGGATCCCAGCCTTTATCGCGACACTTGGCACGATGTTCCTCATCAGCGGGTTGACCTTTATTTTGACTAACGGACAGACCGCGCGCTTCAATGGTAAAGATTTCGTCTGGTGGGGGAACGGATTGATCGGGAACATACCGGTCCCGTTTATTCTTTTCTTGTTTTGCGCCGCGATTGGAGCCTTCATTTTGCACCGAACATCTTTTGGTCGTTATGTCTTCACCATTGGGTCAAACGCCGGAGCTGCCTATGTCGCTGGTGTTCCGGTGGGTCGAACTATTTTATTCGTTTTTGTTGTGGTTGGGCTCTTTACCGGTCTAGGCGCTGCCCTGCTCGGATCGCGTCTTTATTCGGCCGGACCCGGCCTCGAGCCTGGGTTTGAGCTGAACGTCATCGCTACGGTCGTGTTGGGCGGAACTCGATTGGCCGGAGGACGCGGCAGTATGTTCGGAACGGTCGCCGCGGCAATACTCTTCGCTACTTTGTCAAATGTGCTCAACCTCAATCACGTTGATGCGTTTGTCCAACGCGTGGCCGTCGGGCTGGTGTTGTTATTGGCGCTTTCGGTTGAGGGTGTCCGCCAGCGTCTGGTTGAGCGTTGGAATCGGCGCCAGCGGCCCAGCTCTTAATGAGACAGTCTCAACAATTAGTCAAAAATCATCGGTTTAGACTCAGCAATCATACTCAAAACCACGACCTATGAAACAGCCCCCCAAACTCCTAACTATCCTCTTAACTATATGTGCTCTGTTACCCGCCGCCCCCGGAATTGCAGCTCCGGCCAAGAAGAAGATCGGTTTCTCCGTTTATGACATGCAGTACGGCTTTTTCCAGGACATGGAAAAAGGAACCAGAGAAGCCGCTGAAGCCGCGGGCTTTGACTGCGTCCTGGTGGATCAAAAGAGCAGCGAATCAGCGATGGTATCAGCGACTCAGGATTTGCTGGACCAGGGAATCAGCGCATTGATCATTTCGCCTTTCAAACCGGATGCGTTGGGTCCGATAGTCGATGCCGCCAAAGCGAAAAAGATTCCGGTGGTCATCGATGATATCGGAGGTGGCGGAACCGACTACGACGTGATTGTGATCTCCGACAACGAAAAAGGTGGCGTGATCGCAGCCGATCACATCGACTCGGTTCTCAAACAGAAATCATCTGCCAGCAAAAAAGTCGCGTCGATTTCGTGTGAACCAAGTGCAGTATATGCCGCGCGACGAAACGCCGGATTCGAGAAGCACATCAAGGAATTGGGGTATGAAGTGGTCGCGTCGCTCTCCGCTAACAGTAAGCAGGAAGAAGGTTACAAAGTCGCCAAAGATATTCTCTCGGCGCATCCGGACGTAACTGCGATCTTTTGCGGAAATGATCCGATGGCAGTCGGTGCAGCTCAAGCGGTAGCGGACTCCGGGAAGAGCGGGGTGAAGGATGTTTACATTGTCGGATTTAATGGAGACGAAATTGCGCTTCAGGCAATCAAGGCCGGGCAAATGGGAGCTACCATCCAACAGGTGCCAAAGGAGATGGGAAAAATGACGGTCGATTTAGCTTCGAAGCTGATGAAGAGCGAAAAGTTGGAGTACAGCAATCCCGCCAACCGCGAAGTCTATGTACCGGTAAAGCTAATTACTGCTGCGGATGTTAGCGCGCTGCTTAAATGATACGTTGTTACACTGTTCCGGTTGGTGCTTGGGACACATAAGACCCATGAGA
>Ga0070698_100003620_pt1 | contig 16986 bp, 18 predicted proteins | sample KBSK1502metaG_FD_65477 | JGI IMG/M metagenome (GOLD analysis project Ga0070698, IMG submission 65477) | Corn, switchgrass and miscanthus rhizosphere microbial communities from Kellogg Biological Station, Michigan, USA - KBS K1-50-2 metaG | ecosystem: Host-associated > Plants > Roots >...
AGTGGCGCGCCCCCAGCAAAGATCTAAAGCGCCCGCTTCTTGCTGCTGATCACGCCGCTCGCGATGCCGTGCCATTCGATGCTGCCGGTAAGCCTGGAGTGCTCGATCTTCGGGCAGCGATTCATGACGACCTTCAGCCCGGCCGCTTCGGCGCGCCGGGCGGCCTCGTCGTTGCGTATGCCCAACTGCATCCACACCACCTTGGCGCCGTGCTTGATCGCCTCGTCGGTGATCGGGCCTGCCGCCTCGGAGTTGCGGAAGATGTCGACCATGTCGGCCTTCACCGGCAGCTCGGCGAGCGAGCCATAGACCTTCTGGCCCATGATCTCCTGGCCGACGGCGGCCGGATTGACCGGAATGACCTTGTATCCCCGGTCGAGCAGATACTTCATGGCGAAATAGCTCGGACGATTCCAGTTGGCTGAGGCCCCGACCATGGCGATGGTCTTGTTCTCGCGCAGGATTTTGCGCAGGTAGGCATCGTCGTAGCGGTCGTGGTTCACGGCGGACATGGGGGAACTATACAGGGCGCAGCCGCTGCTGTGACCCATGGCGGCCGGGCTGATCGTCCATGCGGATCAAGCGGAGCAGATCCTGCAGGAAGGCCGCGTCGACCTGATCGCCCTGGCCCGTGAGTTGCTTTACAATCCCACTGACAGGCGTGAGGGCCGGCTAGCGAGAGGGAGGATCGTTCGATGGACAGTGTCGTTCAACAGGACCGCGTCAAGATGAGCGAAGCCGAGTGGCAGACGCGTTGCGACCTCGCCGCGCTCTACCGCATCACCGATCTTTACGGCTGGACCGACACCATCAACACCCACATGTCGGCGCGTATTCCCGGCGAGCCCAACGCTTTCCTGATCAACAACTACGGCGACCTGTTCCACGAGGTCACCGCCTCGAGCCTGGTGAAGCTGGATCTCGACGGCACCGTCCACAGCAAGGATGGCAGCTTCAATGCCGCGGGCTTCACCATCCACAGCGGCGTCTACAAGGCGCGGCCCGACGCCAACTGCGTGATGCACACCCATACCCGCGCCGGTACCGGCATCTCGGTGCTGAAAAAGGGCCTGAGGCCGATCAGTCAGGACGCGCTCGCCGTGCTCGACGACCTCGTCTATCACGAGTACGGCATGCCGACGTCGCAGGAGGAATGCGATGCGCTGGGCGTGAGCTGCCAGCACGGAAGCTGCGTCGTGCTGCGCAATCACGGCCTCCTGTCCGTCGGCGCCACGATTCCGGCGGCGCTACGACGCCTCTACATGCTGGAACGCGCCTGCGAGGTCGAAATCATCGCCCGCGGTCTGGACGAGGAGCCGGCGCCGATCGAGGACGACGTCGTCCAGAGCTACGCCACCCGCGCCAAGGCGCAACGCGCCTCGCCCGAGTTCGGCATGACCGACTGGAAAGCCGCCCTTCGCCTGATCGAAGGCAAGGCCAGCGACTGGCGCTGCTGATCAGCGCCCCTTCCAATCGGGCTTGGGCTTCTTGTTGACGAAGGCGTCGATGCCCGCTTGGGCATCCTCGCGCTGGACGGCGCCGGCCATGAACTCGGTCGCGTAGGCGTAGGCCTGCGCGAGGTCCATTTCCATGTGCTTGTGGAACATCTCCTTGCCCGACGCGATCTGCTGCGGCGGCTGCTGGGCGATGTGCTCGGCAAGCGCCATCGTCTCCTGGTCGAGCTTGTCGGGGGCGGCGACCCGGCTCACCAGCCCGTCGCGCAGCGCGGTCGCTGCGTCGATCGACTGGCCGGTGAACAGCATGTCGAGCGCGCGCTTGGAACCCACGTTGCGGCCGACCGGCACCGACGGCGTGCCGCAGAACAGGCCGTTGTTGATGCCCGAGGTCGCGAAGGTGGCCTCGCTCGATGCGACGGCGAGATCGCAGGCGGCGACGAGCTGGCAGCCGGCGGCGGTGGCGATGGTCTGGACCTTGGCGATGACGGGCTGCGGCAGGCGGCGGATCGACATCATCATCGCCGAGCAGCGCGTCAGCAGGTCGTGATGGAAGGCGTAGTCGCGGCTCGAGGCGACCTCGCGCAGATCGTGACCGGTCGAGAAGGCGCGGCCCTTGGCGTCGATGACGACGCAGCGGATTTCCTTGTCCGTGGCAAGCCTGTCGAATTCCGCCTGCAGGGCGTCTATAAGCTCGCCCGACAGCGCGTTCATGGCGTGCGGGCGGTTCAGCGTCAGGGTCGCGACCCGGCCGTCGTCGCGGCGCAGCAGGACCGGTTCGTTGGGAGCGGTGGTCATGGTCGCATTCTACGGGGTTGGGGAAGGTCCGTCATGCCGCTCATGACGCCCGCCGACCTGCACAAGTTCCTCGAAGAACACTTCCCCCAGGTGGCGCATTTCGATCTCAAGGTCGAGCACCTCGACGACACCACGATCCGCGTGCGCCTGCCGGCGCACGAGCGGCACCTCAGGCCCGGCGGCACGATCTCCGGTCCGACGCTGGTGTGGCTGGTCGATCTCGGCTTCTATCTCTTGCTTCTGGGCCGGCTCGGGCCCGTCGCTCTCGCCACGCTGACCTATGCGATTCCGTCGGCCTCTCCGTCACCCTGAGCGAAGCGAAGGGTCTCATGGCAGGCCTCATGGGATCCTTCGCTGCGCTCAGGATGACAAGGTGCGGTATTATTTTACCGCAATGTTAATAGGTTGATATCACTTGCTTTTCGCCGAGCGTTTGACAACGAGCGGCTCTCTCTCCATAAGCGCCCGCTCACGGAAGAAAGCGCCATGAAAACCTTCAACCTCAAGACCGCCGACGTGCAGAAGAAGTGGGTGCTGATCGACGCCGACGGGCTGGTGCTGGGCCGGCTCGCCTCGATCATCGCCATGCGCCTGCGCGGCAAGCACAAGCCGACCTTCACCCCGCACATCGATTGCGGCGACAACATCGTCGTCATCAACGCCGAGAAGGTGCGCCTGACCGGCCGCAAGGCCGAGCGCGAAGTCTTCTACTGGCACACCGGCCATCCCGGCGGCATCAAGGGCGAGACGCTGGGCAAGCGGCTGGAAGGCCGCTTCCCCGAGCGCGTCATCGTCAAGGCCGTCGAGCGCATGATCACCCGTGGCCCGCTGGGGCGCGCGCAGATGAAGAACCTGCGCGTCTACAAGGGCGACAAGCACGAGCAAGAGGCACAGCAGCCCGAGAAGCTCGACGTCGCCGCGATGAACCCCAAGAATTCGAGGATCGGCTGATATGGCAACCGAACTTTCGTCCTTCGCCGAACTGAAGAAGGTCACTCCGACGGCGGGACCCGGCACCCAGATCGCCGCCGCCGTGCGCGAGAAGGAAATCGACGCGCAGGGTCGCGCCTACGCCACCGGCCGGCGCAAGAACGCCGTCGCCCGCGTCTGGGTGAAGCTCGGCACCGGCAAGATCACCGTCAACGGCCGCGACCAGAAGATCTACTTCGCGCGCCCGACCCAGCAGATGGTCATCCAGCAGCCGTTCGACGTCACCCAGCGCCGCGAGCAGTTCGACGTGATCGCCACCGTCTCGGGCGGCGGCCTGTCGGGCCAGGCCGGCGCGGTGCGGCACGGCATCTCCCAGGCGCTCGCCAAGTTCGAACCCGGCCTGCGCAGCGCCATGAAGCAGAGCGGCTTCCTGACGCGCGACAGCCGCGTCGTCGAGCGCAAGAAGTACGGCCGCGCCGGCGCCCGCCGCCGCTTCCAGTTCTCCAAGCGCTAACACACCTCTTTTCCTCCCCTCGCCATACGAGGGGAGGAGAGATCATTTGCGAAGGGCGCCTTGCGGCGCCCTCCTTTTCTATTGTCCGGTGCTGCGCCGCTTCTCGCCGTGCGGCCTGAGCGTCGTCGGCTGCTCGGCAACGCCTGTGGTCTGGGGAGGCACGTCGAAGCCCTTCTGCTTCAAAAGGGCTTCCATGGAAGCGATGCCCTTCTCATAGCGGCCTTGCTCGCAATCGATCCGAGCGCCGATGTCGGTCATATTCCGTGCGCCATCGGAATTCTCGCTGCGACTTGCTCCGTAGCGCTCGTAATAATTGATGAGTTGAGCGCAACGCGCCTTGGGATCCGGCGATGTTTGCGCCGACGCGGCAGTTGCCATGCCTGCCGCCAGGACAACGCCGAACATCATGGCTGAACGAAGAACGAAGGGCTGCATTCAAATACTCACAACTGAAGATGATCGCAAAACGCCGGATCATGGTCGGCTTGAACGCCCGCACCCGCGAGCCTGCCGCCTAAGTGGGTACGTTGTTGCGATCTGGCTTCGCTGTCTCGGAAATTTCATGTAGCCGCGTGCGTCGGTCGCGTGATTGCACCTCAATCACGACGCAGAAACTGAGTCGGCGGACTTGCGCGCGGCGTGCACTCTGCTCTGCCGGTGCACAGGTATTCGGAGCGCCAAGTTTGCTGCTCCCATGCGTGAAGGTCGACGCGTCGAGACAGCGTCTTGACGTCCGGCCCCACCGTTCCGTCAAGGGCTTCCCGCATCGCCAAGCCGGCCGTCATCGCGCCGAACGCTACCCTGATCGGCGAGGTCGAGACCGGCGCCAATTCCAACCTGCAGGATGGCACAGTGGTCCACACCGCCGCCGCCGGCTTGATGACCGCGGTCGGACAGTCAGCGGGTCGCTTGCCCTCCCTTTGTGTATCTCGGCGGGCGGAATTTCGTTGCCTGCCCCCGACCTTGTCCCTAACGTCGGCGGCAAGGTCCCTTCGCGGACCACCGTCCCGCGCCAAAGCGGGCGATGACTGACAGGGAGGCAACAAATGACTTCAAGCAAGGTCGATCGTCGTCGTCTTGCCGGCAGCAAGCATCACGTCCGCTTGCCCGCGCCGTGCAAGCTCGGCGAGCAAACCTAGGTCCCTGCCACCCGGATGATCGTCCGCCCATTCAAGGGCGAAGCCAGGGAACAGACGCTCGACCGGACGGTCGCGGAGTTCGACGGCTTCTCGCGCAACTGAACGGGCCGGGCGGCACGCATTCGACGCGACGCAAGCATTGGGAGGCGAGAATGGACGGAGAGACAAGAATCGACTCGTCCGGCCGAGGCGGCGGCAAGAGGGCGCGGGGCACGGCACGTTCCGACCTCACCCGTCGCGGGCTGCTCGCGCTCTCGGCGCTGGGCATTGCAGCCACCGGACGGCGCGCGGCGCTGGCCGCGAGTCCTGGGGGGCAACTGACCTGGGCGGTGCATTTTTCGCTGGCGCCGACCTGGTTCGACCCGGCGGAGACGCCGGGGATGATCACGCCCTTCCTGCTGATGTACGCCCTGCACGACGCCATGGTGAAGCCGATGCCCGGCAACGTCGCCGAGCCGTGCCTGGCCCAATCCTGGAAGATGGCGCCGGACGGGCTGAGCTACGAATTCATCCTGCGCGCGGGGGCGAAGTTCCACGACGGCACGCCGGTGACCGCGGAGGATGTGAAGTTCTCCTTCGAGCGCTATCGCGGCACCTCGGCGGCGCTGATGAAGGAGCGGGTGGCGGCGGTGGAGACGCCCGATGAGCGCAGCGTGCGCTTCGTGCTGAAGAAGCCGTGGCCGGATTTCGTGACGTTCTACAGCTCCGCCACCGGAGCGGGCTGGATCGTGCCCAAGAAATACGTCCAGCAGGTCGGCGAGGACGGATACAAGAAGGCGCCGATCGGGGCGGGGCCGTACAAGTTCGTCTCCTTCACCCCCGGCGTGGAATTGGTGGTCGAGGCCTTCGACGCTTACTGGCGCAAAGTGTCTGCCGTGAAGCGGCTGGTCTTCAAGGTGATCCCCGAGGAGGCGACGCGGCTGGCGGCGTTGAAGCGCGGCGAGGTCGATCTCGCCTACTCGATCCGCGGCGAGCTGGCCGACGAATTGCGCCAGACGCCGGGACTGACGCTGAAGCCGGTGGTGATCCAGGGCACGTTCTGGCTCTATTTCCCCGACCAGTGGGACCCCAAATCGCCGTGGCACGACCAGCGCGTGCGCGAGGCGGCGCGGCTGGCGATCGACCACAAATCCATCTCCGAGGCGCTGACCCTCGGCTATTCGCCGATCACCAACAGCATCATCCCCGACAGCTTCGATTTCTACTGGAAGGCGCCGGCGGCGGTCTACAACCTGGCGAAGGCCAAGCAGCTGCTGGCCGAGGCGGGGTTCCGCAACGGCTTCGATGCCGGTGACTATTCCTGCGACTCGTCCTACGCCAATCTCGCCGAGGCCGTGATCAACAACCTCCAGGAAGCCGGCATCCGCGTGAAGCTGCGCCCGCTCGAGCGCGCCGCCTTCTTCGCCGCCTACTCCGAGAAGAAGCTGAAGAACATCATCCAGGGCTCGTCAGGCGCCTTCGGCAACGCGGCGACCCGTCTCGAAGCGTTCGCGGTCAAGGGCGGCGCCTACGCCTATGGCAGCTATCCCGAGATCGACGCGCTGTTCGCCGAGCAGGCGACGGAGCTCGACCTGGCCAAGCGCACCGCGATGCTGCACCGCATCCAGCAGATCGTGCATGAACGCAGCCTGTACGCGCCGATCTGGCAGCTCGCCTTCCTCAATGGCCAGGGCAAGCGTGTCGGCGAGTCCGCGCTCGGTCTGATCGGGGGTTATGCCTTTTCCGCACCGTACGAGGACGTGACGATCAAGCAGAACTGAGAGGACCAACCGCGACAGCAGGGAGTGACCGCATGCTCTCGTCTCGACGTGACCATGACAACCCCATGACCAGGGGCACCGCCGCGCGCGCAACGCGCCGCGAGCTGCTGGGCCTCACGGCACTCGGCATCCTGGCCGCCGGCACGAAACCGGCCCGCGCGGCGGACGGCCAGCTCGTCTATGGCTCGCATATCTCGCTCGCGCCGACCTGGTTCGATCCGGCGGAGACGCCGGGCATCGTCACCCCCTTCATGCTGTACTACGCCCTGCACGACGGGCTGGTGAAGCCGATGCCGGGCAATCCGGCCGAGCCGTGCCTGGCGGAATCCTACACCGCCTCGCCCGACGGCCTCAGCCACGCGTTCGTGCTGCGCGACGGTGTGAAGTTCCATAACGGCGCGCCGGTGACGGCGGAGGACGTGAAGTTCTCCTTCGAGCGCTATCGCGGCAATGCCGCGGGCTTCATCAAGGAGAAGGTGGCGTCGGTCGAGACGCCCGATCCGCGGCGCGTGGTCTTCCGCCTGCACCGGCCGTGGCCCGACTTCCTGCTTTATTACTCCAGCGTTACCGGCGCGGGCTGGATCGTTCCGAAGAAGTATCTCGAGAGCGTGGGCGAGGACGGGTTCAAGAAAGAGCCCATCGGCGCGGGACCCTACAGGTTCGTCTCCTTCGTGCCCGGCGTCGAGCTGGTGATGGAGGCCTTCGACGGCTATTGGCGCAAGGCGCCCACCGTGAAGAAGCTGGTCTGGAAGGTGATCCCCGACGAGACCACCCGGCTCGCCGCGTTGAAGCGCAAGGAAGTCGACATCGCCTACTCGATCCGCGGCGAACTGGCCGAGGAACTGCAGCGCACGCCGGGGCTGGAGCTGAAGCCTGTCATCATCAACTCGCCGTTCTGGATCTACTTTGCCGACCAGTGGGATCCGAAGTCGCCCTGGCACGACGCGCGGGTACGCAAGGCCGCGACCCTGGCGCTGGATCGCGAGGGCATCAACCAGGCGCTCACGCTCGGCCATTCGCTGCTCACCGGCAGCATCGTGCCCAAGGCCTACGAGGGCTACTGGCAGCCGCCGAAGATCCCGCACGATCCGGCGACGGCACGCAAGCTGCTGGCCGAAGCGGGCTTCCGAAGCGGCTTCGATGCCGGCGAATACTACTGCGACGCCTCCTACGCCAATCTCGGCGAGGCGGCGATGAACAGCCTGGAGGAGGTGGGTATCCGCCTGAAGCTGCGCCCGTTCGAACGCGCCGCTTTCAACAAGGGATATGTCGAGAAGAAATATCGCAACATCATCCAGGGCGGCAGCGGCGCGTTCGGCAACGCGGCCACGCGCATGGAGACTTTCGTCGTCAAGGGCGGCGCCTATGTCTATGGCAGCTACCCCGACATCGACGAGCTGTTCGCCCAGCAGGCGGTGGAGCCCGACCGCGCCAAGCGCACGCAGATCCTGCACCGCATGCAGCAGCTCGTGCACGAGCGCACGGTCTACGCGCCGATCTGGCAACTCGCCTTCCTCAACGGCCAGGGCCCACGGGTCAGCGACGCGGCGTTCGGCCTGATCGGCGGGCACCCGTATTCCGCGCCCTATGAAGACGTTCGCCTGAAAGGCGGCGCCTAGCGGAGCACATGACCATGGCTTCGACTCCCTTCCTCCCCACGCGCCGCGGTGTCTTCGGACTATCCGCGGCCGCCCTGCTCGGGATCGCTCCACGCACCGCCAGCGCGGCGCCGGAGGGCACGCTGCGCGTGGGCGCGCATGTCTCGCTGGCGCCAACCTGGTTCGACCCGGCAGAGACCTCCGGCATCATCACGCCCTTCATGCTGCTCTACGCTATGCATGATGCGATGATGAAGGCGATGCCGGGCAACCCCATGGCACCCTGCCTGGCCGAGGCCTGGACCATGGCGCCCGACGGGCTGAGCTATGCCTTCACCTTGCGCAAGGGCGTGCTGTTCCACAACGGCGAGCCGCTGACGGCGGAGGACGTGAAGTTCTCCCTCGAGCGCTATCGCGGCGCCGCCAGCAAGACGCTGAAGGAGCGCGTGGCGGGCGTCGACATCGACGATCCGCATCGGCTCACGATCCGCCTGACCGAGCCGTGGCCCGACTTCCTGACCTTCTACGCCAGCGCCACAGGGGCGGGCTGGATCGTGCCGAAGAAATACGTCGAGCAGGTCGGCGACGAAGGCTTCAAGAAGGCGCCCGTCGGCGCCGGGCCCTACAAGTTCGTGTCCTTCACGCCGGGCGTCGAGCTGGTGTGCGAGGCGTTCGAGGGCTACTGGCGCAAGAAGCCCGCCATCAAGCGGCTGGTCTTCAAGGTGATCCCCGACGAAGCCACGCGGCTGGCGGCCCTGCAGCGCGGCGAGATCGATGTCGCCTATTCGATCCGGGGCGAGCTGGCCGACGAGTTGACGCGCACGCCCGGGCTCACGATGAAGCCGGCGGTGGGATCGGCGCCGTTCTGGCTCTATTTCCCGGATCAGTGGGATCCGCAGTCGCCGTGGCACGATCAGCGCGTGCGGCTCGCGACCTCTCTCGCGCTCGACCTCAAGACCATCAACCAGGCGCTGACGCTCGGCTATTCGCGCCTGACAGGCAGCGTGTTCCCGGAGAATTTCGAGTTCTACTGGCAGCCGCCCGCGCCGGTGTACGACCCGGGCCGCGCGCGCAAGCTCCTGGCCGAGGCCGGCCACGCGCGCGGTTTCGATGCCGGGGATTATTACTGCGACACCTCCTACGCCAATATCGGCGAGGTCGTGCTGAACAACCTGCGGGAAGTCGGCATCCGCGTGAAGCTGCGGCCGCTCGAGCGCGCCGCCTTCTTCAAGGCCTACTCGGAGAAGAAGCTGAAGAACATCGTGCAGGGCGCGTCCGGCGCCTTCGGCAACTGCGCGACACGGGCCGAGGCCTTCGTGGCGAAAGGCGGCGCCTATGTCTATGGCAGCTATCCCGACATCGACGCGCTGTTCGCCGAGCAGGCCGTGCAGATGGACCGCGCCAAGCGCGAGACGATCCTGCATCGCCTGCAGCAACTGGTGCACGACAAGACGATCTATGCGCCGATCTGGCAGCTCGCCTTCATCTCCGGCGTCGGCCCGAAGGTCGGGCAATCGGGCTTCGGGCTGATCAAGGGCTTCGTCTACACCGCGCCCTACGAAGACCTGACCCTCAAGGGCAAGGCGTAGAACGTGTTTCGATTGCACGAACGGTCAAGCGGATCGCGGGCCTCCGGCCCGCTCATGATCTGTCGTCCTGAGCGCAGCGAAGGACCTCATCGCCGCTTGCCAGGGCATGAGATCCTTCGCTTCGCTCAGGATGACAGCGGCACTAGGGAACCCTTGCCATGAAACAGTACATCGTCCGCCGCGCCGGCTATTCCCTGCTGTCGCTGTTCCTGCTGTCGCTGGTGATCTTCCTGTTCGTGCGCGTGACCGGCGACCCGGTGAGCCTGCTGGTCGAACCCGGCGCCAGCCCGGAAGACATCGAGAACATGCGCCGCCAGTTCGGTCTCGATCGGCCGCTGTGGGAGCAGTACTGGCATTTCATGGCGAGTCTCGCCGTGGGCGACCTCGGCCAGTCCTTCTACTATCGCACGCCGGTGTTCGAGCTCTATTTCCAGCGCCTGCCCAACTCGCTGCTGCTGGCGGCGGTGGCGATGTCGTTGTCGCTCCTGATCGGCATCCCGAGCGGTATCCTGGCTGCCGTGCGCGTCGACGGCTTTTGGGACAGCGCCGGCAAGATCTTCGCGCTGCTCGGTCTGTCGCTGCCGTCCTTCTGGGTCGGGCTGGTGCTGATCCTGTTCTTCTCCGTCTACCTCGGCTGGCTGCCGTCGTCCGGTTCCGGCTCGACGCTGCATCTCTTGATGCCGGCCTTCACGCTCGGCTGGTACTTCGCCGCGGCGCACATGCGGCTGACGCGCTCGTCCATGCTGGAGGTGCTCGGCTCCGAATACATCAAGCTGGCGCGGCTCAAAGGGCTGCCGGAGGCCCTGGTGATCGGCAAGCACGCGCTCAAGAATGCGCTGATCCCGGTGATCACGCTGGCCGGCATCAACCTTGTCGTGATGATCAATGTCGCTGTGGTGGTGGAGACAGTGTTCGCCTGGCCCGGCATCGGCCGGCTGCTCTACGAGGGCATCACGTTCCGCGACTTCCCCATCGTGCAGGGCGTGGTGGTGATCGGCGGCGCCATGATCGTGCTGGTCAACCTGCTCGTCGACATCCTCTACGCCCTGATCGATCCCCGCATCCGCTTGGAAAGCTGACGGCCATGACTATCACCACGCCTCCCATCGCCGCCGCCGCGGCCGAACTGCCGCCTGCCGCCTTCTGGCGCCTGAAGGGCTTTCCGCTGATCCCGGTGCTGATCCTGCTGTTCATCGCCTTCGTCGCCGTCTTCGCCGACGTGCTGGCGCCGTACGATCCGCAGGTCGGCAGCCTGGCGCGCCGCTTCCGCCCGCCGGCCTGGCAGGACGGCGGCAGCATGGCCTATCTGCTCGGCACCGACCATGTCGGGCGCGATGTGCTGTCGCGGCTGATCTTCGGGGCCCGCGTGTCGATGATCGTCGGCATCACCGCCGTGCTGGTCGCCGGCGGGATCGGCACGCTGCTCGGCATCGTTTCCGGCTATCTCGGCGGTTGGGCCGACCAAGTGGTCATGCGCATCACGGACACCTGGCTGGCGCTGCCGGCGCTGACCTTCGCCATCTTCCTCGCCGCCATCGTCGGGCCCAGCGAGTTCAACATCATCCTCATCCTGGGCCTGGTGTACTGGACGCGTTACGCACGCGTCATCCGCGGCGAGGTGCTGTCGCTGAAGCAGCGCGAGTTCGTGCGCCTCGCCATCGTCGCCGGGTGCTCCAGTCGCGTCATCATGTGGCGCCACATCCTGCCCAACGTCATCAATTCCGCCGTCGTGCTCGCCACGCTGATGCTCGGCGTGGTGATCGTCACCGAAGCCTCGCTCTCGTTCCTCGGCGTCGGCGTGCCGCCGCCCAAGCCCGCCTGGGGGTTGATGATGGCGGACGGCAAGAAGGGGCTGATGGTGGGCTACTGGTGGCTCACGGTGCTGCCCGGCATCTGCATCATGCTCATGGTGTTGTCGGCCAATCTGCTCGGCGACTGGCTGCGCGTGAAGCTCGATCCGCAGCTGCGCCAACTGTGAAGGCCGTCATGTCGTCGCAACCGCTGCTGTCGCTCGAACATCTTTCCGCCCACTACGTCTCCCAGCAGGGCGCGCGCGTGGTGCGCGCCGTCGACGACGTGACGCTCAGCCTGAACGCGGGGGGAACGCTCGGCATCGTCGGCGAATCGGGTTCGGGCAAGACCACGCTTGCGCTGACCATCATGCGCCTGCTGCCGCCGGCGGCGCGCATCGTCAGCGGGCGGATGATGTTCGAGGGCGAGAACCTGGTCGACAAGTCGGATACCGAGATGCGCCGCGTGCGCGGCAAGCGCATCGCCATGATCCTGCAGGACCCCATGGCCTCGCTCAACCCGCTGTTCTCGATCGGCAACCAGGTCGGCGAACCGCTCCGCGTGCACGAAGGCGCCAGCCGTGCCGGCGCCTGGCAACGCGCGGTGGCCTTGCTCAAGTCCGTCCGCATCGCATCGCCCGAAACCCGCGTGTCGCAGTTCCCCCACGAAATGTCGGGCGGCATGCGCCAGCGCATCGTCGGCGCGATCGGCATTTCCTGCGAACCGCGCCTGCTGATCGCCGACGAGCCGACCACCAGCCTCGATCTCACCATCCAGGCGCAATACCTCGACCTGTTGCGCGACCTGCAGCGCGAGCATGGGCTGGCGCTGATCTTCATCACCCACAATCTCGGCATTGTCGCCAAGATGTGCGACCAGCTCGCGGTGATGTATGCCGGGCGGGTCGTCGAGCAGGGACCGGTGTCGCGAATCTTCTCGACGCCGGCCCATCCCTACACCAGGGCGCTGCTCGGCTCGATCCCGCGCATGACGGACAATCGCGAGCATCTCACCGCCATCGAGGGCCAGCCGCCCGATCTCTCCGCGCTGCCGCCCGGCTGCTCGTTCGCGCCACGCTGCCCCATGGCGTTCGCCCGCTGCCAGGTCGAAACGCCGCCGGAGTTCGCCGTCGACGAGGGCCGCACGGCACGCTGCTGGCTGGCCGCACCTGGCGCCGACGCGAAGGCCGAGATGATGAAGACGAGCAACGTGGCATGACCGCCGTTCTGCAAGCCGCCGGTCTTGCCAAGCATTTCCCGGCGCGGCGCGGCATCTTCGGCGGCGATCGTGGCGTGGTGCGCGCGGTCGACGGCATCACCTTTTCCATCGAAGGCGGCAAGACGCTGGGCGTGGTGGGCGAATCGGGCTGCGGCAAGACCACCACGGCCAAGCTCGTGCTCGGGCTGGAGACGCCCACCGGCGGCGCCATTCTCTTCGAGGGGCGCGATCTCGGCCGGCTGGATGGGGCAGGGCGTCGGCACTACCGCAAATCCGTCCAGGCGGTGTTCCAGGACCCCTATGCCTCGCTCAATCCGCGCATGCGCATCAGCGCCATCATCGCCGAGCCGCTGATCACCAACGAAACGGTGGCTCCCGACGAGGTCCGCCGCCGCACGCTGGAGCTGCTCGATCTGGTCGGCCTGCCGGAACGCTCGGCCGATCTCTTCCCGCACGAATTCTCCGGCGGCCAGCGCCAGCGCATCGCCATTGCCCGGGCGCTCGTCCTCTCGCCCAGGCTGGTGGTGCTGGACGAGCCGGTCTCGGCGCTCGATGTCTCGATCCGCGCCCAGATCCTCAACCTGCTGCGCGATCTGCAGGCGCGCCTCGGCCTCTCCTACCTCTTCATCGCCCACGACCTTGCCGCCGTCGCCCACATGAGTCACGAGATCGTGGTCATGTACCTGGGCAAGATCGTCGAAAGCGGCGATGCGCGCACGCTCGCCAGCCATGCGCTGCATCCCTATACGAAGGCCCTGTTCTCCGCCGCCCTGCCGAGCCATCCCGACGAGCGGCGCGAGGAAGTGGTGGTCCAAGGCGAGGTGCCGAGCCCGCTCAACCCGCCCTCCGGCTGCCACTTCCATCCGCGCTGCCCGCACGCCATGCCGCGCTGTGCGCTGGAGGCCCCGCCGCTGGCCCTGGTCGAAGGCCGCATGGTCGCCTGCCATCTCTACGGCTAGAAGTCCTCGCTGCTTGGGTCCCTCGAAAACCCATGATGAAGGGTAGCTGATGCGCGGAATGATCCACCACTTGGACCTGACGATGCGCGACCCTTGGGCGTCGCGAGAGTTCTATGACGCGGTGCTGGGCTTTCTTGGTTATCGCTTGAGCAAGGAAGACGCGCGCGGTTTCGATTGGGAACTGGTCGATGACCAAGGCCGCTTCCTGTGTTCCATCGGCATTATGCAGGCGACCGGTGAGGGCCTTTTGCGCCATCATGACCGTTACTCGCCGGGCCTGCATCATGTCGCCTGGAGCGCGAGGTCCCGTGACGACGTCGACAAACTGCATGAGCTTTTGAGCGAAATCGGCGCCACGGTGCTCGATCCGCCCGCGGAATATCCGGAATACGAACGAGGCTACTACGCCGTCTTCTTTGCCGATCGAGACGGGCTGAAGCTCGAGTTCGTGCACCAGCCTTAGCTGGCATTTGCTCGCTGAAGGCAACCGACTTGATGTACGGAGCCTTGCCCGCGGTCTTGCTCCCCATCCAGTTGCACCACCAGCGCGGATACGATCCCGTTTCCGAGCAAGACGGCGCGACTGCCGCGCGCCCTGATGGCAGCGTCACTCGGCAGGCGCGATCTTATCGTGAGGCGGCACGGGCGCCATCGCCTCAAATACGCCGTCGCGTCGAACGAGCGCATGGAAGAGTGCCGCCGCGACATGCATCAGGATCAGGGCAAAAAAGACGAAGGCCAGGTAGAAATGCGCGTTCCAGAGCAGCGTATGCAGGCGGTCGCTCTGCGGCAGAATCTGTGGCAGGCCAACGCTCCCGAACAGCACGACCGGGTAGGCGGCCGCGGATAGCATGCCCCATCCGATCAGCGGCATTGCGATCATCAAGGTGTACAACGCGTAGTGCGACAGATGGGCCGCAAGCTTCATCGGCTCGGGCAGGTCGGCCGGCAGCGGTGGCGCGCCATAGCGCAGGCGCACGGCCACGCGGATCAGCGCGAGCACCAGAATGGTGATGCCGAGTGGTTTGTGGATCGACACGAGCGTCAGATAGATGGGCTTGATGGTCGACACCATGCCGACTCCGATGAAGAGCATGGCCAGGATGCAGACCGCCATGAGCCAGTGCAGCACGCGCTGGAGCGGGGTGAAGTGTTGACGGGCAGCGCTCATGGCTTGGCCTCCGGTGCCCTCCGGGGATAGTCCTTGTCCTCCGCCGTGCGACGGTCATAGGACTTCACATAAGCGGACGACCGCGCGGCCGGGAACGGGTCGTCCGACGTCCGCATGCCGGAGGGCAGCACGGTCGGATCGAAGTTGATGTCCCGGCAAGGCCCGTCCCGCTCGGCCTGGACCTGCTGGACGATGAGCGTGCCGACCTCCACGGCGCGGCGATCTTGCGGCCAGGCCTTGCTCGGGTCCGCCGTGGAGTCGCCCGGATTGGCGACGGTCAGCACCATCGTCCAACGCTGCGGACTGCTGCGGACCCGCTCGCCGATCTCCGTCTCGAGGAAGTCCGGGCCACGCTTGGCGAGCTCCTCGGGCGAGACAGGAATGGCTTGCGCGGTGGGCAGCAGCGACCATCGCACCGCATGCTCCGCGCCGGAACTGTCGGTCAAGATGAAGCTGTTGAGGCCGTTATAGCGCTCTTCCGCGTAGCTGCCGGTCCACGGCGCGCTCTGGGCCCAGGCGCCGAACGCGGCGATCTCCGGATGCTGGGCGGCGAACGTCTTCATCGCGTTCGGATCCTTGCTCGCCGACGCGATCAGCAATTCGTAGAAGGCTTGCGGCGTCGACACCGCGAAGAAGGGAGGATCGATCATGGCGGTGCGCCATTCCTGCCCGTCCGGCGTCGCAATTCGCAGTCCCATGCCGCGCACTCGAACCGTCGCATCCGCCGCGTTCGGATCTGCCGTGGCGAGGTTGAAACGCCCGAGCGCCGGATATTGGCCGCGGCTGAAAACCTGGGCCTGCGAGAGCGCCGAGCCCGCCCCGTTCGATCCGAAAATGCCAGTGAAGCAGATTCCCTTGGCATGGTTTCGGCGGTGACCGAGCGGCGGGCCGGTGGGTGTCGTGAACGCATCCACGATCTTGTCCGGCGTCAGGCGCTCGGGCGAGAACCACCCTGCCGTATAGGCGAAGGCAGCGGCGCCGACACCTATGATGATGGTGATCAGCGCCAGTGACCCGAACACGGAACGCGCAGGCGATGGGCGTGGCATTCAATTCCCCTTCCACCGTGGACTCGCGTGAATTCATTGCTTCCTGGCGCCCGACATTTCGGGAACTCGGGCCAGCACTTCGCTTAGCGAAGGCGAAGCCAAAGGCCCCCATGGTCGAGGGCACCAAAGCGGCGGCAGTGGCAAACAATACTGGACGCCGCCTTGAGCCAATTGAGGATACGTCAGGCAGCCTGGAATGGCAAAATCAACGGTTATGAGGCGAGACGCTCATGCCCGGGGTGAGGCCTGGATTGATCTGTCCCGGCGACAGGCCTGGTTCCTCCTCCTCGACCGGCAGGGATTGCGTCGGGCCGCGCTCTGTCGTGATGGCCGGAATGCAGCCGGCTCGGGCTGGCGGACCGTTGAACACATCGGAGAGCCGAGCTTCGACCGCCGTCAACACGCCATCCAATCCGCGTCGGCGATCGCTGCCGGCTGCCTCCAGGATCGTCACCGTCGCCGCCATGCCGGACACGAGCGCGATGCGGCGCACACATTGTCTTGGGAGTTGCGCGCCGCGACGAGCCTCGCCCGCCTGCTGCGTGCAGCAAGCCGAAGGGCCGGGCTGGCTGGTCGCCCTCGCCAGCGACCTGGGCGAGAAAGCCTTCACCTCCGGCCATGGCACCCAATAATTCCCGTAGGGCTATTCAGGTCGAGCACCGCCGGCGCCCGTGGCGGCTGGAGAGCGCCATTTTCCTGAAAAAAGATCTAGGTTTTTCAATGCGCCAAACGCCCTTTACCCCCTCACTGGTGCTTACTTATTCGATCCCCTTGCGTTCGGCCATCCCGTGGGGTGCACCCCGTGCGCCGATTGGCGTATCGCTTGCGGAAATTGCGCAACTTCAAAGTGGACCGCACCCCGTGGATGAGACACTTGCTCGTGGCGGGCGAGCGCGCTGCCCGCACGCCATGCCGCGCTGTGCGCTGGGGAGGCCCCGCCGCTGGCCCTGGTCGAAGGCCGCATGGTCGCCTGCCATCTCTACGGCTAGACCGCGTTCCGTTTCGGGAGAATTACC
>Ga0070698_100003623_pt1 | contig 16971 bp, 15 predicted proteins | sample KBSK1502metaG_FD_65477 | JGI IMG/M metagenome (GOLD analysis project Ga0070698, IMG submission 65477) | Corn, switchgrass and miscanthus rhizosphere microbial communities from Kellogg Biological Station, Michigan, USA - KBS K1-50-2 metaG | ecosystem: Host-associated > Plants > Roots >...
GATCTCCGTCAGCGTCGTCGTATTGATCACTTCAAACACGAGATCATGAATCCCGCACCCGAAATCCGGACGCATCACGCGCTCACCCTTAGCCGTCGAGAGAATGATCCAGATCGATTCTTGGACGTCCCTTTCATACTCCGACAACCGGATGGTCCCTTCCTTTTCGTCGAGCCGAACCGGGAAGCTCCAGCCGCGCCCGAGATAACTTTTCGGTACCAGCATGTTTGCATCCTTCAGCCGATTAGCACCGTCACCTCGCCGAGCAGAATCGTGTTAGGCGGAGCTTCCGCGACAAAATCACCCTGACGCGCTGCGGGGAGATTGTTGATGAATACTGTGGGACTGCCCACTGCGACTACGCCGCCAACGTGCGGCACCAGTCCGTTGAAGAGCGGACATGCATGAAAATCCGAACCGACACGCCACGCCGGCTTGTTTCCAATCAGAACGTTGACGCTTCCCGGGCCCGGCGCCAGCGGTGTACCGTGGCTTGTTTGGTCTCCAATTCGCGCTGCCGGTTGGCCCATCTTTTTTCTCCTAGTTGATCTTCACCAGCGCTCCCTGAATCGTCAGCGTACCCGTGGCCTGGAGTGTCATTGACGCGTCCGCCTTGATGTCGATTACCTTTGACTCAAGCGATATCTTGGTGTTGCTCTTGACAGTGATCGTGCCCGGGAGCGACTTGATCTCGACCTGGTTCCCGCTATCGTCGCTGATCACGATGCCGTCGGGATCGAGCCTCACCTTCCGCTTGTTGTCGCTCAAGTGAATGTCGATGCTGCCCTGCGCGCCATCGTCGAAAACGATTTCGTGTCCGCTCCGTGAACGAATCTTCCGAATGTCATTGCGCCCGTCGGAGTTCGTTTCGGGCGGTGGTTCCTTACCGTTCCACAAACTGCCGAGCACGTACGGGTGCTCGACTCTTTCAGCATCACAGACAACCAGCACTTCATCTCCGACTTCGGGAAGAAACCAGGTGCCACGATCTTTGCCGGCCATCGGCACTGCCAGGCGGGCCCAGTGGCTCTCATCTGGTTTCTCGCGCCACGGAAATTTGATCTTCACGCGTCCCAGACCTTCGGGATCCTGGTTCTGTGCCACCACGCCAACAGACACGCCGCGAACGAGGCCCTGCTCTCGAGCCTGACCGATTTCGCCATCAAGGAGTTCATTCATATCGTCGTGTCCTTGAAATCGAACGTGGTTCGATAACCAGAAGAGCTCACCGCGTGAGTGGTGTGCTTAATATAAAACGACGTCTCGAAGAACTTTCCAACGCCACCTAACGTGACGTTGACGTTCGGCCTCAGCTCAGGAATTCCGATGGTCTCGCCCCTGCCTCCCACGAAGCCTTCAGCGCGACGTTTTAGAATTGCTCGCGCGCGTAGGTCGGCCTCCTGCTGACTGAAAACCGGCTCCCGGATGCGAAGCGTGGCTTGCTTGGCTTTGCAAACCTTCCCCAAATATTCCGCACCACTTGATCGCGACGGGTGGCGTCCCGGCTCATCGCCGCGCCTGGCGCGGCCCACTATCGGTTTCTTGGTCTGGATATCCCATCCGTAAACTTCGACCTGCGTGACTTGTTCGGATAAGTTAATTTCCGGCGCAAAGCTCAAAAGGCCGCGGCCCCATTCCAGCTCGATGATGCTTTGCTTATCGTTTGCCGGTTTTCGGAAGAAGAGTTCCTTCTCAGTGACGAGGAATTCGAAGCCGTTGCGTTCCGCAAGCCGCGCGATGAAATGCGCTGCACTTTCCTGGCTCCTTTCAATCTTCGGTTGGACTACCTTCGTGTCCTCGACCTTCGGATCCAGGTTGTAGTCTTTCGCGATCTCGCGCACCACGTCACTGTCCTTCTGCTTCTCCCAGTTTTTCGAGTCGGTTCCTTTCGTCAGACAGTAAGAATAGTCATAGCCGCTGACAGTGAGTTGCGGCAGACCCGAGGAAGGGAAGCTCGTATTCAACTCCGTCACAAGACCGGTGAGCATAAGATCAAGATTGTTGCGATCGCCGTAACCCATTTGGATCTTCACCGGCGAGCCCAGTTTGAAGAACTCGGGTAATGTTTTTCCCGCGACGATTAGGAACTCGCGTTGGGAAACGTCGAAGCCGTTATTGATGACAAACGAAAACCGATCCGCGCCGTCGAGCATGTTGTCAACTTCAACACTTGTGATCTCCAGATGCAGATCGCGAACCACGCTCTGCTCTGCAACCACGACATTGAAGGCCGGAGCATAAAAAAGGTTCCGGGCTCTCTCGATCTGAGAAACCGTCATCGCCATCGGTCTTACCTCAAGGGTGGCAGCCTGATCTCACGACCGAATTCAAGCAGTCTTGGGTTTTCGATATCATTTGCCTCGGCAATTACTCGCCACACGGCGGGGTCGCCGTACTCGATCGCTGCGATCAGGCTAAGACGATCCTTTTGCGTCAGTATTCGTCGCTTGCTCCAGTCGGAGGATTCGGTCGGCCTTTCACTAAGCTGCTCTTCAATCGTCTTGTACTCCTTGAAGGTGACGTTGAGAGTAGCTCGAACCGGTACGCCGTCTTCGCGAAACATTGTGAAGCGTTGAGTCAGCCGTTCAATCACCGCGCGAAAACTGAATGGTCCCCAGACAAATCGGACGGGCGGCGGCGCGTGAAGCGTCGGGTCGATCTCCAACAGCCGGGAGATCTTTTCCGTGTCCTTGCGGACATCAGAGCCGCCCTTGTTCGTATAGGTGTCGAAAAAGAGCTCCATGGTCAGAACCTCGGCATCGCCGTTGACCCACGACAAGACCGGATTCGATAACCCCGGTAACGGTGCGCTCGCAAATTGATTGCCCTTCTCGATCGAATACTCCGCGGGATTAAAAATCACCTCGGCCTTCTGACCGGCGAAAACACCCACCAGAGCCTCGATGGAAGCCGTTGCACGCTGCTCCATACCGCTCCCCTATATGCCTCGCCGCTCACGCTCGACGCGAATCTTGCGCTGAATAAGCCAGTAAACTTCTTCGCTTAGCCGACCGATATCCAACTGTGGCTGCAAAGGCTGAATGGCGACTGGTGAGCGTGCTGGAGAAGACTGTTCCGTTGCTTGCGGTTGCTCCGCAGAACTGAGTGCAGGCGGATGAGCCAGAGCCAGTTGAGCGGATTGCGGATAGAGACGGGACTGCTCGCTCTCTAGAAAGTCATGCTCGTTCGCCTCAGTTTGCGGAGGCACGAGTCGCGATATGACGGGCGGCAACACATGAGTTGCTACCTCCACTTTCCCACGCAGGTCGCGCGCGACTCGGTCGCTCAGAGGCCTGATTTGTCGAGTTGCAACGACTTCGTAGGCAGGTGGCGCGGTGCGGGCGTCGGAAAGTTTCAGTGCCTGCTGCGTCGGCTCGGCCAACCTAAGTAGCGCCAGCCTATCTCGCTTCGCAGGAAGACTGAGGAGCCGCTTATCAAAAAGGATCTCGGCGAACAACTGGCGGTTCGCCTGGCTAGTCGGTTGGCTAGTTGGCTGGCTAGTCGGTTGCCTGGTTGGTTGCCTAGTTGGTCGGCTAGTCAGTTGGCTAGTCGGTTGGCTAGTCGCCTCGCTCTGCGGAAGGCCTTTGATGACATGCGTATTATGAAGACTCGCGCGAAGATTCGGCTGAGAAGCCGTTGCTTGTGGCCCGGCCGGGATTCCAGGTCGCGTTCGCAGTGCTTCAGCTAAGGGCGAAGTCGTGAGGTTCGATCGCAGCACCATCGTGTCGGTGCGTGACTTCTCGCTAAACTCAGTCTGCAATTGCCTGATCATTGAATGGGCAAAACTGGACTTCTCGATCATCACGCGCGGCCCTGACACATTGCTGAGCCACTGCGGCCAAAAGAGGTGTACGTGAACCGCCAAACGGTACTGCGCGACAGGGCGCAACCCGGCACCGGTCTGGCGTGAGTCTCTCAGCCACCCGAACCGAAAGAAGACCAACGGCGCGCGGACAGGCAGTAGCCGACCCTTGAACCTGTGCCGCTCGAGAATGCGTTTCCAGAAAGGTCGCTGGCTGGTCGTCGGTCTTTGACCCTTGTAGTTCATCCTCTCTTGATCCCGTTGTGAGCGAACTCGACGTTTTCCACAAACACCGCATTCGTAGTGGCATTGAGTTCAGTGCCGGACCATTTCACCGGATATGCTTTCTCAAAGACCCAGCGCCACTTTTCATTGCCGAGAGCATCGGTGAGCACAACGTTCACTTGCCGGCGCTCGATCTTGCCGTTCACGACGTCCTGGTGCCATTGCCACAGCTCAGTTGCATCACAAATCCCACGACGCAAAGACAAGTTCTGGTATTTCGTAACCGTCGCCAGCTTGTGTGTGTAGTCGTTCAGCCCGCCTTCGCGAAAATCCTCTGTTTGGACTTCTCGCTCCAGACCGGAGACCTGCGTGAAGCCCCCGACTTGCAGGCCGAGAATCTCGACGCGAAATCGAAATCCGACATAAGGATCCGGGACTCTCATCGAAACCTCTCGCTGCTAAACATCGAAGATGTTTTTCTGCTCACCATTAAGGTTGCGGTTGATCTTTGAGATTTCCGCACACCACCGCCTCCGCTCTTCGTGAGGGAGACCCATAATCTCGGTCCAGGGCCAGTGAAAGTAATACGCGATAAAGGCCATCTCCTCGTAAAGCTCGCCCGGGGGATAGCCCTTCATGCTTCCCCCAAGTCGTCAAACCTCACGTCAAAACTATGCTCACACTTCGGACAGACGACTGATGCCTTATGAGCTCCGTCGCCGTTCATCTCCTGATAGATCGCCTGCAAGTACGACAGGTCGGACGCGTAAAGTCCCTCGATGACACCAGGATGAACGTCAGGCAGGCTGCCGAGTTTACTGATCACACGCGACAAGAGGATAACGGTCAGGTAAGCCGGATTTTGTTGCACCCTGGGATCTTTCAAAGGAAGGATCTCATCGGCGGCCGTAGCCAGCCGCATCACTCCCTCCTTATGAAGAGTGCCCTCTGCACACAGGTATCCCTTGGGAAGTGTGAACGGAATTTCTGTTTGAAATGCCATAAATCAGTTACCTCATGCATCTGAACGATCGTTACGCCGTTCGCTCCACGCCTTCGTTGACGAGCTCCATCGTCTCGATCGAAACATCGTTTCCTTTGGCGTTCAGGGTCATCGGAGTGTACTTGTTGGGCCAGGCGTCGGTGATTTGAAAACGTGCTTTGTCCTTGCCCTCTTCGTCGAGCACGACGATCGCCACTGTTTGGCGCTTGATCTTGCCGGCGACTACGTCCTTGTACCAGTTGTACAGGTCCATGGAGTCCGTAATACCGCGCTTGAGCGTGACGTTGCCGAACTTGTTCAGGCCGGGAAGCTTCCGCACGTGCGTTGGCTCGTCGCCCTCGCGGTAATCGATTGCGTCAGTTGTAATGTCGAATCCCGTCACCTCGCTGAAGTGGGCTTCACTGATGCCTCCGATCTCGAGCCGGAACCGAAAGTTTCTTAAAGGATCGTTTCTCACGTTGCTTTTACCTCCGTTCTTTCTCGGTCATCAAAGGTCAGAGCTGCACCGAAGTAGCGCTGCTGGTGAGCTGTGCAATTCGGAAAATTACGAACTCAGCCGGCCGAGTCGGTGCAATGCCGACCACAACGATCAGCCGGCCGTTGTTGATGTCGTCATCGGTCATCGTGCTGCGGTCGACGCGAACGAAGAAAGCCTCTTCCTCGGTCGCCCCCAAAAGTGCGCCCTGGCGCCATTGCGTGCGCAGGAATTCCGTGATCGTTTGTTTGACTCGTGCCCACAAACGTTCATTGTTCGGCTCGAAGACGACCCATTGTGTGCCGCGGAAGATCGACGCTTCGATGAAGATGAAGAGGCGCCGTACGTTGATGTACTTCCACAGTGTGTTGTCCGAAAGCGTCCGCGCGCCCCAAACGCGGCGACCACGGCCGGGGAAGGCGCGAATCGCATTGATACCCTTTGGATTCAATATGCCTTGGAGACCATTAGAAACCTCGAACTCCAGTTCCAACGCGCCCCTTACGACTTCGTTTGCCGGGGCCTTAAACACGCCGCGTTCTATGTCCGTGCGGGCGTAAATTCCGGCGACATGACCTCCCGGTGGGACCAGTTTGCGGGCGCCGCTGACTGCGTCGATTACACGGATCCACGGATAGTAAAAGGCAGCGTACTGGCTCGGGCGATCGGCGCGAGGATCGATGGTCGTCGCATTCGCCTGTTCTGGAAGAGAATCGAGGATGGCGAAGCGATACTTGTTTATCTCGCAGTGGGTCATCAGCTCTTCGGGTAGGCTGGCCACCCCGAAGGCGTTCGGTGCGTAAATGATGGCAACGTCCTCGAAGGGCGGCTCGTTCAGCGCCTCCAAACCGCTGCGCTTCTGGCCGGTCGCGGCATCAGGATTCTCTCGGCCCTTGTAGTCGGCCGACGTGATTATTGTGTTGGGACTGTTGGGGCCATCGCTTCCACCAGTTAGGAAAACCAGGTTGTCGCTTGGCGCGGGAACGCCGGTTTGATTCGGCACGTGCTGGAGCTCGATGAGCATAGACAACCCGTTTGCCACGCGCTTCTCAATGTAGTCGGGCGAGTTCTCGTCCAACGTGAGGTTCTCGAACCTCTCAAAAAGTTGTGGCGGTTTCTGTGCTCGGAGCGTCTTGCGCGTGGCCGCGTCCGGTGGTTTCGCGGGCACCGGGTCAATCAGTGTCGTGATGTCGACACCAGGTGGCCAGTAGTACACCTGCAAGCTAAAGCTATTAGGCTCTGTCGCCTGCGCAACCCGGTAGGCCACCCGGTCTCCCCACGTCCCCTCGCCGACCGCTTTAATGGTCACAGCAGGGCCAACGGCGCCGGTGGATGCAGCTGCTGGAGTGGTTGTGTCGATGCTTACAATGCGCACGATGAAACATCGCTGACCTCCATTGGCAAAGAAGCCATCCACAGCAGCGGGCATGAATTTCGTTTGTCCGAAGAATTCGCCAAAGAGCCGCTTATATTCAGGGAAGCTAGTGACCAGTTGGGGATAAGTCGGCCCCCGCTCGGTTTCTCCTAAGAATGCGGCAGTACTTGTCGACACACCCTCGATCGGTTTGGCACCGATTTCGATCTCTTCAACGTACACTCCAGGAGTCAAGTATTCAGGCATGATAGTTTCTCTCCTTACTTAGCGCTGGGCGCGGATTTGCACTCCACTTTATTGAGTTGGCTCTTAATGTAGTCTTCGAGAGCTGCCTCGTCGGCTTTGACTTTGCTCTTGATGTATTCGAGGTTGCGGGTGGCCTCAGCGACTTTGCCGCTCGCCTCTTGCGCTTTTTCCTTCTGTTCGCGAACAAAGTCCCAGGCACAGCAAATCAGCTTGGTGAGCTTCTTAACGGTGATCACCGAAGGATGCCAGTCGCCTGGCTCGCAGCCGATGTGGTCGGTGTGATGTTCGCTTGGGTGATGCTCGCTTGAGTGATATTGCTTTTCGGGTTCCTCATTCTTCTTCTTGCAACAGATGGCAACTGGGAACCGCTTGCAAAGTTTGGGAACGAACTTCCAATAGAACAGATAGAAAGCCCATTTGTGTTTTTGCGGGTCGTCGTCGTTCAACGCCGCGATGATTTGAGTTTTCAAATTATCCAGGTCTGTGAACTGATCGCCGATCCACTTCGCCAGATCCTGGAGGATCGTAAAGGCCTCCTGCGCCTTCGCTAGGTTGGCATCAGCTTGTTGCTGTTCCCAAATCAGCTTGGTAACTTTTGTCAGCTTGCCTTCCAGGTTCTTCTGGCAGCACTTCTCGCGCTCGAGCCGGCAAAGCTCTACGTTGATGGCATCCTGAAGCTTCTGAAGGCAGCCATCCGGGAACTTGTACTTGTCATGAAAGACTCTCGTCATGTCGCGATAAAACCCCTTGAGGCAGTCCTCACTACAGATGAGCTTCTGACGTTCGTTCTTGTACTTTTCGACAATGCCATCGAAGGTCCCAACCAACGTTTTCAGATCCGTTTCTCTTTGCTTCCTGGCCGTGATGTCAGCCTCAATCTTCGCTTTTTCACCTTCTTGTGAAGAGATGCAGTGCTGAAGTGCGTCAAGCTGTTTGCGCAGATCGGCTGCTGTGCAATCGTCGCGGCCTGGGTCGTCACACCCGCCCGTGGGATCGCCTTCGGGAAGCAGGCCTTCGCATGGTTTGCAAGGCACACAGCCACCCTGCGGGTAACAACCGCAATCCCATTCTTCGCAGTTGCATTGCTCGTTTGAGGAGTGGCACTTGCAGTCGATCTTGGTCCAATCGCCTCCGCAGGAAGAGGCCCTCACGCACGGATCCGTTGCCTCATCCCAGGTGCAATAGCCGCGTTCATCCTCAGGACAACACTGGCGATCGTCCGGACAACACTCTGGCCTGATATGCGGAGGTCCCCAGGGCGGATCGTCGTCGCATGGATCAGGACACGGTGGTGGGGGTGGTGGCGGGGGCGGCGGTTGGCATTCTTCATCTTTGTCCCTGCCGTATGGTTCCCCTTGGTAATATGACGTTTGGTCCTTTTGTTCACTCATGGTCATCTCCTATTTTCACCGGCGACAAAGGCTTAAGTGTCAGTCGCTTGGCGGGTTCATGTCCCCGGAAACTCAATCTCGTTCACGGATTTGGTGGTGCCTTCCTTGATCGTTGCCTCCGTGGTTACGTGCGTATTACCCTCGATTTCGAATTGGAGTTTGAACTTGAAATCCTTGAGGCCGGCCGTCGTTTCGTCCTGGGGAAGGCTCGGTGGAAAAAAGACGGCGAATTCGCCGCGCTCATCGGTTTGCCCGCGACGGCCCAAGTTTGCGCCGTCAAGAATCAAAGAAATCTGAGCACCCGTAAGCGGCGATTTGTCGCTGGTTTTTACCAGCCGTCCTCGAGCAAGAGTTGCTTGTGCGTCGAAGGGGTACGCGGGCCTTGGCAGAAGCTGGACGGTCACAGCATTCCGTTGCAAAGGTTGAGCCGGTACCGGAACTACGGCGAGCGTGAACTGCTTTTCGGCGTCGAAAAAGCGATCGCTATCGCTGGTACGAGGCCGAACCTGGACTGTGTAATTAGCCGCAGCTAACTTCAGATCGGTGAAACAGTAGACCCCGGACCGGGCAGCGATCGGTTCGGCCGCCACGTCCTTCAAACTCACTTGCAGCGGTACGGGCATGCGACCTCCTGTCACGAAATCTCGCGGATCGACCACGACCGAAACGGATCGTTCAAGTCTGTCTGATCCGAAGAAAACCTGTCCTGCGTCAGCCATCTTTTTCCGGTCCTCATGCTCTTAGTTCAGCGCCGAGCTGCCCTTGTTCGTGGATTTGATCGACAACGGGCGCCGTCTCGGTCTCCCGAGCCGATTCGATCGCAACCGGAGTCACCAAATAAGTCACCGAAATTTCATAAGGCGTGTCAGGGAAAACGCTCCAAATGCGCGTCATGTCCTCCATTGTGATCGGGTTCAGCGTGAGGCGTAGCACTGAGTCAGCCGACAGCCCGGTGTTTGGATCCTGAGCCCGCAAGAGCGAGCCGCGTATGATTCCGTTATCGTAGAAAACACGCATCGCCCGGCTAAGCGCCGTGTGTGCCTCGATGAGGTCTGGCGGATTTCCAGCGTGCGCCGTTAAGAGGTAGTAGAGATCGACAGTGAGTGGCGGCCTATTCGCAATTAGTTTGCCGGCGCTGCTGGTCGTAAGTGCCGCGTGCTCTTCATTCTTCAGGTATGGATTCTCGATCACCTTGTAGAGAAAAAGCGTTAGGCGGTTTGTGCCGGGTGTCTTCGGAGACAACAGGTCGATACTGACGCCCGTCAGGTTCGTCTTGAGCAGATCCAGCAACGTCTTGCTAACGTCCCGGATTGTTTGGTCGCGTGTGACTGCCATTCGTTCTTACTAGGCCGCCGATGCAGTGGCGACATCAACTTCTGAAAAATCGGTTTCGCTGTACTGCTGCCCGAGCTTTTGCAACTCTCGTTTCGCGGCGCGCAGGAAGTGCTTCATTTCAATTGCGCCTCCCGGTTTGTATGCCAGCGAAGCCGCTCCAATACAGGCGTTCATGATCGAACCACCCGATACGCGAACGCTTTTCGCCAACATCCGAAAATCGACGTCGTCGGCCAGGCGAATCTTTGTCGGGAGCGAGTTCTGCCAGATTTGCAGGCGCTGCGCGAACTCCGGCATCGGGAATTCGATGCTGTAGCGAATGCGCCGGACAAAAGCGTCATCCATGTTGGTTCTCAGATTTGAGGCGAGAATGGTGACCCCGTTCCGTTCTTCCATCTTTTGCAGAAGGTAGGCGACCTCGATGTTGGCATACCGGTCGTGCGCATCTTTGATCGCAGAGCGTTTACCAAAGAGAGCGTCAGCTTCATCAAAGAAAAGCATGGCATTGGCGTCTTCGGCTTGCTGAAAGATGCGGTCCAAATTCTTTTCGGTCTCACCGATATACTTACTGACCACTCGCGAGAGGTCGATCTTGTAGAGATCCAATCCGAGCTCGCGGGCCAGAATGCCGGCGGCCATCGTTTTGCCGGTGCCGCTCGGTCCGGAAAAGAGGGCGGTGGTTCCGCGGCCATAGGGCAACCGCGACGCGAAGTCCCAATCATGAAGCACTCCGCTTGCATTCCGGATTGAGGTTTCAAGTTCGCTGAGTTGGCTCAGCTGTTTCTCGGGCAAGACTAGATCTGACCAACTGAGTTCGCTTGAGACCTGAGTTGCAAGCTTCGCCAGACGATGACCGCACTGTTGCCGACACCCACGGTAAAGGTCGCGTAGGGTTAGTGGCGCACCTCCCGCTTTCCAAAGTTTGTCGGTGCGGGCGGCAGCGACCGCGTCATGTATTTGGCCAGGCGAAAGAGAGAAGGTTGCTGCGAGTTGGACGGCAGCCTGGTAAGCACCGCCCAGGTCAGGGTCGAGGATTTCCTTGGCGAGCTCCTGACTCCAAATCTGCTGCGCCTCCAGCGTGGTTGGTAAAGTAAGGGCTATGGATTGAAAAACGCCGTCGCGAAATACTCCTTCGGGTGTCCACGGACGCTCTCCGATCAAGAATGTCACCGAGGAGGGCACCTGAAAGGCCTCGCATATGTTCCCGAAACTATGAGCCGTAGGGATTTCCTCGTTTACTAAAGCATCGATGTTTTCCAGGCAGATGGCGGTCGGTTGCAGGATCGATTCGCGAGAGAGCAGTCGCAGCGAATCCTCAAACGCTGCGGCCGGTAGTCCTACCAGTTTTGCCGCGTCAACTCGCAGAAGCCGCAAGCCGAGCGTCTGGCAGACAGATGCGACCAAAGATCTTCGCCCAGTGCCATAGCGTCCGTAGACGTGGATAACGACATGCGACGGCGCGCTACGCGATCTTTGCTTCACATCTCCAACTAGTCTGATAGATTGTTCACGCGCTTCATTGGGTGGCGTCACTCGCAGCGCATCCGTCGGCCAGAATTGAGTGGTGGTAACCTCCTCCAATTGAGGCCCCAAATCGTCCAGCCCCAGCAAGAACCGCGCGGTTCGATCATCAAGTTCGATCCGGCGGCTGAAGGGCGTTGAGGGCTCGCCTTCTTCTCGTTGTGCAAGGCGCAGCAAGCTCCAGCGACGCAGTGGGCGGGACGTGTCGAAAGCCCTCGCCATTTCCCATGTTTGGTTCTCACCGTGGCCTTCGTACAACCGCAAGAGAAGCTCTAATGACGGATTCTTTCGGGTCGCGTCGTCCTGCAGGAACGCGTACGCCTTGCCATAGGTATTACGATCGACTTCAAGCGCCAGGGTCGCGGTAACGCAGAACTGTTCAAATGGATCGAGATCAAACTTTTCGATTAGCCGCACAAAAGGAGGCGCGTCAGGTCGCCCCACACTTTTATCAATTCTTCGCTTTAACTGCTCCAACTGCTCCGCCAAACGACGGCGCGGTCCGTGCACCTCATTTCCAAGCCGTTCGTGCGCGGGAGAACCGCTCTTCTGCAGCAAGGCGCGAACTTCATCCGGTGAGATCGCCAGCCCTTGCAGACGCTGGACATTCTCGTCCCAGATTGTCGATTCGAACGCGTCAACCTCGGCCAAGAGAGCCAAGTCCAGAACACGCAAGTGGTCATCAAGACATTCCGAGACTGATGAGTACGGTTCGGCGGGCTCTTTGTTAGGTTCAGACTCCGCCGACCGAACGAGTTCGATAACATTGCGGCTGCCACCGCTACTGACAAGGGCGCTGCGTATTACGGATGTCAGTTGAGCGACTCCGGCATTGGCAATCCAGATGGTTGCCTCGCGGCCTCCGCGGGACAATCCGACTACTAATGGAGGGTTCTGTTCAGACAGGAACTCGCGGCAGACCTCTGGCAACTCGGAAGTATCTACTTCACAGATCAAGACCTCTGCGTTTCGCCTTGCGATGGACTCTTTCAGGTGGGCTTTCTCGACCTGACCCACGAATTCCATATCCGGCTGTCCGTGGGTGATCTCGACAAGAATGTCTTCTAGTATCGGCGACTGCACTTCACCGATCGCCACTCGGATACGAGTCATGGAGTCTCCTCGCCCGCTTCAAACCTGCGCGAGCGGAGATGATGTCATGGTCGTCGGTGATTTGCGTGAACACTCAGATTCATTTTTGATCGGTCTGAGGATCTGAATCCGAATAGTATTCGAATGAGGTGGGATCTAGGAAAAAGTATCTATTTCAACTCGCCTCGAGTTGGAAATCGTGGTTCGCGACCCTGGCGGCCGCCTGACTTCGGCTTTGCACGCGGAGTTTTTCCAGGACGGAATGAACATGGTTCTTCACAGTGGATACCGAGATTCCGAGCTCGCGCGCTATCTCTTTGTTGGAAAGTCCCTCGGATATCAGACGCAACGTTTGGATTTCGCGGCAGGTCAGTCCCTCCCCGACCTGGCTCTTGTCCCGACGACGCCGAAGCTCGCGCAGTAGCCACCCTGTGATCCGTGGCGAGCAACGCACTTCGCCGCGCATTGCGGCCAGAATGGCGGTGTAGAGCTGCGCGAGCGATGCCTGGCGAGGCACGTAGGCAGAGATGCCCGCCTCTGCCCAGGAGATTATCTCCGTTTCTGTTTCTGATAGAGCTACGGCGACGATTCGTACTTCGGTAAATTGCGAGGCAATCAGGCGTACCTCAGCTACCGTCTCCTTCTCCGAGGTATCGCAAAGAATCAGGTCAACAGGTCTCGCTTCGATTAACTTCTTGATCTCGTCAAAGTTGCGCGCAATTCCGGTTACCAAGACGTCGCCCCGACTACCCAAGTATTGAGCGAGGCCTTCAGCATAAAGGCGTACAACGCTTAGGATTGCGACTCTCACTCCCATCCGTTACACCGCCATTCGATAACAACACTGGATCCAAGCTGTCGCAACTGATCGCGGCAAGCGATCACTACCTCTCCAATGCGGGTCGGCGCATTTCATTGGTGAAAGCACGAACGCAGACGGCCGAAAGAATGCTCAAACAGTTGAAGCTCTCAACCTTGGGCGACATGTTTTCAGCCGAACCTGTGCCGGGAGAAGAGCCGTCTCGGGTGCGGCGGTCGGGCGACAGCTGGAATTGCTTTCGGTACCGTACGCTTTTGCTAACCCAACCTCCGGAGGCAAGTCATTTCTCGTTAGTAGTCTTCCGGGAAATGGCAGGCCAGCAGCGCATTGACTCTCAATCGCTCTCCCAACGGAGGCAGGGCAAGCGAACTACGTCAAGACGATAGAAATATCCTGTCCTCACCTTGTCGGTTTCCCATTCGTTCTTCAAGATCCATTTGCTGGTGGCGATCAAGCGCCCATTCGCTTGGCGCATTCGGGCTGAACCGGAGAAGCCGGTATTCATTTTCTCAGAGAACCGGCCAGGCGAAAAAACACGTCAGTCGGGTTGCGCCTGAACCACCTGCTTTACTCTCGTTAGAACATGCAGCTTGGTAGCTGTGGGCGCCAACCAGAAGCGGGATGGGAAAACCCAGCGAAGGGCTGCGACTGACTCTGCCCAGGGCTGGTGCGTTCTTCTCAGTAAATGCAAACGCGAGGATCGCTTACCGCGATGCGGAATCTACTCTAGTGCTCAATGGCTGTCAATAGAATATCTGACAAGCTGCCAGAAATTCATCTAATCGCAATAACCCGATGGACGCCTTGTAAATGCTGTCATAATTCCGGGCCAGCTCACCTCCAAAAAAAGAGACTTCGTAAACCCCTGAGATTTTGGCGGACTTTTGGCAGCCGACCGGCGAAAAATGTAGCTCGCTAACCGTAAATCACAACGCACATGCCTAGGGTCGCAGTTAGAGTTGGGTGAATAAATGGGAGAGGTGAAGGGCTGACGCCGAATATGACGGAAGTGCGGCTAGCGTATGGCAAACGCGGGGGATGGTCAACGATGATATTTGCGAGGCCCGGTCGCGCTTATGTGCGCATAAACCGCATTAATTTTCCCGAGCCTCCCGTCGGAGGACGATCGCTCGTCAGGTATGCTTAAGTTGTCGAGTTGTGATATGGATTTTCGTAACCGAAGGATGAACGCATGCGAGGAAGGGAACCACTCTGGAAAGTTAACGATCAGGCAGCGAGGCTGGCTGAGCTAGTCAGCGACGACGGCGATCTGAAGGAAGCGCCGTTGCGTCGTGATGTCCGCTCGCTTGGTCGGCTGCTCGGAGAGGTGCTGAAGGAACAGGTTGGAAACGAACTCTTTAGCGCGGTTGAGGAACTGAGATCGTTGCTGATTGAACGCCGTGAGCAGCATGCAGGGCGCGAAACTTCTGAGGAAACAACCGGCGCCGAACACCAGTTGATGGATCGCGCGCACCGAATAGTCGACGGTCTCGACATTGCTCAGGCGCATCGGATGACCAAGGCTTTCGCGATCTATTTCGAGTTGACAAACCTCGCGGAGACAAATCATCGCAAACGCCGGCGCCGCGCAGCGCAAGTTGCACCCGACCGACAGGCTCAGCCCGGTTCATTTCTCGGGACTCTGCGACGGATGCGAGCTGCGGGAATCAACGAGCTGCAGGTTTTGCAATGGTTGCGACAGGTGGAAGTCACTGTCGTTTTCACGGCCCACCCCACCGAGGTCGCGAGGCGGACTGTGCTCTTCAAGCGGCGACGCATTGCCGAGGAATTGCAGCGACTTGATGGTCTGCCGCTTACCGAGAGAGAAGCTGAGAAACGTGAGCAGGCAATCACCGCGGAGATTACCGCACTGTGGCAGACTGACGAGGTGCGTCGTCGTCGCCCGACTGTTCGCGATGAGATCAAGATGGGACTCGACTACTACCCGACTGTCTTGTTCGAAACTCTCCCTAACGTTTACGAAGAACTGGCTGATGATTTTCGCGAAGCCTACGGCAGCGAGTTGTCGGGGCAGGAGTTACCGCGTCTGCTTCGCTTTGGTTCGTGGATAGGTGGAGACCGCGATGGCAATCCATACGTCACGCCGGAATGCACGCGGGATGCTTTGCAGATTGCGCGAGAGACGATGCTCGATCACTACATTGAGAAGATCGACGACTTGATTTGGCGTCTGAGTGCTTCGAGCCTTCAGGTAGAGATCTCAGCGGGACTACGGCAATCGCTGGAAGATTATGAGAAACAGATTTACCAGGGCCCTAACCAGAAAAGGCACTCGCCTAACGAGGTCTATCGCCGATATCTGGACTATGTTTTGGCGCGTTTAGTGAATGCCCGATCTGAACCGGCAGACAGGAATGCCTACCACGAATCGGATGACTTTGCCCGGGATTTACATCTTGTGCGCGAAAGCCTTGCGGCCAACGGCGGCGAGCGTTTGGCCCGTTCGCTAGTTGACCCCTTGCTGCGACAGGTTGAGACGTTTGGCTTCCATCTGCATACCCTTGATATCCGGCAACACTCGCGCGTACACAGTCACGCGCAGGAAGAGGTTTGTCGGATTGCCGTGCTGCAGGAAGCGCGAGCAAGTGATGACCGAACACTCGGCTTGCCGGGGCCACCCTCAACCGAGACCGCGAACTTGCTCGACTCCCTTCGCATGGTAAGCGAGCTGAAACGAACCTACCCGCCGCAAGCGATTCGGAGTTACGTAATTAGCGGGACTCGCTCTGCAGCCGACGTTCTGTCCCTGATTGGGCTCGCCGAGTTAAGTGGCGTGCGCGTAGCAGCGTCGGACGACGGGGCTGATCCGGGATTAATGCCGGTGCCTCTCTTCGAATCGATCGAGGATTTGCGCAACTCCTCGGGAATCTGTCGCGCGCTCTGGACCAGTGCAGATTATGCTTCGTTGCTTGATTCGTGGGGCAGGCAACAGGAAGTGATGCTTGGCTATTCAGACTCAAACAAGGACGGTGGAATGCTCACCAGCACCTGGGAGATTTTCAAAGCCCATCGAGCCTTGCAACTGGTTGCTGAAGAATGCGGCGTGAAGTTAACTCTCTTTCATGGGCGTGGCGGGACTGTCGGACGTGGGGGCGGTCCAACACATCACGCGATCGTTTCCCAACCCGCGGGCGCATTCAGCGGCAAGCTCAAGATAACCGAACAAGGCGAGGTCATGAACTGGAAGTATTCAGATGCTGTGCTGGCTGAGCGCAGTCTCGAATTGATGGTGACCGCCAGTCTGGAAGTTCTTTGGCGATCGAGCCAAGGATCTTCAGACATGGAAGACAAATGGGAAGCGACGATGGAAGCTCTCTCTCAGGAGGCGTTTACGTTCTATCGAGAGAGGATCGCTGACAATCCTGATGTGCTGCCATATTTTGAGGAAGCAACACCTTTCAGAGAGTTAGAGTATGTCAGAATCGGTTCGCGTCCGGCGCGCCGCGACCAGGGTCGAGGACTTGGTGACCTGCGGGCGATCCCATGGGGGTTCGGGTGGATGCAAAGCCGCCACGTATTGCCTGCGTGGTTCGGAGTTGGCTTTGCACTGGATCGGTTCGCGGGCAGCGGCACGAAGCAAGAGCGTTCACTTCAACAGATGCTGGATCAGTTTCCGCTTTTTGACGATCTGATCCATAACGTTGAGATGGGACTGGCAAAGGCCG
>Ga0070698_100003624_pt1 | contig 16970 bp, 13 predicted proteins | sample KBSK1502metaG_FD_65477 | JGI IMG/M metagenome (GOLD analysis project Ga0070698, IMG submission 65477) | Corn, switchgrass and miscanthus rhizosphere microbial communities from Kellogg Biological Station, Michigan, USA - KBS K1-50-2 metaG | ecosystem: Host-associated > Plants > Roots >...
TGAGCTACCTGCTCGGCACCCAGCCCGTATGCGTCGGCCTTGATCATGGGTATCAGCTCAACGCCGGCACGACGAGCGAGGGCGGTGGCGTTACGCACGAGCGCGCCCAGATCCACTTCCATCCAGGCGCGACTCAGCATTGCCCGTTCCGGCAAAAGCCGGATAAGATTGCAGTCACACGCCCAATTATAGCGAGCAGAGGCTGCATGGACGACAAGGCGACTCTCAACGACACCGTTGCGCTGATGCGCGACTTGCGAAAGCGATGCGAATGGGACGCGGCTCAGACTCATGAGTCGCTGCGTCCGTACCTGATCGAGGAGAGTCAGGAGCTCGACGACGCACTCCGCGAAGGAAACCCCGCGCTCATGCGTGAAGAGCTTGGTGACGTGCTCCTGCAGGTGCTATTTCACTCGGTAATCGCGGAAGAGCGCGACGAATTCGATATACACGATGTCGCGCGCGGACTCATTGCCAAGATGCAGGCGCGACATCCGCATCTTTACGGCGACGGAGTCAAGGAGCCGTGGGAGCAGATGAAGTCAAAGAAGCGCGAGTCGATTGCCGACGGTCTTCCAAAGGCGCTTCCGCCTCTTCACCGTGCGCACCGGCTTCAGGACCGTGCGGCAGGTGTCGGCTTTGACTGGCCGGACACTTCCGGGCCTGCGGCAAAGATCGAGGAGGAGCTGGCGGAGGTTCGGGTGCATCTCGACGCGCGAGGTCCTGTGGACCCGCACGCTCCTCCGGTTCTCGATGCCGTTCACGATGAGCTCGAATCGGAGCTGGGAGATTTGCTCTTTGCGTGTGTCAATCTTTGTCGTAAGGCAGGAGTGCATGCTTCCCTGGCACTCGACAAGGCGAATGCAAAGTTCGAAAGTCGATTCCGGCTTGTCGAAGAAGAGGTCCGTTCTCGGGGATTGCAGCTCGGCTCATTGTCATTGGCCGAGCTCGATGCGATTTGGGATTCCGTGAAGAGCAGAGGTTCGTAGCTCTTATGGCTTCAGTCGATTCATCATTCGCGGGAAAGCGATCGCCTCTCGCAGATGAGGAATCCCGCAGATCCAGGCAACTGTTCTCTCGAGACCAAGGCCGAAGCCGGCATGCACGAAAGTCCCGTATTTACGGAGATCCAGGTACCACGAGTACGCATCGAGTGGCAGGCCTTCTTCCTTGATGCGATGCAACAGCTTGTCGTAATCATCCTCGCGCTGCGAACCGCCGATGATCTCGCCGTATCCCTCGGGTGCCAGCAGGTCATCGCATAGCACAGTCCGCGGGTCGTCAGGATTCTCCTTCATGTAGAAGGCCTTTGCTTCCTTCGGGTAGTTGTATACGAAGACGGGCCTGTCATAGCCTTCGACAAGGAGCGTCTCGTCTTCTGCGCCGAGATCATCTCCCCATTTGGCGCTGCTTCCCTTTTGTTCGAGAATCCCGATCGCGTCGGTGTAGTTGATTCTAGGAAATGGAGCGACGACTGTTTCGAGCTTGCTTACGTCGCGCTCCAGCTCGTCGAGCTCGGCCCGGCGACGCTCGAGACAACGCTGCACCACATATGAAACGAACTCTTCCTGCAGCCTCATGTTGTCGTCAGAATCGTTGAAAGCGACTTCCGGCTCGACCATCCAGAATTCAGTCAGGTGGCGGCGGGTCTTCGATTTCTCCGCGCGAAACGTCGGACCGAAGCAGTAGATCTTGCCCAGCGCAGCCGCGGCAGCTTCTCCGTACAACTGGCCTGTCTGGGCGAGATACGCGGTGCCTTCGTCGAAATATTCGGTCGAGAACAACCCGCTTCGCTCGCCTATCGCTGCGGTAAGAATCGGCGTATCCACGAGCGTGAAATCGCGATCGTAGAAGAAGTCGCGGATTGCCTGCTCTGCCTCGTGACGCACGCGTGCAATCGCTTTCTGCCTGCTCGCACGCAGCCACAGGTGGCGATGATCGAGGAGAAAATCGATGCCGTGTTCCTTCGGCTGAATGGGGTAATCGATGGGGCTCGGACCCGTTATTGCGAGGTCGGAAAGGCCAAGCTCGAAGCCCCCCGGAGCGCGCTTATCGGGACGTACCTCTCCGGTCACCTCAATCGTCGTTTCCTGTGTAAGCTGTGAAAACCGTTCCCACGCCTCGGCAGGGATACTACTTTTCACCAGCACACACTGCAGAGTGCCGCTCCCATCGCGCATCACGACAAAGGCAACCTTGCCGGAAGAGCGAAGATGGGTGACCCAGCCCTTCACCCGGACAGTCTTACCGGCATGAGGGCTGAGTTCGGCTATGCGTACGTATGGGGGAGTCATTGATTTCTGGTTCGGCAGGGCGGGTGCGCGGCAAGCTAGGACGCACCTTTAGGAGTGTCAACGGCGCATGAAACTGCGCACGCGGCTTGGATTGGGGATCGTTTCGATCACCATCATCCTGCTTGTACCATTGATCCTTGCCCTGCGCTCACTCGACGCAGTGCATACGCAAACGCGTCTCCTCCGCGACCGTGAGTTCGCCGCGTCGCTCATGCTCGGCAATCTTCGCGCAATAAATGATGACGTAAAATCGAGCGAAGACGCCGTACTCATCACCAAGGACCCGCAGACGTTCGCGCGGATCCGGAAGCAGATCGATGCTCTCGCATCGACTGCTGCGGAGCTGGGACGCTACATCCCGCGCGAAACGGGCGGCGATCTGACGAACGCGGTTCAATCACTTCGCGCGGCAACCGAAGCTGAGATGCGCGCTCTCGAGTCGGACGCGACGAATACTGCGGACGAGATTTCGGCGCAGCGCAGTCGCCCTGCGATTCTCACCATCGAGAAGGTCATCGCCCGCACCGAATCACGGCTGCGCGACGAGACACGTGATCGCGTAGAGCAGGCTGCGGCACTTACGATCGATGCGCAGCGCACAGCTGCGGGCTCTCTGGCAATCGCGCTCCTCCTTGCAACTCTGATTGCGATCTGGCTCACCCGATCGATCAGCCGCCCAGTGTTCGAGCTCGATAAGGGAATGAAGTCCGTCGCCGACGGCGACTTCACTCAGCGCCTGCCCGCAATGGAAAAACGCACTGACGAATTCGGCAGGCTTGCGAACAGCTATCATGGAATGACCGCGCAGCTCGCCGAGCTCGACAAGCTGAAGGCGGAGTTCGTATCGGTTGCGTCACATGAGCTCAAGACGCCGATCAACGTAATCGTCGGATACCTCGAGCTCCTGCAGGAGAACATTTACGGCGAGCTGAATCCGAAGCAGCGCGAAATCTGCGGCACCCTCGGCAAGCAGGCACAGACGCTGACCCGCCTCGTAAAGCGTCTCCTCGATATCAGCCGCTTCGAAGCTGGCGGCGGAAAGCTCGAGCGGCGTCAGGTCGATCTCGATCGTTTCCTGCATTCATTCGAAACGTCGTTTCAGGTGCTCGCGCTTCAGCGTGAGATCAATTTCCGTGTGGTACGGGGCGGTGATCTTCCGGCGCACGTTCTCTGGGACGAGGACAGGATCAACGAAGTACTGGGGAATCTTCTGTCCAACGCATTCAAGTTCACCGACCGCGGCGGCACAGTCGAGCTCGTCGTCGAAGGAACGGAGAACGAGGTGTGTCTTGCAGTTCGAGACACCGGGGTGGGAATTGCGGCAGAGCAGCTGCCGCACATTTTCGAGAAATTCTTCCAGGCGAGCAATCAGGCGTACGCTTCAGCGAAGGGGACGGGCCTGGGCCTCGCCATCGCGCGCGAAATCGTCGAAGCGCATGGCGGCAGCATCAGAGTCGAAAGCACTCTTGGCATAGGCACGACTTTTTCTATTACACTTCCCGTGCGTGCTGCGATCACACGGCGCACACCGTTCCGCCGTACTCCCGTGGTTGAGGAAGTAGCTTGATCCAACTTGCTTCGCTGAAAACAATCGTCGCCGCTTCGCTGTTCGTCGTCATTGCGTGCGCCAGTCCGACCGTCGCTGGCAAGCCGCCGGCACCGCTGCCCGAAGCCTTTCTCGCAGTTGTTGCCGCTGCAGACAAGCGCATCGATGGAGGCGACTACTCAGGGGCCGACAGGATTCTTGCGGACTTCGCGCTGAAGGCGCGCGGAACGCCGGAGGGGATAGAGATCGCGTTCTGGCGCGCACTCTATATGGTAGACCCGAAGAACGGGACTGCATCGATGGCGGAAGGCGTTCGCGCTCTCGACATCTATCTTGGAACTCCCGGCGCGACACAGTATCGGAGCGAGGCACTCGTTCTCAAGCGCACCGCGCAGACAGTTCTTGCGCTTCGTACCGCTCAGGCTGCGCCGCGGGTTAGCGGAAGAGATACTGTCTTCGTCACCCGCGAGGACGAGATCATTGCACTCAAGGATCAGCTGGCAAAAGCGAACGCCGAGCTGGAGAGAATCAAGAAGCGACTCGCTAATCCCAGTCGCTGAGGAAACCACAAGAACGCGGTATTAGGTATTAGATAACAACGGGTTTGCTCAACCGACACGGAATAGCTTGAGAGCTCGAGAGTATCTCTTGGAAAGCACGTCGCGAATACCGGCGTGCTCTTTTTTTGTCAGCTCGGGATCAGCCTCGAGGATTTTTTCAGCGAGACTCTGAGCGAGAACGTTCAGTCTCTCATCGCGAATTGGATCAGCGATGCGATAGCCTTCATCTCCACTCTGCTCTTCGCCAAAGAGATTGCCGTAACCGCGAATCTCCATATCGGCCTTCGCAATGGCGAACCCGTCTTCAGTAGACGTAAAGATTCTCAGCCTCTCGAGTGAATCTCCCCCGGTGTCGCCAAGAAGAATGCAATACGAGGCTTCTGCGCCGCGACCGACTCGCCCGCGAAGCTGGTGCAGCTGAGACAATCCAAAACGCTCAGGGTGCTCGACGAGCATGACAGTCGCGTTTGGCACATCGATTCCAACTTCGATAACCGTCGTGGCAACGAGAACGTCAATCTTCCCATCGCGAAAAGCCCGCATTGTGGTGTCACGCTCGGCGGCTGGAACACGCCCATGCAGCAGCGCTACCCTCTTGTCAGCGAAAACCCCGGTCGATAATTCCTGAAACATCGTCGTCGCAGCCTTGAGATCAGTTTTCTCTGATTCTTCGATCACCGGATACACGATGTACGCCTGCCGGCCCTCATCCGTCTGGCGCTTCACGAAATCGAGAACTGCTTCGCGTTTTTTCTCCGGGCGCATGACTGTCGTGACAGGCTGACGCCCTGCCGGCCGCTCTGTGAGCGTAGACACGTCGAGATCACCGTATCGAGTAAGCGCAAGTGACCGCGGAATCGGCGTGGCACTCATCAGCAGCACGTCAGGTGATTCACCCTTTGCGCTCAGCGCTGCTCGATGCTCGACGCCGAAGCGATGCTGCTCATCGATCGCGACAAATCCAAGTCGTGAGAACTCGGTATTCTCCTGCACGAGCGCGTGAGTTCCGATGACGAGAAGCGGCGCGGGCAACGCCATTTTCGACGCTGCATCCGCACGCTCCTTTGCGGTCATGCTGCCGGTGACGAGGATCGGACGAATGCCGAGTGGCTCGAGCAGACGCGACACTGTGCGAAAGTGTTGTTCCGCCAGCAGCTCCGTCGGCGCCATTATCGCGGCCTGATAACCGTTCTCCATCGCGAGTAATGACGCAAAGAGTGCAACGATTGTCTTTCCGCTGCCAACGTCTCCCTGGAGCATGCGGTGCATCTTCCTGTCGCTCGACATGTCGTCGACAATCTCCCTGATCGCCTTCACCTGCGACTGCGTGAGCGTGTAAGGAAGCGCAGCGCGCAACGCAGATGTCAGCTCACGACGATTCTCGAATTTGATTCCAACACGCTGAGATCTCGCAAGATGGTTCGACCGCCTCATCAGGATCTGCATGAACAGGAACTCGTCGAAGGCGAGCCGGTCGCGTCCGTCGAGAGCCTCGGCAATCGACTGAGGCTTGTGCACCATTCGCAGAGCGTCGGGGAGCGACGGCAGCTTGACCGAGCGGAGTATCGACGCCGGCAGGTATTCCCTGATCAGCGGCAACAGTGCGTCGATATGCGACGCGATTATGCCTCGTATGACCTTGAACGAGAGACCTTCAGTCGCGCCGTAAACCGAAAGCACCCGGCCCTCGGCAATCCCCGTAGACTCGTTGCCGAGGTTGACGTACTCGCGGGGCTGCAGCTGTCGTCCGTGAAAGAATCGGACGGGTCCGGCGAGCAGAAGCGTGTCGTCCTTGGCGATGGACCGATCCAGGAACGGCTGGCCGGGCCATGACGCCTCGATTATTCCGCTGTCATCGCGAATGACAGCCTGAAAGATTCTGAGTCCCTTTCTTGTCGGGATGATTCCTTTCGAGACTACGCGACCGACTATCGTAGCGTCCATTCCCGGCTCGAGCGACGCGATTGGGCTGACGGTGCTCGCGTCCTCGTAGCGTCTGGGAATGTGAAACAAGAGATCGCGCGCCGTCACGATTCCCAGTCGGCGCAGAGCTTCAGCGCGTCCGGGGCCGACGCCCTTCAAATAAGTGACGGGCATGTCGAGGTAAAGCTTTCCAGTCGCCGAACCGCGCGGGCCCTCGGCGCTCAACTGCTATCCCTCGACGAGCTCGGCAGCGAAAGCAACGGGATTGAATGGCTCGATGTCGGCCATGGTTTCGCCGGTGCCGATGAACTTCACGGGGACGTTCAGCGCTTCGCGCACGGCTAGAACAATTCCTCCCTTTGCCGTACCGTCGAGCTTTGTCATCACGATTCCGGTTACGGGAATGGCCTCGGAGAACGTACGCGCCTGTGCAAGCGCGTTCTGTCCGATCGTTGCGTCGAGGACGAGAAGAGTCTCGTGAGGCGCGCCAGGAATCCTGCGCGAAATCACGCGATGAATCTTCTTGAGCTCATCCATCAGGTTCGAGCTGGTGTGAAGGCGCCCCGCCGTGTCGATGATCACCACGTCGGCGGCGCGAGTGACCGCAGCATCGATCGCATTGAACGCGACCGAAGCGGGATCGCTTCCAGGCTTTGCACCGACGAAGTCCGTCCCACTTCTCTCGGCCCATCGCTCGAGCTGATCGATTGCACCGGCACGAAAGGTGTCAGCTGCGCCGACGAGCGTCTTTTTTCCTCGCGCCTGCATCAATGCGGCAAGCTTGCCGATGAAGGTCGTTTTTCCGGCGCCGTTAACGCCGATCACAAGAACTACTGTCGGCTTTTCCGCAGCGAACGTCATCGACGTATCGTCGGTGTCTGCCCCAAGCGCTGATGCCACTCCTTCTTCGAGCGCGTTAAGAAAGTCTTCCTGACTTCTGACCTCTCCCCGTTTTGCTTTTCTTTCGACCTCTTCGACGAGTCTGAGACTCGTTCCAACGCCAAAGTCAGCCTCGATGAGTACTTCTTCGAGCTTCTCGAGCGATCCCTGTATGCTTCCGCCCCTGGCGAGAGTGGTGACATCGAGCATCGCGATGTCCTTGATCTTCTGCCAGAGAGACCGTGATGTCGTATCCGAAGACTTTTTGAGAATTCTTGCCACGTTTCCTGTAGATCTTGAGAGTTTCTAAAGATAAGCAGGCCGGGAAAGACCTAGACTCCGAAAAAGCAAAAGGCCTCTCGATTCGAGAGGCCAAAAAAAACTCCGTGGAACTTCGTCTGACTCCGTGAGCTCCGTGTTAGGTTCTTGCCCCAGTTAGTTGCTATCGGAGGCGGAAGCGAAGCGTGCAGTCGTCTGGCTGCGAAGAGCCTGGAAGACTCCCTTCTCCGCCGACGGAATCGGATCTCCACCCTTCATCTGCAGAGCGATCTTCGGATCACGCTGCACTCCGTTCACAAGCACCTCGAAGTGAAGGTGCGGGCCGGTCGCGAGTCCGGTCTTGCCCACCGCGCCGATCGTGCTGCCGATCGTGACGCGCGTGCCTGGACGAATGCCCTTCGCAAAGTTGCGAAGATGACCATACCGGCTCACGAAGCCGTTGCGGTGACGAATGTCGATGACGTTGCCGTATCCGCCCTTGCGGCCGGCAAAGATCACCACGCCGTCGCCTATCGTCCTTACAGGAGTTCCCATCGCGGCTGCGTAATCCGTGCCTTTGTGCTTGCGCCAGATGCCGAGCACCGGATGTCTTCGGCCGCCGAAGATGCTCGATATTCTTCTGAATGCCACCGGCGCGCGAAGGAATGCCGCACGCAATGACTTGCCCGTTCCATCGAAGTACTGACCACTCGCTGCGTTGCTCTCGAACCTGATCGCTTCGACTTCGCTGCCGGAAAGCGCGAGCTTCGCACCCAGAATCTTGTTGACGATGATTGCGCCATTGGGCTTCTGCAGTCGCTCGACGAGAATGTGGAACTTGTCGCCGACCTGCAAATCCTTGCTCATGTCGACTCTGTACTCGAAGATGTCGGCGAGCGAAAACGCGAGCTCAGCTCGTGCAGCGCGCGGAAGTGATCCGTCGCTCGACTTGTCGAGTGCGGAGAAAAGGCTGGACTGAATCGTTCCGCTCAGCGTGAGCGTGTCCACTTTCTCCTTGTTCGACGCAACGACAACAACGGGTGAGATCTCAAGATCGGGTACAGCCTCATAGGAGGCTGTCGCGATGGGATCCTCAGCAACCGCTGCGTTTAGAAGGGTGCCCGGGTTGCGGGCGATGGGCGGTGTCATGCGCACCGCGAACAACGAGAACAGCCCTACTACTGAATACGTGATGACACGTGCACTGCGAACCGTCAATCCATCTGTCTCCGAATGAAGGTCGGGATCTCCATGTCGCTCAGATCCTGACCCTGGCCGTCATTCCTCTCAGGAGAAGACGACGGTTGAGACAGAGGAGTAACGCGTCGGGCGAGATCGTTGGGGGTCACAATTCTGTTCGGCCCGCTTACGGGCCTGTTGCGAACAGGAAGCTGAATTACAGGTGTGCCTGCTGCTGCTGCCTGCTTCGCGAGGTGCGGCTCCTTCGACGCCTGCTGCGCAATGTTCGACGGCGATTTGTCGAATCCTGTCGCAATGACCGTCACCCGACATTCGCCTTGCATTGCCTTCTCGTTCACCGTTCCGAAAATAATTTCGGCATCTTCGCCGACTGCATCCTTCACGATCTCGACGATCTGATGCACGTCGCCAAGAGTGAGGTCGTCGCCGCCGGTGATGTTCACGAGTACTCCGGTTGCGCCCGAGACAGAAACGTTGTCGAGAAGCGGCGAAGCGATTGCCTGCTGAGCCGCATCCGTTGCGCGGTTTTCGCCGCGCCCGATACCGGTGCCCATGAGAGCAGATCCACCTTCCTGCATGACCGTGCGAACGTCCGCAAAGTCGACGTTCACCAGTCCCGTCACTGTGATGAGAGTGGAAATGCCTTGAGTTGCGTGAAGGAGAACTTCGTCCGCTTTCTTGAGCGCATCATGGAAGGGAATTCCCTTCCCGACTACTGCAAGCAGGCGCTCGTTCGGTACGACTATCATCGTGTCGACGTACTTCCGCATTTCTGCGATGCCGAGCTCTGCCTGGCGAAGGCGCTTGCGACCTTCGAACAAAAATGGACGGGTGACGATACCTACGGTGAGCGCGCCGGCTTCACGCGCAAGCTCGCAGACTGTGGGAGCCGCACCCGTACCTGTTCCGCCACCCATCCCGCAGGTGACGAATACTAGATCTGCATTGGTGAGAACCCGCGCGACTTCCTCGCGATTCTCTTCGACCGCCTGTTTACCAATCTCCGGACGCGCACCCGCACCAAGTCCGCGGGTGAGCTTCTTTCCGATCTGGATTTTTACGTCGGACTTCGAGTTTAGAAGCGCCTGAGCGTCAGTGTTGATCGAGATGAACTCGACGCCGGACAGGCGCTCTTCGATCATGCGATTGACGGCATTGCCACCACCGCCGCCAACGCCCACGACCTTCATCCGTGCGTTCTGGGACGCGCTCTCCTCGAACTCGAAATTCATTTAGGTTTGCGACTCCGAATCGGCTTGGTTGGTAACAGCGGACGGCCAATATATATGCGCTTCCCCGCGCCATCCAATAGTGAATCGCAGCGCCGCAAAAGAATTTTTCCGGAGAACCTTCAGAGCCGCTTTCCCACAACGAGCGGCATGCTGAAAGGTTTATGATGTGGACAGTTTCAAGGCGATGTGCCGCATCGCTTTGCAGTCGCTACTGAATATCCTAGAAGAAGTCCTGTAACCAGGTCTTTACACGCTGCGCGAAGCGGTCAACATTGGGCGAAGAAATGGTCCGTCTGCGACCTCCCGCCGATGCTCCACCGACAGCAATTCTGTTCGCTCCATAAAGCGCAAGACCGACTACCGTCGCGAACCGCGGAGCTTCAACCGAATCGCTCAAACCGCCGATGTGTTCGGTCGGTACGCCAATCCTCACGCCTGTTCCAAATACGTCTGTAGCGAGCTCGGACACTCCCTGCATCGCTGCCGCTCCACCGGTGACGACGATGCCACCGCTCAGACGATTCGCGTAGCCGGCGCGCTGAATCTCGGCTTGAATGAGCGAGAAGATCTCGTCGATTCGCTGGTGAATGATGTGGGCGAGAACCTCTCGCGGAACGTGCCTCTCACCCTGAGCGACAGTGCTGGGCAGCTCGACAATGTCATCGGGATCGACCATTGGCTCGTATGCACAGCCGTACCGTTCCTTGAGTCGCTCCGCGTCTGACTGCGTGACGCCGATTCCCTGCACGATGTCGCTCGTGACGTTGCTGCCGCCATAGTTGACGGTCGCAAGGTGGCGGATCTTTCCCTCGTGGAAGATTGCGATATCGGTTGTCCCTGCTCCCATCTCGACGAGCGCAACACCCAGCTCTTTCTCGTCTTCAGTGAGCACAGCGAGTGCGCTCGCCAGCGGCTCGAGCACGAGCTCCTTGACGTGATATCCCGCACGCTCGACCGACTTTCGAAGATTCATCGCCGGTGAGCTGCCGATTGTCACGAGATACATCTCGGTCTCGAGGCGCGTACCGATCATCCCGATCGGGTCGCGAATTCCGTGATTCTTGTCGACAGTGTATTCCTGCGGAATCGCGTGCAGCAGCTCCCTGTCACCGGGAATCGGCTGTGCACGAGCGACATCATTGGCGCGAGCTACGTCGGCGCGCGAAATCTCGTCGCCATTTACCGCGACGATGCCCGTGCTCGTCATCGCTCGTACGTGCTCGCCAGCAATTCCCGCATAGATCGATTCGATCTGCGTACCGGCCATTCGCTCGGCGTCTTCAATCGCCTTTTTGATGGAACGAGTCGTCTCTTCGATGTCGGCGACAATTCCGCGGCGCAATCCGGTTGTCCGCGCCTGCCCGACTCCCATGACCTTGAGCGTCACCTGACGATGGAGGTCGCCCGTCGCTTCCGCGATTACCACCGTTGTTTTCGCAGACCCTATATCGAGTCCGGCGATGACACGTTCAGGATTCATTGCAGCCTTGCGATCACCTGATCGCGGTAGCGTAGATCGAGCTCAGCAACATTTGCTCTCCGCCGGATCAGGTCCGACTCGACCGGAAAGATATCGGACAAACGTTCAACTGACACCCCCAGCAATGCGCGGACCTTGAGAGAAGGGGCGAGTCGAATAACAACAGCATCCTTGCCGTCGCGGGAAATCTCACTGATCCGGTGATAGACCATCGGGTTTTCGGCTCGGGCTTTCGTCAGGAGCGCAAGCACCGCCTTGTCGCGCTGGTTTGCGACCGGGAGATCGATATCAGCAACCGATGGATCGATCGGAAGAACTCGTCCCGCGCTGTCCACCGGTTCCAGTCCGCGCGGACTCGGCGCGAGAGCGATCGGAAGATTCTCCCGGATGCTCACAATCAGCGTTCCCGGAAGTCGGCGGCTTATTTCGACGCCGGCAATCTGGGGCATCGTCTTCAATCGCTGAGCGAGCGGCTCGGTATCGTCCCACACCGATCGCGTAGTATCTACGCCGAGTCGCTGAATGACTGTGTCGGCTGAGAGATAGCGTGTTCCTTCCACGGCTATCGATTTCAGGCGAAAGAAATCCATCCGCGACGCGCCCTTTCGTGCCAGCCACGAAGCCGGCGCCAGGAGGATCACCAGCAGCAGCAGCGCAATGAGCCGCCATCGGCGCGGCGTCCTGGGCGGAGTAAGCTGAGGCTCGACTTCGAGCGGAGTGGTCATTCTTTTTGCTCGAGGAGCGACAACAGCTCAGGTCCGGTGCGAGTGATGTCTCCTGCGCCGATCGTTATCACGACATCTCCTTCCTTCACTTCTCGAGCGAGAGCGGCTGCCGCATCGCTGCGCGGACCTTCCCAGTGCGGCGCCTTCTTCATTTCGCGCATCTTGTCTGCAATCAAACCGGCTGTAACTCCCTCGATCGCCTGCTCTCGCGCGGGGTAGAGATCACACAGGTACACAACATCGGCTTTCGCGAGCGCGGTCGCGAACTCCGAATAGAAGTCGCGTGTCCGTGAGTACAGATGTGGCTGAAATACCGCAACGATGCGCTTTCGCGGCAATGCTGTTCTCGCCGCCTGGAGAGTGGCCTCGATCTCAGTGGGATGATGCGCGTAGTCATCGATGATTATCACGCCGCGTGCCTCACCGATTCTCTCAAAGCGCCTCTCGACTCCCGTAAAAGCGGCAAGTCCATCCCGCATGCGGGCAAGCTCGACGCCGAGGGCAAGGCCGGATGCAATAGCAGCAAGCGCGTTGCGCACGTTGTGCATGCCTGGAACAGCAAGCTCGACATCACCGAGCTTGATGCCATCGTAATAGCAGTCGAAGCGCGAGCCGGTTCCGACGGTGTCTATGCCTGTCGCGACGAGCCGCGCATCGTCCGATGAAACCCCATATCGGATCACTTCAGCCGAGCTCGGCGTCGGTATGGACGTGGCTCCGCGGTCATCTGCGCAGAGCACGATTGTCTGTGCACCGCGGATGAAGTGCGCAAATGCTGCGCGAATCTCGTCGATCCCGCCCGGATAGATATCGAGGTGATCAGCCTCCATGTTCGTGACCACGGCGATATTCGGCGAGAGTGCGTGGAATGAGCGGTCGTATTCATCCGCTTCGACCACGAACAAGTCCTCACCACCAGCGCTCAGATTCCCGTTCCATTCGCCAACGCGTCCGCCGACGATGCCCGTCGGATTCAGTCCCGCAGAAGCCAGCGCCTGCGTAGTCATCACAGTCGTTGTGGTTTTTCCATGAGTCCCCGCAACTGCTACGAGCCGCCCGATTGAGACCGCGTTCCCAAGCGCCTCTGCCCGGCGAGTAACCGGAATTCCCAGATCACGAGCGCGCTGCAGCTCGGGGTGATCGCGCCTGACCGCTGAAGTCACAACAATTCCCGACGCGCCTTCGACATGGGCGGGGTCGTGACCGTGAAGGACGTGAATGCCGAGTCGCTCGAGATCAAGAGACGCGCCCGTGGTAGTGTCGCATCCAGTGACTGTGATTCCCCGCCTTACATACAGCTCTGCGAGCGCGCTCATTCCTGCGCCAGCGATTCCCATGAAGTGTATCGGTCCGCGTGTCGGTTCAGTCATTTCTTTACGAGCGATAGTATGCGCTGCGCGATCGAATCAGCAGCGTGTGGCCGCGCTCTCGCAATCACTGCTTGCGATCGCTGCTCCAGCAGGTGAGGCGTGGTGATCAGCTTGCGCACTGACGAGTCGAGTGCATCCCGCGTAAAAGCACTCTGCATGATCATGTCACCTGCGCCGGCGGCAGTCAGCGCCCGCGCGTTTGCTGTCTGATGATCCGCAGCCGCGGTGGGCAACGGGATAATAATTGGAGGTATTCCCCATGCGCAGAGCTCCGCAGTTGCCATCGCCCCGCCGCGCGACAGCGCAAAGTCCGATGCAGCATAGGCCTCTGATACCGGTGACAGATATGGCCGAATCTTTATTCTTTCGGTTTCCAGGTTTTCATAATTCGAGTAATTCTTGCGTCCTGTTGCCCATATGAGGTTCAGGTTCTCGGGGATTCCTCTCGCAACCCAGGATGCGACGACATCATTGATCGCTTTCGATCCCTGGCTGCCACCGTAAATCAGCATCACGTGACCACTGCTGCTCGGAAATCCCCACGATTCGCGTGCACCAGCACGATCCGGCCTCGGCGACGGTGGCGGCTCGATTGGATTTCCTGAATCGAAGACCTGCGTTTCTTTCCCCGGCTTCAGATGACCCGCAGCCTCGGGAAAGCCGAGGTGAACCTGTCTTGCATGTCGCGCAAAGAAGCGCGTGGTCAATCCCGGAAAACTGTTCTGCTCCTGGACGATATATGGGATCCCATGCATTCTCGCATAGGCAAGTGCAACACCGGACGCATATCCCCCGGTTCCCACCACGACGGCGGGCGGCGCGGATTTGACAATGTCCGCCAGCCGCCCCCACGCGCCGATTGCGCCGCGAACAGTCTTCCAGTTCTCCCAGGGACGCGATCTATACAGCGGGTGCAGGTCGAGCAGCGCATGCGAGAACTCCGTTCTCGGAAGCACCTCTCTCTCGATTCCGCGCTGGGCGCCGACGAAAAAAGCGTCGACGTCGTTCTCAGCGCGCCGCATTGCCCGCGCGATTGCCAGGCCGGGATACAGATGCCCTCCTGTTCCGCCTCCCGCGAACAGGATTCTCATCTAGGCGTGCTGAAGAGCGAATGAAGGATCCGTTGCTCGAGAGCCAATCACCTTTTCCCTCGTGCTGCCGATGTTGACGAGAATGCCCGTCATGAGAAGCGACAGCACCATGTTCGAGCGGCCATAGGAAATGAAAGGCAACGTCAGTCCCGTTGTCGGAAGAAGCCCGATCGCGACTCCGATGTGGAGAAATGCAGTGATCACAACCGTCGCCGTGATTCCAACGGCGGTCAATTGAAGAAATGGAGACCGGGCTTTCTTTGCGATTCTGAAGCCGAGAAACGCGTATGCCGCAAAGGCGAGAATGAGGACCGCGAGACCGATGAATCCCCATTCTTCTCCGATCGATCCTGCGATGAAATCATCGTACGCCAGCGGAAGAAATCCAAGCTGTTGTCTGCCCTTCCCAAACCCGAGCCCCGATACCTGTCCGGATCCGACTGCAATCAGTGATTGTTTCAGTTGATCGCTCACGTGCGTAGGCGCACTTCCTGGATCGAAGAACGCAGTCAATCTCAAAAGCGCGTAGTTGAGTCGCTGCATTTGTCCCCAGAGCAGCGGAATCGCCACGATCCCCAGCACTACGAAGTGTCCAATTCGCACGCCTCCAGCGAAGAGGATAATTCCCATGATCAGAGTGTACATCATCGCGACCGAGAGATCCGGTTCAAGGGCGACGAGAACATCCATGATTCCGACAATCACGAGGAACGGAAGCAAGCCCTTCGTAAGGCGGCGCAGTGTATCCCCTTTCTTCACCACCAGCATCGATGTCCACACAATTACTGCAATCTTTCCAAGCTCGGATGGCTGAAGCGACGATCCGATGAGAAACCGTCTCGAGCCTCGCATCCGGGGTGCAATCGATTCAGTGAAGGGCAGGATGATGATCAGCAAGAGAAACATCGACAGCAGCATGATCGGCCACGCGTACTTGCTCCACAGCTCGGCGTCGATTTTCGCGAACACGGCGAGGGCAACTACGCCAACTCCAATTCCCGCAAGCTGGCGAAGGAAGAAGTAGCTGCTCCCGAGATTCTTGGTTTGGGCGTAAATCGCGCTCGCGCTGAACACAGTCGCGAGGCCAAACGCGAGCAGGCACGCCGTAATGACGAGGAGCAGTCGCGCTTCGGGTCCCATGTACCACCGATAGCGGACGTCGGCGACAGTGGTAGCCATCTAGCCCCCGAGTGCGAGCTTTCTGAACCGCTCGCCACGCTCTTCGTAATTGCGGAACATGTCGTAGCTCGAGCAGGCCGGTGACAAGAGAACCGCATCGCCGGCTGCGGCGCTGTCCCGCGCATGACGAATGACTTCGCTGAAATCGGAACCAAGACGCTCGAGCGGAGCGGCATCAGCAAGATCTTTCTCCACGATTGGCGCCGACTCTCCATAAGCGATGATTTTTTTCACCGACTTCCTGATTGCATCCGCGAGGCCGGTATAAGGCTCGCCTTTATGGCGTCCGCCAAGCAGCAGTACTGTCGGGCGTCGCATGCCTTCGATCGCAACCAGCGATGAGCTGACGTTCGTGGCCTTGGAATCATTGATCCACTGGACACCGTTCACTTCACCGACAACCTCGAGCCTGTGATGCAGCGATTTGAATGATCGAAGCGCTGTCGCAATTGCATCACGTGATTCGTCTGTCGAGAACGTCTCATCGGCAACGGAAACAGCGAGAGCCGCAGCGAGAGCGTTCGCAACGTTGTGATTACCCAGCAGGTTGAGCTCGCTCCTCGCCATCAGCGGCTTGTCGTTGAGCTGGAGGATTCCTTCTTCGTCGTCCAGCCACGCGTCAGCTTTTCCGCGAAGCGAAAAATGAAATTGCGTGCCTTTCACGCCTGCCGTCATCTCCGCGACACGCTGGTCATCAGCATTGAGAACCCACTTCGAGCGCGAACCCGCATTCGCGAAGAGCAAAGCCTTGTCGGCATAGTACTCGTCTTCGGTAGGATATCGATCGAGGTGATCCGGACTGAGATTCGTCAGCACTCCGACCGCCGGATCCAGGCTTGGCGTATCGTGCAGCTGAAATGATGACATCTCGAGCGCGATCCAGTCCGGGTGCGCGTCGTGCCGCGCGAAATCGGAAAGTGGAGCTCCGATATTGCCTGCATCCACAGCATCGGTTCCGAGCCCGCGAAGGATATGTCCGATCAGTGCGGTCGTTGTCGTTTTGCCATTGGTCCCGGTGACGGCAATGATCTTTGTGTCCTTGAGATAACCGAGGGCAATTTCTATCTCACTGACCAACGGGCGCTTTGCTTCCCGCGCCGCAGCCACGGGTGGCGCTTCCGGATCTATTCCGGGACTGACAACCACTCTTGATGCTCTGGCAATTCTCGCGAGATCGTGTCCGCCGGTATCTACGACGGCACCGATGTCCCTCAGCTGGCGCGCCGTGTCCTC
>Ga0070698_100003625_pt1 | contig 16969 bp, 12 predicted proteins | sample KBSK1502metaG_FD_65477 | JGI IMG/M metagenome (GOLD analysis project Ga0070698, IMG submission 65477) | Corn, switchgrass and miscanthus rhizosphere microbial communities from Kellogg Biological Station, Michigan, USA - KBS K1-50-2 metaG | ecosystem: Host-associated > Plants > Roots >...
GGAAGGATCCAGCCCTTCGGCGAGCGCCGTCAGCACCATTGCGACCTGCTGGGATGGGGTTTTTAAGCGGTATAAAGGGGTGTGGCGTCGCGCGCTGAACGTGGTGTGACAGACCTGGCAACGAAAAGTCTGGATCTGCTCGGCGCGACCATGGGTGCCGTCTCCAACCAGAGCGTGGATGTGAGCGTCTGTGATGCCGAAGTATGGGCACTGGTGGTTGGGGCAGGCGAAACCCTCTGTGTTTACCCGCTTCGGGGCTCCCCGCTGGCTTTTGACCTCGCGCCAGGGGCGCACAGGCAGAGGCGATGGCTCCATACCCGACGAGAGAGTGGAGGAGAGGCGGCAGGCCGGACAATCAAGTGGGGTGCGTGGCTTGAGGAGGCGTTGGAGCTTGGTATGTATGGCCCCTACTCTTGGGTGGGGAGGGTTATGAGGGAGCCAGTACAGGTGCCAAAGCCACGCCAGGCAGAGTAGGAGGAAGAACAAGCACACATGAAAGGCCATAAGGATCCTCCCTGCTTGAAATGAGGAGAACGGATAACTTCCTTACCAGGAAGGATAAGCAGGATCGATGGGAAGAGTCAAGCGGATAGGAGAGAAGACTGAATTATCCACCACCGAGAGAGGAAGTACCAAAAGATCGAACTGAGTTGAAAGCTCGAACACGGAAGAGCCTACTGAGTTTCTTCCGATATTAACTAGAACTATTACAAGAATATGTCACAGTAACTGAATTGGCTGGTCCTGAAAAAATGATGGTATCCTTGATTGCCTGATGCTGACATACAGGAACAATGATAGTAATCTGTTCATAATTGGCTGAACTCACAATAGAGCCCTTTGACGGAGTAATGGCATTTCCTGATAACTGCCCGGTACTACATCCATTAACATCACAGACATATTCACTTCCAGATGAAGACCAGTTTAAACCGCCTTCAGAACCTGCACCCACATTCAAGTATTCAGGGCAATAAAAAGCGTTGTTTGTGACAGTACAGCCGTTTAATTCAGTCGTCAAATCGGTAATATTAGCGGTTAAAGTTGGCGCGATACAGTGCCATGGAACGGTCACCTTATTGTCAGGCCCCAAGAAGCTAAAGGAGAGTGTGGTAGGACAACTAACATTGCTGACAAAAACCTTTATGGATATGGTCTGACCAGGACTTAATGTTCCACTTGTTTGGCTAAAACCGACCACATTGGTAGACTGGCTAGATGCCATCCATGTCAGGTTTTGCTGTGTATTCTGAGAGTTATGGAGGGATATAGGACAGGTCCAGCCCTGATTAGCATCATAACTACAGTCCGTATTGGCATTCTCGCTAGATGGGTTTACCGTCAAAAGTGGCTGAGAGGTAGAGGCTAAAGTTGGTGTAGTTGATACAGAATGAGCGGGAGTAGAGGAATGGGCTGTAATGGGTGTCGACGTATGAGGCAATGCAGTTGGTGTAAGAGACGAAACCAATGCTGATGTAGCTGAAGGCACCGGCCGTAACTCTCTGCCCATTGTTTTTGTCGGATGCGAAGGTTGAAAGATCCAAAACAATGCTCCGGAAATAATCACCACAATAAGGAGGGAAGCTGTGGCGACAAAGAGTCTTCTATAAGCTGGATTGCGCCTCCTACTGGTGCTGCTTATATCTATGTAATCATGCGAAGAAATGCCCGGCGGTATTTCTTTTTCACTAGATAGTATTGTTCTCTGTGATTCAAACAACAATTCATTACTCTGCTGAGTAGCAATAAATGGGGGGATACTAGCGAGAGAGGATGTGTGTATTTGCTCACTTTTCTGAGAAAGGATGACAGTATCAGTTGGGACAAAAGTCGATAGCAACTCTTGACTATCAATAGGTGAGTTAGCCTTATTTGCCCTGGACGTCTGCAGCGGGCTTCTGGTGCTAGATGTACCCGTTGGGAGTGCATTGTCGACTATTGCTGGCATTTGTGTTGGCGCCCAAGCTATGTTCTCAGATGATCGTACCTGTGTAGAAGCCGTAGAAGTAGAAGTTTGTAGTGTTGCTGGTTGAGCGATGGCAGGAGAGCGTAATGCTGCGAGAAAAGCTGCGATGTTACTATGGCGTTCTGGCCGTTGCTTCATCAACGCTTTCAGCACAGCTTGCTCGATATGCAGTGGGAGGTGTGTATTATAGGTGCGAAGAGGGATAGGAGTTTCATTCACATGTTGATACATTAAAGCCATTGGATCAGGGCCACTAAACGGAGGATGCCCTGTGAAAAGTTCGTAAGCAATGCAACCTAGCGCATACTGATCGCTTTCCTTACTGACTATTCCACGGCATTGCTCTGGAGCCATATATCGCGGCGTTCCCGCATTGCTCACATATTTGACACTGGATGTTGTCAACATAGTGGCGAGACCAAAGTCCACCAAGAGGGCATCCCCTTTCGCATTGAAAAGAATATTCTCGGGTTTAAGATCACGATGAATGATGTTTTGCTGGTGCGCATAGTTCAGCGCCTGACCAACTTGGGAGAGAAGAAGCAGAGATTCTTCCAGGGAACATTGCGAATTATTTAGACGCGTGCGTAACGAGTTGCCCGCGGCATATTCTGAGACTATGTATGGAATGCCTTCATGTATGCCAACGTCCAGGATGGGCAAAATATAGGGATGGTGCAGCAACTCAAGAAGCTTGGCCTCGTTCAGAAATTGCTCGAATTCTTGCTTTGAAGAGAGGGGAACGGTGTGCATCAATTTGAGAGCGACAGTCCTGGTTGTCAGTACGCTGTGCTGTGCTAGATAAACACGGCCAAAGGAACCACTAGCAATATTAGACAGAATATGATAGTTACCAATAGTAATATTTTCGCTACTCATACCACTTCTCATTTGTAATTCAAATGTTTTTACTTTAGCTCAGTATATTCTTAAGATGCAATAAATTATGTTTTGTTTTTGGTTAAGAAGTGGTTGAGAAATAATCACTGGCGTTAAAAGTTAGCAAGAAAGTAGCTTTAACAATTAAGATTGGACAGCTAGCTAGTGGGTCAACTTGCCATTCGCGATGTGTGCTGGCTAATTCGATTATCCGTTCTAAAATAAGCCAATTTTGGTTGTGTTGCAAAAATTTGAGCGGAACACCATGAAAGTAAAATCTCGCGTTCCTATTTTTCTTAGACAGCCACTCCAAACAGGCTGTTGATATATGCGGTCTGCTTTCTGCTATCTCCTTTTTCTATGCCACGGATCTGACCTGACCTACGCATGTTCATCGCTTCATATCCGCGGCATCGGTTCGCCACGCGGTCTCTGACGAAAAGAAACCCATCCCAAGCTTGACCAGCCGTTTAATGAAGCGATGATCTTGCTCGACGAGGTTGTTGAGGTACTTACTTTATTGCAGTTCACAAGAGCCTGGCATGAGCCTTTCCGCTTTGAGCTCTTTGAACGCTTTTGGATAGGCCGCGTTTTTATCCACGGTGATGACGCGAGGTGTGCTGGTATGAGGCGCAGCAAGCGCTTTCGCGAAGAAGCGTTTGGCCGCTTCCCCATCGCGTCTCGGGCTCAAGAGCAATTCCAGCGTATTTCCCTCGCGAATCCACAGCGCGATAGAGGTACATCCAGACCTTTTTGACTTTCACGTAGGTCTCATCGACGCGCCACGAGTCATTCGTCACTTTGAGATGAGAGCGGCAGCGCTTCTCCAGCTCGGGCGCATAATGCTGCACCCAGCGAAAGATCGTGGTGTGATCGATGTGCAAGCCTCGCTCGATCATCATTCAGGGCTTCTCAAAAGTCGAGGAGGTGAAAAAGACGAGTCTCTCCAGTAGCATGAAAGGCATGGAAAAAGCACTTTCATTCAGGAGAGACTCGTTATGGACTATCCTACACTGGTAGCGAAGAGCCAAGAACAGCACGAGCAGCTTGCTACAGGGATGCAATCGCTCTATGAGGTATGCCAGCAGGTGACCGATGGGCGGTGTGCACGCGGGAAACGCTATGAGTTGGCCAGCTTGTTGGTGGTGCTGGTGCTAGCGAAGCTAGCAGGCATGCAGAGCCTGCAAGGGAAAAGTCGACTGGATTGCCGATCAGGAAACCCTCCTGCGCCAGGGGTTGCAGTTATCATGGGAACGCATGCCATGTGCCAATACCTACAGGTATGCGCTGGCACGGCTGGACAGCCAAAGGGTGAATGAGGCCCTGGCCGCCTGGTACGTGCGCAAGGAGGCAGAAAGCCGCTGTGCAGGGGAACCGAGCCGGTTAGCGCTGCAGGCAAGCGAGCAGGGGCCCATGTAGCGATTGATGGCAAAGCCTTGCGTGGCACCGGCAAGCAGCTCTCCTCCAGAGAGCTGCCCCAGAAGCAGGTCTTGCATGTCTATGAGGTGCACAGCGGCATTGTCTTATAGCAGTGTCCGATTGGAAGCCGAACACAATGAAGTCTGTACCCTCAAGCCGAGGTTCTCCGAAGTGCTGTGCAAGGGGCGCATTCTGACGACCGATGCTGCGAAAGCCGCTATCACGAGTTTGGACGGCTGGTCAAACGGGCGGGAGGCGACGTGGTGCTGTTCGTCAAAGACAATACGCCCAGCACCCGAGCCGACCTGGAACTCTTTTTTGAAGATCCTGAGGCGGATCGACGCACCTGGCAATCCTATGAACAGGTGGAGAAGGGACATGGTCGACTGGAACGGCGTCTGATCACGACCAGTCCGGATCTGAACGACTATCTGCGTCGGGAGTGGGGCGAAGTGGGACAAGTCTTTCGGGTCGAACGCGAACGCAGCAGCCGGGACAAGTACAGCCGTGAGGTGGTCTATGGCTGGACGACGCTGTCACCACAGCATTGGGCCGTGGAAAATCGGCTCCGACTTTTGCCGTGATGCCATCTTGGGCGAGGATCGCTGCGGCGTGCGCTTGCCGCCGGTGGCCCAGATGCTGGCTGTGCTCAACAGCCTCGTGCTCGCCTTGATGGATTTGCACCGGGTTCCTAATGTCGCTCGCCAACTCCGGCGCCTCGCTTCTCATCCTGACGAGGCCCTAGCTTGGGTCCTCGACTTTTGAATCGCCCTGGATCATCATTTCCTCCAGATCTCGGTAACTGAGCGGATACCGCAGGGAGTCAGCGGACACACAGCAAAATAATCTCGGCCTGGAAGTGACGCCATTTGAACGGTTTGGAGGTATCCATGAAAGCAGTCCCTCTCGATTCTCAGAATGCTGTCGAGTTTACTGCATTCTTGCCATTTGCGCAACTTTCTAGCATCATTTCGCTGAGCTTAAATTTTTGCAACAGAAACAAAAAAAATCTATCCATTTGTAGTCACCTCTGATAAAATACTAAACAGAAATGAAGTTCAAAGCAACAAGGCTTAGTGAAGCAAACTATAAGCATACCTTGGATGAGTTGTTAAAGTATGCACAAATATTGAGAAAAGAAGAGGAGAGATGAAGACTACTACTCCGTTTCTTCCCTCCCCTGAAACGACATTAGTCATAGTGCTAGGGGCCTCCAAGTGGCCTCACTATACCTTTTTCGACGCATCAGATGCATTTAAGCACGCGGCCAATAAACTTCGGAAATATTTCCTTGATATATTTGGTCTCCCACGGAAAAACTTACTCTGGCTCTTCGATACCCCTCTCAATGCACTTGACATTGATAAAGCGATATGCAGGCACCTCGAAACATTTGCAGACCAGGCAAGAGATGTTCTGGTCTACTATACCGGTCATGGAGGGTTGACAGATGATCGCACAGGTCTTTACCTTGCCATCCGAGACACTCAGGAACATGATCCGGAAAGTTCCAGCCTGAGACTCAAGAGCCTTGCCAGAACCCTGAGAGAGAAAGCACGTGACCTACGACACTTCTACATCCTTGATTGCTGCTTTGCCTCTTTGGGTCAGGGAGATCTTCAAGGAGCCTCCATACCTGACGAGCTTGCCAGAAGCACGCTTGAGGACGAGGATATTACAGCACGCGGGTATGCTGGTCTCTTTTCTTCTGGGAAAGATGAAGAATCTGTCCTATTACCAACCCACGAAAATACGTATTTTACCGAAGCGTGGCTCCACGTGCTCCTGGAAGGTTCTTCCCAGACAAAGCGTTTTCTCTCATTCAAAGATGTGTATATTCTTCTTGAAGAACACCTATCGCTTTTATATGGGAAATATCATGCTATATACCCCAGGACACTGAGACCGTCGAATCCGCAGCTCTATGACGGTGATGTAGCGTCTATTCCTTTCTTTCCCAACCCTCAGGCTCAGAGAATGCAAAGATTTTCCGCTGAAAGAGCTAACGCGCCTGGTCGTCTCGAAGAAGAGACGCGACGAAACGCTCAGGCGAAGCCCCCTTCTCCACAACTATCCCTCTCACCCGCTACCACGTTGGTACACTCGCGCCGTCCTCTAAAGGTGTCAAGAGCACTGGTAGCACTCTTCTGCCTCACACTACTTGTGGGAGGAACCATCTTGTTTATTGAACGGCAACAGGGACAGCAAACGCAAGCCTCCCTCTCCACCACACCTGCTGGGACAAGCAATACTTATAATGCCTTCGTTGCCAGGAATGGAATACAATTTGGATTTAATCCCAGCCATACACGGGTAAATCCTTATGAGCATACCCTCTCACCCCTCACCGTTCCCCATCTCAAGCTAGCCTGGACGGCCTTTGCTGGCATCTTTATCTACTCCTCGCCAGCGGTGGCCAATGGTATCTTGTATGTTGGCTCCGATAATGGCTCATTGTATGCCTTCGACGCAGTGACTGGTAAGTCAAAATGGGAGGTTCCCACTGGGAACAGTATCGAATGGTCCTCACCAGCAGTAGCCAATGGGGTGGTCTACATTGGCTCGGATGACCATAAACTTTATGCTTTCGACGCGGTGACTGGAACGCTAAAATGGGTAGCTGTCACTGGAGGTTCTATCAGATCCTCACCAGTAGTGGTCAATGGAGTCGTCTATGTTGGCTCCGACGACGACAAGCTCTATGCCTTTAATGCGACGACTGGCTCACAACTTTGGATGTCAGATCCCACTGGAGGTTCTATCAGATCCTCACCAGCAGTGGTCAATGGAGTCGTCTATGTTGGCTCTTATGATGGCAAGCTCTATACCTTTAATGCGACGACTGGCTCACAACTTTGGATGTCAGATCCCACTGGAGGTTCTATCAGATCCTCGCCAGCAGTGGTCAATGGAATGGTCTATATTGGCTCCGACGACGACAAGCTCTATGCCTTTAATGCGACGACTGGCAAACCAAAATGGGTATCGGCTCCCACGGGTAGTTATCTCTACTCTTCGCCAGCAGTGGTCAATGGAATGGTCTATATTGGCTCTGTAGATGGCAAGCTCTATGCCTTTAATGCAACGACTGGCAAACCAAAATGGGTAAGGCCCGCTGGAAAGAGTATCTACTCCTCGCCAACAGTAGCCAACGGGGTAGTCTATATTGGCTCCGATGACGACAAGCTCTATGCCTTCGATGCAACAACTGGCACACGACTCTGGGTGTCGGCCCCCACTGGTGATCCTCTCTACACGGGGAAGTACTCCTCACCAACAGTAGCCAATGGGGTGGTTTACATTGGCTCTAATAACGGCAAGCTCTATGCTTTCTCGTTAGTTTGAGTACCCGCACCACTGTCCACTTTTCTTCTCCTGGTCTTCTATCTACCTTTCAGCCAGTCCATTGATCGGTTTTACCATTTTTAGTATTATAAGCCGCATCTCTATGATAGAATGAAAAAGCAATAATCCCAGGAGGAAAATCTGTGGCTCTGGACGGATCGCATCTCTGACCGACCCAGAAGTTGTGCGGGTAGTCGATGAGAAAGATTTTTAATGAAAAACGAAAAGAAGGGAAGCATATGGACCAGCAAACGTGGATCATCACCTTTCACAGTGATTCTGTGGTTGAAGCAAATCAGCAGGCAAATGAACTTAAGGGACTGCTTCGGGACATTTCTCGTGACGCCAAAGTGACTTTCGTTCAAGATGAAAGAGATACGCAGGGTGGTATAGGGGACACCATCATCGCGCTTCTACCATCCGGGGTAATGATAGCAGCAATCAATGCGATAAAACAGTTCTTTTTACGCAATCATCAAAATAACCCGTCTATAGAGCTAGAAATTAAAGGGATGAAGTTCAAGGCAAGGATGAGCGAAGCAAACTATAAGTATACCCTGGATGAGTTGTTGAAGTATGCACAAACGTCGAAGAATGAAGAAAAGCGATGAAGAATACTGCTCCCTCTCTTCCCTCTCCTGAAACGACTTTAGTCATAGTGTTAGGGGCATCCAGGTGGCCTTACAACGAAGATTTTCATGCATCTGACGCATTTAAGCACGCGGCCAGCAAACTCAAGAGCTACTTCGTTGACACATTTGGCTTACCACAGGAAAACTTACTCTGGCTCTTCGATACCTCTCTCAATGCGCTTGACATTGATAAAGAGATATGCAAGCACCTCGATACGTTTGCAGACCAGGCAAGAGATGTTCTGGTCTATTATACTGGCCATGGAGGATTGACGGATGATCGCAGAGGTCTTTATCTTGCCATTCGAGAGACACAGGAACATGATCCGGAAAATTCCAGTCTGAGACTCAAAAGCCTTGCGAAAACGTTGAAAGCGAAAGCTCGCCACCTACGACACTTTTACATCCTTGATTGTTGCTTTGCGGCTTCGGGCCAGGGCGTTCTTCAGGGGACTTCCGTATCTAACGAGCTTTTCAAAAAAACGCTTGAAGACGAAGAAATTTCTTTACAGGGATATGCTGGTCTTTTTTCTTCCGGGAAAGATGAAGTGTCTGTCATATTGCCAACCCACGAAAATACGTATTTCACCGAAGCATTACTCGGCGTGCTCCTGGATGGCGTTTCACACCCGAAACGCTTTCTCTCTTTCAAAGATGTGTATATGCTTTTTGAAGACCGTTTATTACATTTATACAGACAATATCGCTCTCAATACCCTCGCACTCAGAAACCTCCGAAACCACAGCTTTATGCCGGAGATGTAGCGTCTATTCCTTTCTTTCCCAACCTTCAGGCCCAGGAAGGACAAAGATCCTCTCTTGAAAGAGCTCACACGCTTCGTCGCCTCGAAGAAGAGACGCGACCGCTTCAACCATCCCTATCACCTGCTCCAACTTCGGTACACTCCCGTCGCCAGCCAAACGTGCTGAAAGTGCTGATAACCCTCTTCTGCCTTTTCGTGCTCTTAGGCGGAGGGACAGCCCTGTTTTTCGTGCAACGACAAAGACAATATGTACAAACTACTCCCACCTCCGCCAGGATAAGCTCTGCGTACGATGCTTTCGTTGTCAGGAATGGAATACAGTTCGGCTTTAACCCCAGCCATACACGAGTAAACCCTTTCGAGCACAGTCTCTCACCCTCTACCGTCCCCCATCTCAAACTAGCCTGGACCGCCTTTGCTGGCCTCTCTACCGATTCCTCGCCAGTCGTAGCCAATGGTATTGTGTATATTGGCTCCTATTATGGTTCGTTGTATGCCTTCGACGCGGTGACTGGAAAGTCAAAATGGGTGGCTCCTACAGGCAACTTGATCAAGTGGTCCTCGCCTGCAGTAGCCAATGGGGTAGTCTATATTGGCTCGGACGACGGCAAACTTTATGCCTTCAACGCGGCGACCGGCAGACAACTTTGGGCCACACCCACAGGCAAAGCTATAGACTCCTCGCCAACAGTAGTCAATGGAGTGGTTTATATTGGCTCCACAGACGGCAAGCTTTATGCTTTTAATGCGACGACCGGCAAGCAACTTTGGGCAACGCCTACTGGAGGCCCTATCACCTCCTCTTCACCAGCAGTGGCCAATGGAGTCGTCTACATCGGTTCTGAGGATCTCAAGCTCCACGCCTTTAATGCGACAACTGGCACACAACTTTGGGTGTCGGCTCAGACCTCCTCTGACATCGAGTCCTCACCAGCAGTGGTCAACGGAGTGGTCTATGTTGGCTCCGATGATGACTATCTCTATGCTTTTGATGCGGCTACAGGAGAGGGAAAGTGGGTCTCGGCTCAAACTGGTAGTTCTATCATCTCTTCGCCTGCAGTAGTCAATGGAGTGGTTTACGTTGGCTCCACAGACGGCAAGCTCTATGCCTTTGATGCAGTAACCGGCAGCCAACTTTGGGTGGCTCCGACGGGCAACTATATCTGGTCCTCGCCAACAGTGGCCAATGGGGTCGTTTACGTCGGCTCGGATGACGACAAGCTCTATGCCTTTAATGCGGCGACCGGCAAGCAACTTTGGGTGTCACCTCCAACAGATTACATTCTTGAATCCTCGCCAGCAGTAGCCAATGGGATGGTTTATGTTGGTTCTGGCCGCGGCAAGCTCTATGCTTTCTCGTTAGTTTGAGCATTTGGGCAATTTGTCCGTTTCCTGGATGTCCCATTTGCGACTGTAGATTCCGACGTAAACATAGATGTGGCTTTCACTATGGCTAAGGAAATCCGTTTGAAGATCGCCGCAATATACGATCTCTCCTAGGCAACAAAATGGTATGACCTTTTAGGGTTGTGTTGCAAGAAATCTGAGAGGAATGCTGGAGGCGTGCAATCCCACGTTCCTGTTCAGCTTAGACAGCCACTCCAAACAGGCGGGCGATGAATGCCACCTGCTTCAGGCTGTCTCCTTTTTCGATGCCATAGATCTGACCTTTCCTGAGCATATTCATGGCTTCGTATCCTTGCAAGGTGTGCCGTGCGGTCTAGAACGAAAAGAAACCCATCCCGAGCTTGACCAGTCGTTTGATGAAGCGATGATCTTGCTCGACCAAGTTGTTGAGGTACTTGCTCTGCCGTAATTCGCAAGCGTCTGGCATGATCCCTTCTGCCTTCAGCTCCTTGCAAGCTTTTGGATAGGTAGGGTTTTTATCAACGGTGATGACGCGGGGAGCGCTCGTATGAGGAGCAGCAAGCGCTTTCGAGAAGAAGCGTTTGGCTGCTTGAGCATCTCGTGTGGGACTGAGCAGAAATTCCAGAGTATTTCCCTGAGAATCCACGGCACGATAGAGGTACATCCACACCTTTTTCACTTTCACGTAGGTCTCATCGACGCGCCACGAGTCGGTCGTGGCCTTGAGGTGAGATCTGCAGCGCTTCTCCAGTTCAGGTGCGTAGTGCTGTACCCAACGATAGATCGTCGTGTGATCGATATGCAATCCCCGCTCGCGCATCATCTCCTCCAGATCTCGGTAGCTGAGCGGATACCGGAGATACCAGCGCACACAGAGCAAAATAATCTCGGCTTGAAAATGACGCCATTTGAATGGGGTAGAGGGGTCTATGCACTCGTTTCCTCTCAGTTCTCAGAATACTGTCGAGCTTACTACATCCTTGCCGTTTTTGCAACACAGCCCCTGCACCTGGGTGTATGAAAAAGTTGTAGGAAGTCAGGCCACCAGAAGAGACTGCTGCTCACAGAACGAGTCGTAGGTGTCATTGAGCACAGCAGTGCGCAAGGAGAGAAGAGCATCCAGACCGTCAGGGGTCCAGCGCATGCCCGCCTGTTTGGCCCGCGTACTCACGACCGTCTTGCAGGCGGCTTCGGCGATGCCACTGCCCACATGCATGCCCTGGGTGCGAAAGGCCGGATAGCGCATCCGAGCAGCATTGCTGATGAAGTAGTCCCGCTCGATATCCGGCACGCTGCGTGCGGTCCCTGGCTCCGGCGGAATGGGCGGTAAGACGACGATCTCCGCGACGAGTTCCTCGATCTTGTTCTCCACCAGCAAGCTGCAGACATGGTCAGCCCAGGCGGCTGCCTCGGGCGTGTTTGGTCCAAAGGCCGCACGGGCCACCTTCCAGACATGTTCGCGTGCATGCCAGAGGTCGACGATCTGCACCGCCTCGGGAAAGTGTTCGGCTGCCAGCCGCCAAATCCAGACAGCCCCATCCCCTAAGACCACCAACTGACGCGCCCGTTGGAGCCCACAGCTGGCTGCCAGGGCATAGAGCAGCTTGCCAAAGTCTTCCGCCTTGCTGCGACGAGCGACATAGTGCTTCTGACCTGCTTGATCCACAAACACGCCTGGAGCCAGCCCTGAGCGTTCTGGCCCGCGTGTGGCTTGAAAGACCGCGCCGACTTTGACTTCGCGGTACACATCACCACGGCGCTTGAGTTCCTTGTCTTCCATCGGCACACTGCCTCGCCGCAACCGTGCGAGCACCCCATCCAATTCGATATACAGGCGATCGATGCGCTCTTGCTTGGCCGTCGAGGCAGCAAGGACGGCGGTTCGCGCTTGGCTCGCTTGTTGCCACAGCCGACTCACCTGCTGGTCCTCCCGCTCCTGCAGGGCTTCTCCTAGCGGCTGTAGCAGGTTGAGCGCTTGGCGGGCCGACATCTGCAAGGGGATCAGCCGACTGAAGGCTTCGGCGGCTTCCTCTAGGGTCATGGAAGCACACAGATAGCTCACTGCTTGCTGCACCCCTGCACTGGTCCGTCGACCTTGAACTCCCCAGAGCGCGTCAGCAGGCGCTTCTCCATGCGTGCAGGCTTCCTGCGTGCTGGCCTCTGCTCCTTCCAGCTCCAAGCACTCGGCTTGGTCTTCTGCCACGACACACTGGTAGTAGGCACGCGTGAAGGTGACTTTGCCTAACAAGGTCAAGACCTGTTTGGGACGGTATCCCTCCAACTGCTGGGGATGTCCACACCTGCCTATCCGCCGTCCCGGTGCTTGCTCCTCTGGTGCTCCCTCACTGAGCATGCTCTCCATCCACTCGCGCCCGACCGCAAAGATCGTTGCCATCACCTGCTGCTCTAGCCCCTTGAGATCTCCCTCTTTGAGGGTCTGCAGGCTTTCGAGCAACTTGAGCACTCCGGCTTCTGCTTGCTGCCTCAGTGCTGTTTTCACGCCTTCACTCGTTTCCATGTTCAGGGGTCTCCTCTCTGTTGTTCGCCTTGTTTTGGTTTTACAGATGAGGATACTCCTGTTCTGTTCATTTGCCTACAACTTTTTCATACACCCCCTGCACCTCAAAGTGCAAGATACAGCCGTGATCCCCCGCGACAGCGAGTCCTATCACTTCCCCTACGGATGGCTCTACTGGTAGACGCACTGCCTGGATACGTCCTGCATCGTACAGTTCTGGTACCAGCTTTTTGCCGGATTGGTGTAACCAGACGCCAAGTTTGACCCGATCATATTCGCCAGGGGCTATGAGGTGCAGTTGTTCTCGTACGCGCTGTCTTAATTCACAGGCGAGGAGCAGTACTTCCTCTAATTCGTCATCTGTAACGTTACCATCTGGGTAGAGAAGTTTCAGTAATCCCGATACTGATTTGAGAACGGCTCGCTGGTCGCGACCGGAGATGCCTTGAGTTGTATGTCTCGCGTCGATGATTTCGAAACGGTCTCTATTACTCTTAATCAAGGAACTCTATAAGTGTTTTGGTATTGTAACCCAAAGCCGAAGAACTTCCTACCGCCCATGCTACATCTCGGCTGTTTGCTCGGACTACTGTTATTCCGAACAGATCAGAACTTGGGTTATCTGCACTATCTGGGCTATTAGTAACATTCCAGCTTGAACCATTCCAATGTTCGACCAATGTATAATAATCTCCTGACGTATCCTCAGAGAAGCCCACGGCCCAGATATTGTTTGGGGCCATAGCTGCTACACTACGAAGCTCAATATACCGAGTTCCCAGGTTTGGGCTAGGGATAATACTCCACTTCGTGCCGTTCCAGTGCTCAATCAGCGTCTGTAAGGGATCATTACCAGGATCTGTGACGTATCCTACCACCCAAATATTCTTGGAGGAAAGAGCTGTAACTCCAAGCAGATAAATATGTCCAAGAGTTGGACTGCCGGGAGGATTGGGACTAGGAATGACACTCCAGCTTGTGCCATCCCAGTGTTCGATGAGCGGTGAAAGCCCCCCACTATTGTCTTCATATGTTCCTACCGCCCAAACATCATTTGTAGCAATAGCTGTGATTCCTATAAGACTGCTATATAAGCCGATAGTTGGACTGGAAACAATGCTCCAGCTTGTGCCGTCCCAGTGTTCAATCAAAGCCTTTCCGGCATTATCGTCCTCACCTACTGCCCAGACATCACCTGCGGAAATAGCTGCTACCCCTAGTAGATAGTTGCCGTTGCTCCCACTAGAGTTAGGGCTGGGAACAAAACTCCAACTGCTCCCATCCCAATGCTCGGTCAGTGTCTGGAAACCTTGATAGTTATTATAGTAACCTACCGCCCAAACATCGTTTGGAGAGATCGCCGCTACCGCACTGAGATTATCATACTCACCTCCAGGACTAGGACTGGAGATGATACTCCAGTTCGAGCCATTCCAGTGCTCAATGAGTGTTGATGAAGTGACTAGATCTCCTACTGCCCAAACATCCTTTGCTGAGATAGGAGCCATTGCACCAAGCGAACTTTCCCCATTTCCATTCGGACTGGGAACGATCCCCCAATTGTACAGTCGAGTTAAAGCATAAAGCATACTCAAAAGTGAGTGAGGAAAGACATTTGAGGTCCAACTCGGTGCTTTGCTACCGCAACTAGTGCAAAAAAAGACTTGGCCGTCAAGTGTATCTGATGAATCACTTAACATGCTACCAGGATCAATGTGGTTGTAGCAAGGATTCTGATACCAGATCTTCTCCCCATTACCCATTGCGGTTGCTGATTTATAATCAATATCCAGGCTCAGACAAGTGCCGCCTGCCTCAGCTATATATGAACCCATCGTAGTCCAATTTGTGCCTGAAGCGCCTTGAGGATTTTTTGCCCACATGGTTAGGCTTTGCATAAAAACTGATTTCTTATACATCTCTTGTTGCTCATAACAAGTGCATAGGATTACCGAGGTTAATTTTGAGAGACCTCCATTAGGGGTATCAAAATCCACAGCATTTGGAACAAGGAGTTTTACGTTTGGAAAAGCATTCGAGTTGGATGGACTCGAACAAAGTGGAGGTTGCGATGTATTAGTTGAGCAAGCAATTGCCCATCGGGCTATCAGGCCTCCCATACTATAATTAACGAGATCTATACTTTGACCTTGTGAAGTATAGTAAGTGTAGATATACCAGGCAAGCTCGCATGCTAAGTGCTCGATTGGTTCGTCGTTGGTTCCCACATTGATATCGTAGTAACCTACACAATGACTGCTTGGTCCTGCATAAAAGAGATTGTCGTTGCAGTTCGAGTTGTCATTCTGATAGTAACCCAGCGTTGTTAAAGGTCCAGACCACTGGATGTTGTAGTCATTGAGAGTATGAGCTTGCGCGAGGTAGCTTAATGCGTTGCCCCAAGTACCATTGCAGTCCGCAGCGCTGTTGCGATCGATTCCATGAATGAACAGGATCGGATAGGTTGTGTTTGGCAAACTTGTTACGACATTGGCATCTCCAAATGGATGAGCCAATCGAGTAGTTGTTGGGCTGACAGCGTGTACTGTGTGAACCCATTGATTTGTAGAAGCGATGGAAACGGCTACGATGGCAAGACCGATTATTAAGACTGTACAATTACGTAGAAGGTTCCGGGGCATAATGAATTCCCTTTTCAAAATCGAGGATTAATCTTATTCTCCCCGATGTATGGCTGCGACTTAAGCAAAAAGGACAGCATTAGTAATCGCATCGCTATCAAATTTGAAAGCTTGTTTTGTTCCCTAGACTATTGTGAATATTCAGTTGCGATAGAGAATTATATCGAAATTATGTGTTCTAGAAGAAAATATGATAATTAACTTTTGATGCTTTCCTAGATTATCTATGAGTTTAGATGGGAACTATGATGAATTCAGTTGAGAAACGGTTGAGATAGTATTAACAACCGGGTAATTCGGGTAAAGATTTTTACATAGTGGTATTTCCATTGGATAGAGTAGATAATTCGACAAGTCCCTGTGAACGCGTTTCGGGCTGGATGATCGTCATTGGACAGTCCGGACAGGCCACCTTTTCCCGAAGCGAGGCTCTAATCGAGTTCTTCTGATGGCGCCTTCACCGACCTTCCCGCGACATGAGACTCCTATCACATCAGGCTTGCGTGGCGCTCAAGCGGAAACCGATGGCAACGGGCAAGAGAGCACTTCGCGCGCCGTCCATCGTCGATGTGTTCTGCCGGCTGCCATCGCTGGTATACGTTGTCGGTAACGTTGCGCCACTAGCCTGCTACCTGGCTCTTGCGGCTGCACGAGCGCCACTCGCAGCGCTCTGTGCGGACGCACAAAATGATAGTACGCGCGCCACCACTCCAGATGGGCGAGCAGGTGTGGGGACTGCTGCGCCGTGGCCCAGGTACGACGAGCCAGCGCGGCTATTCCATGGCGGATGGTCAGATTCACCCGTTCGATAAAGGCGGTGTTGAGCCGTCCAGAGAGGCCCAGTCCCTGCAAGGCGACCTTGAGAGCGTCCTCTGTTCCCAGGCGCATCACGTGCGTGACCTGTACCAGTTTGCGCCGTCGGTAGCTTTTCTTCACCTGGCCGTAGATCAGGCTTGACTCCACCCGCCACCGGCGCACGTTGCGTCCTCGACGACCCAAGGCAAGCCACTGGCCAAAGTGGGCGGTGAGGGCATAGAAGTACAGATTTAAACCATCACTGGTGAAAAGGGAGACGCAGCCAGGGGCCAGGATCTGTCGCAGCGAGTGGATGAGTCGATGGACCATGGTTTGGGTGCGGGGGCCGAGCTCAAGCACCGGAAGAATCTTGGTGAGAGGATCGATCGCCAGCCAGAGCCAGAGAATCTAGTTGGCACAGCGCAGCCTGGTGCGCAGTTCATCCAACTGCAGATGCGGGAGCCAGAGGATGCGGAAAGTGCGCTCGTGCAACGTCTGAGCGTGCTCGCCAGCGCGGGACAACCAGGTGCTGATGGTCGCTTGCCGGTAGCCGAAGACTCGTTCGGCGGCGGATGCGTCCAGTCCTTCGGCCAGCGCCGTCAGCACCATGGCGACCTGATGGGAAGGGGTTTTCAAACGGT
>Ga0070698_100003626_pt1 | contig 16968 bp, 18 predicted proteins | sample KBSK1502metaG_FD_65477 | JGI IMG/M metagenome (GOLD analysis project Ga0070698, IMG submission 65477) | Corn, switchgrass and miscanthus rhizosphere microbial communities from Kellogg Biological Station, Michigan, USA - KBS K1-50-2 metaG | ecosystem: Host-associated > Plants > Roots >...
GTGCCCGGTGAGGCCCGTGCCGAGCGGCGACCACGCGGTGACCGCCGTCCTCACCTGCCAGTGGTCGGTGCTGCTCGACCAGTCGCAGATGCCCAGGCCCGTGTCGAACGGAGTGACGTCGACCTGGTAGCTGGACGCGCCCGGCACCGCGTCCCATCTGACGATCGGAACGTGCGTCTGGTAGCCGGGGTCCGCAGGTGAGGCATCCGTACCCGGGTCGTCCAGGTTGTCCCGCGTCCTCATGTTCGCGATGCTCGGTCCGGGAACCGGGGGCGATTTGTCGAACGCCTTCACGAACTGAGCTCCCTCGTTCCAGATGCCGGCATTCCCCTCGGGATCGAATGCCCGAACGCGCCAGTAGTACGTGTTGTCGCGGAAGACCCTGGTCGGCGACAGCGAAGTGCCGATCACCTGGCCGGTGCAGCAGACCCGCGAGCCCGGCGGGAAGTCGCGCGACGAGTTCACCTCGACCTCGTATCTCGCTGCGCCGGGAACCGCATTCCACGAGAACTGGGGGTCGACGACCTCCGGCCCGGAGATGAGGTCCGCGAAGGCCGGCGTCGTAGCCGAGGGCCACAGCCAGACAAACGACCAGACCTGCGAGGGCGCGCCCCTGTGCCCCTCGGCGTCCACCGGCGTGATGCCCCAGTAGTACGTACCGGGTGCGAGCGCGGCCGCTCTGGTGAAGCTCGTCGCTTCCGTCTCGATTGCCCTTCCCCCGACGAGCGACCCGAGCTGAGGATCCGTGGCGATCGAGACGAGGTAGGTGCCGGCACCCGCAACCGGCGCCCAGGCGAGCCTGAGCGGTACGAGCGGGTAGCTGATCGCAGCGCCGTTCGCGGGCGACTGCAAGGAGGCGGCTGCGGACCAGACCTTTCGCATCAAACGGCCGGGAGACCAGGGCGAGACCCGGCCGCTACGGCCTGTGGCTCGAACACGCCACCAGTAGTTCCCGTTCGGCACCGTCTTCAGCAGGGTCGCCCGTGTGTTCTTCGTGAAGAAACGGTCCTGGACGCCGCCGAAAACAGGAGCGTTGAACCCGGCGTCCGCCGCGATCTGAAACTCGTATTGCTGGGCTCCCCGGACCGGCGTCCAGGCGAATGGCGGCAGCAGAGCGACGTTGGCCCCGGCGGCCGGAGAGACCAGCGTCGGAGTCCTGAGCGGGGGCCGAGCAGCGGAGCTCGAGCCGACGAAAGCGACGAGGCTTGCCGCCGCGGCGAGCGCCAAGCAGACTCGTCCGTACCCGCTGATGGAGCGAGCCCAACGAAGCCACCGACGAGGTTGCGTGTCGTCTTTCATCCCGTTTCCGTTGGCGGCATCCGTTTTCCGCGGAGGCCCCCGACGGTTAAGACAACTATTGACTTACGGGTCCGCCGAACCCACGGCCGTTGGTCTAGGCCAGATCAGCCTTTTGGCAGGGATGGAGGGCGAACCCGCCTCTCCGACGATGCGACTTAGCCTGTGGGGGGGCATTGGTCCCACGTTCAGGTCGGTAAATGAGGCGCTGAGTCATCGACAATCGGTTTCACTATGGCGCTGAAACTCGAGGTCAACGACGAGGTGCTCTTGCCAGAGATCATGGGTGCCCTCGCTCGCAACGGTTGCCTGACCAGCAAGATCACCCCGAACGTGTGCCGGGTCGTCTATCCCCGCGCTGAAGACGCCCGGGAAGCGTGGCTTGAGGTCGAGTTCTTCATCCGCGCCTGGCAGGTCCACCACCCGCACGTGGAGACGCACCTCAGCTTCTAGCGGGCTCGGCCGGCGCTCGCCGGCCTGCGCGGTGCCCGAGGTCGTCGTCGATCAGCCCCTGCTGAAACGCCTTCGCAAGTGCCTCGGTTCGACTCGAAACGCCGAGCTTCTTGTAGATGCTGGTCAGGTGGAACTTCACCGTCTGCTCCGCCAGCCATTCGCGCTCGGCGATCTGCTTGTTGGAGAGCCCTGAACCCACCGCGCTCAGGATCGCGAGCTCTCGCTTGTTGAGGCCTGCATCCGCCCCATTTGCGCCCGCTGACGGCGGGTTCTGACCCAGTGGGTGAAACAGGGTTTGATCGAGCGCCTGGCGAATGGCCGCCGCGAGGTCCCTCGGTTCGATCCGCTTCATGATGAACGCCGTGGCGCCGGCACGGAGCGCACGATCGACGAGCTGGGGCTCCTCCAGCGCTGAGAGGAAGATCACCTTCGTGTCCAGGCCCGCCTTTCGCAGAGCTCGGAGCGCGGCGAGCCCATCGAAGGCCGGCATTCGCACGTCGAGGAGCACGACGTCGGGCGTCGTGCGGCGGACGAGCGACACGATCTCGGCGCCTGAGGTCGCGACCGCGACGATCTCGAAGCCCTCGTTCTTCTCGAGGGCAAGGCAAATCGCCTCGACCATCAAGGGGTGGTCGTCGACCACAAGGAGTCTCAGCCGCCGCAAAGCCTGCCTCCGTCTCTCTTTCCCACTTTCGACCCTCAGGGCCGATATGGCCCTCTCGAAACAAAGCACACAACGCCCGCTCTGCCTAGTGGCAACCGTTCCTACCTAGCCGAACGGCTAGGCAACCAGGACCAAGGTCTAGGGGGTGCTCTCCCGGCGGCTGCCCCGCTCGAGCAGGCGTCGCACGAGTAGCCATGCAACCACGCCGTACAGCGCCCCGGCGAGTGCGTCGACGAGATAGTGCTCGCCGGTGTAGACGATTGCGAAGGTCACTCCGAGCAGGTTGAGGACAAGCCCGCCGACGACGATACGCGGCAGCTTCGCTCGGATCGCTGTCAGCACGCAGATGACCGGGAACGCGACATGAAGTGAGGGCACAGCGGCAGTGACGTTGTACTTCGTGGCGTCGCCGTCGAGCGCGGCCAGCTTCGTGAGATCGAGGTCGTAAAGGGTCGACTTCAGGACGTGGTGTACGTGGGTGTAGCCCTCCTGCGCGGCGAGCCACGGCGGAGCGGTCGGCGCGAGAACGAACGTGATCTCGCCTAGAAGTGATGCCGCGAGGATCCCGAACATGAGCAAGGCGAAGGCGCGGCCGCGATCCGTAAGCGCGAGGCCCACGGCAAGCAGGATCGGGACGGCGAAGTGCGAGATGTACATCGCAAACGAGAACACTTCGAGCACACCCGTCCGTCCGTGGTAGAGGTGCTCCTGGAGCCATACCGTGGGGATCGGGCCCGGCGTTAGGTACTCCTCGGCCCGCAGCTGCGGCGTGTAGTGCACGGGAAGGCTCAACCTGTTCACGTACTGCGACGTGGTCAGGTACGCGACGAGGCCGAGGACGACCGGTACGAAGTAGTAGGTGAGACGCCCGAACCGGTTGATCAGGAGCGCCCCCGCACCAACCATGAAGAACAACGGCGTCGTGTTGAAGTCTCCGTGGGAGATCGTCGTGACCTCGAGCACGCCCGCGTACGTCAGGAAGAGCGCTGCGACGAGCCTGCGTACCGTGCGGGCACCTGTCGAGCGACTCGCCTCGGAGTCGTCGAAGTACCATGCGACGCGCTTCAATCGGCCGCGGAAGCCGCGTCTTGCCGCGATCGTGTCGCCTTGCAGGGCAACGTCTGTCATCGGCTCTGCATGGTCAGTAGACGAAGGGGATCAGCCGATAGCGAACGCGCAGGCGATACGCGCGGTAGTCGGGATCGCCGACCAGCACGCGCTCCTCCTCGGCGATGCGCACCAACTGACCCGCGGTCGAGAGCGCCAACAGCGCCACGTTTCGCGTCGACGGGTTTTCGAGCACGTACCCCGTGTAGCTCAGGAGGTAAGCCGCGTAGATCGGGTGACGAACGAGCCCATACACGCCAGACGTCTTCACGCGCCGGAGCGCGGCGACGATGCCGAACGATCGCCCCAGGAATCCGAGGCCGACGAACGCGACCGCGAGGCCGACGACCTGGACGACCTCGAACACCGCCAGCGGTCCCGCATCCGGGTGCCCGACAGGCCTAGCTAGCAGCATCGCGAATGCCCCGACCGGCGCGGCAAGCCATGCGAGCGTCCGCCGGCTTGTCGCCTGAGAGGGGTGGCGAAGGATGAACAGGGCCGCCGTCATCCCCTCGACGCACACGATGCCCAGGCCCACAGGGTGGCCGGTCTCGAGCCAGCGCATGAGGTTTGCGTATGCGAAGGCACCGAAGAGCAGCAGCAGCCCCGCGTTCGCGAGCAGCCGCACGCGACGCTCCCTGGTCATGCGATGCCCTTCAGAGCTTTGAGAATCTGGATCACCGCGGGGCCGAGCAGCACGACGAAGATCGCCGGAAAGATCAGCAGGACGAGCGGAAAGAGCATCTTGGTCGGCGCCTTCTGCGCCCGCTCCTCGGCCTGCTGCCGGCGACGCTTCCGCATCTCGATCGCGAGGTCGCGGAGGATCTTTCCGATCGAGACACCCAGCGTCTCGACCTGGAGCACCGAGCGAATGAACGACCGCATGGCAGAGGTGTTCGCACGCGTGAGCATGTTCTCGAGCGCCTCGTTGGTTGCGAGGCCCATTTCCTGCTCCTGGATCGCGAGTCTGAGCTCCTGTCCGAGCGGGCCCTTGAACCGTCGTGCCGCGAGCTGGAGCGAGGCGTTGAAGCTCATGCCGGCCTCGACGGTCGTCACGAGCAGGTCGATCAGCTCCGGGATCTCGTGATCGATCCGCTCGAGCCGCAGCCGGGCGCGCCGTTTGACATAGATCATCGGGCCCTGCCAGCCGAGGTAGATCGCGATGAGGAAGCCGAAGAAGATCTTTGCGGGGCCCGAGCCGCCGTTGGCCGCCAGCCAGAGCCAGAGCAAGGGCAGGGCCACCGCCAGCAGCAGCCGATAGCCCGTGAACTTGCGCGGGCTCGTCGTGAACATGCCCGCCGACTGCAACTGATCCCGCAACTCCTCTTCGCCCAACCGCTTGATCCGGCCGGAGAGGAAGCCGCCGAGCGTGCCGGCGAGCACGTCGAGCTGACTGCTGAGCGGGCGGCTCGGCGACTGGGTCGCGCCGTCCGCGTCCTGGAACCCGTAGGCGCCGATTCGAGCGAGCATGCGCCCCGTTGTGGGGCGACCCAGGGCGAACGCGCGCAGCACAAGGAGGATGCTCGTTGCTGTGAGTAGGAGGCCGGTGAGCAAGAAGATGAGCACGAGGTCTCCCCTAAACCTTGATGTTCATGATCCGTTTGATGGCCAGCGAGCCTGAGATCACCATGACCGACGCCATGACCAGGGCGAACCGTCCGCCGCTCGACACGAACAGCGGCTTCATGTAACCGGGGTTGAGAATCCCGATCACGCCGGCGAGGAAGATCGGCAGCAGCGTCAGAACCCAACGCGCCATGCGCCCTTGCGCCGTCAGTGTCTTGATGAGCCGTTGTAGGTCGAAGCGGCTTCGGATCGTGTCGATGACGGTCTCGAGCACCTCCGCCATGTTCCCGCCCGCTCGCTTCTGGAGCTCGGCCAGCAACGCGATCTGCTCGAGATCCCTGTTCGCCATTCGCTCTCCCACCTCGCGCAGCGAGTCTTCGAGCGGCACGCCCAGCTGCTCGTCGGCGACGACCGTTTGCAGCTCGCTATGGGACGGCTCGGGCGCGTCCAGTGCGACGACGGAGAGCGCGCCAACGAAGCTGTGACCCGCCCGCAGAGCTGAAGCGAGCACCTGGAGGTTGTCGGGAAGCTGCTCCGCGAACGCGCCGCGCACCTTGGCCAGCCTCCGCTGGATCGCGCCATGCACGAGCATCGGAATCCCGAAGGCGAAGATGACGAGGATCGGTGCGATGGCAAAGAGCAGGAACGCAGCGAGGACTGTCGCCACGACCGTTCCGACGACGATCTGCTCGGGTGGGATTCCGATCCCGGCGATCTCGAGCGCCTTCCGCATGGGCGCCCACCAGCGCGTCTTCGACAGCGACTGCTCGGTTTCGGCGAAAAGGCGTTCGCTGAGCAGCCGGCGCGGCTCTCCATCGTCGGCGCCCGGGCTCAGCGTGACGAACGAGCCCATTCGGCGGACCAGCGTCCGGCGAGGCCGGCGTAGGAGCGCCCGCACCGCGTACGCGGCCAGCCCGGCCCCGAGCAACGCAGCAACCAGGAGCGCAAAGCTGGAGAGCCAGAAGCGCTCGAGGAGCGAGCGCTTGAACGGTGCGATCGCGCCCGGCTCCGGCGCCGTGTACCGCGCCGAGGCGGTCGCGCCGCCGCCGATGCGAACGGTGACCTCGACCGATGTCTTGGGCTGAACGCGCGAGCGGTACTCCAGGACGTACTGGTTCGCGAGCCTCGTCCCGAGGCCGGCGTAGATCACCTGGAGATCGGACGCGGACCGTGCGCGGTGGAACACGCCCCCGGTCTGCTCCGCCATGGCCTCCAGGGGCTGGGGGTCGAAGGTCCTCGAGTTCAGGCCGACCGTGAAGATTCGAACGTGCGCCGCACGCGCACGCTGGATGACGTCGTCGACCTTGGCCACACTGCCGGTGTCCCCGCCGTCCGAGAGGACGACGATCGCTCCGGCGGAGACGTCTCGCTGGTCGAGAACTGTCAGCGCACGCCCGACCGCGTCGTAGATATGAGTCGCGCCCTTCAGCTTCGGCGGACGTGCCAGCGCCCGCCGCACGGCGCGGCCGTCCGGAGTCGGCGCGGACAGCACCTGGGAGGCGCCGTTGAAGGTCAGAACCCCGATCTCTTCGCTCGCGCTCTTGCGGATCACGAATGTTCGAGCGGCGTCGAGCGCGGCCTCAAATGGGCGGCCGTGCATGCTCTTGCTCGCGTCGAGGACGAGAATCGTGGCGAACGTCCGCGGCGCCCCCTGGAGCGGAACGATCGTGAACCGTCGCACGAGCCGGCCGTTTTCCCGCACCTGGACGTTCTTCCGGTGCAGGCGCGTTCCGCGCGGGAGGTCGATCAGATATCCGCGACTTGGAAACCGTACGCGGCCGATCTCGACGAGCTGAGGCCCGGCGTCTGCGCTCGCGATCGTTGCCGCGGGCAAGAGACCCGCTGCCGCGAGCCCCGCGATCACGATCAGCCGCTTCAATGCCGTCCGTTCTCCGCGCCGGGCTCTCGCTGGATGCTCGCAAGAAGGGGCATCGGCAGGGTGAGGCCGCGCTTCTCGAACTTGTGCATGAAGCTTGGGCGCAAGCCCGTCGGCTGAAGCGCCCCGACGACCGTCCGGTCTTCGAGCACCTCTTCGATCTTGAACTCGAAGAGCTCTTGAAGCGTGATCACCTCGGCCTCCATCCGCTGCACCTCGGTGATCGCGACCACCCGTCGCGAGCCGTCTTCGAGCCGCTCGAGGTGCACGATCATGTCGAGTGCCGAGGCAACCTGTCCGCGGATCGCCCGCAACGGGAGGTCGAATCCGGCCATGAGCACCATGGTCTCGATCCGCGAGAGTGCGTCGCGCGGCGAGTTCGCGTGCACCGTGCAGAGCGAGCCCTCGTGGCCCGTGTTCATCGCCTGGAGCATGTCGAGAGCCTCCGCTCCGCGTACCTCTCCGACGATGATCCGGTCGGGCCGCATTCGCAGCGAGTTGCGCACGAGCTCGCGAATCCCGATCTCCCCCTCGCCCTCGATGTTCTTCGGGCGCGACTCGAGCCTAAGGACGTGTTCCTGGACCAGTTGGAGCTCGGCCGCGTCCTCGATCGTGATGATGCGGTCGCTGTCGGGGATGGCGGCGGACAGCGCGTTCAGGAGGGTCGTCTTGCCGGCGCCGGTGCTGCCGGAGATCAGGATGTTGATCTCCGCCTCGACGCAGCGGCGCAGGAAATCGCCGGTGTCCGGGGTCAGCGAGCCGATGCGAACGAGCTCCTCGAGGTCGTACCGCTTCTGGCCGAACTTGCGGATCGTCAGCAGCGGGCCGCTCAGCGAGAGCGGCGGAATGACCGCGTTCGCGCGAGACCCGTCGAGCAGGCGAGCGTCGACCATCGGGGACGATTCGTCGATGCGGCGCCCGACTTGCGCGACGAGCTTGTTGATGATACGCCGCAGGTGCGACTCGTCCGTGAAGCGGAGGGTCGTTGCGTAGAGCCGGCCCTCGCGCTCGACCCAGATGTCGCTCGGACCGTTGACCATGATCTCGGACACCGAGTTGTCTGCAAGCAGGCGCTCCAGTGGCCCATAGCCGACGACGTCGTCCGTGAGCTCCGCCTCGAGACGGTCCTTGTCGTCTCTCGAGAGCCCAGGTTCCTTGGCCAGGCGCTCCTTGATGTCGGCTTCCACGCGCCCGCGGACGGTGGTCGGGTCGCCTCCCAGCGCGAAGAGTTGCGGGCCGAGCTCTTCAATCAGTGCGAGATGGATTCGATTCTTCAGCTCGGCGAACGGGTCCGGGCCGTCGGTTCCCGGCAAATGCCGGCTTGCCGAGATGCGCTCGTGGAGCTCCATCGCTAGACCTTCGCCTTCCGCAGCAGCCTTTTGCGCGGCCGGAGGCCGGCGTGACCGTTTTGGCTCCCATTCGTGCTCGGGTCGTGCCGAACTTCGTCCAGATAGAGGTCGGCCAACGAGCGGAACGCCTGAGCCGCCGACGAGCGTTCGTTCGAGAGCACGATCGGCATGCCCTCGGTGAGGGCCCGCGGAATCGCCTCGTCGCTTGGGACGAGGATGTCTGGGGCTCGACCGAGGATCGTCTCGGCCTCGTCATGACTGATGCCCACCTTCGAGTCGGCCCGGTTGAGCACGAGCCGGATCCGCTCCGGCTCGACTCCCATGAGCTCGAGCGTCTCGAGGCCGAGCTTCGTGTCCTTGAGCGACAGCGCGTCGAGCATTCCGACGACGATGAGGTGGGTCGCCGTGTCGATCGACGCGATCACTTCCGGCGTGAACCCCGGCGCGGTGTCGACGATCACGAAGTCGTGGCTTGCACGAAGAGCGCCGTAGACGTCGCGCAGGAACTCGACGGTCACGGACGCCGCCTGGTCGGGTCGGCTCGGCGCCAGCAGCGCTCGTGCGCCTGAAGGATGGGTCGTGAGGAACCCGTCGACCTTTCCCGCGTCGATCGAACCGCCGGCGCGAACGAGGTCGTAGATCGTCCGCTCGGGCGCCAGGCCGAGCGCGATACCGACGTCGCCGAACTGAAGATCGAGATCGACGAGCACGGCCTTCGACCCTTCCACCGCAAGGGCGACCGCGAGATTGGTCGAGGTGATGCTCTTGCCGGTTCCCCCCTTGGGGCCGAGGACGCAGATCATCGACTGCGCCGCCGCGCCCAGATCACCGCTGCGTCGCCGTGCGAGGACCTTGTCGAGCGCAAATCGGACCTCGTCGGGGGTCGCGGGCAAGCTTACGAGCTCGTCCGCTCCGGCCTCGAACACACGCTGCATGAAGCCGTCAGGAGATCCCGCGAACAGCACTACGACGGGTCGCTCCGGCCGTTGCTTCACCGAGTCCTCGATCATGTAGAGAGCTCGCTCCGAGTAGTCGGCGCAGACGATCAGGAGGAGGTCGGGCGCCGATTCCTGGAGCACGGTCCAGCCGCGATCGAGCCCGGAGACGATGCCAGCCACCTGGATGCGCGAAGCGGTCGGTAGCGACGCCTCGACGATGCTTGCGTCGACGCCTTCGTCGAGCGCGACCAGTGCCTTGAGCGTGCCGCGGGTCATGGTGCCACCCCCAGCGACCTCAGGTAGGCGTCGCTGGTCTCGCGATACTTGCCTGCCGTCGCGAGGTTCAGCGGCGGCGTGTCGAGCAGGATGCTGCCGACCGTGACGATCCCGGGCCTGGTCGCCTTCGCCCCGTGCGGCGGGCGGAGGACCAGCCACAGCTTCCCGTTGTCGGCCGTGAACGCGAACTCGGCGGCTTGCCGCGGGCTCGCTTCGAGGCTCACGTTCGTCGTCGCGCCGTTCCCGAGGTTGCCGGCGGTCGCGCCGATGCCCACCACCGGGATGTTCTGCGCGATGAGGCGCTGCATCGGCCGTGCCTGGCCGCCGAGTCTCGAGCTGACGTTGAAGCCCGCGTAGACGTCGACGTGGTCGCCTTTCTGGATGCTTCCGATGAGACCGTGAGCCGAGTCCACCGGGACGCTGATCACTCGCTCTGTCCCCGTCAGACTGCTCGCGACGGAGCTGCCACCCGAGGTGAACTCGGCCGTGGTCAGCTGCTGGCCTCGAACGATGTCCCTCGTCGCGACCTGGCCGCGTAGGCTCGCCGGATCGCTGAAGGCGCCGTTCCGCAGCTGGCTCTCGCGGATCGTCGCCGGCCTGAAGAGCCCTTTCTCCGCGACCGCAGTCCCGGGCGTCCCCTTTTGAATGATGCTGTTGGCGACCAGCACCGTCACCGGAGCCCCTTCGGCCTGGATGCTGTTCCGGTAGCGGTTCAGGTACACGAGGATCGAGGCCCCCGCGAGCACCGCCGCCAGACCGGCGATCGCGAGCGTGCCGCCCCGCGTCGATGTCAACTTTTGCGCGATCTCCATCTAGATGCCTCCTCTAGTCCGTTAGTGCGGCGAATGCCGTGGTCTGTCGCCGGGCTGCGCAAGCGGGCGTCCCGCCTCCGCAGCCAGGCGCTTTCTCGGAGACGCGACGGCTGCAACTCAGCATGCGCCTGTCCCCCCGTTACCTGCTGCGTAATGTGACGGCGGAGCCTCGAGCCGCATCGTGGAGCTTCCGGAGACCTTGATCGACCCGGGGATGCTGCCGCCGAAAAATGTGTTGATGAGGCCGCCGACGATCGGCGCCCCAGTGGTGTACGTGACCTCGACCTTGACGGGATCGCCGATGTTGCTCGTGCCGGACGGGAAGCTGATACAGACGTGCGCTCCGCTCCGGAGCTCGGCCGTGTCGGCCTGGCCCCGAATGTACTGCTGGAGGTTCGCCCCGCCTGGGAGGCTGTCGACGACGGCATAGCGCGCTCCCGTGTTGGCGAGATGCGCCTCGTCGAGCCAGTAGTTGAAGAGCTTGCCGAACTCGACTACCCCGAAGAGCAGGATCAGGAGGATGGGCAGGATGAGGGCGAATTCCGCGAGGGCCTGGCCCTCTTCCCGCCGCAAAAGTCTTTTGAGACCCGCGCGAGCCATGATCAGATCGCAACGGCGATGTCGTTGATCATCTGGGCGAGCGTCTGACCCAGAGGCGACAGTCCGAGCCCCACGAGCGAGACCAGCGCAAGAATCAGCGCATACTCGGTCAGCGCCTGGCCCGATTCGCCTCGGCCGAGAGCCGCGAAATGCTTCTTGAATTTGAATGATCTCTTGTTGGACATCTTTTTTCCCCTTAGCGGCCACACTGCCCGGCTCCCGGTCGGGTCGCCCCAGTCCGTGAGCCGGGCAGCTGTTGCCACGTCTTCCTAGACCGCGCCGCTGATCTGGCCGGAGATGTTGCTCAGCACGCCGCTGATGCTGCCTCCCAGCGCGGTGAGCGCGACGATCGAAGCGACCGACACGAGTGCCAGGATCAGCGCGTACTCTGCCAGCGCCTGCCCGTCCTCTCGGTTCCGGAGCTCGCCCACGCGGGCGAACGCCTTGACGACGAAAAGTGAGAACTTCTCGCGCATTTAGTTACCTCCCCTCTCAATTCCCTCGCGACCAGAATTCGCGGCCGCAGATTGCTCTACACCACGTCTTCTAAAGCAGCGGGGTCGCTTCGTTAACGGACGAAGGGGTAGTCGTGCCGGACCGTTTGGGTGGGGTCTCAGGCCAGGCGGTCAGCGAATATCTGCCGCAGCGATGGCGAATGCCCCGTTCACACTCGTTCGCGCCGACGGCGCCATCGTGTGCCAGTCGTGCCGTCCCGCGGCCACGTTCTTCTCGCGGCTCCGCGGCCTGCTCGGCCGGCGCGGCCTCGGCGAGGGGGAGGGTCTCCTCATCCGGCCGACGAGCTCCATCCACACGTTCTTCATGAGGTTCGCGCTCGACGTTGCGTTCCTCGACCGAGACGGCTGCGTCGTCAAGCTCGTGCCGGGTCTTCGCCCGTGGCGGATGGCCTTCGCCCGCGGTGCACGCAGCGCGCTCGAGCTCCCGACTGGAGAGATCGAGCGGCGAGGGCTGCGCGTCGGAGACGTCTTGCAACTCCTCGCAGCAGGATCGTGACCACTCTGGAAACCGCCGCTCGCCCTCTCGGTCGCGAGGTTCCCGGCGGTCAGGCGACCGTGCTGATCTCGGCGTCGGCGGTGTCGCTCCTCTGCCTGCTTCACGGCGGTCTGACTGGACGCGGCGTTCTCGAGGCATTCGTCGGCTTCGTCCTCGTGTGGCTCGCCGCCATCGACATCCGCAGGCGAATCCTCCCCGACCGGATCGTCCTGCCGGCGACGGCGGTCACACTCGTCGCCCAGGCCGCTCTAGCGCCGGACCGCACGCCGGAATGGCTGCTCGCGGCGCTCGGTGCGTCGGCGTTCTTCTTTGTCCCGGCGCTTCTGCGCCCAGGCGCACTCGGGCTTGGAGATGTCAAGCTTGCGCTTCTGCTCGGGGCCGCGCTCGGCCGCGGCGTCGTTACCGCCCTCACGATCGGCCTGTTCGCGGCAGGCGGCTTCGCGGCGCTGCTCGTGCTCGTTCAGGGGCGGGTGGCGCTGAAGTCGACGATGCCCCTCGGGCCCTTCCTCGCGTTTGGCGGAATCCTCGAGCTACTCCTGCGGTAGGCGCACGTCCCGCGCCACACGAAACCGGCGGACCCGGATCGTGAGCGCCGAAGCAGCCACAAGCCCGACCGAGGCGAGGCCGAGCGCCGCGAGCAGCACAGCACTCACAAGAAGCACGGTTGCCGCAGAGTCGACCATGCCCGTCGAATGTGTCGCATTCGAGACGCCGCTCTTCCTGACCAGAGGTCCTGGATAAGCAGGACCTCTGGCGAGAGATCACTCGTTCAGGGGATTGAGCAAGCGAAGGCGCGGCAACACGATGCGTCCACACAGAACCGCAGCAGGCCGCAAGTTTCCGGCCCAGGCGGCAACTGTAGAAGTTGAGGCCGGTGTGGCCTCGAAATGCGGACGAGGAGGAACGGCACTGCGGCCAATTCGCCTTTTTCTGGCTGATGACCACGGCCTCGTGCTCCAGGCGATCCACCTGGCGCTCGAGCCCCACCCGGAGATCGAGATCGTGGGCGAGACGAGATCCGGGAGCGAGGTGTTGCCGCGGGTGGCCGAGACACGCCCCGACATCGTCATGCTCGACGTCCGGATGCCCGTCCTCGACGGCCTCCAGGTGCTCGATCGCCTGCAGGAGCAGTATCCGGAGACGAAGGTCGTAATGCTTTCGGGCCTCGATGAGCCCGACCTCGCAGCGGAGGCGCTCAGGCGGGGGGCCAAGGCCTTCGTCGGCAAGGCGATCGACCCGGCCGAGCTGGCACCCATCCTCTGCCAGATCATCGACGGCACGCTTGCCGCCCAATCCTTTGCAAACGGAACCGTTTCCTCGGAGCGCGCCTCGAACGAGCTCGGGCTGACCGCGCGGGAGCGCGAGATCCTGGGGCACGTCGCAGCCGGCCGGTCCAACAAGCAAATCGCCGGCGAGCTGTGGCTCAGCGAGCAGACGATCAAGTACCACCTCACGAACCTCTATCGAAAGATCGGCGTCAGCAGCCGCACTGAGGCGGCCAGGTTCGCCTACGACCACGGCCTCGCCGGCAGACGTCAGGCGGGCTGAGCCTCTTCGCGCTCCTCGAAGGCGGCCATGTACGGCGGCCTCATCGCTTGCGGCTGGAAACTCGAAGCCGCTTTCAGGAGGGCCATGGCAATCTCGTCGCCGGAATGCCGTGCGTGATGGCGCACAGCCTTCTCGGCGCATTCGATCGAGTCGAACGAGCCGAGCTCCGAGACGACGATCTGGTACGCGCGCTCGCCGAAGGGTCGTCCGCAGATCTGGCATTTCACCATGAACAGATCGTCCGCGTTCGAAACGACCGCGTCGTGACCCATTGGTGTGGCGAAAGCCAGATCTTCGGGTGACGACGCTCGGAGAAACCGGTGTTCAATGAGAGCAGAGGAATGATGACGGTAGAGCAGCTCGAACAGGCTGATCCAACCGCAGAAGCGGTGCTCGACTGGCGCTTCGAACAGCTACAGCGCGTCGGCTACGACCGTCGCGAGGCGCGTCTCCTCTCCCGGCGGGTCGACATCGACCTGCACCTGGCAGTCGATCTGCTTCGAGACGGCTGTCCGCACGAGCTGGCGCTCGAGATTCTCCCGTAGCTGCCCGGCTATTCGGACAGACCGACGCCGCCCGAGCCGCCGATCGACGGGCCGGTTCCGATCCAGGTGATGTTGCTGCCCGGAATGTCGATCTTGTCGGCCTCGATGTACCCGATCAGCACCGCCCCGCTTCCCCCGTTCAGGTGAGCGTTGCTGTTCGGGACGAAGATTCCGCCGCTCCAGCTGTTGCCGCTTCCCGACATGTTGAGCCCCCCGGCCCCGTAGGCGTAGAAGAGGAGCCCGCCGTACTGCGGGTAGATCGCGTTGTTGGCCGTGATCCTTCCGTCCTTGCTGCTCCACATGATCGTCTGTGAGACGAGCGCGACATTGTTGATCGTGCAGCCGGCGCACTTGATCTGGATGCTTGTCGCCGCGCAGTAGACGCCTGGCGCCGGGACAGTCGTCACATCCCAGTTGTCAGGCTTCTGGATGCACGGAACGCCGTTGACAGTGGTGGGGCGCGAGGCCGGCGACAAGGTCGGCATCGGGACCGGCCAGTCTCGCGGAGGAGCCGCCTCGACCTTTGCCCAGCCTGTACCGCCGTGCAGGTTCAGGCATCCAGGGCCGGTGGCGGGATTCCAGATCAAGTGCTGGCCATGGTTACTAGCCGCTGAATCGAATCCCCCGTCGCTGACCATGGCGCCCGTAAACGTGTTGTTTCCCCCGTTTATCTTGGTCGAGTCGCACGACGTGCTCTTCGATACGGTGAGCGCGCCGGGGCCGTTGCTGAAGCGCGTCGCGACCGCCTTCGCGGCCACGTTGACGCTCGAGAGGCCGAAGATCTTGGCGAAGTACGTCGGCACGTTCCGCGTGACCGTCACGCGGATCTTGTCCGACGTGGGGAACGTCACATTCACGACGCCCCCGCCGTTCTTGGTCACATAGCTTTGGGCCTGGGTCTGCGCGGCGCTCGTGTTGGGGAGGTCCTGCGCGCCTGCGAGCACGGCGGCGTCGGCCGCGTTCTGGACGAAGCGCTTCTGCGCGTACCAGTTCCCGACGTCGAGGACGAGCGCGCCGAACCCGATGAGCACGGGCAGGAACAGCACGAAGATGACGAGCGTCTGTCCGCTCTCACGCCCCAGCTTGCGGCGACGCCTCGATCTCGTTTTGAACCGCATCTTCCTCCCTGCCCGATCCCTGCCGGCGCGCGCGCACCGGCCTTCGCGTGGGCAAAGAAAGTATCCGCCGCGACCACGGACAGCGGAACTACCCAAAGGTCGGGGGTTGCCCGGAGAAAGGTCGTCCGCCCGGCTCTCCCAGCCAACGAATAGACCTTCCGGCGGAGCAACTAGGACGTACGGGCGGGGCGATGGGCCGTGCGACCCATTGTGCTTCTACTTGATGAGCGGCATTGTCGTACTTGCTGGTGGGCACTGCGGTCTTTCGCTCATGAGCGTTCTGCGGGAAGTCACTAATGGGAGGGGTTCAAGTGCGGCCACTGGTCTCTCGAGACGACGGCGACGCGTCGACTAACGACGCGCCCACTACGACGAAGACGAAGCGCAGGCCCCGGGGGTTGAAGCTCGTGCCGACGCTACTCGTAGCGCTCTCATTTGCTCTCCCGCTCGCCTTGGCTCCGGCCGGCGCCGCGTCCGACCCGAGCACGACGAGTCGGTACATCGTCACCTTCCAATTCGGGGTTCCAGGCTCGGACCAGGACGCCGCCTTGGCGCAGGCCGGCGCCGTCGAGGTGTCCGCGGTCCCAGTGCTCAACATGCACACCGTCGACGCCACCAGCGAGAGCGCCGCAGCGCTCGCGAACGAGTCTTCCGTCGCCCGCGTCGAAGCTGACCAGATCCGCACCGTCCAAGCCGAGCCCGACGATCCGGGCTTCGCACAGCAGTGGTCTCTGTCGCGGATCGGCTGGGACCAGGTCTACGGCGTTGTCGATCCCATCGGCACGGCGAAGGTCGCAGTCCTCGATACCGGCGTCGACGCGTCGCATCCGGATCTCGCAGCCAACGTCGTGCCCGGCACTTCAGTCCTCGATCCGGCCTCGGACGGGACAACCGATCCCAATGGCCACGGCACGTGGATGGCGGGCATTGTGGCCGCCGAGACGGGGAACAGTCTCGGCATCGCCGGCGTCGGTTACGCCGGCGTTCGCGTGATGCCCGTCACGGTGCTCTCGCCGGACGGGACCGGCAACGACAGCGACATCATCTCGGGCGTCATCTACGCGACCGATCACGGCGCGGACGTGATCCTGATGGCTTTCAGCAATCCTGGTTACTCGGCCTCGCTTCAGGCCGCGATCGACTATGCCTGGTCGAACGGCGTGGTCATCGTTGCCGCGACCGGCAACGAGGGCTCGTCGACTCCGACCTTCCCAGCTGCCGATCGTGGCGTCATTGGTGTCTCGAGCACGGACTTCAGCGACTCGCTCGACCTGATGAGCAACTACGGGGCGGACACGTTCCTCGCAGCTCCTGGAAACGGGATCGAGACGACTGCGGCAGGCGGCGGCTACACCACGATCACCGGGACCTCCGCCTCGGCGGCCGAAGTCGCCGGCGCAGCCGCGCTGCTCAAAGCGGCATCGCTTTTCGGCACGAACGAGGTCATCGTCGGGCGCCTCGCCCGGAACGCCGATCCAGCAGGCACGACCGACCAGACCGGCAACGGCCGCCTGAACCTCGCGCGTGCGATTGCGGATCCTTCGACCGAGCCCGTTACGCCGGCAGGCGCGCCACCCGTGGGCGACGGCGGCCCCTACGTCGGGCCGTACGTTTCAGCGGCTGTGAGCATCGCTGTTTCATTCCCGTCGAACAGCGCAAGCCTCAATACCGCCGGATACAACGCCGGTAACGGCACTCCAGGAGGCGACATCGGCGGGACTGTCAACTTCAACAACGGCAGCAGTTCTCGCACCATCGGCCTCAGCATCAAGCGGAACAGCGACAACCAATATTGGAACGGCTCAGCTT
>Ga0070698_100003627_pt1 | contig 16963 bp, 10 predicted proteins | sample KBSK1502metaG_FD_65477 | JGI IMG/M metagenome (GOLD analysis project Ga0070698, IMG submission 65477) | Corn, switchgrass and miscanthus rhizosphere microbial communities from Kellogg Biological Station, Michigan, USA - KBS K1-50-2 metaG | ecosystem: Host-associated > Plants > Roots >...
GTCGCCTCATCGAGGATCACGATCGCGGGATTCTTGAGAAACACGCGTGCAATGGCGAGGCGCTGCCGTTGCCCGCCGGAAAGTTTTACGCCTCGTTCCCCGACAAGCGTGTCAAATCCTTCCACGAGCCTGTCGATGAACTCTATCGCGTGAGCCGCCGAAGCAGCGTGATGAATCTCCTCCTCTGAAGGCGTGTGTCCGTCGTCCGTCAGCGCATACGCGATGTTTTCGCGAACCGTTCCGCTGAACAGCGCAGGCTCCTGCGGAACGAGCCCAATCGAGCCGCGAAGATCCTCGAGTGAAAGTGTGCGAACGTCGTGTCCATCCACACGAATCACACCACTCGTCACATCCCAGAATCTTGGAATCAAGGACGCAATCGTAGTCTTGCCCGCACCACTTGGCCCGACCAGAGCGACAACTTCACCCGGCGCGATGTGCAGTGACACATCGGAAATAACGTCCGGCAATCCATTGCCGTACGCGAACCTGACGCTCTCGAGATCGACTTCACCACGGACCGGCTTCGAGAGCTTTGCAGGATTCCGCGGACTTGCGATCTCGGGCTCGGTCTGAAGAAGATCGAACGTTCTTCGCGCGGCGCCTACGGCTTCCTGATAAACGCCGAAAAGTGAGCCGAGTGATCCGACCGCACCCGCTACATAGAGCGCATAGAGAAGAAACGAGACGAGCGCGCCGGCAGTGAGTGTTCCATCGAGTACGAGTCTGCCGCCCTGCCACAACACTGCGACAACTCCACCAAATGCGCAGAACGTGAGAATGCCGAAGAACGTCGCGCGGATTCGAGAGCGATCCATGGCAGCCGCGATGACATGAGCCATGTGCGCTGTGTATCGTCGCGTTTCCTCGCCTTCTCGCGTAAAGCTCTGAACAGTCCTGATCTGTGAGAACGCTTCTTCAGCAGTGCCCGTCGCCTCGGCAATGCGATCCTGCACGCCGGTGCTCGCTCGACGAAGCTGCCTTCCGAAAAAGAGCGCCGCGCCGATCACAATCGGAACAACCGCAAGTGTGGTTAAGGCAAGCCGCGGATGGGTCATCGTGAGAAGCACGATTCCGCCAATCAAAAACAGCGACTGTCGCGCAAACTCGGAAAGATTGTAACTGAGGACTGTCTGCAGAACTGTCGTGTCAGCGGAGAGCCTGCTGGTGAGCTCTCCAGTGCGCCTCTCCGTGAAGAATCCCGGCGAAAGGCGAATCAGGTGAGCGAACAGGTCGCGTCTCAACGTCGCGACGATTCGCTCGGACGTAATCGTGAGGAGATAAACCTGTGTGAAATTGAGCGCGGCCTGAATCGCGAAGAGTCCGATCAGACCGAGCGCGATTCTATCGAGAAGATGGGAATCACGCTGCACGAATGCGGCGTCGAGCAGGTGCCGCACGATCTGGGGGAAGGCGAGCCCGATGCCAACGCTGATGAGAAGACAGATCAGTGCGCCGACGATTCTGGACGTGTGCGGGTGCACTCGCGGAAGAAGCTGCCCGAGCGGCCGGGGAGAGGGAAGCTTCTTCGGCGAAGTCTCTGCCATCAGATTCCGATCTTTCTATCGATGGCCATGGCGACGAACAACAGCGCCAGGTAGAGCAGCGAATACTTGTAGACCCACCATGCAGATGCTGTCCACTCCTTAGCCAGGCGCATTCGCACGATCCCAAACAGAAGGACGAGTCCAAGAATCGTTGCAGCGACAAGGTAAACGATTCCGAATGCGCCGAACGTGAACGGCATTACGGAGAGCCCGAGCAGAATGAGCGTATACCAGAACATCTGGCTCATCGTTTCCCGTTCGCCCCATACGAGAGGCGCCATCGGAACACCAGCCTTCGAGTAGTCGCGCTGCTTGAGAAGCGCGAGCGCCCAGAAGTGAGGCGGAGTCCAGTAGAAGATGATGAGAAAAAGATATACGGCGACGAGGTCGACTCCGCCTGTGACCGCGGCCCATCCGACGAGCGGAGGAAACGCGCCCGCAGCTCCGCCGATGACGATGTTCTGTGGAGTGGTTCGCTTCAGCCAGCGCGTGTAGACGAATACGTAGAAATAGAAACCGGCAAGTGCGAGCGCGGCGGAAACGACGTTGACGAAAAACGCGAACAGGAAGGTCGCCGCTGTTGCGAGTGCCACGCCAAATGCGAGCACTGAAGTCCCGCTCATTCTCCCGCTTGGAATCGGACGGAGTCGTGTGCGCGCCATTCGGTCGTCGATGTCCCGATCCATGTACATGTTGACCGCGTTCGCGCCGCCGGCCATCAGGTAACCTCCGACAAACACCAGCAGCACCAGCGCGATGTTTGGGCTCCCGGCAACGAACATCGGGGCGATTGTCGTGACGAGAAGCAGCGAGATTATCCGGGGCTTCGTGAGCATCACCAGATCCTGCAGCAGTGTCCTGCTGGCGAGCGCCGGTGCGGCGGGACCTGACGTCACGCTGCGGTTCTCATCTCGGATTTCGAAGACACGGCTTTTGCCGCGCGCGAGCTCACAATCGCGAGTGACACAACCGCGAGCCAAACCAGCGTCCCAAACGCCTGGTGAAGTGATCTGAAAACCGGCGGAAAGTGCATCTCGATCATTGCGGCAGCCACGAGCACCTGAGCCACCGCTGCGGCAAACGCAAATCCTGCGGCACGGCGAACAATCAACGGCTCTTTACGCTTGCCTGTCGCAATGGCAATCCCGAGCAGGTGCCCGAATAGAAGGAACGCCAGAATTCGGTGTGTGACGTGAATGGTCAACGGTGCACCGTAAATCATGTACTCTCTGCACAAAGGGAACCCGGTGCACGCGACTGCGGCGTCGGGAACGTTTGCGGTCAGCGCGCCAAAGACGAGAGTCGCCAGCGCGAGCACGACGGCCGCGCGAGCCGCGCGAAAGGTCCGGGGCGTTGCTCCGGTCATGTCGCTTCCTGTTCCCAGCCCACCCGATCTGGCAAGCGCGACCGCGAGTGTCGCCAGAAGGGACATTGCAATCGTGAGATGCGCGGCGATCACGAATGGATTGAGCGCAAGCTTCACGGTGACTGCGCCAAGAAGCGCGGCAGTCACAACGAGCACACCCGCGACAGTTGCGGGACGAAGCACTCCGCCCCTGCCACTTACGCCTGGCCTGGAGCGCCGACGGAACGCAGCGATAAACAGGACCAGTATCGCAATTGACAACGCGAGCGCGATGTACCGGTGAGTGATCTCGATGATGAGATCTATTCGATCATGCGGCGGGAACCACGCACCGGCGCATTTCGGCCAATGGTCTCCGCAGCCCATTCCGGAGCCGGTGATGCGCACGATCGCGCCGAACACTATCTGTGCGAACGCGAGAACCAGCGCGACGAATGAGAGTTTTTTCAGTGACTGCATTCGAGCGTCAGTGATGAACGGCGCGCCATGTGGCGGCCAGCAGAATCGCCAGGATAATTGCCGGCACTATTGCCCAGATCATCTCCAGTCCGCGCTGTGAATGCGGCAGTGATGCGGATTCTACAGTACCCGGATGCGGAACAAACGCTGAGCGTAGCAGTGCGAGCTCTGCGACAATGCAGATGGCGGCGGCGATCCAGAAGATCGGCTCCGATAACGGATTCAAAGCTGTGTGTGCGTGCACGTGCACTAAGCTACTCGCGGACGGAAAGGCTTTGCAGTACCGTTTGCGCATGACTGCACACTCGGGGACAACAGAAAGCAACGACGGGCTTCAACGTCGCATCGGACTCTGGACCGCGGTTGCGATTCTCGTCGGATCCACGATTGGCTCTGGAATCTTTCGATCTCCGGCCGGAATCGCAGCAAAGTTGCCGGGTCCGCTGCCGTTTCTCTCGATGTGGGTCGTGGGAGGGCTGTTTGCGCTGTGCGGCGCCCTCACACTCGCTGAAGCAACCAGCGCTTATCCGCGCACGGGAGGTGTGTACGCCTTCATTAAGGAAGCATGGGGCCGCCTGCCGGCGTATTTGTTCGGATGGTCAGAGCTGGTAATGATTCGCGCTGCGGCCCTCGGCGGAATCTCGACCACCTTCGCCGAGTATCTGATACGGGTAACCGGGAATGATCCGACGGTTGCTCCCTATTCTGTGTACACACACTGGCTTGCCGCGGCCGCGATTTTTTTCGCCGGTGTTTCCAGCTATACAGGAGTGAGGCGCGCCGGTGCAATGGTCAATGTGCTCACTTCGGCGAAAGTTCTGGGCCTCCTCGTTATTATCGTCGCCGCACTGGCGATTGGCCTTCCGCGAACGGGGGGTCACTTCACGCCTGCTGTCCCGTCGGGCAGCTTCTCGGTGGCTGCGTTCGGCCTTGCGCTTGTCTCGGTGCTGTGGGTCTACGATGGCTGGGCAGATGTGAGCTTTGTTGCAGGTGAAGTCGAGAATCCAGTCAGAAACCTTCCGCGCGTCCTCATCATCGGTACGCTCGGGATCATCTGCATCTACCTGCTGGCAAATCTTGCGTATCTGGCTGTTCTCTCTGTCGAGGAAATTGCAGCTTCGCCTCTGGTTGCGGCGGATGTCGCACAGCGAGTTATCGGCCGCCCGGGTGCGGTTTTCGTTTCGGCTGTCGTGATGATCTCGACGTTTGGGACACTGAACGCCGTGATGATCACAGGACCGAGGGTCATTTATGCGACTGCGGCCGACGGAATGCTGTTCAAGCCTCTCGGCAGGGTTCACCCGCGTTTCGGAACTCCGCACGTATCGATCGCAACCGTCACGGCGATCGGGGTAATCTTCGTGCTGATGGGAACGTTCAGTCAGCTCACTGATGCGTTCGTCACGGCGATCGTTCCGTTCTATGCAATGGCGGTTGCGTCGGTTTTCGCGTTTCGGCGCAGGCCGGATTACAAACCGGCGTTCAGGGTGCCGCTTTACCCGGTAGTTCCCGCGCTTTTCATACTCTCCACAATCTTCCTTTTGGGCAACGCAATCGTCGATCGTTCGAGTCGCTGGCAGACCCTCGGAGTACTCGGCGGAATCGTGCTGGGAATACCCGTCTACTATATGACTGTGCGGCGCCAAAAGTAGCCGATTTGTTGCTTCGAGCGTGCTTGCCCGAGGTGTGCCCTGGGCATAGCTTTGACCCGTTCAATCCCCCCTTTAAATAGGTCCACATCATGATCACACGACGTCTGACCCGTTTCATCACGGCTCTCGGTCTGGTGCTCGGCGCTGTGGTGGCCACCGATGCGAATGCCCAGGGAATCACGACGGGCGGAATCACCGGATTCGTCACTGATAGCGCAGGGAATCCTCTTGAGAACGTACAGCTCTCGATCACGAACAGAACCACTGGTGTAACAGCCAACGCAACAAGCCGCGCCGCCGGCCGTTACAGCCTTTCCTCACTTGAAGTTGGAGGTCCTTACACCCTTGAAGCTCGTCGAATCGGCTTCGCCCCGTACACCAAAAGCAACATCTTCATTCAGCTGAGCCAGCAGGACCGCCTTGACGTCAAGATGAGCGCCCAGGCCGTCACACTCTCCCAGCTGGAAATCCGCGCCACGACCGGTGAGATCATCGCTCCGACCAACACCGGAACGAAGACCACGGTCTCCCAGCAGGCTCTCGAGCGCTCGGCAACGACCACGAGAAACCTCGTCGACTTCACCAGGGCAGCGCCGCAGGTTTCGAGCTCAGGCCCCGGATTCTCCGGCGGCGGAATGTCGAACCGAATGAACAACGTGCAGATCGACGGAGCCACCGAGCGCGACGTGTTCGGTCTCGGATCGACCGGCCAGCCCGGCGGTCAGATCAGCGCCAAGGCGATCTCGATCGACGCCATCAAGGAGTATCAGATTCTTCTCGCCCCGTACGACGTTCGTCAGGGCAACTTCGGTGGATTGCTTCTCAACGCCGTGACAAAGAGCGGGACCAACGATTTCCACGGCTCACTCTTTAGCTACTATCGCAATCAGGATTATGGCCGTGACGTACCCGTTCTTCGCGCGACTGAATTCAGCCGCAAGCAGACGGGTTTTTCGTTTGGCGGACCGATCGTGAAGGACAGACTGCACTTCTTCACCGCGAATGAATGGACGCGCGAGAGCACGCCGGTCAGCGGTCCCTACTTCGGCCAGACTGAGGGCACGGGAATCACCGCGTTCGGCTTTTCACAGGCGGAAGTCAGCCGATTCGAAGCTGCTTATAAGGCAAAGACCGGATCACCTGACCCTGGAACCGCTGGCATCGTGAACACGCCGACTCCGATGGACAATATCTTCGGCCGCGTCGATTTTGCGATTAACGGGACCAACCGCCTCGTCGCCCGCTTCAACTATACGGATGCGATCAACGACAATCGTCGTCAGACCGGACGATCGACGACGCGCGGGATCTATACGAGCAACATGCATTCGATCGCGAGCAACAAGAAAGCGCCCGTTATTCAGCTGTTCTCGAACTTCAAGAACGGTCTGAGCAACGAAGCGTTTGCAGGTGCAACGTGGGTTCGCGATCGTCGTCTGCCCAAGACCACATTCCCGCAGGTCACGATCAACTTCAGCGGCAATCGGGCGATCCTCGCCGGCGCCGACCAGTTCTCGCAGGGTAACGAGCTCGACGCCGATACCTACGAGTTTACCGACAACCTCACGATTCCGCGCGGAAACCACAGCTTTGTAGTGGGAACGCGAAACGAGTACGTGAAGATCCGTAACCTGTTCACGCAGAGCTCGTATGGCGTGTGGACGTTCGACTCGACAGGCGCTTTCGAGCAGAATCGAGCGAGCGGATTCCGCCGCGCATTCATTCTCAGCAACGATGGCAACGTGTACTTCGACGCGCTTCAGTCGGCCATCTATGCGCAGGATACGTGGACTGCAACGCCTAAGCTGACACTGACGCTCGGAGTTCGTGGCGACATCAGCAATTTCCTCACGGACAACAAGTACAATCCGGCAATCGACTCGGCGTATGGCAAGCATGAGACGCCGACCGGTGCGTTCCAGTTCTCTCCGCGACTCGGATTCAACTTCGACGTAACTGGAGACCAGATCAATCAGGTTCGCGGTGGTATTGGCCTCTTCGTGGGAACGCCGCCGTACGTGTGGCTGGAAAACGCGTATGCGCAGAATGGCCAGATCATCACGTTCCTTCAGTGCGGTGCCGGGTTCAACAACGCCGCTAACCCAGCGCCCGTGTTCGACGTCGATCCGAACAAGTACACGACGTGCGCGAATGGTCAGGGAACGAAGCCGGTCGGTGACGTGAGCTTCCTCGACAAGGGGCTCAAGTTCCCGCAGCCGATGCGAGCGAACCTCGCATTCGATCGCGTGCTTCCGTTCAACATGGTTGCTACGATCGAAGGACTCTACTCGAGAACCCTGAACCAGCTGTTCTTTGTCAACCGCAACCTCAAGGGTCCGGTGACCACCGACGCGCACGGCCGCACGATGTATGGTACGATTGCGACCACCGGTGTGTCTGCTGCAACCCGTCCTGATCAGGTCGTCGCAAATGGAGGTACGGCTCGATTCTCAACCGCTATCGACGTCGAGAATCAGAACAAGGATTACGCCTTCAACCTCACCGGCCAGCTGAGAAAGCGTTACTCGAATGGCTGGGAAGCATTGCTTGCGTACAACTATGGCCGCGCTCGGGATGTGCAGAGCTTTACCTCGAGCACCCACATCTCGAACTGGCAGTTCGGTCGCACGCTCTTCGGATCGCAGGAAAACACGGGTGATCCGACAGTCTCGCTGTTCGATCAGCCTCACAAGTTCACCGGCTTCGTGACGAAGACGCTGGGCTGGGGCCGGCTCATCAAGTCGAGCTGGGCGAGCGGTCTGGCGACTGACATCACGCTCGGCTACATCGGCGTGTCGGGCTCGCCGCATGATTACATCTACGGCGGATCGAGCGGACGCGGTGACCTGAACGCCGACGGCGTGCAGGGCAACGATCTGATCTACGTCCCGATGGATGCGACGAACGCAAACGAGATCAGGTTTGCGCCGCTTGCTGCTTCAGTCGGCGATACGCTGTCTGCGGCAAACCAGGCTGCGTTCCTCAATCAGCTCATCGACGGGAACGAGTGCCTGAGCAAAGCCAGAGGTAAGATCCTCACCCGTAACTCCTGCCGGCTGCCCTGGTCGAACACGTTCGATCTGACACTCCGTCAGAATATTCCGCTCGTCAGAAACGAGCAGAGAGTTGCGGTTCAGCTCGACATCTTCAACTTCGGAAACCTGTTGAACAAGAAGTGGGGACAGCAGCAGGTGAGCTCGTACTCGAGCAACAGCAACGTTCCGCTGTTGACGCACACTGCGATGTCGTCGACGGATCCCAAGACGGCAGTTCCGACAGTGACGTTCAACTATCGCACGCTCGATCCGAACAAGACCGGCACGATCGACGAATACCAGGTCGGAAACTTCGTATCGAACTACTGGAGAATGCAGCTCTCCGCACGCGTCAGCTTCTAACGACGCACGAGGTTGGAAAAGCGGGCACGGACTTCGGTCCGTGCCCGTTTTTCTTTGTTTAAATTCCTGACCATGAAAGAATTCGCGTTCGTACTGATTCTCGCATTCGCTGCTCCTCTGCGCCTTGTGGCTCAAGCTGCATCCGCTGATTCAGGCACCAACGACACCACGCACCTCGCGCCCGTAACAATCAAGACCACTCGAACCACAACGTCTGTATTCGCTGTTCCCGCCGCCGTGACAGTCATCAGCAAGTCACAGCTCGAGAACAAGCGTGGGTATTCACTCGACGAAGCTGTTGCTTCAGTGCCGGGAGTTTTCGCCCAGTCCCGATACGGGACGAGCGACGTTCGCCTCAATATCCGAGGGTTCGGAGCGCGTGGTGCGGGAGATAGATCGAACGCCGGAACTACGAGAGGCATACGCGTTCTCATAGACGGGATTCCTGAGACGGAACCTGACGGCCGGACTGCATTCGACCTTGTCGATCTCTCCGCGGCAAGCGGTATCGAGGTAGTGCGCTCCAACGCATCCGCGCTTTGGGGAAATGCAGGCGGGGGCGTCGTCGCGATCAGCACGGTGCCGGACTTCGACGAGCCGTTTGGAAGCGCAACACAGATGGTGGGAAGCTATGGCTTTCGCCGCACCGCGCTTCAGGCCGGCACGCTTCTCGGACCTGCTTCGCTCGCGCTGACTTTCACCAATACGATGCAGGACGGATATCGCGATCACTCCGACAGTCGCCGAGCGTGGGTCAATGCATCGGTGACTTCGCCGCTGGGTGAATCGACGGAGCTCGGTGTCTTTCTGTCGGCAGCGAATAATCTGTTTCACATTCCCGGCCCGCTGACGATGGCGGAAGCCCTCGCCGATCCGCGGGCTGCGAATGCGGTGTACGCATCGCGCGACGAGCGGCGACGGAATCGCCTCGCCCGAATTGGCGTATCACTCGACCATGAGCTCACCAGCTCCAGCTCCATTGCGGGTGTTCTGTTTATCAGTCCAAAGTATCTGCAGCGCTCCGAGCGCGGGACGTTCCGCGATTTCAATCGCCATCATTTCGGCGGGAATCTCGTGTATCGGAACAGCTACTCAATCTCGCCGACTGTCTCTGCAACCACGGTCGCCGGCGCAGACGGTGCACTTCAGGACGGTACCATTCTCTTCTACTCGCTTACGCCGAAGGGAACGCGCGGGACGGAGCTGAGGGACAACAAGAGCGAAGGTGCGATCAACACCGGCGTGTTTGCCCAGCAGATTCTGTCATTCGGCACGCGGCTTGGCATCGAGGTTGGTGCGCGATGGGATCGGATCCGCTACGACTACCGTAGCTACATCAATCCGCGGCTCGACGACTTGAAAGACTTTTCCCGGGTAACTCCGCGGTTTGGAGTCAACTATCGATTCGCGCCAACGCATAGCATATACGCGAGCATCGGCGGCGGCATCGAAGCTCCTGCAGGAAACGAGACCGACCCAGCATCTACCTTCGGGCAGGACACAGTTACCGCTCTCAATCCACTGCTCGAGCCGATTCACTCGACAACTTATGAGGTTGGCATTAAGCGGATCATTCCGCTCGCCGGTCAAATTGTATCCGCTTTTTCGTACGAGCTGGCAGCCTACGACACACGCGTGACCAACGAGATCGTTCCTTATCGTGGAGGACGGTTCTACTTCACCGCCGGGAGAGCTGATCGTCGCGGATTAGAGATCGGCTCATCGATAAATGGAGAGGACAATCTTGAAGTCTCGGGAAGCCTCACGATGTCGAGAAACCGCTACCGCGACTACACTGTCGATTCCGTGCATTATGGCCGGCCGGGGCACTTTGCAGACTACGAGGGCAATGACATCGCCGGAGTCCCATCGCTCATGTACAGTGTGAGTGCAGCGCGCGCTATCAGTCGCCAGATACCTCTCAACCTCCGGATCGGTGTGCGAGGAATCGGTGAGTATTTTCTGGACGACGCTAACAGCGTAGAGGTTCCGGCTTACCACGTGTTCACGGCGACGGCCTCAACCGGAAGGGGGATTCCACTCCGTTCTGTTGCGCTGCGCGCTTTCGTGACCGTTGAGAATCTGACGAACCGCCGTTACATCGGCTCCGCGTTCGTGAACCCGGACGTAGTAAACGGTGTTCCGGTCGCATTCGAGCCAGGATCTGCACGCTCCTGGATTTTTTCCGTCTCTATTGGACCACGAAACTAGCGGGCGCTGACGCAATATTGGCCGTTTCCTGACGACACTCATGTTGTCTGCTGCTGTGATGCGCCATAGTCTGCTGGAGAGACACGGTGATGAGGAACGATGGGTGCGCATGCGGCAGTTGGAGTCGCTCTGGCAGCAGTCCTTGCTTGGCAAGAGACTGCGCTGATCATCGCGCTCGTCACCGATTCGTCCAATAAGCCGGTCTCAGGCGCCGAGGTGCAGATAGTCGGAACCTCGGCGCGCGGCAACACCGATGATCAAGGTCGCGTTGCACTCCGGGCCGCGAGTCCCGGGCAATACGTCCTGCGCGTGCGGAGACTCGGCTACGCGGAGCTCCTCACTCCACTCTCGCTATCGGATGGATTGATCCAGCCGCATTACCAGCTGCTCCGAGTTGCGACCGATCTTCAAAAGATTGTCGTGAGATCAAGTGAGCTCAAGCCTGATCGGTACGCAGGGACGAGTCGTTTTGATGCGTTCTATCGCCGACGCTCGCAAGGTCTTGGAACATTCCTCACTCGCGAGATGATCGATGCGCGGAACGCGCAGAAATCAGAAGATCTGCTGCGGATGATCACAGGTGTGAGAATCCGATACCGGGGATCGACACCATTCGTGCAGTTTCTTCGCTGCGAGCATGTGAATGTTTACATCGACGGAATTCGCAGCCACGACGCGTTCAGGGATTTCTTCGCGTTGAGTCCGCTGGACATCGAAGCGATGGAGGTGTATCACGGCCTCGCGACCGTGCCGCCTGAATTCAGTCCCGAGCCGAACGATTGCGCCGCGATTGTTGTGTGGACGCGGTGGCATGGGTAGAGCAGCTAGAAAATTCGCAGGTTTATGTACTTCTTCGGATTCTTCTTCAGATCGACCATGATCGAGTCCAGGTGCTGGATAGTCGATCGCAGGTCGTTGTAAGCGCCAGGATCATTCAGCGCCAATCCGACTGAGCCGGTACCTGCGTTGATCCTGTTGAGAATCGAATCGAGCTTCATCGACGTCACCCGAAAGTCGGAAGTCAGCGCAGCCATGTTCGCCGAGGCAGCGCGAATGTTCGTCAGCGTCGAATCGATCTTCGATGAATCGACCCCCGACGTTGCACGCCGCAGTGATGCTTGTGTCAGTGTGAGCTGACGATTCTGCTCAGCAGCAATCCCGGCGAACTGAGTGATCAGGCGATTCATGTTCAGCATGACCTGATTGGATGAGGCGAGGGTTTTCCTCAAATCCTCGACGCCTCCTGACTCCACGAGCTGCTTGTTGAGTGCCATCGTCACTGCGTTCACGCTCGTTGCGATCGAATCGGCTTTTCCGGTGATCTGCGCAATTCCCGGTGCGCTCGGCCCAACGGGCACGGTGTCGTTCGCGGGAATGGAGAGCGGATTGGGTCCTTTCGGCGTAAGAGCAATCGCCATGTCACCAAAGATTCCGTTCGCGATTACAGTCGCAACCGTCCCCTGCGGAACCTGGTATTTCTTTCCCACGCGGAAAGTCGTGAGGACAGTGCCGTTGGGTCGAAGCTGGACATCATCGACATAGCCGACATTCACTCCCGCAAGGAGAACAGGCTGGCCCTGCTTGAGTCCCGATGACCAGGGGAACTTCGCATAGAGCGCATAGCCTTTCGACAGTCCGCCGCGTGCGAGCCAGAGAGATCCGACGATCGCGACAACGACCGCGACCGCCATGACAATTCCAACGAGAACATCGTCGCGTTTTTTCATCCTTGCAGGTAAGGTGCGAGCAGTAGTGCCGTCAGCGCATCCAGAACGAGGATCGCGACGGATGTGATGACCACGGCCTGTGCGGTGCTGCGACCAACGCCTTCGGCCCCGGCTGTGGTGTTGTAGCCTTCATAGGAGCAGAAAAAGGCTATCGCCCCCCCGAAGAGTGTTGCCTTGATGATACTGTAAACTATCTGGAACGGGGCGAATGCAAGTCTGAGTCCTTCCGAGAACGCCGCGCTTGTTACATCAGTCGCGACAACTGCAGTCAGGAAAGCAGTCCCCACCCCGATCGCGTTTGCGAGAATCGTAAGAACCGGAAGCATGATCAAGGCGGCGAGCAGTCTCGGCACAATGAGATATGCGATCGGGTCGTATGCTAGTGTCTCCAGAGCATCGATTTGCTCCGTCACGCGCATCGTTCCAATCTCGGCGGTGATTCTCGCACCGACCCGTCCTGTGAGCACGAGACCTGTAAGCAACGGCCCGAGCTCGAGTATGATGGACTGTCGCGAGATGAGACCAACAACTGAAAGCTGTACGCCTCCGAACAGCTGATATCGAGTCTGGAAGGCTGTGACTGCTCCGATGAACGCGGCGACGATCGCTGCGAGCGGCAGCGAGTCAACACCCATGTTTCGCATCTGGCGAACAGTCTCCGAACCATACGTCTTCGGATCCTTGATGCCGCGACCGATGTCGCGAAGAAAGTACCCTCGCTCTCCGATGCGAGCGAACATTCCGCGCACCGCAGAGATCAAGTGCGAACTCTCCAGAATAGCACTGCGCCAAGAACACCAAACACAATGCTTGGCGTCCATGCAGCAATCTCGGCGGGTATGAGCCCGTTGCTTCCCAATCCCTTCGTCAGTTGCACGAGGAAGATGAAAATCACTGTCGTTCCCAGCGCGACACCGACACCATAAGCCGCACCGCCTCGCTGCGTACTCGTGGCCAGGGAAGCGGCAAAGAGAAGAATGATCACGCTCGTGATCGGAATCACGATCTTCAGCATTCGCTCGACTTTCAGCCGATCGACCTCCGCACCCGACCGCTCCATGGCACGTATGAACCTTCCAAGATCCCTGAAATTCATGTCTTCCGGAGCTTTGGGTGTGAGCATCAAGTCCTGGGGACGCTCCTTGAAGCTGTTATCATATGCCGAGTCGAACGTGACTGTCATGTTGTCGAGCGAATCGAGCAGGATGTGCATGGTGCCCTTGTCGATTTTCCATTCGCCGCGCGGCTTGTATGTCGCGTTCTGTGACGTGAGAATGTAGGAAGGATAGCCTGGCCCCTTTCCTTTTCGCTCGATGGTGATGCCGTCGATCGTTTTTCTTTCGACGAACAGCGTCTGCACCTTGTACACGCGCCCCGCATCAGCTGCATAAGCAAAGTTGAAACGCTGGCTGGTTTTGCTCACCGTCTGCCGCTCCAGCAGCTCGAGCCTTCGCTTCGTTGCGAGCGGTGCGAATTCACCCAGTGCCAGTCCAAGCGCAGCAGCGATCAGCGCGCCGAGAAAAATCGGTGCGATGAAACGGTAGAAGCTCATGCCCGATGCCTTTGCCGCCGTTATCTCGGAATGCCGTGTGAATGCGCCGATCGAGAACACAGTCGCAAAGAGCACGGCGGCGGGAAGAATCAGGAAGATCGAATCCGGCAGCCAGTAGACGTAACTCAGCGCGATGTCAGCGGGCGGCAGCTTCTTCGCGAGGTACTTGTCGAGATTGTCGGTGGCGTCGAAGAGTATGAGCAGCAGCGGAAATCCAAGCGTCGTCGCCAGGAAGATCTTGAACCACTCCGAGAATACGTACTTGTCGAGAGAGCGAACCAGTTTCACGATGTGCTGGTTCGGGGGACCGAGCGCGACACTGCGGATACAGGTCGTCTTCTGAAGCGATACCGCAGATTATCGAGAAACTCGGAGAAGTCGCCCCCGCGGGACGTACCGGTTTCCTTGCCCATTCGTGTCAGGAGCACAACAGCAAGCAGGCCAAATATGACGTTCGCGATCCACATCGACACGAACGGCGGCACCATTCCGCGGCGAGCTAACGACTCACCCGCTATCAGGCCGACGTAATACAATCCAAAGACGACGAGACTCACTCCAATTGTGAGTCCAACCCCCGCGCGCGGAAACCGCAATGCGATTGGCGCGCCGAGCAGCACGAAGATGAAACATGCCGCAGCGAGCGCGAACTTCTTGTGAATCTCGACCTCGTACCGGTTCAGCTGGCGCAAAGTCTCGATCACGCGAAGTCGCGCCGACTCAGCCTTGGACGGAATGATCTCGTTTGGAATGCGCTCTGTTTCCAGGAGGGTGTCGCCTCGCGCATTCGTTACCGGCGGAGGACCCGTCCCCTGTGAGGGCGCCGGCTGCACCACTGCGGGTATTTTGGGACCGCCCGGAACCGGCGCATTAACGGGCGGTCGATTCACGATGCCGGTCGTCGCCGCTGGAGTTGATGGAGCAGGGACAGCTGTCACTGCTGTGTCTCCACGCTTCGAATCAGCCTCGATGCTCGCGCGGATGGAATCAGTTCTCGCTTTGATCGTATCCTTCTGCTGTGCAGGAGTCTGCGCTGTCAGCTCCTTCACTCCTGTTTTCTCGAGCAGCGAGCAGTACGCGCGTCCAATTCCAACAGTCAGCGGCTCGTTTGTTCGCGTTGCGAGAACATCCTTGTCGAGTCTGACCTTGCGCTTCTTTGCGAGAGCGATGTCGTTCAGCAGCTCCGTTCGTGCGACGCGGAATGCCTTGCTCGCACTGTCGGCGTTGCGTTGCATCTCGCAAACCGACATCTCGCGCTCACCCTTGTACGTGTCGTTCTGTGTTTTCTGGAACTCGTTGCCGACACCGCGAATGCGAATGAGCTGAGTCTTGAAATAGAGTCGCTGCAGCTGCTTCGGGGTCTGAACCGGAACATCGAGCACGGCCCCGCTGTATAGAGTCAACAGGAGGTCCGCCTGATCAGGCGACACAGCCATGCTTCCGGAATCAGCGTAGATAGTGCGCCGCCGTGTGAAATCTCCAACGTCATAGATCGTGATGTCGCGCATCACGTTGGTGGTTTGCGAGAGGTGGCCCGCGCGAAGATAAAGCTTGCCCGGACTGACTTCGTTGATCACCTGCTCCCGCAATGCGAACGTCGGCTTCTTCTGCGCAATGTCGCCCTGGAGAGTGCGAAGCCTATGATTGGAGCGGGGAAGTATCTGGTCATTGAAGAAGACCATGAACAGTGTCACCCCCGCAGCTGCCCAGAGCACGGGCGTGAGGACGTTGCGAATGCTGACGCCGGTCGCCTTCATCGCCGTGATCTCGTTCTCCGCGGCGAGTCTGGAGAACGCGTAGAGTGTCGCGACGAGCACCGCCATCGGAAGGGAAAGGGCGATGGTCAGTGGCAGCGACAACACGAGAAACTCCCCGATTACGCTCCACGGAAGCCCCTTTCCGACAAGCTCGCCGAAGCGCTTGGCGATGTATTGCAGCAGCAACAGCGATGTAAGCGCCGTCATTGCGAATACAAGAGGACCGAAGTGCTCCTTGAGGACGTATTTGTGGAGTATCTTCACGGGGTGAAATATACGGGGGGCCGACTAACCTGTGACCCCGCGCCGAAGGCGCGCACATCACGGTCAATTCTCGTACACCTCTGGGCGACGATTTGCTCGCTCATCGCGGTGACGTTCGCCGCGTCTCCCGCGCACGCCCAGGTGACCCCCCGGGACACGGTAACGATCAGAATTCCGATGCGCGATTCTCTCGCGCTGCGACTCCCGACGGTCCTCTCCCGAGCCGATCGCGAGAGCTATCGGAGAGCCGTGGAACAGATCGAAGCCGCGCGAGCGACCGCATTTCAGCAGAACATGCGCTCGATCATTCAGGCGGTTTGGGGTCAGGTCGCGGCATCGTCCTTCGCCACAGCCGCGAAACCTCCTTCGTTTGCTCCCGACCAGTCCGATAAGGCGCAGCGAACGGTCGCCGCCCGGGCGGGCGACATCATCTCGGAGCATTCCGATCTCTCCTTGCAGCTCAATGCGCGGATGGAGCTCAGGGCCGAGAAGAACCTGAACGAGCGCTGCGCAGTGGGCGGATTCATCCAACCCGTGTTTGACTGCCAGAGCAGCTTCCTCCCAATCACCGACTTTCAGTTCAACGCAAAGTCGGGCGGAGTCGTGGCGGAAAGGATTCACGTCGACGTCGACTACGACACCCAGCGCGAATTCGACGGATCCAACAACATTTCGATCAACTACCAGGGAAAGTCAAACGAGCTCATTCAACGCATCGAGCTCGGCAACGTCACGTTCCAGCCTCCTGTATCACGGTTCATTACGGCCGGTATTCCGAGTGGGAACTACGGTGTTCAGGCAATCGCGAAAGTCGGATCAGCGCGAATCCGTGGAATCATTGCGCAACAGAAGGGCAACATCGTCAGCGACCGCGTCTTCACCGTCGGTGATCGCACGCTTTCCGCAGTGGACCGCCGTATCGAAGACTATCAGTTCGAGCCGCGCCGTTTCTTCTTCACAGTCAATCCGCGTCTGCTGGGCTCTGCATATCCGAACGTCGACATTCTCGACAGCAGAAGGATGGAGCAGC
>Ga0070698_100003628_pt1 | contig 16961 bp, 15 predicted proteins | sample KBSK1502metaG_FD_65477 | JGI IMG/M metagenome (GOLD analysis project Ga0070698, IMG submission 65477) | Corn, switchgrass and miscanthus rhizosphere microbial communities from Kellogg Biological Station, Michigan, USA - KBS K1-50-2 metaG | ecosystem: Host-associated > Plants > Roots >...
CGCGCGGCGGAGGCCGTCGAGTGAAGTGTCGGAAGTCTTTCGTTGGCGAGTCCAGTAATAGTCGTCGTCGTAACCGGAGTCGAGCAAAGCATCGGACATGCTGTCCATCAGCTCGCCCAGATTTATGCCGAAGACATCAAACCCCTCAAACTTTGAATACTTAAATTTCATAATCCGCGTAAATCCGGCTTGAAATCCGTCAATCCGCGTTAACTGTACTTCCCGGTTTCAGTCAGATCGTCGTAGATCATCCCGCGACGATCTTTCTTCGCTTTCGTTACCGCGGCATAACTACCCTCTTCGTTGCGGCTGATCTTGTTTTCCGCGTACAGACCTTCGAGCACCAGCTCGCACGCAGCGACGAGTCGCGGCGGGTCGGAGCGCGAAAAATCAAACGGAATCATCGCCGTCTCCAACAACTCGGGAACAGCCTCGATCAGGTTCAAACATTCAGACGCTGCGGCAGTATCGGCGAGCAGAAGTTTGTTTCCCTCGTCAAACCATTGCACGGTTCTCGCAAAGTCGATCCCAACAAAGTAACCTTCAAAAATCTCTCCGGCCGCACGCTTGATGAGATCGCGCGCAATACGATTCGCGCCGAGTTGCTCGCCTTCGTACTCCAACTCCATCTTGCCCGTCATCGACGGAATCGCGGCGTAAATGTCAGAAATGCGAGGCACAACGAACTCGTCGCCGGTCAACAGCGAACGACGCTCAGCATTCGACACCACCGATTCCATCACCGTGATCGGCATTCGTTGCGAGACGCCGGAATGCTTGTCGACGTGATTGTCGTCGCGTGCTTCGAAGGCAATCTGCTCGACAACCTCACGAATGAACTCCGGAACCAGCAGTTGGTCGCGATGATCGAAACGATCGGTCCAGGCTTCCTGCCGCGTAATTTCAATCGCTGCCGGCAGTTCCTTCGGATAGTGCGTCATGATCTCGGTGCCGATGCGGTCTTTCAGAGGCGTGATGATCTTGCCGCGTGCGGTGTAGTCCTCTGGATTGGCAGAGAACATCAGCATCACGTCGAGCGGCAGACGCACCGGATAACCCTTAATCTGCACGTCTCCTTCCTGCATGATGTTGAAGAGCGCGACCTGGATCTTTCCTGCCAGGTCGGGCAGTTCGTTGATTGCGAAGACGCCGCGATTCGCGCGTGGCAGCAGACCGTAGTGAATCGTTAACTCGTCACTCAGCAGGTGCCCGCCTTTCGCTGCCTTGATCGGATCGACGTCGCCGATGATGTCGGCGACAGTCACATCGGGTGTCGCCAGTTTCTCGACAAAACGCGCGTCGCGACCGACCCATTCAATTGGCGTCTGCTCGCCGTTTTGCTCGAGCGTCTGTCGTCCGTAAGCGGAGATAGGCCGGAACGGATCGTCGTTAACTTCGGAACCGGCGATGATCGGCATGCGCTCGTCCAGAAGATCGGTCAGCAGACGAATGATCCGGCTCTTTGCCTGACCGCGCAGGCCGAGCAGGATGACGTTGTGCCGCGAGAGAATCGCATTGATCAGTTGCGGAATAACCGTGTCCTGGTAACCGACGATGCCGGGAAACAATCTCTCGCCGGTGCGGAGTTTCTTGATTAGGTTGATGCGCAGTTCGTCTTTGACGGAGAGGGGTTGATACCTGGCCGCCCTGAGTTCGCGAAGGGTTCTTGGGTAATCCATATATTTAAATCGGGAAGAGATTCTAACCTTTTATCCAAAGATTACACAGATGGGGTTATGGAATCTGTGTAATCTGCTGAGACTAAGCCGTCGTCCTTGAGTTTTTCGAGATGCGCTATGACTGCGCGTTCGGCCATTCCGTAAGCTTTCGGCGAAACGTCGGTATAGACGTGGGCGACGATCTCTTTGGGCGTTGTTGCTCCCGCGCGCACCGCTTCGAGGATGTTTCGCTCGCGCTCGAGACGATGTGAGATGTATTCGTCGATCTTTTGATACGGAGTTGCGACGGCAGGTCCGTGGCCGCCGAGGAGAACCGAGAGATTCGGCAGCGAACGCATCCGTTCGAGGGAATCGAGATAGATGCGCATGTTTCCCTGCGGCGGATCGATCAGCACTGAGCCGACGCCGACGATGTTGTCGCCGGTGAGCAGCACGCCGCGATCGGCGTCGTGAAAACAAAGGTGGCCGAGAGCGTGGCCGGGCGTGTGCAAAGCACGCAGAGTGATCTGCGGTTCACCATCGAGCGTGATGAGATCGTTGTCTTCGATTAGACGATCGACGTGAATGTCGTTCAGCGCTTCGGCAGTCTTTGCGTGCGCAGCGACGGGAACCGTGCCGCCCAGACGCGCTTTGAGTGCATTGACGCCGCCGACGTGATCCGGATGCAAATGTGTAATGATGATCTCTCGCACTCGCCGTCCTTCGCCGATCATTTCGTCAAGACACGAAGCCAGCGCTTCCTGCTCATCCTCATGCGGCGAACCGGGATCGAAGACGAGGATCTCTTTCGAGTTATGAACGAGATAGCAACAGGTGTGAGTCGCCGGCGGCCGTGTCGGTGTACGCACCGGGAAACAGATGTAGTTTGGTCGAAAGGTGATCCGGCGACAAATTTCGCCATGCGCATGTGGATTTGATAAGAAACGTTCGACGAGATCCGGCGTGATGCCCGCGCCGAGAGTTCTCAACGCATGTAGAGTCGGTGGCACTGCTACAACCTGATCCTGTAGCCAACTATCGTACGCATTCCGCGCGGTGATCCATTCGCCGCTTGCCAGTTCACCGGCAACCACGTTTGGTTCCTGCTTCGCCGGACAATTAACGAGAAAGAACCACGTGTCGAAACGTCTCGCGTTGAACGGCGGCGTCACCCAGCGTCCGACGTAAGTGAAATCGTTAGCATCGAGATAGAGCTCGTAGTGTTTCAACAACGCGGGCCACGACATGCGCTTCGATTCGAGATCGTCAAGGATGGAAACTCTTTGACCTCTAGTGAGCGTCTCGCCGCCGCGCGCAACCAACACTCCCAACTCTTCAAACAACTCACGCGCGGCGCCACTGATCATCGTCGCCGTTTCCGGATTGGGCGCGTTTCTGACGTCGACTTCCGCGTCTTCGGCGTCGATCTGTCCACCCGGAAACGCGTGAAATCCGCCCAAAAACGCGAGCTTATCGCTGCGCTTAATCCAGAAGACTTCAGGATTCGAAGGATCAGTGTCTTGCCGTAAAAGGATTACGGCGGCCGCGTCTTTTGGAGTTGTTGCTGGGCGAGCTGACATATAGGTCGGTTTTAAAACACCTATAATTCTACGACCAGCGGAAGCGTTCACCGTCGCCAGTGCCCCAGGGCACACCACGCATGTGATAACCGCCCTCTTCCCAGTAGCCGGCCTGATCTTGTTCGAGAAAGCGTACGCCTCTCACCCACTTCGCCGACTTCCACGCATAGAGTTGGGGAATGATCAAACGCACCGGCCCGCCATGTTCCGGTGGGATCGGTTGGCCGTCGTGTGACCAGGCAAACAGCGAGTCTTCGTTGAGGAAGTATTCGATCGGAAGGTTGGTGGTCCAACCGTAGTCATAAGCTAGCGCAAGCACAAACTTCGCTTCCGGTTTTACTCCGGCGAGCCGTGCGATCTCTCTCGTCGAAACACCGCTCCAAACGTTGTCCAGACGCGACCAGCGCGTCACGCAATGAAAGTCAGCGTAGACGCGTACCGGTGGCAGTTGCATGAACTCATCCAGCGACCACTTGAGCGGATGCTCGACGAGACCGGCGACTTCAAACGTCCAGTTGGCAAGATCGATCTCGGGTGTTCCGTGAGCGTCGAGCACGGGCCACTTCTTGGTGCGTGACTGTCCCGGCGGTATGCGCTTTTCTCGTCGCGTGTCGGGACTGATGACGATCTCCGGATCTTCGATCTCTTCCGGCTTACGCGGATCGGCTGTTTGGTAATTTGGGTCCTGGAATAGATTGTTGAGAAAACTCATGATGGATAAACCTAAAGAAAGATTCTCCCGCAACGGCGCCACGGCGCAACGTAAAAACCCGCAACGTTGCTTGCTTTCCGTTGCGCCGTAGCGCCGTTGCGGGAGAAAACTATTTACTCAGATTTCTTCCCTTTTCGCTCCGCGAGGGTGAGCAACTCTTCGGGCATCCATTTGCCGACGCCTTTGGCAACCGCATCGTCGATCCCAACAGTTCGATCGTGCCAATCATCACGATCGCCTTCCGGACCACGTTCGCGTTCGTAGTTTTCCGTTTGCTCCAGACTCAGCAGTATTCCCGCGACGACTTCCTTCCAGTCCTGGAATTGAATTCCGCGTCGAACGATGGGAAGGCCGGCGGTCCAGTCTTCTTCCGGCGCGCGCGCATCCTGCTCGGGGATCGTCAAATTATGCAGCGGCGGAAATGGTTGACCTGAATATTCTTTGACCAGTTGCTCGCTGAGCTGCTTCAACGACCAGCCGATATTTTCCTGTCGCAAAGCCTGCGCTCGCCGAAAAATGTCGGCGACTGTTGGTTGCTGCTGAACCATTTCTCCACCCTCTTAGTCTGTCTGAATAGCAATACCTTACACGGGATGCCTTCGCAGGAACAAATGGGCGCCTCTTTGGAGTGCGGCGACCTGGCGCCGCTTTGTTATCGATAATGCTTGATCAAGGCCAAAGCGGCGCCAGGTCGCCGCACTCCAAAGAGGCGTTAGTGCGCGGCGGGTTTGAACCAACGAAGACTGACGACAATGACTAGCAAACACGTCGTGATCGCAGCAGAGAAGAGGCAGTACTGGCAAAACTGGCGGATGACGAAAGCCTGCAAATAGAACAACCACACGCTCACGAAAAACATCGCGACGACGAGCGGCGTCAAAATCTTCCCGGCAATGTCGTACCCGAATAAAGCGAGAGTTGCGAGACTAAAAACGGTGAAGTACGCAGCAGCGCCCACTGCTGCCAGCGGAATGCCTGCGACCACAGCGTACTGACTACTGAGTACTTCCGAACAGCCGGAGAGAATCGTGCAGCGAACAGTTTGCCCGGTGACATGCTCAATCGTGAGGTAAAGTGCGTCGGCAATGCCGGCGAGTGATAGCAGTGCGGCGAGGGCGTAAAGCTTTTTCATTGTGAGGCGCTATTGTCCGGCACCGCGAAGCTCATTCTGAATCACGACGCGGAGTTTTTCTGCGGGGAGATTTTCAAATGACACCTCGCGCCCATTCAAGAACACCGTTGGCGTGCCTTTTACGCCGAGCGAGTGACCACGCTTTCCATCCTGCATGATTCGCAGCGCCACCGCATCGCTGCCCACGTCGCGTTTGAAGCGTTCGACGTCAAGACCGATCTGTTTCGCGTAGCCTTCAAAAATCGGTCGCACGTCAAACTCTTTCTTCCAGTCGTTCTGGTGTTCGTAGATCAAATCGTGCATTTCCCAGAACTTGCCTTGCAGGCCTGCGGCTTCGGCTGCTGACGCTGCCGGAAGTGCGTGCTGGTGAGTTGGAACGAGTGGAAACTCGCGAAATGTGAGTTGGAGCTTATCGCCAAACTCTGCTCGCATCTGTTCGAGTATCGGGTGAAACATTCCACACGGCGGACACTCGAAATCGCCAAACTCTTCCAATCGCACAGGCGCGTTTGCCGGTCCCAGCACATGTGGCGGATCAGCTCCCGGAATGCCGGTTACTACAGGACTTTGTGATTGCTCAGGTGAAGCCTGCGGCGAACCCGGTGATGCCGGGGCCGGCTGGTTTGCTGCCGGATTTTGCGAAGCGGGTATCGTTCGCGTCAGGTACCAGGCGCTGGTTAGTGCGGCAGCGAGAACAACAAGAATGATGATGAAAGGTAGTATTCTTTTCATAAATGAATGGAAGAGTTTCAAACTGCGGCTGCGACTGTCGCCGCCAGTGAGCGAAAAATATCCCGACCATCACTCGAACCAAGCAAATCTTCACACGCACGCTCCGGATGCGGCATTAAACCGAGCACATTCCGTTCGCGGCTACAAATTCCGGCGATGTTGTCACGCGATCCGTTTGGGTTGGCAGCGTCAGTGATTCTTCCATCCGGCTCGCAGTAACGAAATACGATTCGATCTTCGCGCTGCAGCTCTGCGAGTGTGTTGTCGTCACAGATGTAGTTACCTTCGGCATGTGCGATCGGAATGCGCAGCACGGTCCCAGTCTTCATTTCGTTAGTGTAGGGACTGTCCGACGTTTCCACTCGTACGTGGATGTGCTCGCAAATGAAGTGCAGATCGCGATTCCGGATCAGGGCGCCGGGAAGGAGTCCGGCTTCACAGAGGATCTGGAAGCCATTGCAAATTCCGAGTACAAAGCGCCCGCTCTCGGCAAACTTCTTCACCGAATTCATCACGGGAGAAAAACGTGCGAGAGCGCCGGCGCGAAGATAATCACCGTAAGAAAAACCGCCGGGGAGGATCACTGCGTCATAGGTCGAAAGATCTGTTTCGCGATGCCAGATGAAATCGACCGGCTGGCCTACGTGTTTTGAGATCACGTGATAGGCATCGTGGTCGCAGTTGGATCCGGGAAAAACTATAACTCCGAATTTCACGCTTCTATCTCCACGCGGTAGTCTTCGATGATTGGATTGGACAATACTTCGCGCGCCATCTTCTCGACGGATTCACGTGCGCTTTGTTGATCCACACTGCCATCGAGCGCAATTTCGAAGTATTTGCCCTGCCGGATGTCGGAAATACCCGAAAAGCCGAGCAGCTCTACCGAATGTTGGATCGCTTTGCCCTGCGGGTCGAGCACGCCGGGCTTCAAGTTTACGTAAACTTTGGCTTTCATCTGTTACCTGCCGCGCCAAGATCAACAAAGCATTGCTAAAAAAGCACTTGTTGGAATACTATCTCCGGCTCGTGGACCTGTCGCGACCGGATCAAACCCTTTCTTACAGGAGAAACTTATAATGCAAAACCCTCCGCCCGTTCAAACCGCCCCAGCTAAATCCAGTACAGGGCTCGATGAAAACATTGCCGCTTTGCTGTCGTACATTGCTGGTTGGGTCTCAGGGCTGATTTTTTTCCTGATTGAAAAAGATAGCCGACTGGTCCGTTTTCACGCGATGCAGTCGCTGTTACTCAATGTTTTGGTCATCGTTCTTGCCGTCGTGATCTGGATTGTGACGGTCGTATTGTGGCTGATTAGCACTCAGATTTCTGGCATTATCAGCATGTTGGTGTCCCTGATCGCCACGTTGGTTTGGGTCGCGCTCGGCGTCGGCATTTTGATTGCGGTGATCCTGTGCCTGGTCAAGGCTTACCAGGGCCAGTATTTCAAACTGCCCATTATCGGAAACTTTGCTGAGAAGTTTTCGCAGAAATAGTACTCACAGAATTCCTACTCTTCGATAGATCGCGTCGATATTTCGCAGGTAATGATCCAGCGAAAAGACGCGATCTATTTCTTCAACGGACAGAGTCGACTTGATGTCGTCGTCCGCTTTTACCAGTTCACGAAAATCTCGATTCTCATCCCACACGCGCATCGCGTTGCGTTGCACAAAGTCGTAGGCAGTTTCGCGTGACAGGCCTTTGTTTGTCAGTGCAAGCAGGAGCTGACCACTAAAGATCAGACCTTTAGTGGCGTTGAGGTTTTCCAGCATGCGTTCCGGATAAACCACGAGGCCGTCGATCAGACCGATGGCCTTTTGCAGAATGTAGTCGAGCGCCGTGCTCGAATCAGGCAGTACGACGCGCTCTGCCGACGAGTGTGAAATGTCGCGCTCGTGCCAGAGCGCGACGTTCTCGAGTCCCACGATAGCGTTGGCGCGAACCACTCTGGCGATGCCGCAGATGCGTTCGGAAATAATCGGATTGCGTTTGTGAGGCATCGCGCTCGAACCTTTTTGGCCTTTAGCGAAACGTTCCTGCGCCTCGCGCACTTCGGTGCGCTGCCAGTGGCGAACATTTAGGGCAAACTTGTCGAGCGACGAGGCGATAATCGCGAGTGTGGTTAGGTATTCCGCGTAGATGTCGCGCTGAATTACCTGTGTTGAGACGGGCGCTGGCTTCAAACCAAGACGCGCGCAAACCTGTTCTTCAACTGCCGGATCGAGATGTGCGAATGCTCCGACAGCGCCGCTGATCTTTCCCACTGCAACGGTTTCACGCGCTCGCGCGAGCCGCTCACGATTGCGGCGCATCTCGTCGAACCAGAGCGCGAAAGTCAAACCGAAGGAAGTCGGTTCGGCGTGGATGCCGTGTGTGCGTCCAACCTGCGGCGTGTTTTTGAACTCCAGCGCGCGACGCTTCAACGTCTCGATCAGCGTGTCGACTTTTTTGAGCAGAATTTCTGTCGAGTCACGCAGCAGTAGTGCGTTGGCTGTGTCGACGACATCCGAAGACGTCAAACCGTAATGAACGAACCGGCTTGCTTCACCGATCGATTCCGCGAGGTTCGTAGTAAACGCGATGACGTCGTGGTTGGTCGTCTTCTCAATCTCGTTGATGCGTTCGACTGAAAACTTCGCGCGCGTCTTGATCTGTTCCAATGCGTCGCGTGGGATCGTGCCCATCTCGGCGTGGACTTCGCAGACAGCGATTTCCACGTCGAGCCATTTCTGAAACTTGTTCTGCTCCGACCAGAGAGCGCCCATCTCGGGCAATGTGTAACGTTCGATCATATTAAGAGTTTCCCCCGCAACGGCGCGACGGCGCAACGCCAGAACGGAATAGAAGAAATCTTGTATTTCGTTGCGCCGTTGCGGGAGAAATCCATCTTCAACAGTGGCTCATTTCAGTGCCGTCGAATTTACAAAGTAACGAGCCAACTCCCAACGACCATTTTCTTCGATCAACGTGAAATTCTCCATTCCATCGCCGCGTTCGAAGCGTGTTTCGTAACTCAATATGAAGACGTGGCCCTTCAGCGGTCCGCCCGAATTTTGTTGCTCGATTGCGGAATTGAGCGAACGCGATTCAACTTTCCCGAGCTTGGTCCGGAGCGTCTTGAACACTTCGGTCGACTGCACGAGCGTGACATCTCTGCGCCAAAGCTCCGACGACTCGTTATAGATCTTCTCGTAGCGTTCCTGAGCAATATCGTCGCCGACAGTTGTGACCACTTCCTGCACTTCGCTCGGAACCCGAGCGCGACCGGCGTCTTGCCGGCAGGCAGCCAATGAAATCGCGAACAAAAAGACGATTAAGAGGATAAGAGGATAGCGCGTCTCGCTCATACCTCGATCCAGGGGGTTGGTTCCTTCGGATAGGAGAGACTGACCTCAGTGAAACCGGCAAACAGCGGTGCTCGCTCCTGTAGTGCGACGTCGGCGTTGATTTTCGCGAGGTAGGGATTGTTGGCGCGTTGTGAAAGATGCGCGAGGACGAGGTATTTCGCACACCCGTCAAAACCGCGACGAATCCAGTCAGCGAGATCTTCGTTTGAAAGGTGACCGAGTCGCGACAGGATACGCTGTTTCAGCTCCCACGGATAATTGTCGCAGGCCTTCAGCATGTCGCGGCTGTGATTCGACTCGATGACGATCGCCGCGCAGCCGCGCAGGCGTTCGGTGACGAGCGTCGTGAGGTGACCAAAATCCATCACCGTGGCAATCTTCACACCCTGGTGAGTCGCCGTGAATCCGAAGTTGTCGACCGCATCGTGTGGAATCGTGAACGGATGGAAATCGATCTCGCCAATACGAAAGTCTCTGCTCGACTCAATCTGCTCCACTCGATCGCGCAACGCTTTCGCGCGCCGGCGCGGTTCGTCGTTAGTGACGTTCACCTTTTCACTGACGTACGCGTCAAGCGTTTGCGCGGAAATGTAAACGGGACAATCGACAGAGCTGAGCAGGACTCGCAAGCCTCCCGCGTGATCGCCGTGTTCGTGCGTGACCAGCACCGCATCGAGTCGTTGCACGTCTTCGCCGACCATGGCGAGACGGCGCGCGATCTCTTTTGCACTCAAGCCGGCGTCGACCAGAACGCGCGTGTTACCGGCAACGATCAAGACCGCGTTACCAGTTGAGCCACTGCCAAGAACGGTAAGTTTCATTTAGAGCCACAAAACAGGCACAAAAGCACAAGATAGTAGTAGGCCGAAAGAGTTGACCACTATATCAGAGGTTTGATTGGTTGTGTGACTTAGATGTTTAAATCAGAGCGATCGACTTTGAATCCGTTGAGATTTCCCAATACGCCGAGAGCGAGTGTTTCGGCTTTAAAGTATGTTTGCGCGATTTCCTGAAGTTCATCCACCGTGGTGTTGCGGATCTTTTCGATTACTTCATCCGGTGAGATGCGACGGCCATGAATGATCTCCTGGCGGGCGAGTGTGCCGGCGCGTGCGCTTGATGATTCGAGCCCGAGCAGGATCGACGAGATCGCCTGGTCCTTCGCGATGCGCAGTTCTTCTTCAGTAACAGGAGTCCGCACCGTGTCGCGTAACTCGGCCAGCGAAAGTTCCAGGACCTGATCGAGATATTCGGGGGACGTTCCCGCGTAGATGTTAAAGACACCGACGTCCGAAAACGCGCTACCCGCCGCACCGACTGAATACGCGAGACCGCGCTCTTCACGAATCTTCTGCCACAGACGACTCGAAGTGCCGCCGCCGATAACCGAGGCCAACAAGCTTGCCGCGTAACGATCGTTGCTGAGCGCGTGTGGCCACGGCGTCGCAAGCACAAGATGCGCTTGTTCGAGCTCGCTTTTCTGTTCGATCAGAATCGGAGCTGCCGGACGCGGCTTGCCAGGCTCAACTGCCTGTGGCCGCACAGCGGCGCCGCTTTCACAACCGTCAAACGCCGCGCCGACGAGTTCGAGCAAACGCTGATGATTGACGTTTCCTGCCGCTGCTATGACGAGATTGGGGTACGAAAACTCGCGCGCATGAAAACCGACAGTCGTTTTGTGATCGAAAGTCGGAACGGTTTCTCTCGTGCCTTCGATCGGGCGGCCGAGTGGCTGATTAGGGAAGTAGGCGGCGTTGAAAAGCTCTCCGAGGAGCTCGTCAGGCGTATCCTCGACCATTTTCATTTCTTCGAGGATGACTTTCTGTTCGCGTTCCAGGTCTTCCTGTTCGAAACGCGGGTGCGCAACCAGGTCGGCCAGTAAATCAATCGCTTGTGGAAGCGCCGTATCCGCAACCTTTGTGGTGAAGCCCGTCATCTCATGGGTCGTATAGGCATCCAGGTTTCCGCCCAGCCGGTCAGTTTCAACGGCAATATCCCTCGCGCTGCGGGCCCGGGTGCCTTTGAACACGGCGTGCTCGATAAAATGACAGATCCCGTTTAATTCAGGAGATTCGTGCCGAGATCCTCTCCGGACCCAGATTCCGGCAGTCACGGAACGAAGACCGGGCATATGTTCTGTCAGGACAGCGATCCCGTTGGGGAGTTTGGTAGTTTGAACGTCGTCTATCATTCGATTCGAACCCAAATGGGGTTATTTATTCACCGCGGTGGCAGAGGGGATGTGGGATCGTAGCACGGCCTAAAAGTGGCGGCAAAGGGTGGCCGGGCGGCGGCGTTTTTGGCCGAAAATACAGGGTTATTACTTGACAGGCATTGTGGTGTGGTCGAAAATGATGGCCTGTTCCATGGTTCCAGGTATAGTCTCCCTCGCCTGAGCCAGTTCGCCTGTCTATGGCTTCCAAAGGGACTTTAGTCGCGGAGGTCTCGCATGAGAAGAATGTTTCGTCTTAGTTTGTCTGTGATCGCGTTGCTGTCGTTTATCTCCAGCAGCGCGCCGGCTGCAAGCTCGAACAGATCGCTCGCTACCATCACTGGAACAGTTCGCGACAACAATGGCAATCCACTTGCCGGCGCGCTCGTGTCGTTAGTGCGAGAGGGCGCGAAGACAATCAAGTATGCGTCGACCGATCGACAAGGCAATTTCATCGCGAAAGTTCTTCCCGGACGTTATGGAATCAAAGCGATAGCCACCGGATTCAGCGAAGTCGTTTTCCCTTCGGTAGACGTAAAAGCGCAACAGGAACTCGTCTATCGCTTCAATCTCGAACCAGTCGGCCACGGCAATACCTTGCCCGAACGCAGACGCGATCGCGACGACGTGAAATGGACTTTGCGATCTGCGCAGACGAAGCGTTCGGTCTTCCAGGTTCAGGAAGGCGAAGACTCAACCATCAAGGCTGTAACGGCAAGTGAGGAACAAGCTGCCGAAGCCGCTAAGATGGAAAGCGCGCCCGATGCTCCCGCCGAAACCAAGTCAGATTCCAGATCAAAAACTCACGGCGTTTTGGAAAGCTATTTCGCAAGCAATGCGTATGGCTCTTCCTACGTCGGTCTCAATTTCGCTGTCGCCACACCGGTCTCCGACCACGTCGAATTGATCTTCTCCGGTCAAACGGGTGTTGGTAATGCCCCTGAACGCTTCGAAGCTTCTACGCGTTTCCGCGTCAACGGTCGTCATCGCGTCGGCGTGACTGCAGCCGGAGCACGTTTCGCAACTCCAGTTTGGACCAACAAACTAAACAATCGATCCGATCTGCACGGACAACTTTCACTGCGCGCGGTGGACGAGTGGATCGTCCGCGACGGCATCGTGATCGTGATGGGACTCGACTATTCCCGTTTCATCGGCGCGGGTGGCGCGCACGCGTTCTCGCCGCGAATCGGAATTCAGTACGACGCGAATGCACGCACGCGCGTGAAGGCCGCGTTTGCTTCCGGCGGTGAAGAAGACGGCATTCAGAGTGTTGCTACTTTTGAAGACGAGCAAGTCGTTTTTCGTAGTCAGGCTGAACGCCCGGTTGCGTTTGTCGATGGCCAGGCGGTGCTCGAACGAAGTCATCGTCTCGAGTTCGGCATTGAAAGAGTTTTGGATAACAGCTCGAACGTTGAAGCGACGGCTTTCTTTGACACAACGAGCGGACGTGGCGTCGGTTTGCTGAGTGGACCAGCCAGCGCCTTCTCGGGCAGAGCCGGCGATGCGTTCATCGACGTTGCTAATCAACAGGGATCTTCACGCGGCATCCGCGTGGTTTACACGAGACGATTGAATCGCGTCTGGAGCGCCTCGGCAGGCTACGCATTCGGACGCGGCCAACAATTATCGGCTGAAGGTTTTTCGACTCCCGCCGAGCTGTTCGAGAGCGGAATGTTTCAAACCGGCGCCTTGCAACTCGCCGGTGTCTTCCGCACGGGTACGCAGGTGCGGACGGTGCTGCGGTTCTCTCCCGAAGCGACCGTATTCGCCATCGATCCTTTTGCGGGACGATTGGGCGTTTACGATCCTTCGCTCAGCATTCAGGTCACACAGGAACTGCCGAGCTTTGGCTTGCCGGTGCGAGCTGAAGCGATTCTCGATGCGCGTAACTTATTAGACGCACAAACAAGCAGCGAGAACGGCGAGGTCCTGACCCTCATCGGCAATACCAGGCGGTCTGTTCGTGGCGGAATCTCGGTCAGGTTTTAGGGCGCGAGATGAAGTGAGCAGTCCGCTAGTTCCCTCTTCACCCAAAACGTTCTGCTCCCTTCCGACATTAGTGGTCACAGATCTAACTGATCTGCGTAAATCGATGAACACTGATCCGCGTTATCTGTGTTTCCAAATTCTTGGAGACTCCGAAAAGTTGGATAGACCTCATCCGGGATAGTTATCCAGCAGGTTTTGACAGGGCCACAGTTTTCACGGATTAGGACCAATCGCTCCGCGGTTTTGGACTAATCGGCAAGAATCGGTGGTGGGAACATACCTTGCTTAAAAGAATCGGATCTGCCAATTCCGGAGAATTGGTGACGCAGTTGAGGTAGCAGTGAAGGGCTCGATAATCACAACCAAGACGTGGTTCCTGCTAATTGGTGCAGCGCTATTGATCAGCGCCGGCCTGCTCAACTTCCGCCAGCGAGTCAAATACGAAACGCCGCCATGGGATGGCGTTGAGTGGGTCGATACCAAGAACGGTGTTATCGCCAAAAGCATCGAGCACGGTTCCGCCGCCGAGCGCGCGTGGATGTTGCCGGGCGATCACCTGATTGGCATCACTCTCGATCCGAAAGCGAAGGCTGAAGAAGTCGCCTCCGCTCGTGACGTGCAGATCTATCTCGAGCAAGCAAAGGTGGATGGGCAGATCCACTACCTGATGCAGCGCCCGTCTTACGCCCCCAACATAAATGCTTACTGGGCCGACCTGGATCATCTCGGCACAATTCACAAGTGGACGCCGAGAGTTATCTACATCAACCTGATCGGCGTGATCTACCTGTTAGTCGGCTTCTTTGTGCTGTTCAAACAGGGAGGTCGGGCGCCGTTTGTTCTTCATTTCGCGACCTTCTGTCTGGCCGCATACGTCTTTCTGTTCTACACGCCGGTGGGCAGCTATCGCGATCTGGATCTGGGCATCGCGTTTCTCGACAACGCGGCGCTGATTCTTTTCGCGCCGTTGTTCCTGCATTTCTGCGCGCTCTATCCGTCGCGGCAACAACTTTTTGCGACGCGGCGGTGGCGTGCCGTCTTGCTCTACGTGCCGGCGCTCGTGATGCTCGCGTTTTCGGTCGTGGTGTTCCTGCGCGATGAAATTGCGAAGGCAATTCCCGCCTTCGCGCGGATTCCCGTTTCAGAACAACTAATTGGGCTGCTCTACTGGTTCAACATTCTGCATCTTGCGGTTGCGCTCGCTGCCAGCGCTGCACTCTTGTTGCGAACGTTGTTGAAGGCGAAGAGTCCTACGGTTCGACAGCAGGTTAAGTGGGTGGTTTGGGGCACACTCCTGGCCGTCGCGCCGTTCTTACTGCTTTACGCGGTCGTCTATCTGTTTGGTGCGCCGACCGATCGTTGGTTGACGGACGTCGCGATCCTGCCGCTCGCTTTGATCCCGTTTGCGTTTGGGTACTCGGTGCTGCGCTATCGATTGATGGACGTCGAGCTGGTCGTGCGACGCGTGTTTGTGTACGCCCTCACGACTGTCGCGGTCTCATTGCTTATCGGCGTCGTGGTCTATCTTGGTGGACTGTATGCGTTCGGATCCGATCAGGCGTTCTCATCCGGTGAGATCACGTTGCGAGTGGTGATCGCTGTCCTGGCGATGGCCGCGATCGTGATGGTTGCCGGTCCAGTCAAAAACCTTCTCCAGGAGCAGGTCGATCGCTTGTTCTACGGCGAACGTTACGACCTACGAAACAGCCTGCTTGATTTTGGTCGCACGCTTTCCGCTACCACTGCGCTCGATCCGCTGCTTGATTCGCTGATAAGCCGGCTACAAGAAGTGATGAATGTAGAGCGCATCGCGATCTTCGTCGAGTCGCGCACGGCGCTGACCGGATACGTTGTCGCGCGGTCAGAAGGTTTGCCGCTGCCAATCTCGGTTCCGATGGACTTTCGCGAAATGATTCGCGTGCGATCGGCCGAGACGGGTGTTGTTCGCGCAGACGATCTCGACCTCGATTCAGAGGCGAATAGCTCCGTGCGACGCTCGCTGCATTACTACGTGCCATGTGTTGTTCGTGGACGTATGGTCGCCGTGATTGGTCTCGGACGCTCCGTCGACGGTGGGCTGTTGTCGTCTGAAGACGTCGAGATTTTGCGGACGGTTTCGGGTTACGTTGCGGTCGCGATCGAAAACAGTTTGCTTTACAAAGATCAGCAGGCACGCGCGAGTGAGCTGAAGCTGCTGAAGGAGTTCAACGAGTCGATCATCGAGTCGATCAACGTAGGTCTGCTCGCCGTCGATCTCGAAGGGCGCGTGACGCGCTTAAACTCTGCGCTCGAACACATGCTCGATCTTCGTCGCGACGCTGCCGTCGGCCGCTACGTTGAAGATCTCTTCTCCGAAGACTTCGCCGATACGCTCAAGCAGGTGCTCGGCAAAGACGGCTGGCTGCTCAAAGAGATCCGCAACATCTACAAGCTCCACACCGCGACACGCGGCAACCGCGCGCTCGTTCTGAATATCGCGCTCGCGCCATTGCAGGATGGACAGGGACAAACCGGCGCTCTCGTAGTTCTTGAAGACGTAACTGAACGCATCACGCTCGAAGAACAGTTGCAACAGCGCGAGAAGCTCTCGTCGATCGGTCTGCTGGCCGCGGGTGTCGCACACGAAGTAAATACGCCGTTGACGGGAGTCTCGTCGTACACGCAGATGCTTCTCGGCATGCTGAGCGAGAACGATCCGAAGCACGCGTTGCTACAGAAAGTGCGTACACAGGCTGAGCGGGCGACGAACATCGTCAACAACCTGCTTAATTTTTCGCGCACTGGCAGCGCGACAGAATTTGCAGTGTTGAATGTCGCGCGCGTGCTCGACGACACATTGCAGCTACTCGAACCACAACTACGTCGCAACCAGATCGAGATCGTTCGGAGTTACGACAAAGACGCGCCCGAAGCCTATGCGAATGCCGGCAAGCTTCAGCAGGTCTTTACAAACCTTATTCTCAACGCACGTGACGCGATTCCTGACGGCGGACGAATCACAGTCTCAACCGGCACGGCCGAAGACGGATCTCTCGTCGCCGAGATCTCCGATACAGGCATCGGCATCGCTCCCGAGAATGTCGCCAAGATCTACGATCCGTTCTTCACGACCAAGGGCGTTGGTCAGGGAACCGGATTGGGTCTGGCCGTTTCATACGGAATTGTTCAGGAACACGCCGGGCGAATTTCTGTCGAAAGCACGCCGGGTCAGGGCACAACCTTCCGCATCACCTTGCCGACCGCGCGCGTTCGCGCTCGCCTCCAGGCCGTCGGTGATTAACCACAAAAGGCACGAAAGAAACAAAAAACGATTCGAAGGCGCTTTTGTGCCTTTTGTGCCTTTTTGTGGCAAACTAAGTCTTCTTTCTGATGAGACCGGAAAAACGTAATTCACGAAAAGGATCAGTCCTTGTCGTCGACGACGAGGAAATCATGCGCGAGGTGCTTGAAACGCTCCTCACGACCGAAGGCTATCGTGTCGATCTCGCAAAGACTGGCGAAGAGGGACTCGAAGCATACGGTCGTCGTGCGTTCGACGTTGTGCTGCTCGACGTCTCGATGCCCGGCATCGGTGGCCTGCGTGCGCTCGAAGA
>Ga0070698_100003630_pt1 | contig 16957 bp, 19 predicted proteins | sample KBSK1502metaG_FD_65477 | JGI IMG/M metagenome (GOLD analysis project Ga0070698, IMG submission 65477) | Corn, switchgrass and miscanthus rhizosphere microbial communities from Kellogg Biological Station, Michigan, USA - KBS K1-50-2 metaG | ecosystem: Host-associated > Plants > Roots >...
AAAGTTTCTGTTCACCGATCCCGGGCTGCCCACTGAACTACTCCCACATCACTGGCCCGGCCGGCAGGCCGCCGAGTTCTTCCGCCGCGAGTCGGCCCGCCTCCTGCCTGCCGCCGCCCGTTTCGTGGACTCTTGTCTGTGGGACGGCACAATCCGCGCGAGGCAAAGGAGACACTCGTGACCGACAGCGTGCGTTGGGACCTCGACGGCGCGGTAGCCACCATCACGTTGAACCGCCCCGAGGCCAGGAACGCGCTCACCGCCGAGATGAAGACGACGCTGCTCTCCGCCCTGCGCCGGGCGGAGGCCGCCGCCGAGGTCCGCGCGGTGATCATCACCGGCGCCGGGCCGGGCTTCTGCGCGGGTCAGGACCTGCGGGAGCACGCCGAGATCCTCGCGGCGGGCGACGCAGCGACCGATACCGTCCGGCTCCACTACAACCCGATCATCATGACCATCACGACCATGCCCAAGCCGGTGATCGCGGCGGTGAACGGGATCGCGGCCGGGGCCGGCGCGGCCCTGGCGCTCGCCTGCGACTTCCGCATCGCCGCGCGGCAGGCCAGCCTGCTGATGGCCTTCGCGCGGGTCGGGCTGGGGCCTGACTCGGGGGCCTCCTGGACCCTGCAGCGGCTGGCCGGCATCGGCCGGGCGGCCGAGTTGCTGATGCTGGCCGAGCCGCTCGAGGCAGCCCGCGCGCTCGAATACGGCCTGGTCACCTCGGTGGTCGATGCCGCCGACCTGCCGGCTGCGGCGCGCAGCCTGGCTGACCGGCTCGCGGCGGGCCCGACCGCGGCGTACGCGGCGATCAAGGAGGCGCTCTGCTACGCGGCCGGGCACGGGCTGGCCGAGTCCCTGGAGAAGGAGGCCGAGCTGCAGGCGGCGGCGGGCCGGACCGCCGATCACCGGGCGGCCACGCTCGCCTTCAGCCGCAAACAGCAGCCTCAGTTCGAGGGCAGGTAGGAGTCGATCAGCCCGCGGCGTCCTAGCGCTCGCTGTCCAGTTCCTCGTGCCGCCACACGATCTGCTCGGCCGCATCGACCAGGTCGTAGAAGGCCCGGCTCTCGCGGCGGCCGGCCCGCGTGGTCCAGGAGACCACGCGGCTGCGGCACCAGACGGTCAGGCCACGCCGGATGGACAGCACCGACATGCCCGACGCCGGCGCATCCGCCCGCACGATGCGTTCGCCGATCCCGCGCTCGTCGAGCATCAGCTGGAGTTCGCTGGCCACATCGCAGGTGCCGGGCAGCGGACCCTGGAACCGGTCCAGAGCGCGGGCCACCGGCACCGGGACGGCGAACCAGACCGCCTTGCCCGGGACCTTCCAGCCGCCCAGCCGGGCGCGGGTCGGGTGGTAGCCCCAGCGGCCCTCCGACAGCGCCTCCACGACCAGCAGCCCGCGGCCGTCTTCGGAGTCCAGGGTGACACTGGCCGGATCCGGGGGGACGCCGAGCTTCCACCCTGGAAGCGAGTCAAAGAACTTGCAGACCAGCTCCTGCCCGCCAGCCACGCGGCGCAGGTACAGCCATAGCTCGGGCGCTCCGGCCACCGGGCAGTCGGGAAAGCCGTGGAACTGGATGTTTTTGTGGGCGTGCAGGGTGTTGGAGGCCAGCTCGCTGGCCATCGTGGCACCGTCATAGGCCAGATCGGGGGGCAGGCCCACATCCTCCGCCGCTTCGCGGAAAAGGCTTCTGGCGAAGGTGGCGCAGGTGGAGTCGAGCGGCAGGGCGGCGGCCGCACAGCCTCCGACGGCAACCGTCGTGACCAGATCGTTCGCCGGCCAGCGAACCTGCGGCTCGGCAACGGCAAGCGACCCTAACATGATCCCCAGCCTTCCCGGCGCACACCCATCTGCGAAACACAGATTACGAGTCGTGCACATCCGGCGCAATGAGCGGGCGGCGGGAACGACCGATATTCACGCTTTCTTTACGGCCGTGGCGGGCCCGGCTATGCTCACGATGGCCTTGAGACAGGCGCAACGATGAAGAATCCCCCGGGTGGCAGCCCGGGGGATTCTTCGCGGTGCGCTCCGATGTCAGCCCGCTGCGAGGGCCTCCACGTCGTAGCGGCCTGCCTTCGCGTCGGCCAGGAAGACCGCGAACGCGGCCCGGCTAACGACGTGCGCGCCCCCCTCGGGGCGCTTGCTGTCCCGGACGGCGACGACGCCCGGGAGGTTGGCGGCGACTTCCACGCACCCTCCGTTGAAGGAGCTGCTGCGGGCTTTCCGCCAGGCTGCTTGAGACAGGTCAGTCATGTTCACTCCAGTTGTTCCGCTTGGTCCTTGAGGAAGGCCGCGGTGTCGACTGGCTCGAGTGCGGCATCGACGGCGCGGCCGAAAGACTGGATGTAGCTGTTCACCGACTCGGTGTTGCTCACCTCCTCGATCACGTAATCGGTCTCCAGGTAGACCAGGGCAGGCTCACCCGGGAAGTCCAGGATGTTGACCATGGAGTGCATGCCTACCGGAGGCCCATCGGCGAAGCGCTGGATGCGCAGCTCAACGTTGGGACGGCTGGCCGCGTCGAGCAGATGCTCAACCTGCTCCCGCCGGTCGGCTTTGCTGCCCCAGCGGTACATGAGAGAGGCCTCGGTGATCACCGCGCTCAGTTTCGGCGCGGTGCCGTCGCTGCGGCCGAGCACCTCCTGCCTGCGCAGCCGGGTCTCCAGGGCCCGCCTGCGCCATGCGGGCGACCTGAGCCCGGCCCGCATGAACGCCTCGACGTACGCGGGGGTCTGCAGGAGCCCGGGCAGGACCAAGGGCATGAACACGCGAATCCGGGAGGCGTCGTTCTCGAAGCCAGGGAACTCGTTATCGAAGATGTCGGAGTAGTCGCGCCACCAGGGCCGGGCCCGCGCCCGCATGGCGAGGTCGGCCAGCTTCTCCCGTTCGTCCTCGGCCACCTCGTAGACGCGCAGGAGATCCCGGATGTCGCTCATCTCCGGCCGCCGCCACTGGTTCGCCTCGAACCGCCCGACCTTCCCCCGGCCCCAGTTGAGCATGTCGCAGACGTGGTTGGCGGTGTAGCCACGCGCCATCCGGAGCTCGGTAAGACGGCGGGACAGCTGGCGCTTCGCCACGGTCGCGCCGTAAGCGTCGTCGGCCATCCGGGTCCTCCTTGGCAGGTCTTAGAGTCGCATCATAGCGCTGAGTAAGTTGTGAATCACAGATTCCCTGGTACTAGGTTGCACCCTCGTCGAACTCGCCATCCCGGACCCCGTCCAGGAAGCACTCCCACTCGCGACGGTCGTAGACCAGGACCCGGCCCGACGGATCGCCGCCCACGCGCATCAGCACCCACTCGGTCCGGCCGGTTCCTGGCTCGGCGACGAACGCGATCTCGATGGCGCCGTCCCCGGTCCCCTGATCCCCGTGGCCGGACCGATGCCATGCCTGCGCATTGAGGTCGATGCCAAGGTCGGCCACGGTTGGCTTCCTGATCACAGCGTTCTCCTCAGCTATCTTCCGGGAGCCGCACAACACCGCAGTAGCACAGTCAGTTCACAGTCTGGCACGCTCTGTATGAATATGTGTGAATCCCGAACTCGCGGAGCACAACTCAGGAGTAGGCACCGCGGCGGAAGCAGCCGAGCAGATGATCGTCCACGACACCGCACGCCTGCAGCGTCGCGTACGCCGTCACCGGGCCGGTGAAGGAGAATCCGCGGCTGCGCAGTTCACGGGACAGCGCCTTGGAGGCCGGGGTCCACGACGGGATATCGGCCATGCTGGCGGGCGCCCTCTGATCCGGCCCGGCCGGGACATCGGCGTGCCGCCAGACCAGCGCGGCCAGCCCGCCGGGAAGCTCGCGGGCGGCCCGCGAGTTGCGGATCACTGCCTCGATCTTCGCCCGGTTGCGCACGATGCCGGGATCGCCGAGCAGCCTGGCCACGTCGTCGGGACCGAACGCCGCCACGGACGCGATGTCGAAACCGCGGAAGGCGGCCCGGAAGTTCTCCCGCTTGCGCAGGATGGTCAGCCAGGACAGGCCAGACTGGAACGCCTCCAGGCTGAGTTTCTCGAACATTCCCTGGTCGTCGCGGACCGGGCGGCCCCACTCGTCGTCGTGATAGCCGAGGTACTCGGCAGCGCCCAGTGACCACGGGCAGCGCAGGCGGCCATCAGGCCCGGGTTCCGCGCCGCGGCCGGCCGCCGGTACCGGCGGCGCCGCCGGCGGCTCAGCCACCAGACCCGGTGCCGGCGTCCGCTGATGCGGCGTCGGCGTCGGCGGGCGGTGCACCGGCGGGCGCGGCGCCGGCGCGCTGCTCGGCAGCGCGCTGCTCGGCGAGTTGCCTGCGCAGGGCCGCGATCTCCACGTCCCGCTCGGTGACCACCTGGGCGATCCGGCCTAGAGCCTCGTCGGTGGCCTGGACGTTGTATCCCCACAAGGCCGAGGGCGGGCGCAGTAGCGCGACGTCGGCGGCGGTCATCAGGTCGTCGGCCTCGCATGGCGGGTAGTCACCGGCGAACTCCGCCATCTCACCACCACGGCCGATGGCCACACTCACCACGCCGGCCAGGATCGCTGCGGACGCCAGGATCAGCACAACAGGCACAGTACGAATCGTCGCATGCCTGCCGGGGTGCTTGTGCCCGGCTAGACGGGTTCACCCTCCCGGCCGTGTGCCTGCGTGATGATCCGGACTACGGCGGCGGCGTCGTCCACGACGGTCAGCAGGTTCTCATCTCCGGCGGAGATCTTGCCCTGGGCCTGCACCGTGTCGCGGATCCAGGACAGCAGGCCGGACCAGTACTCGCTGCCGACCAGCACGATCGGGAACTTTGTGATCTTGCCCGTGTGGACCAGGGTGAGCGCCTCGAACAACTCATCCAGTGTGCCGAACCCGCCGGGCAGCACCACGAATGCCTGCGAGTACTTGATGAAGATGGTCTTGCGGACGAAGAAATACCGGAACTCCAGGCCGATCTCGACGTAGTCGTTCAGCCCCATCTCCTGGGGCAACTCGATACCCAGTCCCACCGAGACCCCGCCGACGTCCGCCGCGCCCTTGTTGGCCGCCTCCATGATCCCGGGGCCGCCGCCGGTGATCACCGCGTAACCGGCCTCAGCGAGGGCCGTCGCGATGCTCTCGGCCAGCTCATATTCGGCCGTTCCCGGCTTGGCCCGGGCTGACCCGAACACCGCCACGGCCGGGCCGAGCTCGGCGAGCAAGCCGAACCCCTCGACGAATTCGGCCTGGATCCGCAGCACGCGCCAGGGGTCGGTATGCACCCAGTCGCTGGGGCCGCGCCGGTCAAGCAGTCGCTGATCGGTGGTGGTGCTCGGGATGAACTCACCGCGCAGCATGGCCGGCCCCTGGCGGCGCACCTTGCGGCCTGATTCAGATTGCACCCTCACGATCCTGCCATGTCCGCTTTGGACCGGGCCCGGCTCGGGCCGCCGCCGGTCAGCCGTTCACCCCGTGGTCACGCAGGATGTCGTTAAGGGCGAGTTTGTCGTGCTCGGCACCCTCGGCCAGACGGGCCAGCACGAGCACGCAGGGCAGGCCGAAGTCGCCGCCGGGGAAGCTCCGGCTGCGCATGCCACCCACGCAGACCGACCAGGCCGGCGCCTCACCGCGGGGCAGTTCCTCGCCGGTCTGCACGTCGATGACGTGGGTCGTCGCGGTCAGCATGGTGCCTGCGCCGAGCTTGGCGCCCCGGCGCACCCGGGCGCCATCCACGATCATCGACCTGGACCCGATGAACGCGTCGTCCTCGACCACCACCGGCACCGCGTTCGGTGGCTCGAGCACGCCGCCGATGCCGACGCCACCGGACAGATGGACGTTCTTGCCGATCTGGGCGCAGGAGCCGACCGTGGCCCAGGTGTCGACCATGGTCCCGGAGTCGACATAGGCGCCGATGTTCACGAACGAGGGCATCAGCACCGCGCCGGGCGCGATGTAGGCACCCCAGCGCGCGATCGCGCCGGGGACCACGCGCACGCCGTCCAGCCGGGTCTTGAGCGGGATCCGGTCGTGCGAGCGGAACTCGCCGGCCTGGCCCGGCTGCATCGGCAGCACGCGGAAGGCCATCAGGATGGCGCGCTTGGCCCGCTCGTCCACCATGATCTCGCCGGTGGCCGGGTCGGGCCGGGCCACCCGCGCCTGCCCGGCGTCGAGGGCGTCCACGGCGGCCACGATGGCCAGCCGGGCCTCGGTGTCCTCCGGGCTGAGCTGCGCGCGACGCTCCCACAGCTCCTCGATCACAGGGGGTAGCGGTGACACCAGCACGCCACGGCGTGAGTCCATGGCGACCGAGCTTATCGGGCGTCTCCGGTACCGTCGGGATGTGCCGAGAAGCCGCGAGCAGCCCCGCCGGAAAAAGCGGTCACGGGGCGGGCTTGCGCTGTTGCTCATAGTAATCATCGGCGTCGCTGTGTACGTGGAATTCCGGCGTCTCGCGCCGACACTCGAGGGCACCGGCTGCCGGGCGGTCGCGGGCAGCGGATCGTTCGCGCTCGACCCCGAGCAGGCCCGCATCGCGGCGACGATCGCCGGTGTGGCGCACAAGCAGTCGATGCCCCCGGGCGCGGTCGCCATCGCCTACGCGGCTGCCCTGCAGGAGTCCAAGATGCACGACCTCCATTACGGCGACATGGACTCGGTTGGGGTGTTCCAGCAACGGCCCTCGGAGGGCTGGGGATCCGCCCGGCAGCTCGAGGATCCCGTCTACGCGACCACCAAGTTCTTCGGGGTCCTGGCCACCGTGCACGGCTATCTCAAGCTGCCGGTCTACCAGGCGGCGCAGGCGGTGCAGCACAGCGCGGACGGCACCGCGTACATCCAGTACGAGCAGACGGCCGCCGGACTGGCCGCCGACTTCACGGGCCGGCACGCGCACGCGATCTCCTGCTGGTCCTCCTCGGCCACCCCGAAGCACGCCGACCTCGCAGCCGCCGACCGGGATCTGGCCAGGACGTTCGGCGTGATCTCCGAGCCCGCGGCCGCTTCACCGGGCGGCGGCCGGCCGCCGCAGGCACGGGTGCAGGTGCCGCAGTCGCCGGTCGGCTGGGAGGTCGCCGCCTGGCTGGTGACCCATGCCGCCAGCTACGGCATCCACGAGGTGCGCTACGGCGGTTACCAGTGGCAGGCGTCCACTGGCTATGACGGCTGGACCCGTGACTCGGGCGCGCCGCCGCCTGGTGTCGTCCAGCTCAGCTGATAGCCTGCGGTCCCGCCGGCCGGGGCTGGATCTCAGCACGACCGGGCGCGCGCGATACTTGCCTTCAACCGCGATACTTGAACTGCAAGCCCCGAGGACCCTGCGAGGGAGTTCCGACGTGACGTACATCATTGCGCAGCCCTGCGTCGACCTGCTCGACAAGTCATGCATCGAGGAGTGCCCCGTCGACTGCATATACGAAGGCGAGCGCATGCTCTATATCCACCCTGACGAATGCGTGGACTGCGGCGCGTGCGAGCCGGTCTGCCCGGTTGAGGCGATCTTCTACGAGGATGACGTGCCCGACCAGTGGAAGGACTTCTACCGGGCCAACGTCGAGTTCTTCGAGGATCTAGGCTCGCCAGGCGGCGCCTCCAAGGTCGGCAAGATCAGTAAAGATCACCCGGTGGTGGTCGCGCTGCCGCCGCAGGGAGAAGACAGCTGACTCGCGCCGCCCTCCTGCCCCGGTTCCCGTGGGATTTGCTCGCGCCCTACCGCGAGAAGGCACGGGCCCACCCCGGCGGGCTGGTCGACCTGTCCGTGGGCACGCCGGTGGACCCGGTTCCGCGGGTGGTCGCCGGCGCGCTGGCCGCCGCGGCCGACGCGCCGGGCTACCCCGCCACCCACGGCACGCCCCGGCTGCGTGAGGCGGCGGCCGGCTGGCTGGCCCGCAGGCACGGAGTGAGCGTGGACCCGGCCGCGGTGCTCCCCGTGATCGGGACCAAGGAGTTCATCGCCGCGCTGCCGACCCTGCTCGGCTGCGGGCCGGGGGACATTGTCATCCACCCGGAACTGGCCTACCCGACCTACGACATCGGGGCGCGGCTGTCGGGCGCCCGCGCGATCGCGGCGGACGGGCTCACCGCGCTGGGCCCAGAGCATGCCCGCCTGGTGTGGCTGAACTCACCGGCCAACCCCACCGGGCGGGTGCTGCCCGCCGAGCACATGGCCAAGGTGGTGTGCTGGGCCCGGGAACGCGGCACGGTAGTGGCCTCCGACGAGTGCTACCTCGAGCTGGGATGGTCGGCGCGGCCGGTGTCGATCCTGCACCCTGACGTTTCCGCGGAAACGCATCAGGGGCTGCTCGCGGTGCACTCGCTGTCCAAGCGGTCGAACATGGCCGGGTACCGGGCTGGTTTCGTCACCGGCGACCCGGAACTCATCGCGGACCTGCTCGAGATCCGCAAGCACGCCGGGATGATGATGCCGGCCCCGGTCCAGGCGGCGATGGCTGCCGCGCTGGACGACGACGAGCACGCCGACGAGCAGCGGGCGCGGTACGCGGCCCGGCGGGACCGGCTCAGCGCCGCGCTGGCCGCGGCCGGCTGGGTGATCGAGCAGTCCGAGGCCGGGCTCTACCTGTGGGCGACCCGTCCCGGCCACGACTGCTGGGCCTCGGTCCAGGTGCTCGCCGAGGCCGGCATCCTGGTCGCGCCCGGCGAGTTCTACGGCCCGGCGGGCCAGCGGCACGTCCGGGTGGCGCTGACCGCCACCGACGAGCGCATCGACGCCGCCGCGGCCCGCCTGACTGTCCTGTGACTCATAGGCTCATAGGCTGGGGACGTGCTCCGGCTTCATGACACGCGGACCAGGCAGGTGGAGCCGATCGAGCCCGCCCGCCGTGGTGAGCTGCGCATGTACTCCTGCGGTCCGACGGTCTACCGGTACGCGCACGTCGGCAACCTGCGCTCCTACCTGCTCGCCGACCTGATCCACCGGACGGCGGAGACCCACCGGCTGACGGTGACGACCTGCCAGAACATCACCGACGTGGGCCACCTCGCCGATGACAGCGAGATCGACCCGGCCGGTGAGGACAAGGTCATCGCCCAGGCCCGGGCTGAGGGCAAGACGGCCCTGGAGATTGCCCGCCAGTACGAGCAGGCGTTCCGCTCGGACTGTGCCGCGCTGAATATCCGCCCGGCCGACTTCGCGCCGCGCGCGTCGGAATCGATCGATCTCATGATCGACCTGATTTCCCGGCTCCTGAAGACCGGCCATGCCTACCCCACCCCGGACGGGTCGGTGTACTTCGACGCCCGGTCCTTCCCGTCCTACGGGGAGCTTTCCGGGAACCGCCTCGACAGCCTCCGGCCCGGTCACCGGTCCGGCGGATGGGTGGAAGAGCACAAGCGATTCCACGCCGACTGGGCGCTGTGGAAGACCGCGCCCGCCGGGCGGGAACTGACCTGGCCGACGCCCTGGGGCACCGGCTTCCCCGGCTGGCACACCGAATGCTCGGCCATGTCGCTGCACTACCTGGGCGACGTCATCGACGTGCACACCGGCGGCATCGACCTGCGCTTCCCGCACCACGAGGATGAGCGGGCGCAGTCCAACACGGTCGCCGGGCACGAGGTGGTCAGGCACTGGGTGCACGGCGAGCACCTCCTGTTCGAGGGCCGGAAGATGGCTAAGTCCACCGGGAACGTGGTTCTCCTGGCCGACCTCACCGGGCGGGGCCTCGACCCGCTGGCGCTCCGGCTGGCGTTCCTTGAGCAGCGCTACCGGCAGCAGATGAATCTCACCTGGGACTCGCTGGCGGCCGCGGACCGGACAGTGCGCCGTTGGCGGGATCGGGTGGCCGAGTGGGCGCGCTCACCGAGCAAGGCCATGTGCGCGCAGTACGTGCAGCAGTTCACCGCGGCCTTCGACGACGACCTGGACACCCCGGCCGCGGTCCGGGTCCTGCGCGCGCTGGAGAAAGACGACGAGATTCCGCCGGGCTCGAAGTTCGAGACGTTCGCGCATGCCGACCGGCTGCTCGGCCTGGACCTGGCCCGCGACATCGGCCGGCCTGCCGCGGCGCCGCCGCCGCCGCTGCCCGGCGAGGCGCCCGTTCTGCTTGACGCGCGGGCGGCGGCGCGGCAGGCCGCCGACTGGGCGACGGCCGACCGGCTCAGGGACGAACTGGCCGTCATGGGCGTCACGGTCACCGACACCCCGGATGGCCAGACCTGGACGGTCCGGGCACGCAGGGACCCAGTGGAATAGCGGTCGTATCCGCATGCGAAGGTTTGCGCAACAGATCGCCGTGTCAGATTCAGATTGAGCAACAGATCGCTTGAGAGACGCAGTCGGCGCGTATGCTAACCGGCCTGGCGGGCTCATACCCTGAGATCAGCTACTAATGATCACCAAGGGGAGGGGGCCGCATGACCGACCGGACGGCACGGGCCAGGACATACCTGATGTGCCCGCCCGAGTACTTCTCGGTGCAGTACGCCATCAACCCGTGGATGACCACGGGCCAGCCGGTTGACGTGGCCCTGGCGATGCGGCAATGGGAGGGATTGCGGGACGCCTTCCGCGCACTCGGCCACACGGTCCACGCCATCGACCCGGTGGCGGGCCTGCCCGACATGGTCTTCGCCGCCAACGGCGCCACGGTGATCGGCGGCATGGTGCTCGGCGCCCGGTTCCGGCACCCCCAGCGGGCCGGCGAGGGCGCGGCGTACCTGCACTGGTTCCGGCGCAACGGCTACCAGGTGGTGCGCGAGCCACAAAACGTCAACGAGGGCGAAGGCGACATCGCTTTCGCCGGCACGGAGATCCTGGCCGGTTACGGCTTCCGGACCGATCAGTCGGCGGCGGAGGAACTCGGCACGCTGTTTGGGCTGCCGGTGCTGAGCTTGCGCCTGGTGGACCCGCGCTTCTACCACCTGGACACGGCGTTGTGCGTGCTTGACGCGGACACGGCCATGTACTACCCGGCGGCGTTCGATGACGCCGGGAAGGCCATGCTCGGCTCGCGGTTCGCCGAGCTCATCGAGGCCAAGGACGAGGACGCGGAGGTCCTCGGGCTGAACGCGATCAGCGACGGCCGCCACGTGGTCCTGCCGGCCCAGGCCCGCGGGCTCGCGGCGCAGATCGCCGCCCGCGGCTTCGAGCCGGTTCCGGTGGATATGTCAGAGTTCCTCAAGGCCGGCGGGGGTCCCAAGTGCTGCACCCTGGAGCTGAGGCCGTGATGGGCGCCGACGAGCTGCAGGCGCTGGCGCGACGCTATGGCGCCCACAACTACCAGCCGCTTCCCGTCGTGATCACCGAGGCCGAGGGCGCCTGGGTCACCGATACCGACGGCCGCAGGTACCTGGACATGCTCGCCGCGTACTCGGCGATCAACTTCGGTCACCGCCACCCCCGGCTGGTGGCCGCCGCGAAACGGCAACTCGACCAGGTCACCCTGGTCAGCAGGGCGTTCGAGCACGACCAGTTCGGTCCGTTCTGTAAGGAACTCGCGGACCTGGCGGGCATGGAGATGGTGCTCCCGATGAACACCGGCGCGGAGGCCGTCGAGACCGCGATCAAGACCGCGCGGAAATGGGGCTACGAGGTCAAGGGCGTGCCCCCGGACGAGGCCGTCATCGTGGCGTTCGAGGGCAATTTCCACGGCCGCACCACGACCATCATCAGCTTCTCCACGGACCCGGATGCCCGCGATTCCTACGGGCCGTACACGCCCGGATTCCGGGTGGTTCCGTTCGGCGACACCGGCGCGCTGGCCGAGGCCATGGACGACCGGGTGGTCGGCGTGCTCGTCGAGCCCATCCAGGGCGAGGCCGGAGTGGTCGTGCCACCCCCCGGCTTCCTGGCTGCCGCCCAAGACCTTTGCAGAACGAACGGCGCACTGCTGATCGCCGATGAGATCCAGTCGGGACTGGGCCGGACTGGTACCACCTTCGCGTGCGAGCACGAGGGCGTGCGGCCCGACATGTACCTGCTCGGCAAGGCCCTCGGCGGGGGCATCGTGCCCGTGTCCGCGGTCGTGTCCTCGCGCGAGATCCTCGGCGTGTTCCGCCCGGGGCAGCACGGTTCCACGTTCGGCGGTAACCCGCTCGGCTGCGCGGTGGCCCGTGAGGTGATCGCGATGCTGAACACCGGGGAGTTTCAGGAGCGTTCCGCCAAGCTGGGCACGCACCTGCACGACCGGCTGTCCGCGCTGCCCCGCGGGGTCGTCCGCGAAGTACGCGGGCGCGGCCTGTGGGCCGGCGTGGTGTTCACCGAACTCCCCGGGCGCGAGGTGTGCCAGCGCCTCGCCGCACGCGGGGTCCTGGCCAAGGACACGCACGGCACGACGATACGGCTCGCACCGCCGCTCATGATCAGCGAGCGGGACCTGGACTGGGGACTCGACCAGATCGAGCAGGCCGTCCGCTGACGTTTCCGCGGAAACGCGGGCTGGGGCGTTTCCGCGGAAACGCGGGCGCCAATCAGCGGCCGTCGGCGATGCGCCGGTAGCCGCCGCTGTAGTACAGCAGAGGGCGGCCGTCAGGACGGGGCTCGCTGACGCCGATCACCTCGCCCACCACGATGCTGTGGTCGCCGCCGTCGTGCACGGCGGTCGTCCGGCACTCCATCGCGGCCAGCGCGTCGTCGAGGATGGGCGCGCCGGTATGCGGGCCAGGGTGGTGCCGGATCGCGGCGAGCTGGCCGTCCAGCGGGCGGCCGCGGGTGGCCAGCCAGCGCGCGGTCTTCTCGGATTCCTCGTCGAGCATCGAGACCGCCCACAGGCCCGCGTCGAGCACCGCGTCGTGAAAACGCGCGATCTTCTCCGCGCAGAACAGGACCAGCAGGGGGTCGAGCGACACCGAGGTGAACGCGGTCACCGTCATCGCGTGGCTGACGCCGTCGAGGCTCGCGGTGACGACCAGGATGCCCGAGGCGAACCGGCCCGCGATGCGCCGGAAGTCGCCGCCGTCGACGTTGGTCATAGCCGGGCCCGGCCTCGGGCGGGAGCGCTGACCCGGCGCACGAGCGCGGTGATCACGCCCGCGGCTGCGGCCGCCGATCCGCCGTACAGGTACCACTCTCCCGCGGCGGTGCTCGTGACGATCACGCTGCCCTGCGGGGTGGGAAAGGTCAGCGCGAGTGACGCCAGGAACCAGCCGATAGCGGGCAGCAGCGCGCCGACCGACGAATCCATCGCGGCCGCGCCCAGCAGGCAGGTCGCCAGGATCGCGGCACAGAAGCCCAGTGCCCCCAGCGGCAGGTGGCCGATACCCCAGCTGAACTGGAAGCTGCCGATCAGGCCCTGGGCCAGGCCGAACAGGAACAGCAGCGCATACGCGCCGCCGGTCACGAACGCCTCGGCACGCTGGTCCTGACCCGGCTCACGGCGCTCCTCCGGCCTGCTCTCCACGGAGAGCAGGCTATACGGGCCGGCCGTACGGGCTGGCTAATCCAGCCCAGCGAAAAGATCATCCTCGCGGCCCTGCGGGCCGGGCGCCGGGCCGCGCTCGCCGGCCAGCAGCGTGTAGTACTCGTGCCCCATGATCCGTCGCCTGACCTTGTTGGAGAGCGCGAAGAACGGGGGGGCCACGGCGATCTGGGTAGCGTGCGCGCGCATCGCGGCGATCTTGGCGTCCAGGTACCTGGTGCCATCGATCTCGGTGGTCACCTGCTCAGCAGCCCCATCGGCCGTCGCGTAGAACTTGGCCGCGCGCCATGGAGCCAGCTGGAACGCGCGCCACGCCACCCGGTGCGCCTCGATGTGGTCGGGGTGCCCGTAAAACCCGTTCTCGTCATAGGTCACGATGACCTGCGGGCGCACCTCGGTGATGACGGCCACGAGTTCGCGGGCCGCCTCGCCCACGTCGGCCTGCCAGAAGGACCCCGGCTCGTTGTTGGAGGGCAGGCCCATCATCCCCGAATCCCGCCAGCGCCCTGGCCCGCCCAGGAAGCGGTGGTCGGTCACGCCAAGCGCTTCGCAGGCGGCGGTGAGCTCGCCGATCCGGTACTCGCCGAGACGGTTCTCCTGGTCCGCCGCGAGGTGCGCCAGTTCCTCCGGGATGATCTCGCCAAGCTCACCCAGGGTGCAGGTGACCAAGGTGACGTGGGCTCCCTCGGCGGCGTACCTGGCCATCGTCGCGCCGGTGCCGATCGACTCGTCGTCGGGGTGGGCGTGGACGAGCATCAGCCTGCGGTCGCTCATGCTCATGTGGGGAGGCTAACGTGGGTGTCCGGCCCTCTGCGAGGATCGGGGCATGACGGAGAGCTTCCCCCGGCAGCAGGCCAGGACCCGGCGGTTCACCCTCGGCGCTCCACGCTCGTTCCAGATCTCCCCCGATGGAAAGCTCGTCGCCTTCCTGCGCAGCAAGGCGGGGACAGACCCGCTGACCTGCCTGTGGGTGCTTGACGTCGGCACCGGGCAGGAGCGGCTGGTGGCTGATCCTGCCGCACTGGACGGTCTCGACGAAGAGCTTCCCGCCCGCGAGCGAGCGCGCCGGGAGCGGACCCGCGAGCAGGCCGGGGGAATCGTCGCGTTCGCCACGGACGCCGGCATGACCGTGGCGGCGTTCGCGCTGGGCGGGCGGGTGTACCTCGCGGACCTGGCCGAGCAGGCCGCCGCGGGACCGCAGGAGGCCGCCGCGGGACCGCAGGAGGCCGGCGCGGGACCGCGGGAGGCCGGCGCCCTATCCCCCGCGCTCGACCCGCGGCCCGATCCGGCCGGCAAGCGGGTCGCGTACGTCTGCCAAGGCGCGTTGCGGGTGGTGGATCCGGGCACCGGCGAGGACACCGCCATCGCCGGGGCCGGCAGCAACCCTGGAGTTACGTTCGGCCTGGCGGAGTTCGTCGCGGCCGAGGAGATGGGCCGGCTGCGCGGGTACTGGTGGGCGCCGGACAGCTCAGCCCTGCTGGTGAGCAGGGTGGATGAGACGCCGGTCAACCGATGGCACCTGGCCGATCCGGCGAACCCGCAGCGCCCGGTGACCGAACTCGCCTATCCGCCGGCTGGCACGCCTAACGCGGACGTCTCGCTGCTGCTGGCCCGGCTGGACGGCGGGCAGGTACCAGTGAACTGGGACCGGGCCGCGTTTCCGTACCTGGTGACGGCGCACTGGCAGGATCCGGGGCCGCTGATCGTGGTGGCGAGCCGCGACCAGCGCCGGATGCGCCTCCTCGGGGTCGATCCGGTCAGCGGAAGCACCACAGTGGTGCGCGAGGACACCGACGAGCGGTGGCTGGACGTCGTGGCCGGGGTCCCCGCGCGCACCGACGACGGCCGGATCGTGTGGACCACCGACGACGACGGCGCGCGGCGGCTGCTGGTCGCCACGCCGGAGGAACTGCGGGACGGGACCGCCGTTCCCGTGACGCCACCCACCGTGCAGGTGCGCGAGGTCGTGGCGGTAGACGGCGATTTCGTGCTGTTTACCGCCTCGCAGGAGCCAATGGACATCGGCCTGTGGCTCTATGGGCCGCCCGGGCTGGCCCAGATCACGCCGCGCGAGGGGGTCTTCGGCGGCCGCCGCGCGGGAGGCACCACGGTGCTCACCACGCAGACGCTGGCCGAGGATGGCGTCACGGTGGTGGTGCTGCGCGATGACCCGGACCTCACCACGGCTGCGGAGGTCGCCCGGATTCGCTCACTGGCGGAGCGCCCGAACCTCCCCGACCCGCGGCCACTGCTGGGCCACGCCGGGCCGCGGGCCATCCGGGCCGCCCTACTGCTGCCTTCCTGGCACGAGCCCGGTTCGGGGAAGCTGCCGGTCCTCCTCGACCCCTATGGCGGTCCCGGCGCCCAGCGGGTGCTGGCCGCCCGCAACGCGTTCCTGACCTCGCAGTGGCTGGCCGAGCAGGGTTTCGCCGTGCTCGTCGCGGACGGCCGGGGCACCCCGGGCCGAGGGCCGGAGTGGGAGCGGGAGGTCTGGCATGACCTGGCCGGCCCGGTCCTTGAGGACCAGGTCGAGGCGCTGGAGGCGGCCAACGAGCGCTGCGGCGACCTCGATATGGGCCGGGTCGCCATCCGGGGCTGGTCGTTTGGCGGATATCTGGCTGCGCTGGCCGTGCTCCGCAGGCCCGACGTCTTCCACGCGGCCGTCGCAGGCGCCCCGGTGACCGACTGGCGGCTCTATGACACCTTTTATACCGAACGCTACCTGGGCCACCCAGCCGAGTTCCCCGGGGTGTACGACGCTTGCTCGCTGCTGGGCGACGCGTCACGGCTCAGCCGGCCTCTGCTGCTCATCCACGGGCTCGCCGACGACAATGTGGTCGCGGCCCACACGCTGCGGCTGTCCTCGGCGCTGCTCGCCGCGGGGCGGCCGCACGCCGTGCTGCCGCTGTCCGGTGTCACGCACATGACCCCGCAGGAGGAGGTCGCCGAGAACCTGCTCCTGCTCCAGGTGGACTTCCTGCGCCGCGCCCTCGGGATGAGCGGGAGCCCGGTGTAAAGAGCGCAGTGTAGCAAGAGTCACACAGTAGGAAACGCACCGTGGGGCTGCGTGGTGATATGCAGTGGAATAAGTTTGCACAACAGTGCGCGACCGCGGGCCGGGGCTAACCGAAAGCCGCGCGACGAGCCCTGATCACCCCACTGATGCTCGAAGGCGGAGACGTCGAGGATGACGCAGACACCGGTTGCGCCGGCCAGGACCCGGGCGCAGATCAAGGAATCCACGCTGCGCCGGGACCGCTGGTGGCGCCAGCCGGCCATCAACGCGGCCGCGCTCGGCGTCGTGGTGATCTACCTGACCTGGGCGTCCCTGATCAACTCGGACTACTTCTGGAAACCGTACATCTCCCCGCTGTACTCGCCCTGCCTAGCGACCACCTGCGTGAAGGATTCCGGGTTCGACTGGATCCCGTGGCTGACCTGGCTGACCCCGGCGATCATCATCATCGGCGGGCCGATGGGGTTCCGGCTCACCTGCTACTACTACCGCAAGGCCTACTACCGGGCCTTCTGGCGGGCACCGGCCGCCTGCGCGGTGCGCGAGCCGCACGCCAAGTACACCGGCGAGACCAGGCTCCCGCTGATCCTGCAGAACCTGCACCGCTACTTCTTCT
>Ga0070698_100003632_pt1 | contig 16949 bp, 11 predicted proteins | sample KBSK1502metaG_FD_65477 | JGI IMG/M metagenome (GOLD analysis project Ga0070698, IMG submission 65477) | Corn, switchgrass and miscanthus rhizosphere microbial communities from Kellogg Biological Station, Michigan, USA - KBS K1-50-2 metaG | ecosystem: Host-associated > Plants > Roots >...
CGATACGTATCGAACAATTCGACGATATCCGGGCGGGTCTCAAAACTATACCTGTTCTGGTAACGCGATAGCTGGGCCGGATCGGACAACCGGTAAGAACTAAAGTGATAGAAGGCGAGCGGAAAGTTGTCATTTATGAAAAAAGCGTCATTCTTCCGGCTAACGTTTCTTTCGTGCAGATTCCAGTAGGCAACGTTGCGTCCCGGATCCAGGCTGACCTTCACTTTGTCAAAAAATACCGGCGCCAGGTTTACCCACAATTGATCGACGAACATTCCTGCATCCGGCTTGTTATATCCCGAAGCAAAAGTGCGCTCCCCCCACCAATCAAGAAATCTTCGTCCTTCAGGTTGGTTGGCCACGCCGATAAAGCCAAGGTTGTAAATGCCGAAAGTCAGGAAGACGTTTTCGGTAGGTTCGCAGCCATCGAGTGGAACCGGACTTAGAAGATGCGGCGTCAGAACGAGTGAATGATTGTCGAGCTCGGCATAGATCTTTTCTAAACTACTGAACACCATCACGTCCGGATCGAGATAAAGCGCGCCCTCGAGCTCCGGATGCTCCCGGAACAGATACTTAAAGAAAAACGGTTTGACGGCGGTATTCAGCTCGATGATGTCGTAGCGCCGGCACAGATCATCGAAGTTTGGTATTCCGGCGGCTTCTGCCTCAATGACCTGGTGCGGTAAAAAGAAATCGTAGTCAATCTCGGCATCCTTCTTGTCAACCAGTCCGATTATGAATTTGTAGTTCGGGTTATGGGCCAGGAGCGAGTCTCCCAGCGTTTTAGCCTGGGCTAAATAATTGTTGGAGCAGAGTGTGAAAGCGATTCGCATGGTGGTGTATCGAGGTGTGGGTGTATTGAAGCTGGGCGGCGCTCAATTGCGATAAGCAAAGATATCGAGATTCATATCAACCCGATCTATTCCTTCCCTGATTGTCCGTTGGAACAGGGGCTGTGGTGACGGCTCATAGACATGGAAGTGAGTACGAAAGCCCGCCTCGTGGATCACCGTTAACAGGCGATGAAGCGACTGTGGACTATCAGCGAACGAATGATACTCAACGAACAGATTCTCCACATTGACCAGGAGGTCAGCGCAATCTTCCAACACCTCTGTTTCCGCGCCTTCGATGTCTAACTTCAGCAAGGTGACCCTGGTGTGCAATAAATCCCGCAAGCGTTGAGTAGGAACCTCTACGTCGGGCAGGGACTTGTCATCAGCCGCCAAACGTCCGCCGAGGGAACCATCTTTCCGGAAACCCAGGAAACCATTCTCTACCCACAGTGCGCGGTCAATCAGTTGGACTTCTGCCAACTCATAATTGCTACAGTTCCTTTGCAGTACTGCAAAAATATCGGGATCAGGTTCAAAGGCGAGGATTCTGGCGTTCGGATACAACTGCTTGAAATAGAGTACGCTGAGGCCAATATTGGCGCCTCCATCGATGATGTATGGCGCCGAATCGTCGGTGGAAAACTTATAGATTTCTTTCTCAATGATCTCGTCATGGAGAAACAGAAAGCTGTAGCCATCTACGAACTCGAAATCTTTGCCGAAAAGCACCGTCGAGCCGGGCTCCATTGACGGAAGCGCTTGCACGTCCGGGAATTTCGGCTGTGGCGGCCGGTTGTTCGCGTTCAGTACCTGACTGATGCGTCGGGCGACTGATGCGGGCAAGACGCTTTTTGCGTACCTTCGGGCTCTGCTTTGTTCCATCAAGTTTTGCATCTCTTTACTAAAGCTGGTTACTTTCCCAGCGGGATCGAACCAGGATCCGTCCATAGGATGCTTCCGGACTACGGCCGTTTCCATAATAATCGACAGAATCAACGTCGAAAGAAATCGCATTGTCCAGGGCGTCAATCAACGGGTTGTGCGCGTTGCCGACACTGAACGACATGTTGTAGCGGCCAGGCGCGAGCGGGAGCTCGTCGATTTGGCAACTAACGCGACATGCCCTCTCCAGTGAAGGCAGTTCAGAGTCGGAGAAGTAGGTTGTGAGGCTGAAGATTCTGCTTCCCGTCCAATCGTCTACTCCGATCCCAAACTGAGGAGACCTGAGATTGACCACCGGCTCGAAAGTGAATTCGATCTTCAGCGGTTCGCCGCAATAGAAGCGATCTTTCACATTGTCGTCTTTGTCCAAAAGGCGCACTCTTTGCAGCAGCGGCAGGGCCTCACTGCGGCGCGTCGGGTGTGCGGTAAGGTCAACGTCACCCTCATGAGACATGATTCCCGAATCCATATAAGCGGCGACACACTCTTCCACGCCGCCGGCGTAACTTACTTGACCGTCCCTGAGCAACAGACCCCGATCGCAAAGATTCTCGATGGCAACCATGTTATGGCTCACAAACAGGACTGTACGGCCCTCTTTAGCGACGTCGCCCATTTTCCCCAGACACTTTTTCTGAAATTCGGCATCTCCGACTGCCAGCACTTCATCAATCAGCAGGATCTCCGGATCGAGGTGCGCGGCCACAGCGAAGGCGAGGCGGACGTACATGCCGCTGGAATAATGCTTCACCGGAGTGTCGATGAACTTTTCGATTTCGGCGAAGGCGACCATCTCATCAAACTTCTTGCGAATCTCAACGCGTTTCATGCCGAGAATCGAGCCGTTTAGGAAGATGTTTTCGCGGCCGCTAAGCTCGGGATGAAAGCCCGTGCCGACTTCGAGCAACGAGGCGATACGGCCATTAATATCGGCGTAACCTTCGGTAGGTTCCGTGATGCGCGAAAGGATTTTTAGGAGCGTGCTCTTCCCTGCCCCGTTGCGGCCAATGATACCGACAGCTTCACCGGGTTTGACTTCGAAAGAAATATCTTTGAGCGCCCAGAAGGTTTCGGACTTCGACTTGTGACCATTGCCGTTGCCATTGCCATTGGTCAGGGACTTCATTGCCCGGAAAGGAGCCATCGCGGTTTCGTTGAGCTTCTCTCGCAGAGTCCGGTAGGCCCTTTGCTGCGCCCCAATGCGGTAACGCTTGCTGAGTCCCTCTACTTTTATTGCGGTCTTACTCATCAGGCTCACACCAGATCTGCGAAGGTTTTTTCCATGCGGCGGAAGTAGAAGGCTCCCGTAACCAGAATTAGGACAGCGGCTGCGGACGAAACGGCGATGATCGGACCAGGGGCGGTGTTTGTTCCCAACAGTGCCCAGCGAAAGCCTTCAGCTACCCCGACCATCGGATTCAATCCGTAGAGTGTGCGCCACGGTTGCTGCAACAGACTGCTGGGATAGCCAATCGGAGTAGCCAGCATCCAGAACTGCGTGACGAAGGGAACGATATAACGAACGTCGCGATACTCGACGTTCAAGGCCGAAAGCCAAAGGCCAACACCCAGGGAAGTGGTTAGCGCCAGCAGAAGAAACAGCGGCAGCCATAAGACGTTGATAGTCGTTGGGAATAAGCCGTAGTAGACCATCATGCCCAGCAGTACGAGGAAAGCCAGCACGAAATCAACTATCCCGGAGAACACTGAAGCCAGCGGAATGATCAGGCGCGGAAAATATACCTTGGTGATAAGTGTGCCGCTGCCGACCAGGCTGTTCGAAGATTGACTCAAGCCGTTGGCAAAGAAAGTCCAGGGCACCAGCGCCGCGAAACTGAAGAGCGGATAGGGAATGCCATCGGAAGGGACTTTCGCCAGGTGTCCGAAGAAGATGCTGAATACGACCATCGTAAAGAACGGTTGAATGATGGCCCAGGTAGCGCCGAGTGCAGTCTGCTTGTAACGAACCTTGATATCGCGCCAGATAAGAAAGTAGAGCAGCTCGCGATATTCCCAAAGGTCTCTAAGTTTGAGCGGAACCCAGCCTTTTGACGGCGCGATGCGCAGCGTAGGAAGTTCGAGCTTCGGATTATGGATTGCGGAATACATTTGAAAAGCAGGACTCAGGACTCAGAATTCAGGAGTCAGAATTAAGAAGTCAGTCGGCAACGGACCTCGCAAGTTCGAAAGTTACTTTCATTTGAACCCTTCAACCAATGACTGCTTGAATTCTGAATTCCGAGTCCTGAGTCCTGAGTCCTTCAAAGGACAAAAGGCAAGGGGCTACCCGCTGAGCGCGGAGATTGGTTGGCCGCAATCTCCACGTTCGTTGCTCGTAGCCCCTTGCCTTTTGCCCTTTGCTCCTAGCTGGTTGCCTGTTGCCTTGAGTGTCGCCTGCACTACTTGAATCACCTGCGTGACTTCAGCATCTGTCAGCTTTGCTGAAAGCGGCAAACTGACCGTTTGCCTGCCAATGCGCATTGCGTTGGGATAATCTTCTGGACGCCACCCGAATTTTTCTTGATAGACCGGATGTTCCGGAATGCTCAGGTAATGAACGCCGGCACCGACATTTTTGGCGGTCATCGCGTCGAGAAATTCATCGCGATTGATCCCAGCGCGTTCCTCCTCAACCAATATTGTGTAGAGATGATAGGCGTGACGAGTGTTCGGCTCAGGTTCGGCTGGCAAAGTCACGGGCAAACCTGCAAAGGCATCGTTGTACTGCTGCCAGATCTCTGCTCGCCGGCGCCAATTTGCTTCGACGCGTTGCAGTTGGTGAATGCCCAGCGCCGCCTGCAAATCCATCATGTTGTATTTGAAGCCGGTCTCGACGACGAAGTAGTGTTTGTAACCCTCATCGCTGAAACGCTTCCAGGCGTCCTTGCTCATGCCATGCAGAGCGAGCATCTTAATGCGCGCCAGATCTTCTTCCTTGCGTGTCAGCACCATGCCGCCTTCGCCGGTGGTTACGTTCTTGGTGGCATAGAAACTGAAGCAGCCAAAGTCGCCGAAGGTACCGGCTTTGTGGCCGTGATATTCCGTTTCGATCGCGTGTGCGCAGTCCTCGATTATTTTCAATCCATGACGCTCGGCGATGTCTGTGAGCGCATCCATGTTTGCCGCGCGCCCGGCGAAATGCACCGGCAAGATAGCTTTCGTGTTTGGAGTGATGCGGGCTTCGACTTCTGCAGGATCGATGTTCATCGTCAACGGATCAACGTCGGCAAGAACCGGAGTCGCGCCCGCGTGTACGATCGCGTTGACGCTGGCGCAGAAAGTCATGGGGGTTGTGATTACTTCGTCACCGGCGCCTATGCCGCCTGCTAACACACTCAAGTGGATTGCAGCCGTGCAGGAACTAACCGCGGCAGCAAAGGGCGTGTCCTTGTACGCAGCAAATTCCTTCTCAAAACGTGCCACGCGGGGGCCGGTGCCAATCCAGCCGGATTCAAGACAACGCACAACTTCGTCGATCTCGTCCCGTTCGATTTGCGGCGCGCCGAAAACAATGAAGTCAGAAGAAGGCATTGCGAAATTTCGGATTGCGGATTGCGGGTTGAGGATTTGGGGTCAAGGGGAACAGGAGCGTTTCATTCCCCTCTTCCCCTTTTACCCGTTCTTATGCCGGCGGCGGCGCCGGCGGTGCTGGCTTGGACGAAGCGAAGTTAGTTCCAAGCTTTTCGTCGTCTTTGCTGTAGTAGGTAGAGTAGTAACGATAACTATAGTGATAGTCAGTAGAGCGCAGGTTGACGCGGTTTAGGACCACACCCAGAACCTTCGCACCCACATCCAACAAAGACTGCTTGGACCGTTGGACTACTTTGCGCGAGCATTCGTTAGCATGAATCACCAGAATGACGCCATCGGATATTGCCGCCAACAGGATACCGTCAGTGAAGGATGCCACCGGAGGGGAGTCAATCACGATGTGATCGAACGTCTTGCCTAGTTCGAAAATGATCTTGCGCATTTGATCAGAACCAACCAGCTCCGCCGGGTTAGGCGGCACCGGTCCTGAGGGCAACAGATACAGCCCGCTTTCTTTTTCCTGCTGGACTAGAAGGAGCATCTCCGCCTCAGTCATGTCACTCGATAGAAGGTTGCTGAGTCCGCGCTTGTTTTCGGCGCCGAAGGCCGCATGCACGCTCGGCCGCCGCATGTCGCCATCGATTACCAGTACGCGTGCTCCTGTTTGAGCAAGGGTTACCGCCAGGTTGATCGATGTCGTTGTTTTTCCTTCGGAGGGCACGCACGAAGTGACCACCACGGTCTTTGGTGCATGACCGGCAGAAGAAAGCAGAACGGAAGTGCGCAGGTGACGATAAGCCTCTGCTAGAGGCGAATTATTATCGAGGTCAAGCAACAGGGCTGGATTTACCTTTGCGTGGCCGTTGCCATTCCCATTGCCGTTGCCATTTCCGTTTCCATTCCCATTGCCATTTGCATTTCCATTACGCAGTTGCAGAGACGTGACTCCGTCCGAAACCAGACGGCGCACTCTGGCGTTTTTCAGAATCGGTATCGTCGCCAGCGTCGGCAATCCCAGAACCCTGCTGACGTCATCGCTGGAACGTACACTGTCATCCAAATACTCAAGCATGGTCGCCAGGCAGACGCCGAAACCAAGCGAGAATAGAAAAGCGAGCACTATCCCTTGCAGCCGATTGGGGCCAATCGGAACGCGCGGAGGGGTCGCATAGTCAGTGACATGCAAATTGTTAGGCGTGCCGGCGAGGATGACGTCGTTTTCCTTGGCTCGTTGCAACAGACCATCAAGCAACGTTTTGTTGGTTTCGGTCTCTTGTTGAATGATGTGGTAATTGATCGCTGCCTCGTTTTGCGTTCGGGTTGCACCGCGTTGTTGTTCGAACGCAGCGCGGAGCGCCTGCTCGCGGTCGAGCGCCTCGTGGTAGCGCACCTCCAGCGTTTTTGATTCGTTCTTGGCAACTCTGGAACGCGCGTCCTGGATGTCCTTTTCCAGGGCTGCGATCTGTTTCTGGACTTCTTTAACCTCGGGCCACTCTTCCGTGTTGTCCACCAGCAACTGTGCGCGCTTTTGCTTCAGCACAATAAGCTGTCCTTCAAGTTCCTTGGTACCACCGTCACCTTTTACTTCAGCGGCGCCTGGTTCCTTGTTAACTCGAAAGGCCGCTTCGGCAATCTTGCGGTCATTTTCGGCTTCGAGCAGGGCCTTGTTCAATCCCGATAAGCGATCGACAACCGTGTTCTGCGCCGCGTCGAGCGAGAGGATCTCATGTCCCTTAGCATAGTTAATGAGACGTTCCTCGTCGGCGCGTATTTGTGACTGTAGTTCGGCTATGCGCTGCTGCAGGAAATCGCCTGTAGTGGCAGTGAATTTAGTTTTCTGTTCAAGATTTGAAAGGACAAACGCGTTCGCAATTGCGTTGGCAACCTTCGCTGCCACCACTGGATTCGCGTGCGTAAATTTAATACTAATTAGCCGAGTTTCGGTGTACTGCAAACGCTCCTCTTTTACAGGATCAACCTTCAGTCCTGCCTGCAATGAACTCACGAAAGGCTCCAGCCGAGCGGCCTCCTCCAAATTGTCGGGAGCGGACGCCGAAGCGACTTCCTTGTCCAGCGAAAGTTTGTACCCTTCCGCCTTTTGGGTCGCCGTTTGGGCTGCCGAAGGCGCGCCCTTAACGCCAAAGGTGCGCAACAAACGTTGCCAGGTTGTGTCGTTGGCTTGCGTTCGCAGGAAATCAGGATTGTGTTCCAGGTCCAGCGTTTTCACGACGCGCCGCAGTAGTCCCGGTTTGGTAATGATCTGCAGCTGCGTATTGAAGTAAGTGGGATCTGAACCAGTATCGACGATGATGTTGCCCTTACCGGAGGTCAATCCCGACGCCGGACCTTCCGTGTCAACCTGCACATCGGTCTCGGACATGTAGATGTCGGGCTTGCGGGCCAGCATCACGGCAGTAGTAGTCGTGATCAGCATTACGATAAGCATGATCATCCAACGCCGCTTACTGATGGCGACCCACACATCACGTAGTCGAACGCCCTCGTCGACACGATTAGGCGGGCCATAACTCCCGTACCCATTGTTTTCGGGTTGGGTTGGCGAAGGAAGGCTTCTCGATATACTCGAAATAACTTGCAAAGCCTGAGCAAGCTCCGATGGATCCTTCTGGTCTTTTTTGGCGTCCATCTTACTCTCCTGTCTTGAATTGAGTTAATTGCATGATTACGGAATAACGCGAATTGGGAGTTGTGAAACTGTCGGAACGATAGTACCCAGCAAGCTACGCAGGATGCTCTTGGTACCGGAGATCGGCACATCGACGACATCGTTTGCCACCAGGAGCACGTCCTCAGCCCTGTTCTTTTCGATGGCCGTGAGATCGATCATGATCTCCTTCTTGGCTGTGCTTCCAGGCGTTTGCCGAATGATTCGCACCTTGTCCTTCTTGGTACTGGGAGCAGTTCCGCCGGCCATAGCTATCGCCTTTGAGACAGTAATCGGCTCTTTCATCGGAATCGCAGTTGGTCTCAGCACGTTGCCCAGGACAAAAACCTGATCCGCCTGCGGCACCGAGATTACATCTCCGGGCTGAACGAAAGGATTCGCGTCAGGCAGTCCGTGTAGAGTCTCGCTCAAGTTGTAGGTAACAAAAGCTGAGGAGTCACCGGCATCTACCGAACCACTGCCGCGCTGGCTGCACAGTGGCCCTTCTCCGGCATGAACGATCTGAACGCTTTGTCCGGCAGCTTCCGTAGGCCCACCAACCAGGCTGAGCAATTCCAACAACTTCACTTGCCGCTGTAGTTTGAATTGGGCTGGAGCTTTGACCGCACCAATCACGGCCACCGGTTGCGACTGAAACTCTTTGACAAAGACATCAACATGCGGCTCGTTCTTATATTTCCGGTAGAGTGTGGCGATGTTCTGCGCCAGTTCACCTTCGGTTTGACAGGCTGCCGGAATGTCCACATCAAGCATCGGCATGCGAATGTTTCCGCTCTGATCCACGCGCACCGCGTCGCGCGAGAGTTCCGGCGCTCGGGCTACGCGAACGTCAAGCACATCTCCAGGCCCGATTCGATAGCGCGTGTCATTGAGCGCTGTTCCGCTGGACTTCGTCGCAAGCCCTTCGACCGCGATCCTGCCTGCCGTTCCACTTGCGACCGCTGACTCCTGTGCTCTCGACTCGTAAACCGAGAGTGTTAGCAATATGCTAACCAGACACGCTCTGACTATGGTTCTCAAAGCAAGTCTCATAATTGACCTTCTTTCATTTTTCTTTGGGATGTCGCTGGTCACGATTTGGCCGTTGCATGTATCGCTGCGATTCATGCGGGACCCCGAAGGGAAACCTCTCTCGCGAGGCAGCATTCAGAAACTTCAGATTGATCCGCGCCATTGTTTGCGCCGGTATTTCAGTACTCTCGTCGTTGTAATTCCCTTTTCACCATTTGAAAGCTGTCCATCCTCGTTTTTGGTGTCGCCTGAGCCGGCACTTCTGCAATGATCAGCGATGATTCCCAGCCAACGTGCGTCCTTAAACATCGCTGGTAACGTCTTAATCGCGTAGGTTCGCGTGAATGGTTAGTTTATTATGAGAAGTTTTGAGACCGAACGCGCAGGAGTTTGTTAGAAGGAAATCACCCGAGCTCGAGAGGCGACTGACAACTTACTTAGCAGGGTTAAAGCGCTGCGAACAGCTGATTCAGGGGATAACCCAAACACCTCGATCGCCTTCTGGGTCAAACCCTCAGATTAAATCCTCACGAGACGCTCACTTCCCGCGTGGCGACAAAATCTGACAACTTCTGGATACGCGCCGCTCAATTAGGCGGTGTCGTCTTCAAATCAGGTAACGTGGGGCCAACGCGAATATTTCTCGCACGCAACCTAATTAGAACCAGATGAAAGGGGCAGTCACTTTAGTGCATTGGAACTTTGCTGTCAACGCAATTTGTTGCGTCCAAAGTGACATCAGGTCCGACTCTTTCTCTCCTTCGAACCTGCTCTAAATACACGCGGAATTCTTCAACATTTCCCAAAAACTGTATCTAAACCTGCGTTCAATACAAATAAACATGTAATTGACGGATTAAACATTGTTGTGCTAAGTTACTTGAACGGTTGAGTTCTCGTGCTCAGCCGGCTTTCAGACAATCAGCAGAAGGTCCTTCGACACACCTCAATCTTTTCGCACCCCGCCCCGGGAGTAGTAGGTCTCATCGTCAATCACTGAGCGTTTTTCGGAAGGATCCTCGCCAGCACTCGCCCTATCGAGGAACTGCTCTCCGGGAGTAATGACCAATGCGTCAACTTGTAATCAGATGTAATCAACTCGGCCTAATTCTCTTATTGGCAGCTTCTTTCAATCTGTGTCTGGCCCAGCAGGGTGCAATTGCCTCGCTGCGAGGCCCGAACGTTGGGTCGAGTGCCACCACATCCGCTGCTACGGAGTCAGTCGCACCAAGCGAACAGGCAGCTATCCTGGAGCGTTTCGTGGCTGCTGAAACCAAGGTCCGGGAAGCCCTGAACCAACATACCTTCAAGCGTGATGTAGTGCTTCAGACCATCGGTCCGAATGGCGAGGTTACGGGCGAATATATCCGCAATTCACAGTTTATCTTCGACGATCGAGGTAGAAGGATCGAACGAGTCATTTTTCATCCAAGCTCCACGATCCGTGAAATGCGAATCACCAAGGAAGACATTCAAGACCTCAAAGACGGCCAACTCTTAGGCATCGACATAGTCGAAGCCACGAAGTATCGCTTGACCTATGTCGGAGCCGAAATCGTCAACAATCGCCAACTCTTCGCCGTTGACGTTGCCCCGCTGACCCAACCCGATCCCAATCACATGAAAGAGCGTTACTTTATCGGTCGCGTTTGGATAGATCCACTTACCTTCCAGATAGCCATGATCAAAGGCATCATGGAACCGCAGGGTAAGCAGCGCTTTCCGTTGTTCATGACCTGGCGGGAGCCGGTTAAGGACGCGTTGGCATTCCCCACTCGAACCGAAGCCGACGATATCTTGCATTTCAAGGAGCGAGACGTTCATTACCGCATTAAGGTTCGATACTACGATTACAAAGAATTCGGCAGTAGGGTTAGCATTAAAGACATCGATGAAGGCAACGCACAGTTGGAGGAGACCTCGCCAGACACGAAAGAGGAACTTAATAAGAAAGAACCCTCATCCAAATCACGCCAGGCACCCACTCAACTTCGAAGCTCTTCAAGTAATCCGCTGAGCAACTCGGAGATTTGCACCACCAACCGCACAGCTCCTCCTGTTGGGGAATATCACTGGCCAGCCGATACCGAAGTCAAAGTTTACTTCGTTCGCAGCATGTTTAACCCTGAGCAGACAACAGTGCTGCTTGAGGCGATGAAGACATGGAACGTCGTAGGTGCGGAGAACGGTTCAGGGGTTAGATTTGCCTATGCCGGAGAAGCCGACGGTCGTATGAGCTGCAGGAGCTGTTTGACGGTGACCAGACGCGAAGTATTCGCGCGTGACAAGCGCCATTACGCGTTCTTCCATCCAATGAAACAAGAAGAAGGTCGGCTTTTGGTTTCTGCCTGGATAGACCTGGACTTTGGCATCACGGATCCTGAGGCCTTACAAGGGTTCATGGCACATGAAATGGGACACGGCCTTGGGCTTTGGGACTGCCCGAGCTGCAAGAAAAAGCGTTCGCTCATGAATTCGTTTCCAGGAATCAACAAGAATAATGGGCTGGTTGCCCCGTCAAGTTGCGACGTAGCTACGATGAGAACTGTCTATCAACAAGAGCGTCAGATTGCGGCGGTTAACCCACGAGACGACAAGCCGACAGATATTAAGTCGACGGCCAGTGTCCTTGCACAACCAACGTCAGGTCTCGAAAAGACAAATGTCATCGCCTTTGAAGGACATGGTCCCTTGGCTGCCGGAGCCGCAGCCGCAGGAAGATTTGATGACAAGAGGTCGAAGACCGCACCAGTGGAGCGCCCCTTCCAGTCAACACCATTGGTCCCGGAACTACCAACACTTCACGGGTTTCAACTTCAAGATCCTCAAGCCTTCAAGTCCTTCTTCTCACGCGGTCGGATTTTCTAGGGGTCATTTTCTCTCCAAGCGTTCTATTTGAGATCCAAATGAAACTGAAGCGAACCATCTCGTTAATACTGATGCCTGTCATCATCGGCATCGGCTTTCGAGATGTAAACACGCAAACTGCGACCGGTATAACTCAGTGTCGCGTGGGGCAACAGGCGGCCGCTATTGGCTTTTGGACGTGGGCGGCTAATGCCAACGTCAAGGTCTATATTGTTACCGCGGATTTCAAAACAGAGGAAATACCTTACTTGCTCACCGCATTAAAGAATTGGAACAGTGTCTCTGAGGAAACAGGTTCGGGAGTGAAGTTACAATACCAAGGCAGTACGACGCAGTCCCTTTCTTGTGTGAATTGCCTAACCATCAGGCGCGGACCAGTGTTTGACAAGAGTAAGAGGCATGCTACGTCCCTAACCGCTTATAGCATGGGCCACGATCAAATTATCACTTACGCCACCATCGTCATCGACCCCATCCTGTCCAATCCCCGAGCACTTCTTGACGCGTTTGCCCACGAACTGGGCCACAATTTTGGCTTGCTTGATTGCTTTACTTGCCTAAAGAAGAGCACGATCATGAATCAGTTCAAGGCGATTAACGAGCCGAATAACATGGCCGCGCCCACGTCATGCGACATAGCTCAAGTGAGGGAAGCCTACAAAGAACTGAGAATACGCGTACGGCCATCCCCAACCTTCATCGATCAGGGTGAAGAGCCAGAGGACGATGACACACCTATAATTATTCCGAATCCGTATAGGTAAAAACGTCTGGAGGTCTACGCGCTTGCGAGATCGACGCCGCTCCTGCTCACAACTTTTGCAGCGAGAACTTATCCAACCAGAGTTGGCCGAAGATAGGGCAGGGAGAACTGTTGCAAGCTTGACGTTGAAGCGCAATTTGAACAGCGCTGGCTGCTTGTTCCGAGTCAAAGTCGATCGTGTATTCCCGCCATCCGTCAGTCACTTTCGGAAATGGTTCAGACTGTCCCAGCAACTTACTGGAATCGGCATCCGTAACTACGACCAGTGGTAAACCTCCGCTTACGATACCCGCCGAACGAACCGCAAAGTGCAGCTGATAACGGGTCCCCGGCTCAACCATAACGAGCTGCGTTATTACGGGCGACGTCGGTTCCGAAGCGCCGTCAAACTCAATCTTCAGACTGGAGTTCCCTTCTCCGGGATTGGCAGTATCCAGCGAGAGGTGAAATCCCTGACGTGGATCTCCGAGGCGCCATGCGAATCCCGGCTCAGTTAGGTCACTCTCTTTCTCAAATCCGGGATCGGTCAGCGCTCCTGGAAGGGCTGCCGACGGCCTTCCGACTGCCCATAGCCTAGCGGCTGCTTTGAACTGTTTCGTGGCGATAAGGTCATGCAGATAGGCGCGGCGATAATGCTCCCCCTCACTTCCAGCCGCCGAGTACATTGCAATAGCCGCATCCACCTCGTTGCGCTGACCAAAGTATTGGGCAAGCATTTGATAACCAGCCGAGGTTGTTGGCTTGATTGCATTCATAACAAACTGGACATTGCCGTGGGATACGCTCCACGCCAAGTCAATTACTCCGAGCATCAGTGTGGGGTTGCTGGCGCCGGCGAGGCGAAGCTCTTTGAACGCTTCATCTGTCTGGCCCGCTCGCAAAAGAATGTTCCCAAGTTGGTAATGGGGCTCGGCATAATCGGGGGCCAGCGGAGCCGCCTGTTTGGCCGCTGCAATGGCAACCGTGGTGTCTCCGCTTAGCTCGCAGGCACGGGCCAGACTCAACCATAAAACGTAATCGTCAGGACGAGCCAACGCAGCCCGATGGTGTTCTGCGATTGCTCCCGGCAAATCGATGGACTCAAGGATTGTCGCGCGAACATGGTGAGCGTCGGGATTGCTGTCGCCAAGTCTTACAGCCGAGTCTGCCAGAGAAATCAGGTTTGTTTGAGCGGCATAACTGGTTAGCAAGCTGGCATATCCCGAGCGGGCCACGTTCCAGGTCAACAACACCAGGATGACCAGCAAGCCAACGGCTACTGCCACACGGGCACTCGACCTTGGGGGCTTTTGATTGTCTTTAGCTTCTGTCATTTTCTTCCACTTCGGGTTCCGCGCACGTCGTTGACACAAAGAAAAACAGAAACGGCTACGCCCCGCAGCGCAAAACTTCTCGCTGAGGACGCAGCCGCATTCTATATAGGATTGTCGCTTGCCCTGGAATTACGGACCAGACGGACTCGGATTCCCACCCCTAAAGAGGAGGTAGAGACCCGTCGCGCCGCCGCCGATAAAGGCCACTGTTACTGCCGGTGGAATTCCTGCCGGTATTGCTGCCGCGCCAGCCGCGCCACAGTCTACCGCAGATGCTCCCGCACCGGCGTCTACTGCCGATCCTTGGTCCACCGATGGTGTCCCGCCGGGTCGTAAGCAAACATCGATGCTGCCGCCATTCGCAGCATTTATCTGGCCAGCCAGCCCTTGAGCGGTATTGAAGGTACCAGCGGTATTCTTCATTGTCCGTAGGATGGCGCAGCCCTCGGTCAGGTTAACCTTCACATTTCCAAGGTTGCCCTGCCGATCGAAATCGAGAACTAGCTTCGTGTTTGGCGCGATGCAGAGGCTACCCAGAGCGCCCAGCCTGATTGTGGCTCCGACGTTGTCGGGAGTTTCAATTGTAGCTCCCGTAGGAATAGTGGCTCCGCTGATTGCGCTGGCTCCATTGACGAGAATGGGTTTGTTTTGACTCGTCGTCAGGATACCCATTATTGGCTGAGGTGCTGTAACTGAAACACTGGCGCTCGAATTTGGTTCGGCGAAAGTGACTCCGATGTACAACTGTCCAACCGCGACAGTAACGAGCAAAGCAATTACTGTAGTGATCTTCTGATACTTCAAATGCATGATTTACCTCCCCTCAAATGAATGAGAGAAATTGTTCAATTTTCTGGTCTAACTTCGCCGCACCGGAGATTGGGCGAGGAGTATACTCCCGGCTTTTCTCGCAGGTCAAGCGTTTCCATCTGTCCGACTTTGGCTCAGCCGGAGTTCCGGCGAAGAGCACCCGAAGGCGCTCCGTCCTCTGCAAGCGGAAGCCGATCTGCCTGAACTGCGATTACCAATAGGGCTAGAAAGAGGAAAGTATTAATAGTGATGTGTAATCCAAAATCGACGAAGCTGTGTACAACAACGCCAAACATTCCAGTGATCGCCCCTAGCGACGCGGCTCGATAATATGAATCCTGTGAACGCAGACTAGTTCGGGCGCGTCGGAAAAATATCACCAAAAACCAGGCGGCCAAGGCGCAACCTATTAGCCCACCGCTGGCCATCAGCTCCAGATAGTCGTTATGGGCTTGCTGAGGCGTTATTTCTCCTGATGCATGATGATACCTGGTTATCCCAATCCAATAACCGCCAAAACCGAGGCCGGCCACCGGGTGGGATTTGAACATCTGCCACGTCGCCGACCATATCTCCTTGCGACTAGTATTGGCATTGTTCTGCATTTCTTGTTGGCTGAAGTCAGTGGCAGCCAGTTGGAAGTTGCTGACTACCCGTTCTCCTCCTATCCAGCTGACGCCGTAGGCGAATAAGCCGATCAAACACGCAATCAGAAAAGCTCGCACCGCAACTCCCCCGGTGAAGTTCTGAAATCCTCCCACCTTCGTTTCGCCCCGCTCCTTGGTCGGTTGGCGCGTGGGATTAAGGAGCACCAGCAGAAAAAGCAATTGGCAGAATGACGCGATTATTCCTCCGCGCGAATTGGAATAGATCAACGCGCACCACAGGAGTCCGGCAATCGGTAAGAGAACTATCAGTCGGCGATATTTCCCTTTTTCTCCAAGGATCAATCCCAGAGTTAATCCCAGAGTCATCTCCAGTAAGAGCGCGAAGTGGTTCCTATTAATAAACTGGCCAAAGCCACGACCAACAGGCAGGGCAGGCAGAATAAACCCTGGGGCGTGTTGCAAGTTTTGCCGCGCGATACCAAACAACGCACTGGCTGCGCCGACACCGATGATGACGTAAATCAATCCACGCAAACGGGCTTTGCTTGAGATATAACGCCGGAGTAATAACACTACGAGTGTGAGAGTAAGGAGCTGGATTGCAAACAAGCGCGTACCATACGGATCGGCACTTATCGATGTTCGGGGGTTCATTGGTCCTGGACCAGAAAACAGCGGCACCGACTGAATTAATGCAAACAGGGTGAGCGCAAGAAGTGGGACCACGAGCGAAAGGTCAAGCGACCACCTCTTGCTTATGATCGCTTCGATCAGCCCAAGCATCGCGATAACAAATACGAAGCACTCGAAGAGTGATATCCACCACGGCTGGATCGTGCCGTACGGGATGGCTGTCAGCACAAGAGTCGCTAGCAGAAGAAAATAAATCAATCCATCGAGAAATCGGGCGACAGGGTGCACGTTGGCAGTCGGTTCCTCGTGATTCACAATTTGTTTTCCAGTTCCAGGCAATTTGTTTGGAAGAACAGTTCCCAACCTCGATCAAATGAGGAGCTCCACTCGCATTCCACATTCACGACCGAGAGTTCCGCAACCAGCAGTGCCTGACGCTTCAGATCAAACGGGTCTCAGTCCCAAAGGCAGGGCTGCCCCGCTAAGGGCAGCCGCCCAGGACTGTGTACTGCGCGCCGTCATCAACCGCAGTCGAACCATTCTGAGACTTTGGCACCGTGACCTTGGCCGTCGCCGTCGCCACATTACCTGCAGCGTCGATTACCTTGAACGTAATCGTGTACACGCGTCCATTGCCATCGCCCGAACGTTCAGATCGCAGTTGCACTGACTTGCAATCCGCCGCGATCACAATGTCGTTAAGCGTGTTGCCATCCCCGTTACCGTTCTCGGTCTCGTCACTCGTCACCTGCGAAATGTGAACGCTGCCCAGGTTGATGCCGGCGTCGCAGTTATCGCTTGCGCCCGCAACCAGATCTGAAACCTGCACGGTCTTGTACTTGTGATTCGGGGGCCACAACGTGATGGTCTCACCGTTGGTCGTAATGACCGGCGGCTCCGTGTCGCTAACGGTGACTTTGAAGCTGCAAGTCGGACCAACCGAGC
>Ga0070698_100003633_pt1 | contig 16948 bp, 13 predicted proteins | sample KBSK1502metaG_FD_65477 | JGI IMG/M metagenome (GOLD analysis project Ga0070698, IMG submission 65477) | Corn, switchgrass and miscanthus rhizosphere microbial communities from Kellogg Biological Station, Michigan, USA - KBS K1-50-2 metaG | ecosystem: Host-associated > Plants > Roots >...
GCACATGTCTGGAATCATGTATTTCGCAGGTCATGTGCCACCTCGTGGTCGACGCGGTCGAACCGCAGGGCTAGGCTCGCGGCCGTGCGCACTCTCACGCTCCTATTCGCGGATCTCCGCGACTACACGGCCTTCGTCGAGCGCCACGGTGATTTCGCAGCCACGACCCTCATCGCCGACTACCGCCGACTGGTGCGCGGCGAGGTCAGTCGAGTCGGTGGCGCCGAGATCAAGACCGAGGGCGACAGCTTCTACATCGTCTTCGAAGCCGCCAGCGACGCGGTTCGATGCGGGATGTCGATCCTCCGGGAAGCCGAGCGCTACTCTGGCGCCCGCCCTGACCGGCAGATGCGCGTAGGAATCGGAATCCACTCAGGTGAGCCCCAGCCGCACGAGGGCCAGTATGTCGGGAGCGCCGTCATCGTCGCGGCCCGGTTGGCTCAGCAAGCGGACGCCGGAGAACTCCTTATCACCGATGTCGTCCGCGGTCTGCTCCCGAAGAGCGCGGCACCACCGGTACGCGAGCGAACTGGACTGACGCTCAAGGGGATCGCCGACGCGCCGCGTGCGTTCTCTGTCGACTGGGCGGTTGCGAGCACCTCGCCCCCGGCGGGGTCGATCAAAGGCCGTGACGAGGAGCTCGCCGCGATTGCGCGCCTTCTCGCTGACCCCACTTCTCGGCTGCTCACCCTTACTGGCCCAGGCGGTGTCGGGAAAACGTCCCTCGCCATCGCCGTTGCGGACCAGGCTGCAGACCGGTTTCCCGATGGAACGCGCTTCGTCGACCTCTCGTCCGTGCGAGATTCCGGGCTCGTCGCGTCCGCCATCGTCGAGTCACTCCAAATCGCGGAGGCACCGTTTCGATCACTGGAGCAAGCGATGGTCGGCGCACTGCGCGAACGCGAGCTTCTGCTGGTCGTCGACAACTTCGAGCAAGTCATTGACGCCGCACCGCTGATCGCATCCCTCATCGGCAGGTGTTCGCGCCTGCGCGTGCTCGTGACAAGCCGCGAGCCGCTTCGCCTCAAGTGGGAGCGCGTCGTCGTCGTGCCACCGCTCGCCGCCGATCCCGCAACTGCACTATTTCTTGAGCGCGCCCGCGCGGCCGGCGCGGACATCGCGAGTCGACAGGACCTCGAGGCGGTCGGAGAGATCTGTCGCAGACTGGATCGCCTTCCCCTTGCGATCGAGCTGGCCGCCGCCCGGGCCCGGCACCTGTCGCCGCGCGCATTGCTCGGCCGGCTCGAGCCCTCGCTTCCACTCCTTGAGCACGGTCCGCGCGATTCGCCGCCCAGGCAGCAAACGCTCACAACCACCATCGCGTGGAGCTACGACCTCCTTGATGAGACTGAACGAGCCGTGTTCCGGGGATGCGCGGTTTTCTCCGGCGACTTCGGCGTGGAGGCGGCGTCGGCGATATGCGCGCCGGGCGACGTCCATTCGGACGACACCCTCGAGATCCTCATGTCGCTTGCCGATCAGAGCCTGCTGCACGTTGAGAAGGAGCGACCTGACGATGGGCCGCGCTTCCGCTACCTCGAGACGATCCGCGAGTTCGCGTTCGATCGGCTGCGCGCGGACGGGAAAGCCGACGACATGCGCCGACGACACGCGAGCTACTTTCGCGGCTTCGCCGGGCACGCGATACCGCACCTCGAGCGGGCGGACCAGTCGATTTGGCTCGACCGCCTTTACCGCGAACACGCCAATCTCCGCGCATCCTTGGAGTGGGCAATCGAGGCCGGCGAGGGGGAGTGGGGCCTTCGTCTCGCGACGGACTTGTGGCCGTTCTGGTTCATGCGCGGCGCGCTCTCCGAAGGGCGTGATCTCCTCGAAAGGCTGCTGTCGGTCAGGTCGGAAGGAGTTGAGCCAGGCGTAAGGGCTGCTGCCTTGAACGCCGTCGGAACGCTCGCTCGTTATCAGGGCGACCTCGCGTCCGCGGATCGACTCATCGCCGAAGCGCTCGAGATCCGCCGCGGACTCGCCGACCCGAAGGCCACGGCTGACTCGCTGAACAACCTCGGCTACATCACCCTGCAACGCGGCGATCACCGGAGGGCGCAGTCGCTCTACGACGAGGCGCTGCGGACGTACCGGCAGCGAGGCGATCAGCAGGGCATCGCCGACGCGCTCAGCCACCTCGCGCTCATCGCGCTCCACGATGGGGACGGCACGAGGGCGCGAAGCTTCGAGCAGGAAAGCCTCGACATCTGGCGCGCCCTTGGCGATATGCAAGGGGTCGCATGGGCCCTCGAAGGTCTCGGCAAGGTCGAGCTCGAGGCGGGGGACCGCCAGGGTGCGATCGCGAGCTTCCGCGAGGGACTCGAGGTGGCTCGGGGGATCGGCCATGGATGGGCGATCGCGCTTCTCATCGATGGGTTCGCGTGCACTGCCGCGTCGCAGGGTCTCGCCGAACGCGCCCTCAGGCTCGCCGGCGCCGCGGCGGCCATCCGGAAGCGAGTAGGCACGCCACTCGGGCCTCTGCGAGAGCGCCAATTAGACCGCTGGCTGCAGCGCGCACGTTTCGCCTTGCGACCTGTACGCGCGGAGCACGCGTTTGCGGCGGGCAACGAAATGAGCCTCGACGATGCTGTTGCCGAAGCAATCGCCACGGAGACTGGTAGATCCCCGACGGGTGGGGAAGAACGTGAGCAAAGGTCGCGGCTATCAGAACGCGAACTCGAGGTTGCGGCGCTCATTGCGCAGGGACTCACCAACAAACAGATTGCGGAGCGTCTTTTCATCGCCACCGGAACCGTCGAGAGGCACGTCGCGAACATCTTGGGAAAGCTCGACATGAGCAACCGTGCCCAGGTCGCGGCTTGGGTTGCCGAGCGCGGGCTACTTCAGGAAGTCTGACAACCGGGAAGTCGGTAAGCCCCGAACGGCACTCCGCTCAGGTCCGAGTCGCGAACGTGTCCGGTTGTTTCAACATGCGGGCGCTTGCGCGCTCGGTCTGCGGAAGCTCTGTCCAATGGCGTCGCGGGCGACGCGGGCCCGGCGAGCGAGGAAGACCGGACCCGCGTGGCCGACCCCAAGATCTAGGCGACTGGCACCCTTGCTTCGTAGCTCGATAGCTGCTCGCTCATAGGCCCAGGCGGCGGGCTGTTCAGATCGGCGCCCGTCAACTCCGCAAGACGCCGCTTGAACCAGACGTCGAACTCATCTTGCGACCGCGCGAAGAGATCCAACGCGCGGCTGAAGTCAGGACTTTCCATATAGCCAATCAGCAGATCGGCCATCGGCGTCTTCTGCAGGTACCAGGACTCTTTCGGAATGCCGATGCGCTCTTCGGACCTGGCGAATTCAGCCTTGCGAGACCCTTCTAACTCTTTGAAGAATGCGCGGGCGTCTTCAGTTTTGCCGGAGATCACAGGCAACGCGAAACAGACTTGATCCATGTCGCTCCCCCTCGCTTCTCTGTCGCGAACTGCGGGCCCTCACTCGCAGCGTATTCTCCGCCCGCGCCGCAAGATGAGCGAATCTCGCAGGCGCGACATCCTGGTCGTGCTCTCAACTCCCTCGCGTTGAACGCCTTCCAGTTTGCCTCGGATCACGGTGCCGTGGTTGCCGCTACGCGCCTATCAGATTTCCGGACTGCGGTAGCCCGCGCGAAGAACGCCGCCCCGGGGATCAGCATGGCTGCCGTCGACAGGAGCGCCGCGGGGATCCCGAACGCGTTCCCGATCACACCGGACACCGGTCCGCCGCCGATCTGGCCGAATGCGTTCGCGACGCTCGTCGTCGAGAGCACGGTGGCGCGAATGCTCTCATCGGTGCGCCGGATGAGCCAGGCATTGAAGAGCGGCTGGAACGCAGCCCGGATCATCGACTCGGCGAAGAACGGCACGAGGGCCATGGCAAGGTTGGGGGCGAGCGCGAACAGCGACCGGCCGCCGATGCGGATGATCTGGAGGACGACGAGGACGCGCGAGACCACGTTCTCGTCGACGTGGGCGATCACGCGTCGGGCGTAGTGCGCGGTGCCGATGACGACTAGCGTTGCTGCGAACGAGAGCAGCCCGAACGCGACGACCGGCGGGAGACCGAAGGGCGGGAACGCGAGATCGCGCAGGAGGTGTAGTTCCCACAGACGGTCGTTGCCTTCGCTGGCGGCACCCCAGAAGAGCTCAGCTCCAAGCAACGCAGTGAGCAACGCGCTGGTACGCATCGACCAGAGCGCGCGATTCGCGGTCGAGATCGTCGCTGACCAAGCCCGTGCCGAGTCGCGACGGGGATGATTCCGTTCGGGCATCAGGAGGATCAGCGCGACGGCCAAGGCGGCGGTCAGGGACCCGCCAAGCACGATGGGGATCTGTATGTCGATCAGGCCGAGTCCCACGCCGACCGGGAGGCCGATGAATCCCGCCGCTTGCGACATCTGCGTCTCACGTAAGAACAGAGGACCGATCGCGTCGTCTCCCACCTCGCCGGCGATCCACGCCTCGGTGGCGCCGTGCGTGAACGCTTCGCCGACGCCCCGCAGGATCTCGAAGGCGGCGATCGCGGCGAAGATCGGGACGAGCGCCTGCCCTGCCCACGCGACGCCGACGATCAGCGTGCCCGCGATCACCGAGAAGCGGCGGCTGAACGTATCCGCGAGCACGCCAGTCGGAATCTCGCAGACGAAATAGGACGTCTCGAGGGCGGTTCCAATCAGCACGAGCTGCAACGCGTCGAGATGCGCGACGTTGATGTAGTAAAGCGCGTACGCGGTTGTGATCAGCGCGAAGGCGAAGCCGCCCCACGCGGCCATCAGGAGGTACACGCCTCCCGCGGACAGACGGAAACGATCTGCGAACACTGGCTGATCTCCTCATGCCAAAGTCGGATGCGGCGGAGGAGCGCGCCGCGGTTTCGTCAGCTCAGGGCGTGAGTGCTATGAGCGGACGCGGTGCGGCGCACCGAGGGCTGCTGTCATGTCGATGCGCCTCCTTGGGTTTATTGCCCGCAGTCTATCGCGCGACCTGAGCACCTTCGCGTCAAACGGGCTTTGACTGTGGGACCAGATCTCGCTCAGGCGCTCAGCCTGAGCCATCCACGCTCGTCTCAACCGTCAGTCGGGATCTCCGAACAGGATGTCGACGGAGCGGGCCAGATCCCAGGCTAGGCCGCCCTCGTCGTGAATCCCGGTAGCCGACGTGACGGTCGCAGGCACCTGCAGCCCCGGCGTGGTTCCGGACGTCACGATGGTGGGGTTCGCGGCGATGGTGAGCGTGATGACCGTGAAGGCGGGCCAGACGGTATCGCCCACGGCCTCAAGGGAACGATTGCGGCCGCAGTCCATATTGAGCGTTGCGCGACTCAGCTCCGCGACGGTGCCATCGGCATCTCTAAGTCGGACGACCGTGTTGTCGTCGCACAGGGCCATCGGCCCGTCGAAGACGATCTTTAGCTTGTCGCCGACGTCGAACGTTCCACGCACGCCGCTGTCCGAAGGAATTGCACGGGCGTCGAGAGACGTCGGCGACGGCGCGCCGGGATCGGGCGCGGGTGAGGCGGGTATCGTGACTGGCGCACCGAACCCGAACGCGACTCCTCCCGAAGGCGGTGCCCGATAGCAGTACGTTCCGGGAGGCACGTTGAAATCGAAGAACGATCCCGTGATGTTTTGGCCGCCTCCGTCGGCGAAGTACTCGTACGATCCGGTCGTCAGCGCACACGTGGTCGTTCCGCTCGGGGCGCGTGCCCGCTGCAACGTGTAGCCGATCCGTTGTTGTCCAGCGGAAGCCGGGGGTGTGATATCAACGCGGACGTCGTTCTTCGTCAAACCGCGGTCGTAGCTCCCGATCTCAGTGGTGAGGGTCGGCGGTCCGTACGGCGGAGAGTCGATCACGTTGAACGTCGACTGCTCTGCGCGTGAAGCCTCGTAGCGCAGATCGATGACCGCGCCGCTCTTGAGGAGAGCCTCGAAGTCCTCGTACTCGATCGTGGTGTCGGCCCACTCGAAGCTGTCACTGCGGTCGTAGCCGAACTTTGTGGTGCCATCGCTGAAGAAGTCGGCGACGGGATCGAAGCTCTGCACGGTCACTCGTTGCGGCACGGTGGCCGTCGGCACGACCGTCACCTGCCAGAAGACTCCGAAATCCTCCATCCACTGTGCCCCTTCGATGACGGGGCGGATGTAGAGGCGATATGTACCGGGGACGGACGGTGCCTTCACCGTGAACTGAAACCAGGCAACCTGATTCGGCCCGACATATGGCGCGGGCATCACCGCCGGCCGGTTGTATTCCGGCCAGCGCGTGCTCGCGGACCCATGCGTGGTGTTGCCGCCCAGAACGCTGGCCTGGTCCTGTCCGGGCGTCGGGTTCCATGTGCCGAGATATGCCAGCGACTGCGGTGCGACCTGCCAACCGAACGAGCCTGAGTTGTAGAACGCCACAACCGCGCGCGATGTCTGTCCAGGGCAAAGTGTCGGGTAGCCGGACTGGCCGTACCAATGCGCGTGAAACCCCGGAATACCCGAGGGAACGCTCGCAGGCGGCGGGATGCCCGGACCGACCCTGGGCGTGCATTCAGCGGCAAGCGCCACCTGCGTGCGACCCAGCGAGAGCACGAGCGCGGATGTGACGACGACTAGGGCGGTCAGGGTCAGGCGCAAGCCACGCGCAACTCGACTCACGATTTATTAGACGATTGACGACTCCCATATGGCGCAGTCGCGACGCGGAGTCTCCGCTCGAATCTCGCGTTAGGAGGAGGCCTCTGTACGCGAGTGGCGAGTTCCGCCCCGAGATCGGGGCATCGTGCGTGTTTTCGGGCCACGGATTGCTCGCACGACGTGTGGCCGGAGCATCATCCGCACTTTAGGTCAGCAGTTGCCGGCAGTACTCTCTCGACGTGAGCCTCGATCGTGCCGCCGACTTAATCGGTGCACTCGAGCAGACCACCGCCGAGATTTCAGACCCGTTGGAGTCAGTCAACGACGCCCAGGACTGGCGGCCGAACGACGAGCATTGGTCGTTCCGCCACATCGCGGCGCACCTTGAAGCGTGCCAGACCGAGTGCGTGCTTGTTCGCGTGCGTCAGATAGCCGCCGGGGCCAAGCCAAAGTTCGACTTCTATCACAACGATGGCTGGGACTTCAGCGACCGTGACCTTCGACATACAGTCCGTGAATGGCGTGAGAGCCGGGCTCGGGTGTTCGATTTCGTCCGGTCGTTATCGTCGGAGCGGCTCTCGCGGACGGGGAGCCACCGCACGTTCGGCGAGATCACCGTGCTCGATTACCTGCAGGTGGACCTCGACCACGACCGCGAGCATCTTGCGGACCTGAAGGCGATGCTCGGGGGACGAGCGCGATCGCCGTCGACCGCCGAAACTGACCGCCCTTCTTCATCAAAGGCAGCTCGAAACAGCAAGCCGTAGCCATCCGCGATCGTCGCGAACTAACTGAATTGTTTCAACATCGGGGATGTAGAGTCCCGTCTTCCGCTCACGACTTCTCCGCGTCCTGGTGTTCGACCTCGCAGCTTGACGCAACGCTGATACAACCGTATGGTTGTAAATCATTACAGCTCGCGCCGCCAGATTTGACCTCGTGTTCGCCGCCCTCGCGGATCAGACACGCCGCGACATCGTCCGCCGCGCGATCAGCGCCGGGGAGGGCGTCCTAGAGCTGGCCAGCCATTACCCGATGAGCTTCGCGGCGGTGCAGAAGCACGTCGCGGTTCTCGAGCGCGCAGGCCTGATCACGAAGCAGCGCATCGGCCGCCGCAAGGTCGTCCGCACCAACCTCGACGCGCTGCTCGTCGCGCGCCGACTGCTCGACAAGTACGAGGGGCTGTGGCGGGCTCGGGTCGAGCGCATGAACGAGCTCATCGCCGAGACCGCCGCCATCGACGACGTGGATACAAAGGAGAGCAAACGATGACCGTCACCGCCGTCCGCAAGGATCCCCAGCGGCTCACCCTGATCGTTGAGGCCGAATTCGACGCATCGGTCGAGCGCATTTGGCAGCTGTGGGCGGATCCACGCAAGCTCGAGCGCTGGTGGGGGCCGCCGACCTACCCTGCCACCTTCACCAAACACAATCTGACGCCCGGGAGTCGCGTCGAGTACCACATGACCGGGCCCGCAGGCGACCAGCCGCGCGGCTACTGGGATGTCCTCGAGGTCGAGCCGCCGCGTCGCATTCTCCTCCGCGACGCCTGTGCCAACTCCGACGGCACGCCCAACCCGGAAAACACGATCCGCGTCGAGATCGAGGAGGTGGCTCCAGGACGCACGCGCATGTCGATCGAGACCGTTTTCCCCAGCGCCGCGGCCATGAAGCAGGCCCTGGCCAACGGCACGGACGAGGGACTGAGCCAAGCTGTCAGCCAGATCGAAGCGATCCTCGCCGAAGAAACCATCCAGCGCTAGGTCGAGACGAGCGCCGAAAGGAACTGCGACCAATGAAACTGACGACCGTCACGCACGTCACCGTCGACGGAGTGATGCAGGGACTCGGCGGCGCACAGGAGGACCGCCGCGGCGGATTCGAGCGCGGCGGATGGGCCCCGCCGTTGTTCGTCGACGAGGCCTCGACGTACCTCAACGGGGTCTTCCAGCGCGCCGAGGCGTTTCTATTCGGCCGGCGGACCTACGAGATCTTCGCCGGCTCCTGGGGAGTGTGGCCAGATCCGGGCGACAGTCCGATCTGGACGGCATTGAACACGAAGCCCAAGTACGTGGCATCGACCACGCTCACCAAGCCGCGCTGGACGAAAACGACCGTTCTCTCCGGTGACACTGCGGCGGCCGTCGGCGAGCTGAAAGCCAAGCCGGCGGGTGAGCTGCAGGTGCACGGCAGCGGCAACCTGATTCGCTGGCTCATCGACAACCAGCTGGTCGACGAGATCACCCTGTTTATCTATCCCGTGATCATCGGCCAGGGCACGCGGCTGTTCCCAGACACCGGCCGGGACCGGGCGCTCGAACTGGCAGAATCGCGGGCCACCTCCAGCGGGGTGACGATCCAGGTCTACCGGCCCATCGGGCGCCCGGAGTACGCAAACCCCTGAAGCCCGTCAAATAGCGTCGCAATCAGTGAGAATCGTCTGCCGCATGCTTTCTCATGATCCGACGCGCATAGCAATCAACGGCGTCGGAGGAGAGCGCGGGCCCGCGCTTCGCGTGAGACGAGCGCCGATCATCAAGACGCGCGAGCGCATCGCTCACGTGCACGGGCGCCGCGGACTTCTCGGGCATCCAGGGGCAGCTCACGCAGACCGTCGGCCGGTTCAGCGTGACCGGGTTCTTCTTTACATCCGTGCCCTGCGACGGAGTCAAGCACACATGGACGGCGCAGGTCACGCCGCAGAACGGGAAGTTCGCGGGCGGCCCAGCGACGGTGCAGGCGTTCGGCTTCGCGTGCAACGCGATTGGTTGCGGCCAGGCTGAGGTGACACGGCAAGTGCGACTGAGCAGATAGGCGATGGAGGAGCGACCCCGGCTCTCCTGTGCCGGGATCGCTCCCTGGTAGGCGAGGGCGCGCGCGGGCTCACTCGGACTCGTCCGCCGAGCACTCTCCACTGACAAAGTCGCCGGCCGTTCACACAAGCCCTGGGGCCCTTGACGCGCGGCGCATCATCCTTCGGTTCAGATTCGTCCCGCCGGAAGCAAGGAGGTGACTGGGGCCGCACAGGGTGGGAGACGGGTCTCGGTGGAATGGGGGAGTTTGCGCGGGAGGTCTACATGCGACGCGTGCAGCAGCCCTTTCTCATCAGCGCAATCACGGCCAGCTTCCTTGTCGCGCAGTTTGCTGTTGTTCCGGCCGTCGCGCGCGAAGGGCAGACGGGCTGGCCGCAGTGGGGCCAGAACCCGCAGCATCAAGGCTTTGTCAGCGTGACCGGGCAGCAGATCACGAACGTCCTCGCGAATATCGTCTACGACCCGAACGTTCCTGCCGAGCAAGCCTCTCAGGGCGGCGACCTGCTCGCGCACTACCAGGCGCCGCTCATCAGCGGCAATGGCACCGATGTCTTCATGGAGTTCAAGAGCGGGAGCTTCAACCCGAGGAACTTCGCGACGCAGGTCTGGCATGAGAAGCGTCTGACCTGGTCGAACAACGCGCTCGTGACCGTGTGGGATTTCTCGAGCGACTGGTCCCCCGAGCCGGACAACGGCGTGCTGGGGGGCTGGGAGCCGGTGTTCCACGCGGCCTTGGTCGGCACGAGCGTGTACGTCCCGGGCAAGTCGGGCACCGTCTTCAAGCTCGACGCCGCGACGGGCAACGTCATCGCCCGCATCAACCCCTTCAACAACTTGGACAACAACACGTTCGTCGCCGGCGTGCTGAGCGCTGACGGCGCGGGGAACGTGTACTACAACGCCGTCAAGCTGGATCCGAGCGACCCCTGGGGCATCAAGGGCACCGATATCCCCGGCTCATGGCTCGTCAAGGTGAATGCGGACGGCACGACGCAAACAGTTCCTTACACAACGCTCGTGCCCGACGCGCCCACCAGCTGCCTTGGGGCCTTCGCCACGAGCCAGCTGCCTTGGCCGCCGAGCCCGACGGCAGTGCCGCCCGCGTTCCCGTGCCTCTCCCCGCGACCCGGGCTCAACGCGGCGCCGGCGATCGCTCCGGACGGCACGATCTACACCGTCGCCCGCGCCCATGAGCCGCACTCGACTCGCTACTCGTGGGTCGTCGCCACGAACGCCGACCTCAGCCGGAAGTGGGCGACGTCGCTCCGCGACTTCCTGAACGACGGTTGCGGCGTCATTGTCCCGATCGCGACCTCCGACACGCCACAGAAGGGCGCCTGCCGCTTCGGCGCGAACTTCGGCGTGGAACCCGCGACGAACCAGCGGCCAGCGGGCCGCGTCATCGACCAGTCGTCGTCGTCGCCAACCATCGCGCCGGACGGCAGCATCCTGTACGGCTCCTACAGCCGCTACAACGTCTCGCGCGGCCACCTCTGGAAGTTCGAACCCGTCACGGGCCGCATCACCGCGACCTATGACTTCGGCTGGGACTCAACGCCGGCGATCTTGCAGCAGAACGGCAGCTATTCCATCGCGGTCAAGGACAACCACTACGACGAGGAGGAGGGGTTCTACTGCAATCAGGATCCCAACTTCCCAGTGAGCCAGACCGTCTGCGCGTTCACCGGTATCCCTGCAGGTCCCTTCTACATCACGCAGCTGGATCCGAACCTCGTGCCGCAGTGGAAATTCCGAAACGTCAACACGCAAAGCTGCGTCCGTACCGCCAGCGGATCGCTGAGCTGCTCGTCGAATCCACCGCACCCCAATGGATTCGAGTGGTGCATCAACGCTCCGGCGATCGATGGCAGGGGCACCGTCTACGTGAACAGCGAAGACGGGAACCTCTACACGATCCCGCAAGGCCATACCGGAGTCTTCACGACCAACGACCCGACCGTGCCGAGGATTTTCACCAACCTCGCGCTCGGCGCCGCGTACACGCCGCTCGCAATCGGGCCCGACGGCTTGATCTACACCGAGAACGACGGGCATCTGTTCGTGGTCGGCGTCGCGCCGGGCGGTGCGGACATCGACATGAGTACCGCGCCAACGAGCAACCCGCCGCCAACAACGGTTACGGACGACTCGGACTAGATGATGAGCGGAGGGGCCCCGTCTCGGGCCCCTCCGCTCGGATCGTGCCGCTGGTCAGGCGAACCGCAGACGTCCGCCAAAGGGTCTGAAAAACCTGCGTGGACCTAGAAGCTGATGTTGCGGTCAGCCTCCATCACCATCTGCGTGTAAGTCGGCGGCGTCATGTACTGAGCCTTGATCCCGGAGAAGTCGGCCTCGGAGACCCCACGGGCCTCGGCGCAACCCTTTCAAACGTAGATCTTGACGCCAGCCTTGACGCACCCTGACAGGAGCTCCGCGAACGGCGGGACACCGACGCCGCGCACCCGCTCGGCGACGCCTGGCTTGAGCAGCTCGATCGCGTCACCGGCCATCGCAATGCTCGTGTCGATCTGGTTCTTCATGGCGCCATTGACGGCCATGTGGAAGCCGAGGCTCGCGCGCGTCGGGTCGGCTGGACCGACTACGGTCGTGATCAAGAGCTTGGCCATCGAGAATCCTCCAGGCTGTTCATCAAAACGCCCACCCACGCAGTATGGGTCCCGTCAATCGCGCCGCGAGCGTCCACTTCCGCTCATTAACGGGATGGGATCGTGGCCTCTCCCATCTCACGAATGATGGGAGCTGCCCGGAATCCCTTCACGATGAGGTAGATCCCTAGAGTCGCCTCCCAGAGGAACTCCGGAATGGTCGCAATTCCTGACCAAACGGAGACTTGGCTAAAGAGCCCGAACAGCACCGCGATCCCAGAAGCGAAGATGAGCGGGCCTCCGATGAGCCCCAGCAGGGCCAGCGGCCGCGGCACGAGGCCGGACCGGTACATCAGGTACCCCAGGAGCAGCCCATTACCGAAGCCCGCAAGCAACCCTGGCCCGAGCAGGAACGTCCACGCATGGAGCGCGACCAGCGCGGTGCTTGCCGCGCGGACGGAGCCGGCATCCGCGCTCGCACCCGCGGCGAAGTCCTGCCGCAAGGTGACCACCGAAAGGACGCTGATGATGCCGACGGCGATGAGCGTGGACTCGACGACGCGAGAGGCGACATAGCCCATGGCGACGCCTTCGCTCTGGCGCTTGAGGATGGGGAACAGCGTGACGGCGGTGCCGATGTTGGCGATGGCAGTAACGATCTCCAAGAACGCACCCAAGGCGACCTGCGTGTCTGCGCCGGGCCCGACGACGTAGTTGGGGTCGTTCACCAGAGGGCCGTAGAGAAGGGCCCCGGGGATCGAGAAAACAATGGTGATGATGAAGAACACCCCAGTGATGAGGGCGGTCTTTCTCGTCGGGTTCAACTCACTCGTCTCGCAACTCTGGTCTGCTTCAACACCACACCCGTTAAGTCCGTCTTCCGCTCAGACTTTAGCGCGGGCTCGTGACTCGGCCCCGCCTATCTGGAGGGCGAGGTCCGAGCCGCGCGGCGCGCGCCAGGCGGGGCGTGAGCCCAGACCGAACCTCTGAGGAACAGTTGGCTGCGTGTGCGCGTGTGTTGTGGCTTTAGGCGTTGTAATCGCAAGTCGGCGGGCGTAGCGTGCGCTCCGCCTGAGAAGGCGAAGGGAGAGCGCGCCGCAGCAGCGGCTCGCACCAGCGTGCGGCGCGGCATCCAGAAGGGGGAGAGCCACATGGCGATCGCACAGGAGCAGAAAGCCACGGACGCACGGACGTCGAACGCGAACGACTTCAGAGCGGCGATGGCCTCAGCGAGTGCTCGCGATCACGCCAGCTTCGAGACGCATCTGAGGGATGACGTGACGTTCGTCAACCCGATGGTCGGAACCGTGGACAAGGCCGGGTTCCGCGCATTTCACACCGCCCTTTGGACAGGGCTGCCCGACATCAACTACAAGGTCGAGCGGACCGTGTCGGAGGGCAATACCGTCGTGGGGGAGTGCACCGTCACGGGAACGCAGCGCGGCGAGCTCGCGGGCGTCCCTGCCACGAACAAGTCAGTGAAGGTGCCGGTGCTCTTCATCGTCGATTACGAAAAGGGAAAGGTGAAGCGCTGGGTTTCGTATCTCGATACCGCGACGCTTCTCCGTCAGATCGGCGCGATGAAGTAGCGGCTATCCACTCCCACCGCCACCACCACCGGCAGCGCACGTCGGCGGTGTTCCGCCGCCGCGCACTCCCGTAGGGTGGTTTGAATCGAAGCTGCGATTGGCAGCGAGGTTCGCGTGAGCGCATGCCCTGCCTGGCGAGAACGAGTCCGTCGACGGCGGCGGCGACGCCACCTGCCCAGGGTTGGCCGACGCGGCGCCTCCGGCGCCGAGCGTCAACGCGAGCACCACGACGCAGAACGAAGCAAGCCCCTTCAAATCGAGCACCTCCACGTATCTGAGAAACGCACGGGCAGGAGCGGCCGGTATGCCAAGTTGACGTAGAACCCGAACGGATACACCGTGGGGCCAGCATGACCGCTCACATCCGCCCAGCCGCGACCGCTCTGACCGCCGCGCTCGTCCTGATCTCGTGCAGCGGACCGACCGGGCCCGTCGCGGCGCCGAGTTCCGCGGCGCCGAGCTCCGCAGCACCCACGACGCCCGCCCCAACGCCGTCGCCGTGCACGACGCAGGCACTCGTCACCGGGCCGGCTCAGGCGAGCTTGCCCGTCGGTGCGACTCCGCCGCCGACGTTGCTGCCGGCGGTGGCGGCGAACATCACAACGGTCCCGATCAACCGGATCCCGATCCCGCCGATCGCCGGCAAGACCGCCTCGGTCGACATCATGGAGATCGACCAGGCGACACACCTCCTTTATGTGACCGACCGCACCGACAACGGGCTCGACGTCTTCGATGTTTCGACGGCATGCGCGAAGTACGTAAAGACGATCGACCTCGGCTCGGGCCCGAACGGCGTCGTCGTCGCGAAGAAGGTGAACAAGGTCTTCGTGACGCTCAACGACAGCACCGTCAGCGTCATCGACATTGCACCCGGATCGGCGAACGCGGACAAGGTCGTCGCGAAGGTGAGCACAGGCGGGAAGAAGCGGGCCGACGAGATCGACTACGACCCGAAGGACAACAAGGTCTACGCCGCGAACAGCGACGACGGCATCGTCACGGTCATCGACGCGACGACGAACGCGATCGTGAAGAAGTTCGACAACATGGGCGACGCGCTCGAGCAGCCCCGCTACGACTCGGCGGACGGGATGATCTACCTGACCAGCTCCGACCAAAACGCGATCTTCCAATTCGACCCGACGAAGGACACGCTCGTGAAGAAGTTCGACGTCGGCACGAAGTGCAGCCCGAACGGCATCGCGATCAATCCCACGACGAACCAGGCCTTCCTCGGATGTGGCAGCCGTTCGGCGAACGTCGGCCTGCTCTGGGACATCGCAGCCGGCAAAGTGATCGGGACGTTCGACCAGGCCGGCGCCGGAGACGCCGTTTTCTACAGCGCCAAGGCCGACCGCTTCTTCTTCGCCGCGTCGAACTTCAACCGAGGCGCCCTCATGGCGATCTTCACCGGCAACCCTGTGAAATTCGCTACGGCGATCGCCACGGCTGTGGGTAGCCACGGAGTCGCGTTCGACGAGACGAACGGCATCATCTACACGCAGGACCAGAATCCGAACGAGGGGGCGCTCTTCAGCTTCGCGCTTCCGCGCTAGTAGTCCTCGGTCTTCGGCCGACACCCTATGTCGCGCTACCCTCGCGCCGGTGGTAGCGAAGGTCAGTTGGCGGCAGGCGCTCGCGTGGCGGATGCGCCGGCAGCTCCTCGACCCCGTCAGCGATCAGAGCGCGGTCGGAGTCGTCCGCCGGCTCTGCGCCGTGCAGTCCCAGGTCGCCTCGTTCGCCGAGCTCTGCGTACGCGTTCGCCGGAAGAAATCGAACGCCGGCGAGGTTGGGCGCGCGCTGGACGACGGCCGGCTCATCAAGACGTGGGCTATGCGCGGCACGCTCCACCTGCTCACGCCGGAGGACGCGGGCGCGTTCCTCTCGCTTCTCGCGTCCGGACGATCGTGGGAACGGCCCGGCTGGCAGCAGTACTTCGGAGTCACGCCGAAACAGCTCGACGCACTTCGCGAGGTCATTCGCGAAGCGCTGGACGGGAAGGTCCTCACGAGAGAGGAGCTGATCGCGGCGGTGACCGCGAGGCGCGGGTACGGTCATCTCGGCGATGCGCTCCGTTCAGGGTGGGGCACGCTGCTCAAGCCATACGCATGGCAAGGCGACCTCTGCTTCGGACCGAATCGAGGAAATCGCGTGACCTTCGTGCGTCCCGAGGACGCGAGCTCGCGCTGGGTGCGCCTGCCCGAGCCCGACGAAGCGGCCTCGATCGCGATCGTCGCCTACCTCCGTGCGTATGCGCCCGCGACCATGGAGAACTTCCACAGCTGGCTTTCTCAAGGCAGGGTCAGCACGCGACAGGTTCGGACGTGGTTCGGCGCGGTCGGCGATCGGCTGCGCGAGGTGGAGGTCGACGGGGAACGGCGGTACGTCCTCGCCGCTGACCTCGACGAGCTCAGGGCGACGAAGCCCACCACCGCGGTGCGTCTGCTGCCGGGCTTCGATCAATACGTGCTTGGGCCCGGCACTGACGATGGTCACGTCCTGCCGGCGGCTCGGCGACGCGCGGTGAGCCAGCAGAGCGGCTGGATTGCGCCGATCGTCGTCGCGGGCGGCGTCATTCGCGGCACCTGGAAGATCGCTGCCGATGCGGTCCAGGTCACATGGTTCAAGGAGGGAGGTGCGGCGCCGCGATCGGGCCTGCGGGCGGAGGTCGAGCGTCTTTCGACGATCCTCGAGCGTGACTTGAGGCTGGCCCTGACCTAGGACGACCCTCGGCGACTCGACGAGACTCGGCGACGGACTGCGGTCACCGGCGGGATCCGGCCGATCAGGGTGAGCGGATTCGGTCGCCGCTCGCTGTGCTCGCCGGCGTACTCGCTGACGAGATCCTTCAGCTCGCTTCCCTTCGGGAGCGCCGCCTGATGCAGGTACCAGTGGTGTTCGGTGATCCAGAGGTAGAGGTCCGCTTCGGAGCGATTCGGGAAGTCTCGGAGCGCGCCGGTCGCGCGCACTGCCTCGACCGTCGGAAGGTAGATGCGGTCGTACCAGCTCGCCACGGCTTCGCGATACGGCACCTCGCGTTTTTGCTCGATGCCGAGATACCACTGGTGCGTCGCGATGTGCTCGAGCAGCTTTTCATACTGGCCGGGGAGGGTGAGCTCGATGCGTGCGTCCGGACGCAGCTCGGTGAGATGCGTCTTCTCATAGAACGCCAGCGCATCCTGGTCGCGAATGAAGTCGAGGAGGTCTTCGACGGAGTCGACCGGAGCGGGTGCCGTCACCTCGATCACATGCGCGTCGATGAACGACTGTCCCCGCTCGCGCGCGACCGACACGCGGTGGTTGCCGTCCTTGACGAAGTACGTCTCGCCGATC
>Ga0070698_100003634_pt1 | contig 16946 bp, 17 predicted proteins | sample KBSK1502metaG_FD_65477 | JGI IMG/M metagenome (GOLD analysis project Ga0070698, IMG submission 65477) | Corn, switchgrass and miscanthus rhizosphere microbial communities from Kellogg Biological Station, Michigan, USA - KBS K1-50-2 metaG | ecosystem: Host-associated > Plants > Roots >...
GTCTCCATCACTCGATGGGCCTGTTGAATCTCCTCGAAATGAAAGACCTGGCCGACAGGGACGGTGACGGTTCCGCCACTGACCCCATCGAGGAAGTCCTGCAGCACGGCGGATGGCAGGTCGGTCGCGTCCCCGCTGTACCCCGTCAGGCGCACCCCGCTCGGGATGTCCCCGGTCGGGTAGAAGTCGGGGAGGGCCCACTGGTTCGACAACATGCCCGACATGCACACGGTGCCGTGCACGCGGGTGGCGCGCATGCAGTCGAAGAGCGTGGGGGAACCCACGAGGTCGAGGGCGGCGTCGACGCCTTGGGGGACGAGCGCGCGGACCCTGTCGGCGACAGTTCCGGAATCGATGATGACGTCATCCACGCCCAGTTCCTCGAGACGGCTCACGCTGGCCGGGTTGCGGGTGGTCGCGATGACCCGCACGCCCAACCCCTTGGCCAACACTGCAGCAGTCATGCCGACACTCGACGTGCCTCCTCGGATGAGCAGCGTCTGTCCGGGCTGTACGTCGAGCCCCACTGACAGCGACCCATAGGCCGTCTGGAGCATCTCGGGCACGGCACCCAGCGTCGCCCAGGGCAACTCGCTGTGGAACGGGATCACCTGGCGCGCCGGCACACAGGTGAACTCGGCGTACCCGCCGTCGAACCGACGGCCCATCCCGCCCATCATCGCGGCGACCTGTTGACCGGCCTGGAACTCGCCACCTGGACACTCGACAACGACCCCGGCGGCCTCGATGCCGAGGACTCGCGGGAAGGTCACCCCTTCGGCCAGGCCGAGTCGGGTGTGCAGCTCGGACCGGTTGAGGCCGAACGCCTCGACGCGGATCAGCACCCATCCGGGCTGCGGCGTCGGCACCGGCAACTCACGAATCTCGAGTGCCTCCACAGGTCCCGGTCCGTCCAGAACGACTGCTCGCATCATCACGCTCTTTCCTGAGGGTCCGCGAATGCTTCCTGAATCGCGACGAGGGCTCGGTCGAGGCCGGCCAGGTCATCCCGGGACAGCACGAGAGCCAGCCGCTCCCTGAGGACCTCGTCGACGTCGGGCTTGGCTCGATCGAGCAAGTCCATGCCGGGTGAGGTCACGCGCAGGACTGAAGACCTGCGGTCGATCGGGTTGGCCGTGCGGATCAGGTGGCCGGCCTCCACGAGCCGGTCGACCACCTTGCTCGCGCCACCGACCGTGATGTGAAGCGTATGGACAAGGTCCTGCACTCGGCAGCCAGGAATGTCGGCAACAACCTCCAGCGCGGTCAGGTCCGCGAGCGGGACACCGTGCTGCGTGCGCACGCGAACATCCACCTCGTTCCACAGTCTCGTCTGCACGCGGACCAGCCGGGCAAAGGTGCCGTACAGCCTGTCGCCCGCCAACGGCGAGCCGATCGACGGTGTGGTGCTTCGTTCCATCAGCCGCTCCTTCTCGCAGGTCTCGCTGTGCGCAGCCTGCGGAGCAGAGCCCTCCTCAGGCTGCGTCGCCAAGAGACACCGGCCGAGCTCGTCCAGCAGCGGAGGCATTCCAAGTCAGGACCCATGATCATCTCCCTTCGGAGATCGAAACTATATCGCTGGGAAGTATATTCCTGGCAATCGATACAGAGGGACCCGCGGGTGGATCAGCGCGACGACGAGAGCAATGAGGCCACCGTCGCCATCAAGGACGCGTCGCCCTCGACGAGGATCCGGCGCCGCTTGGACACCTCGGATTGTCTCCTCGAGCGCGTCAACGGTTGCTCTGGCGAACAAGCATCGCCGAATCCACGCAAACCCTCTGGCGCGCCTGTCCCTGGGTCGAACACGAATTACGTACCTCAGTAGGTAGTTGCCCGGTCGTGCAGGTTCCCGGCGAGCGATTCACTCGAACCAGACGCATCAGGCATTGATGTCCCGAAGAACAGGAAGCGAGGCGGCGAAGAACATGCACACCGACGAGACGACCCAGAAGCTGTACTCGATCCTGCTCCAGCTCGCCAAGGGACAGGACGAGCTTGCGGCGACCGAGGCTGCCGCCACGCCCTACTGGGCCTCCTGCCCTCCGACTGTCATCGGGCACCGCACCGCAGCCACCCTGCTGCGCGCGGAAGCCGACCGACTCGCCACCGCCAGCTGAAGGAGCCGATCATGTCCGACGTCCTCTCACAGAACGCACGCCTGGAGTTCGGCAGCCGCCGTGGCCCTGAGCCGATGTACCACGAGATTCCCGACCCCGAACAGGCGGTCGAGATGGCCGCGTGGTGGCGCCAGGCGTTCGAGTCACCGAGCGCAGCCTCCCCCGGCGAGTGAGCGGGGGCTCCCGATCCAGGTAGTAGGACACGTACTCCTCCCGGTGTGCAGGAGTCCCGGCGCGACGAGGCTACAAGCAGAGATAGACGACAAGGAGGTGAGTGGAATGTACGACTACGAGGCCCAGCAGCAAGACGGCGAGACGTCCGACACCGAGTTCCAGGTGACCGCCCGTAACTACGTACGCTTCGTGGCGCTCGGCGACTCCGCCTCCTGCGGCGTCGGCGACCCCACCTCGAGTGGCTGGCGTGGATGGGCGCGGATCCTGGCCGACGCGATCGCCGTGGATCACCACGTTTCCTTCTGCAAGCTCGCCGTTCCCGGCGCCACCGTCGCCGACGTACGACGCAAGCAGTTGACCGAGGCCCTTGACCATCGACCCGTCATCGCCTCCCTCGTCGTCGGACTGAACGACGCGATGCGCTCCACGTGGGACCCGGAGCAGATCCGCGAAGACCTGCTGCACTGCGCCGCCGAGCTGGCTCGACAGGGCGCGCTGGTCGTCACCGTCCGCTTCCACGACCACACCCGTGTGTTCGGCCTGCCCGCGCTGCTGGCCCGGCCGCTACAGCGCCGGATCCAGACCCTCAACGAGATCTACGACGAGGTCCACGAGCGGTACGGCGCCCTGCGGCTCGACCTGAACGCGGACCCCGCGATCTACTCCCGCGAGCTCTGGGCAGCCGACCGGCTGCACCCCTCCGAGCTCGGCCACCGACGCCTGGCTCGCCTGGTCGGCCAGCTGATCTCAGACGAAGGCATTGAGTTCGGACTGCCGTCGCTGTTGTGCACCAGCGACCGCCCGAAGCTTCGCGAGACGGCGCACACGATGGTCGCCGACGTCGCCCCCTGGATCGGCCGCCGGGTTCGCGACCTCGCCCCCTGGGGCGCCCACCAGGCTCTCTCGCGGGCGCGCAGTGTGATCCGACCGGCCGCGGCCTGAGAACGTGGCTCGGTCCGTCCGCGACGGACTACCAGCCAGACCAATCACGGGTGTCCTGGCAGGGGTTCGCCTGCCGAACCGCCGCCCCAGCGCGAGGCCTACCTGCTCCAGACTGGACCGCCTAGCATGAGTTCGACATGGCCACTTCGATGTTGGACGCTCGGTCAGGCAATCTCCCCGCCGACGTAACGAGCTTCGTGGGACGTCGGCGCGAACTCGCCGAGGCCAAGGCACTTCTGCCCGCCTCCCGACTTCTCACTCTCACCGGGATGGGAGGCGTAGGCAAGACCCGGCTGGCTCTACGCATGGCGGCGGACGCGCACCGGGCGTTCCGGGATGGAGTCTGGCTGGTCGAGCTGGCCGGACTGCGGGATGCATCCCTTCTGGCGCAGACCGTGTCGGGCGCGCTGGGCGTCGGCGTTGGCGCGGCAGGATCGTCCTTGACGACACTTTCGGCCTTCCTCACGAAGCGGCAGGCGCTGCTGGTGCTGGACAACTGCGAACATCTTCTCGATGCATGCGCAGTGTTGGCTGACGCGTTGCTGCGGGCGTGCCCGAGCCTCCGCATTGTTGCTACGAGCAGACAGCCATTGGGCATTGCGGGTGAGCAGACTTTCGCGGTGCCACCCCTGTCGGTACCGGAAGCGGATCCTGGAGCGACTTTGCATGGCCTCACGCAGTACGGCGCAGTGAGCCTTTTCCTGGATCGAGCTTCGGCGGTGCGCCCGGGATTCACCATTGACGCCGATAACCAGCGTGCCGTGACCGGGATCTGCCGTCGGCTAGACGGTATCCCCCTCGCGATCGAGCTGGCCGTGGGACGACTCCGGTCGCTGTCGGTGGACCAGCTGCTCGAGCGGCTGGACCATCGGTACGCGCTGCTCACCGGTGGGAGCAGGGCCGCGCTGCCGCGCCAGCAGACGCTGCAAGCCCTGATCGACTGGAGCTTCGACCTTTGCTCGCCATCGGAGCAACTGTTGTGGGCGCGGCTGTCGGTGTTCTCCGAGGGGTTCGACCTGTCTTCGGCAGAGGCCGTCTGTTCCGATGATGCAATCCCGGTTGGCGACGTCCTCAATCTGGTCGCGGCCCTTGTTGACAAGTCCGTCCTGGTGACCGACGAGCGCGGCGGACGGGTCCGATATCAGCTGTCGGAGACGCTTCGCGAGTATGGTCGAGACCGCCTCACCGAGGCTGAGCACACCCGCCTGAGGCGTCGCCACCTGGACACATACGCGAACCTGGTGGACGACGCGGAGACCGGCTGGTTCGGGCCGCGTCAGGTGGAGCTCCTCGGGCAGCTCCGACGCGAGCACGCCAACCTGCGCGCCGCTCTGGGCTCGAGCTTGACCGAGCCCAGTGGTGCTCGCGTGGGATTGCGCATGGCCAGTGCCTTGAGGTTCTACTGGTTCATGAGCGGCAAACCAGTCGAGGGCCGCCATTGGCTCGGACGACTCCTGGCCTCCGATCTCGGGTTCAGTCCGCTGCGCATCAAGGGCCTTTGTGTCGATGCCTACCTGGCCACACTGCTCAGCGACTTCTCAGGCGCTGAGGGTGGCCTCGAGGAGGCAGACTCGATCGTGCAGAGACTGCGACACCCCACCGGCATCGCCGAGGTCAGCCAGGTGCGCGGGATGTCCGCGCTCTTCCAGGGCGACCCGCAAGCCGCCATCGGGCATCTCGAGCAAGCCGTGGAAGCCCACCGCGCGATCGGCGATGAGGCCGCAATGACGTACGACCGGATTTCGCTGGCCGTCTCGCTCGAACTGCTCGGACACCACGAAAGAGCGGTTCGCCTGTTCGAGCAGTGTCTTGCGTCGAGCCAGACCCGAGGCGAGCACTACATCACTGCCTTGGCACTGTGGGCCTTGGGTATCGCGGATTGTCGTCATGACAACCACACACGATCCATCTCCGCGGAACGGGAAAGTATCCGACTCAGGCTCCCATTGGACGACCGGACCGGCATCAGCCTGAACCTCGATGTTCTGGCGTGGAACGCGACCGCTGGTGGCGATGGCGAGCGCGCCGCCCGCTTACTCGGCGCGGCAAAGGCCATCCGCGAGGCGCTTGGCGCCTCGCCGGCCCCGTTCGGTCACCTCGCGGAGATGCAGGCTCGGTACGAGACGTGCGCACGCCAAGCCCTCGGCGAGGCAGCGTTCGAGCTCGCGTTCAGCCAAGGGGTCGGCCTGGAGTTCGACGACGCCGTCGCCTACGCGCTGGGTGAGACCCGCCGACCGGGAGCGCAGAAGCAGGCTGCTGACGGTGCCAAGAAGTCCTCAGTGTCCCTTACCAAACGCGAGCGTGAAGTCGCTGGACTCATCACCAGAGGATTGAGCAACAAGGAGATCGCCGGCACGCTGGTTATCTCCGAGCGGACAGCCGAAGGTCACGTCGAGCACATTTTGACCAAGCTCGGCTTTACCTCCCGATCCCAGGTCGCGGCATGGGCGATCGAAGACCCGGGAACCACCAGGAATGGCTCAGGCGATTCCAGCGATCAGGAGCGCTGATCGAACCCTCGAGCGCACCTCACAAGCTGGCAAGTGTGAGTCGTTCATCCGCGAGGTCTTGGAGGCCGGAGGGTGATCGATGCAGGCGCCACTCAGCTGTCCTGCGCAACCGAGACACTTTCGACCCACTCGCCTGCTGCGTCGATCAACGCCTGGCCCGGCCTCCTGGCTGCGAGATCAGCAAGCACGGCCTGCAGCCTCGCGGCGTGGTCCACGTCGGCGACCTCCCACTCGAGCCGGACGACCTCGAACACTGGTCCGTCGTCAGCACCCATGACGCGATCAACATTCAGCGTGCCCGAAGTTCTGAGTACGGCCGAGTCGGCAATGTCGATCGCCCCGAGCATCCTCAGGACGACAAGAGACCCGGCCGCGATCCCGGCGAGCAGGTGCTCGACCGGGTTCGCTCCAGCGTTGTGCCCACCATAGTTTTCTGTTTCGTCAACAATCACGCGGTGGTCGCGTGCCGACACCGCGATGCCTCTGCGCGCGTGTTGCGCCTCAACGACTAGCTGCTCGCGACGTGTGGGTGTCATGCGATCTCCTCGTAGAAGTTCGATACGGGACGTGGCGTAGTGGACAGGGTTTGGGACAGCCAGGCCAGAGCGTCGGCGCCCACGTCCTGGACCTCTTGGCGCTCAAGCCCGTACTGGAGCGAGACGTAGTCGCGCAGCAGAAGCTCGGCATCCTCGCGGACGGAGCCGGGCAGGAGGGACCTCACGGCTTCGACGGCAATCCGGTCCTTGGCTTTGATCCGCGTGAGCGCGTCGCGTTGCGCTTCAACGACTGACCGCACGATCGGGTCGTCGAGGCTGGTCCTGTCGATGTCGACGGCCACGCCCACCGTCGGGAACTTGATGCCGTCGCCGAAGAATAGCCGTTGGGTAAGTCCCAGTCTCGACAAGGCACTAGGAGCGAAAGTACTCCCGATCACCGCTGCGTCAACCGATCCCGACGTGAGTGCCTCAAGGCGCTGATGGTCGCCCTGGACTCCCACCGGAAAATGTTCGCGCGTGAGGTCCTGGGTCCGAACTCCTAGGTCACGGAGGAGTTGCTCGGTGAATGCCCAGACGATCGAGCCGTCTGGATGTCCGGCGAGTCGTGCAATGTCGAGCAGCGCCGGCGAGTCAGCCCGGGCCCAGATCCAGAACAACGGGTGGACGGTGTGCGCCAGTACGCCCTGCCACCGTCGCTGTCCCCGGAGCGCCTCCACGAGGGACCCGCCGAGCCCGGCAGACAACGATGCCTCGGGGTACGCGGCTCCGGGCACGGCTTCCACCTCGATGCCCCGCCTCTGGTAGCAGCCCGCACGTACGGCGACTTCATGGCATACGAGCTCGTGCACGTTGCGGTCGCGGTAGCCGAGGAGAACCACGTCAGTCCCCATCAGAGTTCTCCAGGCCGTCCCGCGAGCAGGATCGACTTCACCGCGATCAACCCGATGAGGGCGGTGGTGGCCAGGGCGATGCCCATCGTGATTCCGCGCCAGCCCGGTGGTTGCTCGAGGCGCATCCAGGTCATCGCCAGACCGGCGAGACTCGCCGCAGGGAACGTGAAGGACCAGTGTCCGACCGAGAACGGAAGAGTCAGGTAGCGCGGCAGCAACCAGAGCTGAACCAGCAGCATCAGCGCTGCGACCGCTGACATGGCTACGAACACACCGTCGGCCCGTCCATCGGAGATGCCTAGCCATGCCAGCGAGCCGATCGCGGGCGGAGCTACGAGTATCGCGAGCGTAGGCACGAGTGAATCGGGCAGCGAGGGTCGTCGAGCGAGGCGTAGGAAGATCGCAGCGGTCGTGAGAACCCAGGCCGCTACCCCCACGACAAGACTGCCCGCAGCGAGCCGGGGGAAACCGACCACGGCACAGGTGAGCGCCCCAACGAGCGCTGCGGCGCTGACCGGCACGTAGTAACCGCCGTGCACTGCATCGAGGGCGACGTTACCGCGCGCCCAGTGGTTGACGATCCACATTCCATAGCAGGCAGCAACCACGAGAGCCAGCAGAGTGAGCACCGTCCCAGCGGCGTGACTGGTCCGGTGGAGGCCGGATCCCAGCAGCATCGCGGTGATCGGCAAAAGTGCGGCCAACGGGCCCTGCGTGTGGTGCGCGAGCTGCTGAGTGAGAGTCTCCTCGGCACGCCACCCCCGCCGCAGGTGCTCGGCGATCGCGACGAGGCCTGCGGTGGCGGCGAGTGACCAGAGGATCCCGCCGTACACGAACGGCATGCCGAGGCCGCTCGCGGCGAGTGTCCACACTTGGGCGAGGCCAGCCAATCCCAGGGGAATGGCGAGGGTCGTCAGCGGAACGCGCGTCGCGGGCGACTCAGATCCCGACCGTGAGCTCCCCACTACATGTACCGGCCACCGGTGACCTCGGTCACCGTGCCCGTGACGTAGGACGAGAGCTGGGATGCGAGGAACAGGTTGACCGAGGCCACCTCGGACGGCTCGCCGGCTCGCTGCATCGGGATCTCCGCCAGCTTGCTCTCCCAGATGCGCTTGGGCATCGCTTCGGTCATCGGGGACCGGATCAGGCCAGGCGCCACGGCATTGACCCTCACGCCGAGGTGCGCCAGTTCCTTGGCCGCGGCTTTCGTCATACCGACGATTCCGGCTTTGGCCGCCGAGTAGTTGGTCTGACCAATGAATCCCACCTTTCCCGAAATCGAGGAGAGGTTGATGATCGAGCCCGATCCCTGCTCGCGCATCACAGCCGCCGCGTGCCGAAGGCCGTTCCAGCAGCCCTTCAAGTGCACTGAGATGACCTGGTCGAACTGCTCCTCCGTCATCTTCCGCATGGTTGCGTCGCGCGTGATGCCGGCGTTGTTGACCATGACATCGAGGGACCCGAACGACCTCACGGCTTCGGCGATGGCGGCCGCGACCTGGTCTCCGTCTTGCACGTCGCATCGGACAGCGGTGACTGACCCACGGCCGTCGAACGACGCTGCCACCTCTCGTGCCGCCGTGAGATCCAGGTCCGCGATGACGACCCGAGCGCCCGCGTCGACGAACGTCTCCACCGTCGCCAGGCCGAGCCCCTGAGCTCCTCCGGTCACTACCGCTGTCTTGCCGTCAAGCAGTCTCACGCTGTCTCTTCCCATCGTTTCGTGCTTCCTCGGATCTGAGGTTCACCGTGAAGAAATCCGCCATGTCGTCGACGTCATGGCGCAGGTGGTCGAGACCCGGAGCTCGCAGCCGTCGCGCTCCGTTTCCCTCGTGGGCGTGAGCCGAGTGCGGTCCGTATGCCGGCTTCAGGGCCGCATCCTTGCCGGCGAACAGCAGGGTCGTTCCGCGCGCCGAGATGTCCGGGAGGAACGCGCGCTCGTGCCGCGCTGCCAGCCGCAACGCCGTATCCAGCAACGGCGCGGTGGCCAGCGGAAGATCGGCCGGCATGACGGCCAACCGGACGGCCCCCCATCGCACTCTGGCGAATTCCTCGGCCACCACCAACGACTCATTCAGGCCGGCAACCTCGGGAGTGAACGGGGTCACGTCGCGGTCATGGATCTCCCGCGCGTCCGCCGGGTTGTCGAGAACGACGACTACGGCGGTGAAGCGCACCCCCGCCGCGGCCGTCAAAGTACGCCGGAGCATCGAGACGGCAAGGTCTCGACGCCGGGGAGGCGACAGCTGCATCCTGCTCTTCGCCTGGTCCAGATCCTTCTGCGGAACCAGCAGCACACCTCGATCAGCCATCACGAACCCACGAATCCGACGGTGACCGGGATGACGCGGTGCGCGTTGTCGTCGAAGGAGCGAGCCGCAGCAGCACGCTCGGCGCTCACCGAGCCGTAGGTCGTGTCACGTTGGATCGCCGGCCGACCTGCGCGGGACGCCATCTCAGCGATCTCGGCGATCGTCTTCATGGAACCGTTCGATGACCCGGCCATTCGGCTGATGGTCTCTTCCATCAGCGTGCCACCGAGATCGTTCACACCACCTCCGAGAAGCTCGACGCACTCGTCGGTCGCCAGCTTCACCCAGGAGCACTGGATGTTCTGGATGCGACCGTGGAGCATCAGGCGCGCCATGGCGTGGACGGCGCGGTTGTCCCGACGTGATGGTCCCGGGCGTGCCACGCCGGCCAGGTAGATCGGTGAGCTCTGATGGACGAACGGCAACGGCACGAACTCGGTGAAGCCGCCATGCCCTTCGGACAACGCAGCGTCCTGGATACGCCCCAGCAGGCGCAGGTGGTGGACCCAGTGCCGCGGCTGGTCGACATGGCCGTACATCATCGTCGCGGTCGACGGGATGCCGAGCCTGTGGGCCGTGGTCACCACTCTGACCCACTCCGATGCCGGGAGCTTGCCCTTCGTCAGGATCCAGCGGATCTCCTCGTCGAGGATCTCTGCCGCCGTACCAGGGATCGAGTCGAGCCCGGCCTCCCTGGCTGCAATGAGCCATTCCTCCACAGACAATCCCATTCGCGACGCACCACTGATCACCTCCATCGGCGAGAACGCGTGCAGGTGGATCTCGGGGCTGCTTCGCTTGGTCTGCCGAGCAAGCTCGAGGTGGAAATCGGCCGGAAGGCCAGGATCGATGCCACCCTGCATGCAGATCTCGGTCGCACCTACCTCCCACGCCTGCGCGACTCGGGCTCCGACCTCGTCGAGTGAGAGCCGGTAGGCATCTGCGTCCGTCGCACGTTGTGCGAATGCACAGAAGCGGCAGCCGACGTAGCAGACGTTGCTGAAGTTCAGGTTCCGGTTCACCACGTACGTGACCGCGTCGCCCGCGGCGTCCTGTCGCACTTGATCGGCGAGTGCGCACAGGGCTTCGAGATCAGCGCCTTCTGCGTGAATCAGTGCGAGTGCATGGGGATCGGAGAGCTCTCCTGGTGATCGCTCGGCTGCCCGGAGCGCTGGAAGGATGCCGTCACCGAGCCGACGGGGGGCAGACACGCCACCGGTAACGGTCCTTCGCACGTCGATCTCATCAGCCAGCACGTCCCAGTCGCCGAACGCTGCCCCGAAATCACCGCGGGTCACCGTACGGCGACCCTCGCCGTCGATGCCGGTGTACAGGTCAGTGCGTCCAGTCGACTCCACGGCCGCCGTGGCCTGTTGCCAGACACGTCCTACGGGAAGCATCGCGCCGGAGAGGCCGGACGCCGGATCAGCCAGTGCCCGCACGAAGGGCACGATGCGATTGTCGGCCCACGGCTCGAGGTCCAGGACGTACTCCGGCTGGATTGCCAACCGCTCGACCAGGGTGAATCCTGCTGCAGCAGTCAGTTCCTCGAGCGCATCGATCTGCGGCCATGGCCTTTCGGGGTTCACGTGGTCCGGTGTCAGCGGCGAGACCCCACCCCAGTCATCGACTCCGGCAGCGAGCAGTCGGAGGCACTCGGTGGGATCACTCAGGTTCGGAGGGACCTGGATCCGCATCCGCGGCCCGAGCACCACCCGAGCGACGGCGACCGTGGCGAGGTAGTCCTCGAACTCCGCATCCGGCGAGAGCCGCATCGCGGTGTCGTCCTTCGCCCTGAAGTTCTGGACGATGACCTCTTGGATCGCACCGTACTGACGGGCGATGCGCCGCAGCTCGAACAAGGAGTCGGCGCGGTCCTCCAAGGACTCGCCGATTCCGACAAGGATCCCGGTCGTGAACGGCACGTTGCTCCGGGACGCATCCTCGATCGAACGGAGCCGCACGGCCGGCTCCTTGTCCGGTGACCCGTAGTGGCAGCCTCCCGGCTCGGCCCACAGACTGTTCGCCGTGCTCTCGAGCATCAGTCCCATCGAACCCGAGACCGGCTTCATCCGCTGGATCTCGGCCCAGGACATCACCCCCGGGTTCAGGTGTGGGATAAGACCGGTCTCTTCGAGCACGAGAACGGCCATCGCCCGGACGTAACCCAGGGTGTCCTCGTAGCCACGGGAGTCGAGCCAGTCACGCGCCGCCTCCCAGCGGTCTTCGGGACGGTCACCCAGCGTGAACAGGGCCTCCTTGCACCCGAGCTCGGCACCGCGCCTCGCGATGTCGAGCACCTCGTCAGGAGACAGGTACGGGGCCTCCACCCGGCCGGGCGTCGTGGCGAAAGTGCAGTAGTGACAACGATCCCTGCATAGTCTCGTCAACGGCACGAAGACCTTGCGGCTGTACGTGACCTGGCCCTCTCGCCCGACCGCGCGGAGGCCGGCATCACGCACAGCAGCCGCCACCCGACAGAGCTCGTCGAGCTCGTCGCCCCGTGCCGTGAGCAGCGCTGCCGCTTCGGCACGGTCAATCGTCTTGCCGGCTCTCGCCCGGGCGAGAGCTCGGCGTACGCCGGTCGCAGTCCGCACGCTCATGCCCCGACGCGCAGTCCCATGGAGCGCGCGACGTAGTCGAGCTGCAGCGACGGCGGACCGGCAACGACGCGGGCGATGATGCCGTCGGAGTAGTGCATCGGGAGCGCGTGGTCGCGCACGTAGCCGTACGCGCCCTGGATCTGCATGGCGAGCGCAGAGGACTCCGCGTAGATCTGCCCGCTGAGGAACTTGGACATCGTGCTCTCGACCTCGCATGGCATGCCACGGTCGAACAGCTCAGCGGACCGGCGCACCGCACACCGTGCAGCATCGAGACGGACGTTCATCTCGGCCAGCGGAAGCGAGACCCCCTGATAGGACGAGATCGGCTTCCCGAACTGCTCGCGCTCGTTGGCGTAGGTGACCGTCATGTCGATGACGGCGGAGGAACTGCCGACGAACCCGGAGCTGATCATGATCCGCTCGAGCACCAGGCGCTCCTTGAGAATTTGCCACCCCTGGCCGACCTCGCCGAGAAGAGCATCCTGCGGAACCTTCACGTCCCGCAGGAAGACCTCGTAGATGCCGCTGATGTTGCGACCCAGTGCCGGCATCCGCCGGATCTCGATGCCAGGGCTGTCCACCGGCACGAGGAAGACCGCGAGATGATCGCGCTTTCGACCGCCCTCGCCCACCTTGGCGACGAGCTCCATGACGGTGCCAGGGAGCCCCGCTGCCTCGCAGTAGGCCTTCTGACCGTTCAGGACCCAACCGCCGTCAGCCGCCTCCCCCCGGGTCGAGACGCTGGCCGCGTCGGAGCCGACGTCCGGCTCGCTCACCGCGATCGAGAACCGGCCCTCGCCGCGAAGCACGGGGCCCGCATATCTGGCCTGCTGCTCCGGTGTACCCCATCGCTGCAGGTCCCGAATCCCGCTCAGATTGAGGTTGAAGAGTGCAACCAGGTCGGAACTACCTCGACCAATCTCCTCGCAGAGCGCGGCCAGCAGTGCTGCAGATCCTTCGACCGGTCCGTCAGCGACGATGTCGTACCAGCCGAGTGCCGCGATCTCGCTGTACAGATCGACCGGGTAGGTCCCTTCCTCGTCCCAGATCCTGACGTCCCGCTCCGGCGCCATCTTGGCAAAGAGCGCGCGGGCTGTTCTGCGCAGCTCGACCTGGTCGTCGGACTCCAGCGTGGTGGTGGTGCTGCTCATTGGGGTGCCCTCCTGGGACGTGGACGGTTGATGCTCTGCTTGAGAACACGGAGCAGGTCGGGAGCAGAGCGTGAAAACAGCTCGGCCAAGTGGTCGGCCCGGTCGGAGAGGAGTTCCCTCGTCGAGGTCTCGACCAGGCCCTCCAGTGCGGGGTCATCGGCGCGGAAAGGCTCGCCCGAGCCGAGCAACCGCAGAGACCGGACCGGGCCGGCGACCTCGTGGAAGCGCTCGATGATCGAGTCCGGCGGGAGGAGGCCGAGAGCCAGCTCGGGAAACTTGAAGAGTGCGTCCTCGGCTGCGAGCACGACGTCTGCAGCGAATGCCAGCCCCCAACCTCCCCCTACGGCCGGCCCCTGGACGACCGCGATGGCGACCGGGAACGAGCCCACGAGCGTGATGGCACGCTCGATGAGGTCGCGACGCAGAGCCGGCTTCCCGATCGACGTGCCGTCGTCGGACCGCAGGTCGGCACCTGCGCAGAAGGCGGTGCCCGCGGCACGCAGGACCAGGACCGTGACGCCGGCGTCGAGGCACTCCTCGAGGCGACCGATCAGCGTGTTCAACAGGTCGAGGTTGAGAGCATTCTTCGCGGAAGGACGGTTCAGCGTGAGCGTGGCAATCGGCCGGTCGAGGTCGAGCAGGCAGAGGTCCGCGTTCTCGATAGCGGTGGCCCCCCTCACACGAGGCCCCGGAGGACGCGGCTGGTGAGTAGTTCGACAGCCTCGCGAGGATCCGGACCCACGGGCGCACCAACGTACGCCTCGGTGAAGCCGGCGCCACGCGCGTAGTCGAGCAGCTCACCCAAGGCCGAGACACAGTCGTCGGGAGTCCCGGAGACCACCAGCTGGTCAGCGACCGCCTGGGGAAGGAGCTCGGCTGCTCTCGCAACGCTCTCCCCCTCGTGCACCGCTGCGCGAGTCGCTGCGTAGTCGGCCTGCTCGAACCCGACACGCTGGAGGTTCTCGTGCGGCTGCTGGCTGACGATCAGCGTCGCCTGTCGCCTGGCGGCGGCGTTGGCGGCGTTGCGATCGTTCGACACGGAGATGTTCACGCCGTAGATCCGCGCGAATTCTGCTCGCTCACTCCGGGCGCGTCCTGCATCGAGGCTGTCAAGGTTGCTGACCGCGTCGAACTGTCCGCAGCGGAAGGCCGCCAGACTGTGCGCCGGGAAGTTGCTCGCACAGATCACCCCGTCCGCGAGTTCGCCGGCCATTTCGAGGACCTTGGGGCCGGCCCCGGCGACGATCACCCGGACGTCGGCGTCGTCGACCCACGAGAAGTCGACCTTGCCGTCCGGGCGCATCCGCAGGCGCGCACAGGTCAGGGGATAGTCGCCGAGGCGGATCTGCTCACCGCGCCACAGCGCGCGGCACAGCTGGATGAGCTCGGCAACACTCTCCACCGGGCTCTCCCGAGGCATCAGCGCGCTGACCAATCCCCCACCGGTCCCGATCCCCATGCTGACCTGCCGCCCCGGGGGCATGAACTCCGCGAGCGTCGCCATCGTCGAGGCCTGCTCGAGGGGGTTGCGGCCGAACGGGAACGTCACCGCCGTGCCGACACCGGCGCCGGTCTTGGCCGCCACCGCCCCGAGGACTGCGGCAACACTGCGCGACTGCAGCTGGTCGGTCACCCAGACGGTCTCGAACTCCTTTGCGGCGAGCTCGGCGACCTCCACCATTTCGGGCGCACTGGCCCAGGCGTGAAGTTGGATGCCTTTGATCATGCGAGGTCTCGATTCATATTACTGAACTGCGATCATCATATTGAACAGCCTAAGACTCAGGAGTGCCTGGGTCAAGGGTCGGACGGTCACGCAGTGGCGTACTCCGGCGTGGTCAGGTAGGTGACCGAGATCGACTCGATCAGGGGGCCGTCCTGCTCCGTGACTGCCTTGATGGCCAGCCAGCGCGGGTCGGCGGCGAAGCCGACCCAGAACTCCTGGGCCTCCTCCTCGGTTGCGAACCGGGTCAGGTAGACGATCCGATGACGATCGTCGCTCTGGTGCCAGAAGTTCTGTACGTCGAGCCCGACGTCCGCGAAGAGGTCGAAGGTCATCTCGGCGAACCGACGGTGGAGGTCCTCAGCGCGACCCGGAAGGGCGACATACTCCCTCAGTTCGTGGATCATCGTGGGACCCCCGCAATCGAGAGTCCCGAGCGCACCTTGTAAGCCCGGTTGATGTTGATGAGGACAGCAGTCAGCGGTTCCAGCTGGCTCGCCACCCGCAGCGCGCCTGCGTCGATCCCGCGATGGCCGGTGACGGCTGCCGCGAGTTCCATGACCGTCGCCTTGGCTTCGAGATCGTCCCCGCACACCATGACGTCCTCGTGGTTCAGCAAACCTTCGCACTCCCACAGACTCACCGCCGAGAGGTGGTGGAAGGCACCGACCACCCGGGCGTGGGGGGCGATGGCGTGCGTCTGTTCAGCAGCACTGCCCTCCTCGACCCGAAGGCCGTAGGCACCGCGTGCATCGAAGCCGAGGGGATTGACACAGCTGACGACCAGTTTGCCGTCCAGGTCGGCTGCGAGGGACTCGACGAGCTCTCGGTGGCCGTCCCAGGGAACGACGATAAGAACGATCTCCGCAGCGCCGACCGCGGTGGAGTTGTCGGTACCGACGACGTTTCCGCCGGTCCGCTCATGAACTTCTTGAGCGGTGACGATGGCGCGTTCCGCCGAGCGCGAACCGAGGACGACGCTGTGGCCGGCCTGCGCGAGCCATCGTGCAAGGCCCCGACCCTGGGGACCGGTGCCGCCGATGATGGCGATCTTGTGGGCAGTCATTTCCTGGTTCACCTGTTTCTTGGCATGGCAGGGCTGCCCGAGAACGCCACGGCGGTGCCGTGGACGTGCCGGGAGGCGCTGCGAGGTTCAGGCGGTCAGGGCTGTGCCTGGCCGACCTTCGGATAGTCGGCGGGGACGTTCCCGCCGCTGCTGGCGGTGATCGAGTGGGCGGCTTCGACGAGGTACCCGGCCATCTGCTCGACGGCCTCGGCGGTCAGGTCCGCTCCCATCGCGAGGAGGGCGATGAAGAGGCAGGGGCGTGCGTCTCGATCGAATACGGGGAACCCGACCACGTTGAGCTCGGGCCGGTACTCCCCCCACGCGACGCTGTACCCCTGCGCCCGGACCTGATCGAGGACGGCCTTGGCGGGAGCATGCCTGGCCGCGATCGATCCCGGTGGCGCCCAGGCGCCCGAGAGCCTGGCGAGCAGTGGTGCCGACCGGCCGAACTGGGAGCCGACCTCGATCGTGATCTTTATGTCCTTACGACTCTCGATCTTCGCGATCGCTGTGTAGTGCCCGTCCGGCATCGGCTGGATGGCAAGGCAGGCGAGCTGGGTCATCTCAGCAAGCCGCTCCATGAACGGGCGGGCCTCGATCACAGCGGTCGTCCTGGCAATCGCCGCGACACCGAACTCGACCAGTAGCGGACCGAGGTTGTAGCGCCGGGTCTGCGGGTCGTAGCTCACCAAACCTTCCGCGACCATGGTCCGAAGCAGGTTAGAAGCGGTGCTCTTCGCAAGCGAGCACTGTTCGGCCAGCCCGGTCAGGCTGGCGCCGGTCCGGCTCCGGACGAGGGCTTCGAGCACCCTGGTTGCTCGGGTCACTGCAGGAACCAGCAGCTCCGCCGAGGCCTCTGCGGCCCCTGCGTTGTCGCTCTCCACTGGGCTCGAACTCGCGTCCGTGGTCACTTCGGCATACCTCCGTCTAGAGATGCGTCATCGCACGGTAG
>Ga0070698_100003637_pt1 | contig 16939 bp, 10 predicted proteins | sample KBSK1502metaG_FD_65477 | JGI IMG/M metagenome (GOLD analysis project Ga0070698, IMG submission 65477) | Corn, switchgrass and miscanthus rhizosphere microbial communities from Kellogg Biological Station, Michigan, USA - KBS K1-50-2 metaG | ecosystem: Host-associated > Plants > Roots >...
TAAAGTAAAAGTACCCGGGCAATGAATGAGGAAATATTTCCTCGTTCATTGCTTTTTAAAAAAATATTCTTTGATCTAAAAATTAAACAACATGGCAAATTCAGAAACATTAAAAGATCTTATAAGGATCAACAATGACCGGGTTACAGGTTATTCAAAAGCTGCAACGCAGACAGATGACCAGGATCTGCAGGCATTGTTCAGTCAATTGGCGCAACAAAGCCGTCAATTTGCAAGTGAGCTGCGCAGTTTAGTGAGTGAGGATGATAAAAATGTTACTGACGAAACTACAACAGCAGGAAAAATTTACAGAGCATGGATGGAAGTAAAAGCAACATTTGGCGGAGATGACCGGAAAGGCGTGTTGGCTTCTTGTGAGTTCGGGGAAGATGCAGCACAAAGAGCTTATAAAGAGGCATTAAAGGATAATGACCTGTTTCCTGATGTTCGTGCAACAATTGAAAGGCAGAAGGCAGTATTGCTGGAAGCACATAATAGAATAAAAATGATGAGGGACACAGCAGCCGCTCATCATTAAAAGAAGCTTGTCCTGGTGGATCAGCAATCGAACTTTTTTTGTGGCTTCTTTTATTTGTAGTTTTCAATAAGGTCATTGCATTTGCAGTGACCTTATTTGTTTTACAAGACGGAGATCTTAAATAAAAAAACCGGCTGCATCAAAACAACCGGTTAGAACCGCCCTTCGAATTCAAAATATTTTTATGAGTCAATGCTTCGTGATGGTGGCGGGCTTGATAGCAAAGAGACAAGAAGCATAACAATTGAAATAAAGAATATGGTTTGAGCGATCACGGCAGCACTCCCTTCAATTATTCCAAATCCAGCTACTCCTGCTATCAGCGATATCATCAAAAACATAATTGCACTGCGTATCATAATCTAAGGATTTTTTAAACGGGAATGCAAGTGGTAAACAAAAAATCGTGCCGTTTACAAATAGCCTGAAAATGCTTTCAGGAAAAGATTAAATAGGGATTTTTTTCATCACTTAAATTCAAAACTGTTGCATTATGTCTAAACAGTTATGGTATAGAATTTTCATGGATAAAAACGATGCAAAAGGGAAATAAAAAAAAGCAACTACGAAAACCACAGCACCAGGCAAGGCCCGGGAGTGAAAAGAAGTTAAAACCTCACCCGGTGTTTGATTACCCTGAAAAGGCAGGCACTAATAAATTACGGGGTAAAATTGCCCTCATCACAGGCGCAGACAGTGGAATTGGAAAGGCTGTGGCTGTGCTTTTTGCAAAGGAAGGCGCTGATATCGCTATTGCATATCTGAATGAACATAAAGATGCACGGGATACAGCAGCCATCATCAAAAAAAATTATAATAGACAATGCCTTCTTATACCCGGTGATCTCAGCAATGAAAAACATTGCAAAATGGTAGTAGGGAAAGTTATTAAGGAATATAAGCGTATTGATATTTTAGTGAACAATGCTGCTTTACATTATGAAAATAAAAGGTTGGAAGACCTAACTACCCGTGAATTATTAAAAACGTTCGGCACCAATATTTTTTCTTTTTTCTGGCTTACCCGTGAGGCACTACCCTACATGAAAAAAGGGTCATGCATGATTAACACTGCATCAGTAACAGCTTATAGAGGAAGCGGTGGTTTAATTGATTATGCTGCTACCAAAGGAGCTATTGTTTCTTTTACAAGAAGTCTTTCAGCAAATCTTGTAAAAAAAGGAATAAGAGTAAACGGGGTTGCGCCTGGGCCAATATGGACGCCATTGATCGCTTCGAGCTTCCCGCGAAAAAAAGTAGCAGTGTTTGGCAGTGATGTGCCGATGGGGCGTGCAGGCGAACCTGCAGAAATTGCTCCCGCTTACCTTTTTTTAGCAAGTGATGATGCGAGTTATATAACCGGGCAATTTATTCATCCAAATGGGGGAGAGATAATCAATGGATAAACATATTTGGCATATTTTTCTCACCATTTAATTAAAAAATATATGAGAGCAATTTGGACAGGTTCGTTAGGTTTTGGTCTCGTAAACATTCCTATAAAATTGTTTAGTGCTGTCCAGGATAGCACATTGGACCTTGATATGCTTGATAGTAAAGATCACTCTAACATCAAGTTCAAACGGGTAAATGAAAAAACAGGAAAAGAAGTTGCCTGGGAAAACATAGTACGCGGATATTATCTTAATGACAGGTATGTAGTGCTTGATAAAACGGATTTTGAAAAAGCAAGTCCGGAAAAAACAAAACATATCGAGATCAAACATTTTGTTGATGAAACAGAAATTGACAGCATGTATTTTGAACAACCGTATTACCTCATGCCGGAAAAAGCAGGTGTGAGGGCCTATGCTTTATTAAGAGATGCATTTAAGAAAACAGGAAAGGCGGGAGTAGCATTATTTGTTATGCGTGACCGCGAACATCTTTGTATCATTAAAGCAAAAGATGATGTGCTCGTTTTGAATCGTATCAGGTTTGTAGAAGAGATCCGTTCAACAGATGAGCTGGATCTGCCTTCCATAAAAAGCAAACCTGATGAATTGAAAATGGCTATTTCACTCATCAATCAATTGTCAGGGCCTTTTGATATAAAAAAATACAGAGATGACTACAGCGATAGATTATTAAAGATCATTAAAGCAAAATCAAAAGGAAAAGCAGTTCCATTTACGCCAATGAAAGTGGTACATTCAAAAACAAAAGACCTGATGGAGCAATTAAAAGCAAGTCTTTCAGATAAGAAAAAAGCATCTTAGACTAACTGGAATAAATGGCTACAAAAGAAAGAACAGAGATTAAGATCGGAAAACATGATGTAACGATAACTAATCGTAAAAAAATTTATTGGCCGGATGAAGGATTTACCAAAGGCGATGTGATTGATTATTACGATAAGATGGCCGACCATATCCTTCCGCATTTGAAAGGGCGGTGTTTATCTTTAAAAAGAAACCCGAATGGAATTAATGATAAAGGTTTTTATCATAAAGATGCGGGAGAGAATGCGCCGGCTTATGTAGATGTGTTTAAAGTAAAAAGTGAAAGCAACGGCAAAATAATTGACTACATAGTTTGTAACAATAAAGCCACCTTGCTATATGTTGCTAATCTTGGTTGTATAGAAATTAATCCATGGAACAGTACAACAAAAAAGATCGGTTACCCAACATGGATGGTAATTGATATTGATCCTTCTGATAAAAATACATTTACTGAAGTGGTAGATACAGCACTTGCAGTAAAAATAGTTTTAGATAAAGCCGGAGTAAGCTCATACTGTAAAACTTCCGGTGCTTCAGGATTGCATGTGTATACACCTTTAAAAAATAAATATGATTATGTAACGGTAAGGGATTTTGCCCATATTATTGCATCAATTGCACAGGAACAGTTGCCCGAAATAACTTCATTAGAAAGATCACTAAGCAAACGGGGACCAAAAATATATATTGATTATTTACAAAACAGCAAAGGGCAAACATTGGCATCTGTTTATAGTTTGCGGCCTGTGCCCGGTGCTTCAGTATCTGCTCCGCTTGAATGGAAAGAAGTAAATCATCAACTAAGCCCCAAACAATTTACCATGCAAAATATTTTTCAGCGAATAAAAAAGAAAGGAGACCTTTTTTTACCGGTATTGAATGAATCTAACTCTATTGAGAAAGCTTTGAAAGCATTAAATGTGTAACAGTTTATTTTTTAAAGCTGATCTGGAACTCAGTGCCTTCATTTTCTTTGCTATGCGCCTTGATCTTTGCATAGTGAGATTGCAGAATTGAATAGGAAACGGTGAGCCCGAGTCCCATGCCATTTTTTTTCATTGTAAAAAATGGTTCAAACAATTTTGACAAATTGTCTTTCGAAAATCCTTTGCCATTATCTTTTATGCAAACTTCATAACCGTCATCTGATTCAGTCATACTTATATTGAGCAGCCCGTTTGTGCCCATGGCTTCGATTGCATTAATGATAATATTGGTAAAAGCAATTACCAGTTTTTCTTTATCAACTTGTAAAAAGAAAGGCTTAGAAGGATAATTTTTTTTAACATGGATATTTTGAAGTTTTATCCGGTCATTGGCCCGGGAAAGAGTTTCATCCATGATCTCCTCCAATGAATGTTCTAAAAGAATTAATTCGGATGGTTTGGCAAGATTCAGCAGTTCAGTGATGATATTATTTATCCGCAACGAATTTCTTTGAATAATATCCATGAAATTTTTTTGCAGCTCATCTCTTTCCAGTGGTAATAATTGATCTATAGATAGAATGATATTATTCAAAGGATTTCTTATTTCATGTGCCAGCATACGGATCAATCTTTCATTAGCCGCCAGTTTTTCAGCCTGCAGGTTTGCCATCTCTGCTTTTTTGATCCTCGTGATGTCATGAATGATCCCATGCATTATAAATGTTTCATCATCCGCCTGCCGTTGGGGAGCAAGTGAAAGAAGACACTCCCGCGTTTCATTGTTATTATTTATGATCTTTATTTCATTGTCTTCTATGCTGCTTTTTTCATTCAATAGTTTCAGTTTGCCATTTAAATGATGTTCAGAAATAAATTCCCGAAGATTGCGGCCTACCAATTCATCTTCCGAATACCCCAGCAACTCAACAGCGGCATCATTTACTTCACTAAAATTGAGCTGATCATCTGTAATAAAAACAGCATCTTTTGAACTTTCAAAAAGAGTACGATACTTTGCTTCTCTTGCTTTTAATTCTTTCAGAAAACTTGATCTTTCGAGTGCATAACGAATGCAGCGTTCTATTTTTTCCGTGCTCAGATCATTTTTTATAAGATAATCCGTAGCCCCTCCTTCCATAGCTTTTATGTCTATGGCTTTATTGCCTAAACCTGTAAGTAGAATAATGGGCTCATCACAATTGAATGCGACGGCGGCATCAAGCAGATCAAGCCCTGTTTTATGGCCAAGAAAATAATCAACAAAATAAAGATGGTATTCTTTGTTTTTGATTGCTTCGATAGCCGCATTATAATCCTGGAACCAATCGACAATAAAAGATTTGCCCTCAATATCATTGATATAATCTTTGATGATAAGATAATCATCCTCATCATCTTCGATAACAGCAATTCGGTTTTTATTCTGGTTCGGCATCAATTAGCATTTTTGGGAATAGAGCAAAAATCGTGATTTCAATATAGCAAAAACGATTCCTATATGATTTTGGAAGGTTCTTTGCAAGCAGAGACTAACCTGTTTCAGAAGATTTATACGTAAATCCTCTGAAACATATTTTGATTTAACTTCATTACTTACTGTAGGAACCAAAACCAAGGTGATATAGAATTTACCCCTGATGAAGAAAAAGGTGCTGATAATTGATGATGAAATTGACTTTTGTATAATTATGAAAGGATATTTCGAAAGAAAGGATTATGAGGTCTTTCAGGCCTATACTCTGCAAAGCGGACTTTTTAGTATAGATGAGACAAAACCGGATATTTTATTTTTGGATAATAATCTACCCGATGGGCAGGGTTGGAAATATGTAGACCAGATTGTAGAAAAAAATCCCCAATTAGAGATCTATTTGATTAGTGCACATCAATCCAAATCAAGTTTTACTTCTCCACATAAAAATATTATAGTATGGGAAAAACCCATTTCATTACAGGTATTAAACAATGTTTTTCAATCAAATAACAAGTAGATAAATTCCTAAACAAGACAAAGTGATAACATGTAACGGGCTACTTTTTCGAGATCTTTTACATTATTAGGTTTAATTACGTAATCCACAGCGCCCAATTCAAGACAAATAGACCTGAATTTTTCTGATCCTGAAGTGCTCCAGACAACTTTGGGGATGTTTTTATAGCGTTCATTTGTACTTAGTTCCCGTAAAATATCAGCTCCGCTAAGACCGGGCATATTATAATCTAAAACCACCAGGCAAGGCATCTGGTCATCCCTTAATTTTTCAAGGGCAGAGAGTATTTCGCTGCCATTATTTACAAAAGATAGAATAAAAGAGGCGTCTATCGACGCAAACACCTCTTTCAGCATTTCCTGGTCATCTGCATCATCCTCTCCAAGCAGTATGAATCGGGAAGGTAAGTCCTGGCTTGTAACTACTTTTTGTGGCACAAATTTTTAGATTAAAAGTGATCTGCATTTCTAAGATAGGAATTTCCCTAATTGACCGGATGAAATTAGTGAAATTATTATTGGTTACAATTTCCCTTATCTGACTTAAAAATATAGTATGAAAAAAACCCCCAGGTCTTCTGCTAAGGCGAGTACTGCTTCTACTGCTGATAACATAACGCTTGATGTACCAACTCCTATAACTGCTGGTAAAACAAATGGCAAAAGCAATGGAAGTAAACCCCATAAAAACGATAACAATGGTTCTATCGATGAGATTGATAATTATGAGTTGTTGCGATTACTATTAGAAGTAAAGGAAGGAAACTTTACAGTCAGAATGCCTGGTGATAAATTAGGTATCAGCGGAAAAATATGTGATACGCTTAATGGAATTATTCAGTTAAATGAAGCATTGGTAGAAGAGTTGACCAAGGCTCGTAACACCATTGGATTAAAAGGACATTTAAATCACCGTGTTGAACTGCCTCGTTTTGCAAAAGGCTCGTGGGCATCAGGTGTTGAATCAATCAACAGTTTGATCTCCGATCTTGTTCATCCTACTATTGAGATAGCTCACGTTATTAGCTCTGTTGCAAAAGGAAATCTTTCGCAGGAAATGCCTTTGAAGATCGGTGATCACGTTTTGCAAGGTGAGTTTGCAAAAATTGCTGCGGAAGTAAATGACATGGTGAAACAATTGAATTTGTTTTCAATGGAGGTAACCCGTGTTGCCCGTGAAGTTGGTAGTGAAGGAAAATTGGGTGGCCAGGCAAAAGTAAAAGGCGTTGCAGGTGTGTGGAAAGATCTTACTGACTCTGTAAATCAAATGGCAGGAAATCTTACTGCACAGGTAAGAAATATTGCAGAAGTAACAACAGCAGTTGCAAAAGGTGACTTAAGAAAAAAGATCACGGTGGATGTGCAGGGAGAAATTCTTGAATTAAAAAACACGATCAATAATCTCGTTGACCAGCTAAACTCATTTTCATCAGAGGTAACCCGTGTTGCCAGAGAAGTTGGTACAGAAGGAAAATTAGGTGGACAAGCAGAAGTAAAAGGTATTGGTGGTACATGGAAAGACTTAACTGATTCAGTAAATCAAATGGCTTCTAACCTTACGGGGCAGGTAAGAAATATTGCGGAAGTAACAACAGCGGTTGCAAGAGGTGACTTGTCAAGAAAAATTACAGTGGATGTAAAAGGAGAGATTCTTGAATTGAAGAATACGATCAACACGATGGTTGATCAGTTGAATTCATTTTCAGTTGAGGTGACCCGTGTTGCAAGAGAAGTAGGTAGTGAAGGTAAACTCGGTGGTCAGGCAACAGTAAAAGGTATTGGTGGTGTGTGGAAAGATCTTACTGATTCAGTAAACCAAATGGCCGGTAATCTTACAGCACAGGTAAGAAATATTGCCGAGGTAACAACAGCGGTTGCAAAAGGTGACTTGTCAAGAAAAATTACAGTGGATGTAAAAGGTGAGATCCTCGAATTGAAAGATACGATCAACACGATGGTGGATCAGTTGAATTCATTTGCATCGGAAGTAACCCGCGTTGCATTGGAAGTTGGTACAGAAGGAAAATTGGGTGGGCAGGCAAAAGTGCAGGATGTTGGTGGTACATGGAAAGACTTAACAGAATCGGTAAATCAAATGGCTTCCAATCTTACTGCGCAGGTAAGAAACATTGCTGATGTAACAACAGCCGTGGCAACCGGTGACCTTTCTAAAAAGATTACGGTGAATGTGGCGGGAGAAATTCTTGAGTTAAAGAATACGATCAATACGATGGTTGACCAGTTGAACTCATTCGCATCGGAGGTAACCCGTGTTGCATTGGAAGTTGGTACAGAAGGAAAATTGGGTGGCCAGGCAAAAGTGCAGGGTGTTGGTGGTACATGGAAAGACTTAACTGATTCGGTAAATCAAATGGGATCGAATCTTACTGCACAGGTAAGAAACATTGCAGAAGTAACGACGGCCGTAGCGAAAGGAGACTTGTCAAGAAAAATTACGGTGGACGTAAAAGGTGAGATCCTTGAGTTGAAGAACACGATCAATACCATGGTGGATCAGTTAAATTCATTTGGTTCAGAGGTATTCCGTGTTGCCCGTGAGGTTGGATCTGAAGGTATGCTCGGTGGACAAGCAGATGTGCCTGGTGTGGAAGGTCTTTGGAAAGATTTGACTGACTCAGTAAATAAAATGGCTTCGAATCTTACATCACAAGTAAGAAATATTGCGGAAGTAACGACTGCGGTTGCGAACGGTGACTTATCAAGAAAAATTGAAGTGGATGTAAAAGGGGAGATCCTTGAATTGAAAAATACCATCAATACGATGGTGGAACAGCTCCGTGCCTTTGCTTCAGAAGTAACCCGTGTTGCAAGAGAAGTAGGAACAGACGGGAAACTCGGTGGGCAAGCAAATGTACCTGGCGTTGGGGGTACCTGGAAAGACTTAACAGATTCAGTGAATCAGATGGCAGGTAACCTCACCGCCCAGGTGCGAAACATTGCGGACGTTGCGATCGCTGTGGCAAATGGTGATATGTCAAGAAAAATTACCGTGGACGTTCGTGGTGAAATTTTACAATTGAAAGAAACATTGAACACGATGGTGGATCAGCTGCGTGCCTTTGCATCTGAAGTAACCCGTGTTGCCCGTGAAGTGGGTACTGATGGTAAACTTGGTGGACAAGCATTCGTACCCGGTGTTGCGGGTACATGGAAAGATTTGACTGACTCCGTGAATCAAATGACAGGTAACCTTACATCACAAGTGAGAAACATTGCTGAAGTAACAAAAGCGGTTGCATCTGGTGACTTAACTAAAAAAGTAACTATCGATGTAAAAGGAGAGATCTTCGATTTGAAAAATACCATCAATACGATGGTGGATCAATTAAACTCATTTGCGTTTGAAGTAACAAGGGTAGCTCGTGAAGTAGGTACCGAAGGTAAGCTTGGTGGCCAGGCAGAAGTACAAGGTGTTGCCGGTACGTGGAAAGATCTTACCGACTCAGTGAACATGATGGCCTCCAATCTTACCAACCAGGTTCGTGGTATTGCAAAAGTTGTAACATCAGTTGCAACTGGTAACCTCAAACAAAAGTTATCAATCGTATCCCGTGGTGAAGTTGCACAGTTGATCGATACGATCAATGAAATGATCGATACGTTGGCGGTGTTTGCTGACCAGGTAACAAACGTTGCCCGTGAAGTTGGTGTTGAAGGAAGATTAGGTGGACAAGCAAGTGTGCCGGGTGCATCTGGTATCTGGAAAAACTTAACTGAAAACGTAAACCAGCTTGCAGAGAATCTTACCACACAGGTTCGTAACATCGCTGATGTTGCATCAGCGGTAACAAAGGGTGACTTAACACAGATGATCCGTGTAGAAGCAAAAGGTGAAGTGGAAGAATTGAAAGATACAATCAACCAGATGATCGCAAACCTGAAGCAAACAACATTGCGCAACCAGGAACAAGACTGGTTAAAATCAAACCTTGCAAAGTTTACACAGATGTTGCAGGGGCAAAAAGATCTGAATACGGTAACACGTCGTATCCTTTCAGAATTAGCACAGGTGGTGAATGCACAGAAAGGTATGTTCTACATTTTGGAACAGGATGAAAATTTTAAAAATCAAAAACTAAAATTGTTCGCTGCTTATGCATTTGGTGAAGAAGTAAAAACTCAAAAAGAATTTGCATTAGGAGAAGGCCTTGTTGGACAATGTGCATTAGAAAAAGAAAGAATTTTATTAACTAATGTACCAAAGAATTATACAAAGATCAGTTCCGGTCTTGGAAAAGGATCACCATTAAACCTTATCGTTTTACCTGTATTGTTTGAAAAAGAGATCAAAGCTGTCATTGAACTTGCTTCATTCGATACATTTAGTGAAACTCACCTTGACTTCCTTAGCCAGTTAACGGAAAGCATAGGTATCGTATTGAACACGATCGAAGCAAACACAAGAACTGAAAGCTTGCTGGTACAATCACAATCATTAACAGATGAATTACGAAGAACAAATGAAGAGTTGCAGGATAAAGCCCACTTGTTAGTAAAACAAAAAGAAGAAGTGGAAGCAAAGAACAAAGAAGTGGAAGAAGCAAGATTGTCTTTGGAAGAAAAAGCCGAACAGTTACAGTTGACTTCAAAATATAAATCAGAGTTTTTGGCAAACATGTCACATGAGTTACGTACTCCGTTGAACTCATTATTAATCCTTGCTCAGCAATTATACGAGAATCATGATGGCAATTTGAATGAGAAACAAGTTAGCTATGCAAAAACAATTCATAGTTGCGGGGATGACCTGATCCAACTTATCAACGATATTCTTGACTTGTCTAAAATTGAATCCGGTTATATTTCAACCGACTTTGTCAAACTTCAATTCCATGAGATCGCCAATTTCGTTGAAACAACATTCAAACATATTTCTGAAAATAAAAACCTTCGGTTTACTATTGACCTTGATGAAAAATTGCCATCAAGTATGGAAACGGATGCACAACGCCTTAACCAGATCCTTAAGAATCTTTTGTCAAATGCCTTTAAGTTTACTGAGAAAGGAGAAGTTAAGTTGCGCATTTATGAAGCTAAACACAACTGGAAGCAACATCACTCAGGGTTGGCAAATGCACAAAAAGTAGTTGCATTTGAAATCAAAGACACAGGCATTGGTATTTCCAAAGACAAACAGAATATCATCTTTGAAGCCTTCCAGCAAGCGGAAGGTTCTACCAGCCGCAAATATGGAGGTACTGGTCTTGGATTATCGATCAGCCGTGGTCTTGCAGATCTGCTCGGTGGTTCAATTGAACTAATAAGTGAAATTGGATCTGGCAGTACATTCACATTGTTCCTGCCAATTGATTATGATCCAGCAAAAGCAAAAAGAGAAAAGCAAACTAGTCTTCAAATAAGCGAATATAAATTAGCAGAAGGGGTTACTGATGCAGCTATTCAATCAGTACCAACTATTAAAGTAAGTGAAACAAAAGACCTGGATGCGTTGAATGAAATTATAAATGAAGTAGGTGATGACAGGAATAATATCCAGGCAAATGATAAAGTGGTATTAGTGATTGAAGACGATGTTCGTTTTGGAAAGATCATGATCGAAAAAGCACATGAACTGGATTTAAAAGTTGTAGTGGCTACCCATTTCGGCGATGTGTTTGATCTGGTTAATAAATACTGCCCGATTGCTGTTACACTTGATGTAAAACTTCCTGATGCAAGTGGATGGAGAGTGCTTGATCTTTTCAAAAATGATATCAATTTTAGGCATATACCTATACATCTTATCTCTGGTGAGGAAAACAGGTTATTGGCAATGCAGCGGGGTGCAAGAAGTTTCCATTTGAAACCTCTGAAGACAGAAGCCTTGAGCAATCTCTTCAATGATATTGTTCAGTTCAATGAGAAAAAACAAAAGAAAGTATTGCTGATAGAAGATAATGAACTCGATTCTTCACAAATGAAAAAAGTACTTGATAACGGAGACCTGATTGATATCAAGATCGTCGATAGCGGTCGTAAGGCACTTGAATTAATAAGCCAGGATAATTATGATTGTATCGTTGTTGATTACATGCTTCCGGATATTGGCGGCTTGGATCTTGTTACAGAAATAAGCACACTAAATAAAATACAAATGACTTCTGTGCTCATCTATTCGGCAAAAGATTTTTTACCCAAAGAACGGAACCAATTAAAACAATATGCCAATAAGATATTATTGAAAGATGTAAGCTCACTTGATCTTCTGTTGGAAGAAATGGTGATGTTATTGCATATTGATCATAAGAATTTATTGCCTGAAAAGAGAAAACTGATAGAAAACCTGCGTGCAAAGAATGATATTTTGGCTAATAAAAAAGTGCTGGTGGTAGATGATGACGTTAGAAACCTGTTTGCGTTGACAACCGCATTTGAACGGTATACTATTCAGACAATTACCGCTGAAAGCGGTCAGGAAGCAATGGCGATATTGGAAGAAAACAGTGATATAGATATTGTATTAATGGATATTATGATGCCGGAGATGGATGGATATGAAACTACGCAAAAGATAAGACGGGAACATAAAAACAAAACATTGCCAATTATTGCTGTAACCGCGAAAGCGATGAAAGGAGACCGTGAAAAATGTATTGAAGCAGGAGCCTCAGATTATATAACTAAACCCGTAAAAGTTGATCAGCTTTTATCACTGATGAGAGTATGGTTGTATAAATAATTTAATAATGCAGAAGCCAGGCCTTTCTTTGCGAAAAGCAGAAGCTAAGATTCTTGTTGTAGATGACAGGGCGGATAATCTTGTTTCAATAGAAGCTATTCTTGAAAAAGACAATTACACGATCGTTAAAGCAAATTCAGGTAAGGCTGCTCTCAAAGTATTATTGAACGACCATGATTTTTCTCTCATCCTGATGGATGTACAGATGCCTGAGCTTAATGGTTATGAAACCGCTACAATTATTTATGAAAGAGATAAGCTGAAAAATATTCCTATCATATTTATTACCGCCAATAATTATGATGAAGATTTTATGTTCAAAGGTTACAGGATGGGCGGTGTTGATTATATCTATAAGCCAATCAATCCTGAATTGTTGCGGGCAAAGGTTGCCGTCTTCGTTGAATTGTACAGTAAAAATCAACAGTTGATGTTGCAGGAAAAAAAATTGCTGACGGCCAATGAATTTTTACAAAAAGAAATTGAAGAGAGAAAAGCATCTGAACAAAGAGTAAAACTTTTGAACGAACAGCTTGTTGCTAACAATGAAAGTCTGAAACAGATGAATGAAGAACTTGACCAGTTTGCATATATGGCTTCGCATGACCTGCAGGAGCCGTTGCGAAAAATACAAGTTTTCAGCGACAAAATATTAAGGAATAACAATTTTGATCCTGACAATGAAAAGTATTTTGGCAAAATAATTAATTCTTCTAAACGGATGCAGCACCTGATCAATAACCTGTTGGAATTTTCAAGACATACCGTAAGCTCAAATGATTTCAAAAAAACCTCATTGAAAGAATTGGTGAAAAATGCGTTGACGGAACTTGAAGTGGAAATTGAAAAAAGTAATGCACAAATTAATTATGAAGACCTGCCTGTTGTTTCTGCTGTACCGGGTTTAATGCAGCAATTATTTTATAATCTTTTTAGTAATGCCATTAAATTCAGAAAATCGTCCGGGGAGTTGGTGATTGATGTGAAAGCAGAAAAAATGAACCCAGTGGATCTGTCAAAATTTATAAAGTATAGCAACGGCAATACTTATTATAAAATAACAGTGCAGGATAATGGGATCGGTTTTGATGATAAATATGCGGAAGATATTTTCAGGGTGTTTAAACGTTTGCATAGTTACCAGGATTTTGAAGGCACAGGTGTAGGCCTGTCTATTTGTAAAAAAATAGTTGAGAAACACAATGGATTTATCAAAGCGGAAAGCAAGATCGACAAAGGGTCCGCCTTTATTATTGGCCTGCCGGAAATGCAAATGGCAAATTGATTATTATTCTGGCTGTGTTTGCGATGTTAAGATGCTTGCTGTAGGCTTAAAATACTTTTTTAGTATGCCGATGTGGTTAAACAAATAAACGAGGATCAGCATAGAACATAAAAGAACAAACACTTGCAATTCGGGCTTCCAATCTTTCATCCAGTAAACAAGTATCAATATAAAACCATGGAATACGCAGATGATCCTTGCTGCAAAGCCATGTGTAAAGCCTTTATTAGTAATAAGGTGATGTATATGCGTTTTGTCAGCAGAAAAAGGTGAACGACCTTTCCAAATCCTTGTTCCAAAAACACGAAGCGTATCAAATACAGGGATCATTACAATTCCTAAAGTAAAAACATAAATATTCGGGACAACAGGAATAGGATGTATGGAATTTATTTTCATTAATTGCACACAAAGAACTGCAATTATAAAACCGAGCATTAAGGATCCCGTATCTCCCATAAATATTCTTGCAGGATTAAAATTAAAATATAAAAATCCGAGGAGGGCACCAGCTAATGCAAATGCGATCATTGCATAGTTCAGGTCTTTACTGATAGTAAGAAATATTCCCAGCGTAACTAAACTCATAAATCCAAGACCGCCGGCAAGACCATCGATCCCGTCAATAAGATTAAATGCATTTGTGATGCCAACGATCGTAACAACAGTGATAAGGTATTGCGCAATAATATGTAATTCAGTAATTCCAAATAAACCGCCAAAACTTGTAATGCGAATACCGGATACTGCAAGTAAAGATGCAAGACCCGCCTCAATTACCAATTTATAACGGGCTGCCAGGTCTTTCAGATCATCCATAATTCCTACACCAAATAAAAGCACCATTGATAAAAAGAAAGTGATGATAGAAGGATGATTATAGAATTTGAACCAGAATAAAAGTGACACCATCATGCCTGCGAATATCGAAATACCACCGAAAGTAGGCGTAGGCACTGAATGTTCTTTTCTTGCATTGGGACGATCAAAAAGTTTCAATCTTTTTACCATAAAAATTACCGGAGGAATGAAGATCAGTGTAAGGACAAATGCCATTACATAAGTGAGAAGACCATACTTGAAATCGGAAAAATTGAGAGAGGCTTGCAGCAGGTTGAAATGATTATTCATTGACTTCGGTCTTTTTCAGGATAAAGAATGGATAGGTAAAAATAAAACGAATTTCTGTGCATTTTTATTTTTTTTAGCATCTTCTTTTACGACTTATGAGTATACGGGTCTTAAAACGGAATAGTACATTTGTTCAAAACGGGATTATACCTGCAAATACTGACATATTAAAAAGCCCGATTGAATACTTGAAGGGTGTGGGGCCTCAACGGGCAGATCTGCTGAAAAAGGAATTAAGCATATTTACTTTTAATGATCTGCTCAATCATTTTCCTTTTCGGCATATTGATAAAACAAAAGTGAATCTCATCCGGGAAATTGATCCATCAACAGATTATATACAGGTTACCGGCACTTTGCACAACATAGATGTAGTTGGAATAAAGTCAGGAAGACGAATGGTGGCAACATTGCGTGATAAAACAGGAACATTGGAACTTGCCTGGTTCCAGGGAATAAATTGGATACAAAAGATCCTGGAACCGGGTCAGCAATATCTTGTTTTTGGAAAAGTAAGTTTTTTCCAGGGAAGGCCTCAAATTGTACATCCTGAAATGGAATTGCTCACAATTGAAAAAAAGAATGGCAAATCTTTTCTTGAACCAATTTATCCAACAACAGAAAAATTAAGATCAAAAGCACTCGGCGGCCGGCAAATAGGGAAGCTTACAGAAGTATTGATGAAATTGATCAATGAAAAAGATGTTCCTGAAAATTTGCCGGATGATATTTTAGATAAGTTAAAGCTAGTAAACAGGTTTAAGGCTTTTTCACAAATTCATTTTCCTGCCAACATACAGGAATATGACGAAGCTGTTAAACGGTTGAAGTTTGAAGAGCTTTTTATTGCACAACTCAGAGTGGCAAGATTAAGATCGCAGCGTCATCGTTTTTCCAAGGGAGTTGTTTTTGAAAAAGTAGGAGAGCTATTCAATACATTTTATACAAAATATCTTCCTTTTGAACTTACCGGCGCACAGAAAAGAGTGATCAAAGAAATAAGAAAGGACACTGCAACGGGAAAACAAATGAATCGCTTATTGCAAGGTGATGTTGGAAGTGGCAAAACAATAGTGGCATTGATCACAATGCTGATAGCCGCAGATAATGGATTTCAAAGTTGCCTGATGGCGCCAACCGAAGTGCTGGCACAGCAGCATTATAATAATCTCACTGCTTTATTAAAAGATATGCCCGTTGAAGTTGGACTTTTAACAGGCTCAACAAAAACTGCGAGTAGAAAATTAATTCAGCAAAAGTTAGATGATGGTTCGCTGCATATTCTTATCGGCACACATGCGGTAATAGAGAAAGTTGTTCAATTTAAAAACCTTGGAATTGGAATAGTTGATGAGCAACACAAGTTTGGGGTAGCACAAAGGGCTATGCTTTGGGAAAAAAACCAAATTCCACCTCATATTCTTGTAATGACTGCTACTCCGATTCCCCGCACATTGGCAATGACTGCTTATGGCGATCTTGATTATAGCGTTATTGATGAAATGCCACCGGGAAGGCAGCCAATCACTACTGTTCACCGTTATGAGAAAGACAGGTCAAAAGTGATGAGCTTCATAAAAGATGAAATAGCCAAAGGCCGGCAGATTTATATAATTTTTCCATTGATAGAAGAAAGTGATAAAATGGATTACGAAAACCTGATGAAAGGGTACGAAAATGTAAAAGCATGGTTTCCGGAACCCAAATATTGGATAAGTATGGTGCATGGCCGACAAAAAGCTGAACAAAAGAACAATAATATGCAGCGGTTTGTTACTGGAGATACGCATATTATGGTTTCAACCACCGTTATAGAAGTGGGAGTGGATGTTTCCAATGCCAGTGTAATGGTGATTGAAAGCGCTGAAAAATTTGGATTATCTCAATTGCATCAATTGCGTGGCAGAGTTGGTCGCGGGGCAGATAAAAGCTATTGTATTCTATTGACCGGCCAGAACATTGGTAATGATGCAAGAGAAAGAATGAAAATAATGACATCAACAAATAATGGTTTTATAATTGCTGAAAAAGATCTGGATATGCGAGGCCCCGGTGATATTGAAGGAACAAGACAGAGCGGTGTATTAAACTTTAAGCTGGCAAGTATAGTCCAAGACAGGTCTTTATTGGAAGTAGCCCGA
>Ga0070698_100003641_pt1 | contig 16924 bp, 10 predicted proteins | sample KBSK1502metaG_FD_65477 | JGI IMG/M metagenome (GOLD analysis project Ga0070698, IMG submission 65477) | Corn, switchgrass and miscanthus rhizosphere microbial communities from Kellogg Biological Station, Michigan, USA - KBS K1-50-2 metaG | ecosystem: Host-associated > Plants > Roots >...
TCCCCTGTTTCTTCCTCCCCAGGAGTCCCGAAAAGCGCCTTCGGCCGATGTCACGGGTCGACTCGTGCGCTACATGCTCGAAGCCCGGGATCGGACTCTTCCGGCCCCGGTCGCACGGGAAGGCAGGCACCGTATCCTCGATTCGCTGGCGGCAATCGTGTCGGGCGCGCACCTGAAACCCGGCGAAATGGCCATCCAGTTCGTGCGGACCCAGGGGGGCGTGCCAGAGGCGTCAGTCTTTACAACCGACATCAGGACATCTGCGATCAATGCGGCTCTCGCCAACGGCATGTGCGGCCACGCCGATGAGACGGATGATTTCGAGCCGGTCACCAAGGCGCACCCCGGGTGCGCGATTGTTCCCGCGGCCATGGCGATAGCCGAGCGGGAAGGTCGATCGGGGACGGAGCTTCTCAGGGCGGTGACGCTCGGTTACGACGTCTGCTGCCGTTTTCTCATGGCCCTGGGACCGGACCACGTACGGGGCACGCACCGCAGCGCCGAAGGCACCAGCGCCACGATGGGCTGTGTGGCGGCCGCCGCGTCCCTCGCCCGGCTGGATGAAAAGGGGATGCGCTATGCACTCTCTTATGCCGCCCAGCAGGTCTCGGGCCTCTGGAGCTGGGTCCGCGACACGGATCATGTCGAGAAATCGTTCGACTTCGCCGGCATGGGTGCCCGCAACGGCGTCACCGCCACTCTCATGGCCCAGGCTGGTTTGACCGGCGTCTGGGATATTTTTGACGGCGAGCACAACGTGATCGAAGCGCTGTCGACGGAGCCAAAGCCGGAGGAGATGGTAGCCGGCCTGGGCAGCCGATTCTTCGTGACCGAAACGGCGATCAAGAGTTTTTCGGTCGGCTATCCGATTCAGGCCGCCCTGGACGCCTTTCTCACCCTTCGCCGCCAGCACGCGCTGACCGTCAGTAACGTCGAACACATTCTCGTCAGGCTGCCTGCTGACGGAGCCCGTGTCGTCGACAACAGCGCCATGCCCGATGTGAACTGTCAGCACCTGATCGCGGTGGCCTTGATCGACGGCGCCGTTTCGTTTTCAGACAGCCACTCGCATGAGCGCATGAAGGATCCGCAGGTCCTGGCCGTGAAGGCGCGCGTGCAGCTGGTCGGCGATAAGGCGCTGATGGTCCCGGACGCACCGCGCAGTGGCTTTGTCGAAGTCCGGCTCCGGGATGGCCGGACCGTGAACCACTTCACTCGTCACGCCCCGGGCACGAAGGAGAATCCTCTTGATACCGATGCGGTGAACGCGAAAACGCGCGGACTGATGGAGCCGGTCCTGGGCGCCCGGCAGACCGAAGCCGTGATCCAACGGGTGAACGCCCTGGAGGGGCTCGCGAACGTGCGAGAACTGCTGCCGTTTCTCACCAGCTAGAGCAGTTTTTGGTTCCCTGTAGTACGTAGTGTGCTTTTAGCCGGACTTCACGAGGTCCGCCTGAAGGCGGACACTACGTACATATGGAAAGCGCTCTAGCCCGGACGGCGCTTGGCGCAGACGAAAAAGGGGTACGACCCTTTTTCGTACGTCGCAGGACGCGTGCGCAACAGTCATGTCGCGGCGTGCGACACGCTCTTCAATACGGAGGAGTCAATGAAACGCGCAGTATCATGCCTTGGCGTCGTCATCGTCTTCGGGCTCGTGTCGATGGCGCTCGCGCAACAACCGAAAGGGACTCTTCGAGGGACGTGGAAAGTTGTAGAGGTCAACGGCGGGCCCGAGGGAACGAACACACATCCCCAGCCGGGGCTCTTCATGTTCACCGACAAGTACTACAGCGCGATGCGCGTGACCGGAACCAAGGCGCGGCCGAAATTTGCATCGAACACCGTGGCGACCGATGCCGAGAAAATCGCTTCGTACGACGGGTTTTTCGCGCAAGCGGGGACCTATGACGTGTCCGGCGCGACCCTTACGACTCGGCCGCTGGTGGCAAAAGCCGAATTCCCCATGATGGGTCCTCCGTCGAAGGCGGAGATCAAGATCGACGGCGACACGCTGTGGTGGACCTTTACGTCCGGACAGACCGTGAAGTTCACACGGGTCGACTAGCGCATCAGCGCTCCGGGCCGGCGCACGGCGTCGCCATCGCTGCGCTTGCGTTGACCTCAACCCTGGCCGGCTGCGCGACGCAGCCGGCGATGACCTTCATCCCCGCCCCAGTCTCCTGCCGTTCGGTTACCGCGGACCCGCTCCGCGGCGGAGGGGCCCGTTGGATCGGCCCCGATGATCCACGGGACAGGAAGAAGCTCGACGCCTGGTGCGCCACGGTCGGCCCGATGGTCGTCGACGGTCCGTCTGCTCACACAGCCCGCACTTCCGACGAGCTCGTGGTCGTGAGCTGGGATACGCACGTCGGCGGCGGCGACATCGCCGCGCTCGTGGAACGAATTCGCCGCGGCGATTTTAACGGCGGCGCCCCGGTCGCCGACTTCGTCCTGTTGCTGCAGGAAGTCTACAGGCGCGGGCCGGCAGTGCCCGATGCCCGCGCCAGTGGCGTCGCGGTGCCCGCGCCGATCCTCGTCCGACCGCCGACCGGCGACCGTCGCGACATTCTGGAGGTCGCCCGCTCCCTCGCGCTGCACCTCGCGTACGCGCCAGCGATGCGCAATGGCCCGGGCGACGAGGACCGCGGCAATGCGATCCTCGCCACACTGCCGCTCGCGGATCTGCTGGTGATCGAGCTGCCGTTCGAGCGTCAACGGCGCGTCGCCATCGCCGCGACGGTTCGTGACCCGGCCGAGGGAGGGCCGTCCTGGCAGGTACGGGTTGCAACCGCGCACTTCGATACCAGCCTCGCGCTCACGCGCGGCGGGCCCGCCGCGGCCAGGCGACGCCAGGCGCAGGCGCTCATCGACGGCCTGTCATCTTCGCCGACGCCGATTGTCGTAGCGGGCGACTTCAACACCTGGTGGGGTGACGATGAGCCTGCGGTCCGCGAGCTGCGCCGGGCATTTCCGGATGCGGAGGCGACGCGGCCCGCGACGACCTGGGGCGGCGCATTCCGCGCGATGGGAGCCCTCGATCACATGTTCGCGCGCATCAATGGGCGCCGGCTGACTGTCGGGCGGCTTCCCGATCGGTTCGGATCCGACCACTACCCGCTGATGATGGTCGTCAGGCTCCGCTGAGGGGAGCGAATCGGCAGTCGAGACGGCTTCCCGCCGTTGCCGAAGGCTTCCGCCGTCGACGGCAGCCGGACTTCACGGGTCCGCCGGTGCGGGCGGACACTACCTCCGTAGTAGCTATCGTCGCTCGGCGCCTTCCGCTGAAGACCTTGGCGTAGGTAGTGTCCGGCTGAACTGTTAACCAGCCGTGAACGGCTGGCCGTGAACCGTCAGTTGCGGATCGGCCACCAGACCGTCACCTGTTCGGGCGACGCGATCGGACTCGAAGCGGTCGAGCGACCAACCCTCAGTGATCAGGATTCGCTCGATCGCCCCATGCCGTTGGAGGGCCGACAGCGCATCGTCGAACAGCTCGGTCGTCGCACCGGCCGGGTTACAGGGCGGGAGCACGCGGAGCTCATATGCCGAACTGTCGCTGGTGAGTCCCAGCTCGCAGACTACGCTTTCGTCGTCGCGGCGGAAGGTCCATCTCAGGATGTGGCGCAACGCTTTGCTGCAGGCCCTATTGGCCCGCCACCTCAGGCATCAACGTCACCGCCGTGTAGCGATCGAGCGGGAAGTATTTGTTGAAGACCTCTTGGAGCAGCGTAGGCGTGACGGCGTCTATCCGCTGGCTCCTGGTCAGGATCTCACGCGGGTCGCTGCCCATCATGTGCACCGTCTGCAACCGGCCCAGCCAGTACGCGTTCTGTCTCAGCGAGGTTTCATACCCTCGCCGCGCCGATTCTTTCGCTCGGGCGGTCAGATCGGCCGACGGCCCCTCCTTTTGCAGGCGGCGGATCTCCTGGAGGACGCGATCGGTCATCGACTGGATGTTTTCCGGAGCCGCTCCGAAGCTCACGCGGATATGGCCGCCACCGCGCTGCGGCCACGATTGCGACAGCCCCACCGACACGGTGTAGGTCTGCCCGAGCTCCTCGCGCAGCACATCGCGCAAGGCCGTGGAGAGCACGTTCGTGGCGGCGGTGATGCGCTCCTGCTCGCCGGCGTCCGGCGAAGGGTCGGCAAAGAAACTAATCACCGTCTGGCTCCGGGGCTCGCGGCCCTTTTCGACGCGAACGCGCTCGATCCCCGACGGGAAGCGCACCTCGAGGTCCTTGTACTGCGCCGTCCGCTTCGCGGTGGACGGCAGCGACCCCACATACTGCGCGAGCAGCGGGATGGCGGTGTCCAGACGGAACGCGCCCACCATGAATAAGGTGAAGTCCGCGGCGTTCGCAAACCGATCGTGGTAGAACGCGAGCATCTTCGTCCGGTCGAGCGCGGCCACACGCTCGGTGGTCAGCGGCTGCGCGGTGTAGTGGTTCGACGTGTTCACCTGGGCGAGGCGCTCGCCGAAAATCTGCCCGGGACTCTGGCCGCGGTTGGCCAGCCTGGCCGTGAACTGCCGCTTCATCAGGACGAAGGCATCGGGGTCGTCTCCCGGTTTGACGGCCACTTGATAGAGCAGTTGCAGCGCGGTCTCGAGGTCTGCCGGCGCGGCCGATCCCGAAAGGCCGTGTGTCGACAGCGAGATGAACGGCGAGGCGGACGCCAGTTTGCCCGCAAGCAGCTTGTCGAGATCCAGCGTTTTCAGCCCGCCGGCCCCTGACAACTCGACGTACGACGTGGCGAGCGAGGCCTCCACGAAGTCGGCGGGCGCGGCGAGGGAAGCGCCGCCGAGGGCGTACATCGTGAACAGCACCTGATCGTTCTTGAAATCGGTCGGCTTGAGCCATGCTTCGACGCCATTGGCGAACCGCACGATGGTGACGCCCACGTCGGCGATCTCGCGGCGCTCCGTGATTGCGGCCGGTGCCGGCTTCTCCGCCATCAGCTCGGTCGGGGCCGCTCGATCGTTCCACGGCATGACGGCGACATTTTCGGCCGTGCCCAGCGCGGCCACGAGGTCGCTTTCCGACGGCGGCTTGATTCCCTGCTTCTGCGGCGACACGGCCAGTACGACGCGGCTCGCGCCCGAGAGGCGCGCTCGCGCCATCGCTGTCACCTCGTCGAGGGTGATTCCCGGCAGCACGGCCTGCACGACCCGATGCTCGTACTCGATGCCGGGGGCCGGTTCCTCAGAAAGGAAATACCGGACATACTCCTGCGCGAACGATCCACTTTCTTCCTTCCCGCGCTCGTTGAACGCGCGCTCGTACGAGGCGATGATCCAGCGCTTCGCGCGATCGAGCTCCGCGGGGCTGAAGCCGTACTCGCGGGCGCGCTTCGCCTCGATGACGAGGGCGCCGAGCCCCTCGGCCAGGCCCCCATCCGGCACCCGGGCGTTCACCGCGAAGGTCTCGACCGATCGGCTGAGTGACTCTCCGCCGGCGCCCGCGCTGAGGAATTTCGCGTCGGGTCGCCGTTCCAATTCGGTGAAGCGCTCGTTGAGCATCTGGTCGAACAATTGCTCGACCAGGTCGCGCCGGTAATCGCTGACCACGCGATGTTCCTCGGCCGGGCGTTTCCAGATCAGCTGGACCGTCGACTGCGTGACTTCAGGATCCGACGCGACGCTGACCAGCAGGTCCTTGTGCAGCGGCACCGACCGGTCGGGCGGTGAAGAGACAGCGGCCCTCGCCATGATCGGTTCGAACGCTTCGCGGATCGCTGCCTCGAGCTGCTGCGGATCGGCGTCGCCGACAGCCACGATCGCCATCTGATCGGGCCGATACCAGGTGTCGTAAAACACGCGGAGCCTCGAGGCGGGCGCGCTCCGGAGGATCTCGGGCTTCCCGATCGGGAGACGCTCGGCATAGCGCGACTGGTGATACAGGATGGGGAGCTGCTTGTCGCCGATCCGGGAGCCGGCGCCGAGCCGGCCACGCCATTCCTCGATCACGACGCCGCGTTCCTTGTCCACCTGCTCCGGATCCAGTGTGAGTCCACCCGCGAAATCGGCGAGCGCGTTCAGCCCGCTCGTCACAATCTCGGTCGAATCGGTTGGGAGCTCGAGCATGTAAACCGTTTCGTCGAAGCTCGTGTACGCGTTCACGTGCGGACCCAGGCGGGCGCCGGTACGTTCGAAGTAGGACACGAGCTCGCCGGGCTTGAAATGCGCGCTCCCGTTGAACGCCATGTGCTCGAGGAAGTGCGCGAGGCCCTGTTGGTCCTCGGTTTCGTGGAGCGAGCCCGCCTTCACCGCCAGCCGAAGCAACAGGCGCTTTGCCGGACGGGGGTTCTGCCGGACGAAGAACCGCAAGCCGTTCGGCAACGTGCCGGTCCGGACGGCCGCGTCGAATGGGACGGCCTCCTGAAGGTTGAACGCTTGCGCAGCCGGCGCCGGTTGCTGCGCGCCGAGCCCTATCGTGGAGAGGAGCGCGCCCAGCGCGAACGCGGACCATAACTTCGACGATGACATAGCTCGATCCTACTGCTTTTCCGGCGTGCCGCAGCGTCCACCTCGGGGACGCGACGCGTTTCTTATCGTGTCCTCGGCAAGCTGACGTTGAGCGGGACCGACTCGCCGCCGCGTACCTCGACCTCGGTCGTGAAGGGCTCGTATCCTTCCTTGCGGACCTCGATGCGATGACGCCCGTCGGTGACCTGCACGACGAGGCGATCGGCGCCTCCGGGACCCCGCCAGCGCTCGCCGTCGATGAGCACGTCGGCGTCGGCAGGCTGCACCCGGATCATCAGCGTCGCACCCTGCGCGTCGCGCGGCCGGGCGGCCGCCCCGGGCGCCGGCTCGGGAGGAAGGGGTGGCGGGCCCCGACGCGGCACCGGACGGCCGGCGGGCGAGGGGGGCGTTCCGCCGGGCGGCGCGGTCGGCTGCGGCGCCGGTTCCGACGGTTCCCCAGGCGCGAGCCGATCCAATGTCCCCACGATCTTACGGGTGGCATTCGGGCTTAGATACAGCCGCTCGCGCATGCTGCGATAGCCGTCAAGGTAAATGACGATCTCGTGTTCGCCTGGCATGACATGCAGCCGCTGAAAGGTCCCGTTGAACTCGTCCACGGTCCCCGCGAAGTAGCCATCGACGTAGACCCCCGCTTCTTTCGGCGTGACGTCGATCCTGAGATCGCTCTCAGGCCCATACCGGTAAAAGCCGTACGGATACGGAAACGGGTATCTGAATTGCGCGTGGGCGTCCGCTGGCAGGAGCGCCAAGGCGATCGCCAGCGATCCGATGGCCAGGTGGGGGAGATGTCGGCGCACGTGGTACTCCTCAATACAGGCGCGAGTGCTTCCCAATCCCGCAACGAGCGTGCCAGTTCAGCTTCGTCGCATTCGGCGAGAAATCGAAGAAAATCAACTCGATTGCGCGCGCGTGTCCACCCCGGGCCACACCCATTGTCTCGCCGCGATGACGCGCGTCCTGGTTGACAGCTTTCCGCTGAATCAGGTACAAGGATCGCTCAGATGGTTCCAGCGATTCATTGCGAGGGGTGTTGTTGTTCGAGCATAGTTTGCTCCGCGCTGGCACCTTCCCCGTGTGTGATCGCCTGATTCAATAGCCACTATCCACACTCGAAGTTCTGAAGGCCCGGAGGCGGTTTCCGCACCCCGGGCCTTTTGCTTTTTTGGACCGAATTCAGCCCCATGCCAGAGCACGCGCTCCTCCTTGGCGTCATCACGCTCCTCGCCGCGACCGTCAACGGCGCGCTCGGCTACGGGTTCTCGTCCATCACGGTTCCGCTGGCACTGCTGTTCCTCGCCAATCGCGTCCTCAATCCGGCGCTCGTTCTGATCGAGGTCGCGCTGAACGCCTACGTGCTCTGGGTCAACCGTGGCGCCTTTCCGAATGTGTGGCGGCGCGTGCTCCCCATCGTGATCGGCCTCGCTCCTGGAATCGTGGCAGGCACGGCGCTGCTCTCGTACGTCAATCCCGGGTACCTCCGGTTCGGGACGTTCATCGTCCTGCTCCCGCTGATTCTCCTGCAGGCGGCCGGCTATCGGCGGCCGATTCGCTCCGAGCGATCGGTGGGACTGGTGTTTGGCGCCGGCGTCGGAGTGCTCTATTCGGTGACCACGATCTCCGGTCCTCCTCTTGCCGTGATGCTGAGCAATCAGGGGCTCACGAAGAAGGATTTTCGAGCGGCGCTCGGGTTCGTCCGGCTCGCTGAGTCATCGCTGACTGCGGTCGCTTACGGCTACGCTGGTTTGTACACGGTCACCAGCCTGTCGCTCATTCCCTGGATCCTGCCGAGCATCGTCGTCGGCGTGCCGATCGGCGCCCGCATTATCCAGCACGTGCGGCCCGAGACCTTTCGGCGCGTCTGTATGAGCTTCGACGCGTGGGTCGTGGCGTTCGGGCTCTCGCGGCTTCTGCGCGAATTGGGACTCGTGGAGAGCAACGCGGCGTACCTCGTGCTGGTCGGCGTTGGTCTGCTCGACACGTGGCTGCTGTATCGATTCTTCACCAATCCATCGGGAGCGGGTCCCGCGACCCAGGCATACGAAGCGGCTCACGAGACATTTCAGACGTTGCCGCCAGCGCCAGTCGCACGCGAGTAGGGACCGCGCGAATCCAAAGACTCTTCGTGGCTGCCTCTCAGATCCCTCCGCCTCGGCGGGTCGATTCCCAATTGCCCGGCAACCCCTTTCCAAACTAAGATGCCCCGAACTCGAAGCCCACTGGGAGGACAAATGCCCGTCGACAAAGCGCCGGCGCCGTCCGCGGCGCCGCGAAATCGTTGGCTGCAATTAGTCGTCGGCGTCATCTGCATGGTGATGATCGCCAACCTGCAGTACGGCTGGAACCTGTTCGTGAATCCAATCGACGAGGCGCATCATTGGGGCCGCGCGGCCATCCAGGTGGCGTTCAGCCTGTTCGTGCTGACCGAGACGTGGCTCATCCCGATTGAAGGATGGTTCGTCGACCGGTACGGACCGAGAGTGGTCGTCATGTTCGGCGGCGTGTTGGTCGGCATCGCCTGGGCGATGAATTCCGTCGCCGCCTCGCTTCCCATGCTCTATTTCGCGGCCGTGATCTCGGGCATCGGCGCAGGCTGTGTCTACGGGACGTGCGTCGGCAACGCGCTCAAGTGGTTCGCGGATCGGCGCGGCCTCGCGGCGGGCCTCACCGCAGGCGGCTTCGGCGCGGGTGCTGCGGCGACGACCGTTCCCATCCTCAAGTGGATCGAAGCCTACGGCTATCAGTCGGCGTTCCTTTGGTTTGGCATCGGACAGGGACTGATCATTCTCGTCCTGGCGCAACTCCTGAAAGCACCCGAGCCGGGCCAGGTGCCCGCCGTCGCGAAAAAAACCATCGGCCAGACCACACGGAACTTTGCGCCGATGGAGATCGTCAAGACGCCGCTCTTCTGGGTGCTCTATGCGATGTTCGTGATGGTTGCCGCCGGCGGGTTGATGGCGACCGCGCAGCTCGCCTCCATCGCGACCGATTTCGGCATCGCGAAAACCAACGTCGCGCTGTTCGGCATCGTGGCGACGACGCTTGTGATGGCGAACATCGTGGACAACATCCTGAATGGTCTCGCGCGGCCGTTTTTCGGCTGGGTGTCGGACAACATCGGACGCGAGCCGACGATGTTCGTCGCCTTCACCGGCGGCGCGTTCGCGATGTGGGGTCTGGCGACCTTTGGACACGACCCGCTGACGTTCGTCCTGCTGTTTGGCGCCATCTACTTCACGTGGGGCGAGATCTACAGCCTTTTCCCCGCCACGTGCACCGACTCGTTCGGGACCAAATACGCCGCGACGAACGCGGGACTGCTTTACACCGCGAAGGGCACCGCGGCGCTTCTGGTGCCGCTGGCCAATGTCCTGATGGCGGAAGCCGGCTGGAACACCGTTTTCTGGGTGGCCGCGGCCATGGATGCGGTGGCCGCGCTGATGGCGTTGCTGGTGCTGAAACCGATGCGCGCGGCGCACGTCGCGGCGGCGGCGGTCGTCCCGATGCAACCGGCCATGCAGACGGCTAAGTGAATCTAGTCATTGAGTCATTGGATCATCTGGTCATTCATTGCAAAATCCAATGACCAGATGACCAGATTCCTGCGGCACTTGACGCCCAGGGAGAGATCAAGGCACGCTTGAGTTCCTCTATGTTGTCCTGCTGCACCTGTTGTCGTCCCTGTCCCGCCCCGGCCCCGTGCCGATGCGCGTGTATCAGGCCGACGATCGGCAGGTGAGCGGCAACCGGGTTTCTCCTCCACAGTTTCCCTCGCTCCTCTCCTGACCAGTCGATCGGCCGCCTCGGTTCTGAGGTTTCCAATTGAGGTCCATCGATTTTTGCGCGCGCGCGATTCAGTCGCGTGCGCCAGGAGCAGGAGAGATGACGTTCAGTAGATCGGTTGGGACGGCGGTGATGGCCATCGCCGTCCTGATGCCGGGCGTGACGTTTGCGCAAAGCGGGTCGAGCACGATCGCCGGCATCATCGTCGACTCGTCTGGCGGCGCCATTCCGGGCGCACGGGTCCGCGTCGACAACGAAGACACGGGCGTCACGGTCGATACGTTCACCAATCAGGAGGGTCTCTACCGGGCCGGTGCTCTCGTCCCCGGAAAATATCGAGTGACCGTCGAGCTCAGCGGGTTTGCGCCCGCTACCCGGCGTTCGATCACGCTCGAAGTGGGTCAGACGCTCGCCCTCGACATCACGCTCAACGTCGCGGGACAAACCGAGGCGGTCGAGGTGGTCGCCAAAGCGCCGTTGGTCGAATCGCTGACCTCACACGTCGATCAAACGGTCACCCGTGAGATGCTGGCCGCCCTGCCGCTGCCCAACCGCGCCGCCTCCTCGCTGGCGTCGCTGGCGCCTGGCGTCATCATGATCGACACGGGAGTCGGCACTGCGGAGAACTACCCCATCTTCTCGGTCGCCGGCGGACGGGCGCGGAATCAGAACTTCGTGCTGGATGGAGGGAACGCATCGAACGCCGTCGGCCTCACCCGGCCCCAGCAGCTGACCAGTCTTCCGGTCGACGCGATGCAGGAGTTCCGCGTCATTACCAACAATTACTCCGCAGAGTACGGGCATTCGACGGGGGGCATTGTCACGATGTCGACGCGATCCGGCGCCAACCGGTTTCGAGGGAGCGCGTTCGAATCGCTGCAGAACGACGCGCTCAATGCGAAGAACTACTTCGCAACCATCAAACCGCGCGTCCGGTTGAACCAGTTCGGCGGCACGCTCGGCGGCCCTGTCAAACAGGGGAAGACGTTCTTCTTCGCCTCATGGGAACGGACGAGGCAGCTGACGAGCGAGGCCGTGATCTCGACGGTGCCCACGCTGCTCAATCGGCAGGGCAACTTCGCCGATCTGCTGAACAGCGCGGGCCGGCCGATCATCATTTACGATCGGGCGACCGCGCAGCCGTTCGCCGGGAACGTCATTCCCCTCAACCGGATCGACCCGGTCGCGCTCGCAGCGTTACAGTATTTTCCGTTGCCCAACCGGCAGGGAACGCCGGCGAACGCGAGCAACCACGTCGGCAACAACGAGTCGACGCTCGACCGCGACATCCTGGTTGGGAAGGTTGACCACAAGCCGGGACTGAACGACCTCCTGACCTTCCGCTATTACATCAACAACAGCGGGACGGAAGTGACCGGCTCGTACGGGAATCCGGTTGCAGACCCTCTCTCCGATGCCAGCGATGTGCGCGTGCAGGCCTTCACGGGCGCCCACACTCACATCTTCAGCACCAACGTCGTCAACGAGCTGCGCGCCACGTACTTGCGGCGCAAGTTCATTCAGAGCCGCCCCGGACTCGGAACGAATCTTGCCGGCGCCATCGGTTTGACTGGCGTCAGCGCGCAGGCGTTTCCGGCCTTTGCAATTCCGGGGTACGGGCCTTCGGTCGCGACCGCCGGATCCGCCTCGGGGCAAGCCTCGTTAGGGTCGCTTGGCAGTTCGATCGTCTCGCGCTTCCAGACGCCCATCACGGATAAACAGCTGCTGGAGTCGCTGTCCTGGTCGCGTGGCAAGCACGTCTACAAGTTCGGCGCCGAGTACCGGGTGGGAGCCAACGATGAAACGCGCGATCGAGGCTCCTCGGGCAATCTCACGTTCAGTCCCCTGATGACCAGCAACCTCGGCGCGGCCGATACCGGCAATGCTCTCGCCGCTTTCATGCTTGGCGAAGTGAACGCGGCCAGCGTGCAGATCTCGGATTTGATCCAGAGCCGCGCCTCGTATCTGGCATTCTACGCGCAGGACGACTGGCGCGTTTCGACCAGGTTAACGCTCAACTACGGCCTACGATGGGAAGCCGAATTCCCGCGACATGAGCTGAACAACAAGCAGAACTCGTTCGATCCGCTGGCGATCAACCCGGTGTCAGGGACTCCTGGCGTCGTGACATTCGCGGGCATCAACGGCACCCGCGAACGGGCGTTCGCGGCGGACCTCGATAACTTCGGCCCGCGTCTGGGATTCGCGTATCAGCTGAGGGAGGCCGGCGATACAGTTCTTCGCGGGGGAGCGGGCATCTTCCACGGTCCAACGATCAGCAACTCGGTCGGCGACGCCGCCGCCCTTGGTTTCTCGACCTCCGCGAGCTTCGTCGTGCCGCAGGCGACGACCCAGAGCGCGCTTCTTCTTCGCAACGGCTTTCCGGCCTACTCTCGCCCGGAGCTCACGAGTGCTCTGGGCGCGGTTGCGGTTGGCCAGAAGCCGAATACGTCGGTCTCGTACTTCGATCCACAGCAGCGGACGCCCATCTCATATCAGTCCAATCTCAGCCTGCAGCACGAGCTGAGCCCCGGCACACTCGTCGAAGTGGGTTACATCGGCAACGTGAGTCATCATTTGACCGCGAATGATTTCTCGCTCAACCAGGTGCCGACCGACCTCATGGGGCCGGGCGATACCCAGCGGCTGCGTCCCTTCCCGCAGTTCAGCGACGTGCTCCTGCTCAACCCGGCGATTGGAGACTCCAGCTACTATGCGGGATTTGTCCGGGTGCAGAAGCAGTTCTCCAGCGGCTTTTCACTGTTGGCGCACTACACACGATCGCGGTACATGGACAACGCGGAATCGGCCAACGAATACGGGATCACCGGCAGCTACATGGACGCCTACCATCGCGATCTCGATTGGGCGGCGAGCGCCAGCGACGTGCCGCACCATTTCGTCCTCACGGTGCTCTACGAGGTGCGGAACGTCACGAGGAATCCGTTCGTGAACGCCGTCCTGGGCGGCTGGAATATCGGGCTTCTCGAAACATTGCAATCAGGTGCGCCGTTTACCGTGGTCACGACAGCGAACACGACCAACGCGTTTCCAGCAGGGCCGCTCCGTCCCGACCTTGCCGGGGATCCGTGGCTACCGGCGGACGAGCGAACGCTGAGCCACTGGTTCAACACGGCGGCGTTCGCCAACCCCGCGGCGTTCACGTTCGGCAATTCGCCGCGATCCGTGCTCCGCGGCCCTGGCTTCGCCACGACGGACCTGACGCTGGAGAAGACGATCGCGCTCAGCACCCGGGTGAGATTCGATGTACGGGTCGAGGCTTACAACTTGCTCAACCGCACGAACTTCAACCTCCCGGGCTATACGCTCGGCGCGGCGGACTTCGGGTCGATTTCGAGCGCCCGTGCCGCTCGAACCATGCAACTGGGCGCCAGGCTGCAGTTCTAAACCCGGAAGGCACTTGCGTTGGTAGCTAAGTCCTCAGAATTGACTTTCGTGCCGTAAACTGATACTTGTCTATAGGTTAACAATGCCAGTTACCGCTCGGGCCTGCGCGTGTTGTTGTACGAGGACCTTCATGGTCCCCGCGCTTCGGGTCTTGCAGTAACCGACATTCGCCGAAATTCGCAGTTCGCCGCAAAAGACCTGAAGCCCGGGGACACGCGCCCCGGGCTTTTTTTATGTTCGCAGGACCATGCCAATAACAGCTGTGTGGAATTCAGTTCCGGATATGCGGGTGCCCGCAAGCGAGTCGACCCCAACGACCGGCTACGAACATCTGCGGGCGCTCGAGGCCGAGAGCATCCACATCCTGCGCGAAGTGGTCGCCGAATTCGAGCGGCCCGTGATGCTCTACTCCATCGGGAAGGACTCCTCGGTGATGCTGCGGCTCGCGCAGAAGGCGTTTCATCCCGGCCCGATTCCCTTCCCGCTGCTGCACGTCGACACCACCTACAAGTTCCGCGAGATGATCGAGTTCCGCGATCGATATGCGGCCGAGATCGGGGCGAGGCTGATCGTCCACACCAACACGGAGGCGATTGCCGAGGGCACGCAGCCGTTTCTGGTCGGGACCAAAGCGTGCTGCGGCGCGCTGAAGACGAAGTCGCTGCTCGACGCGCTCCAGGCCGGCGGGTTCGATGCCGCATTCGGCGGGGCGCGGCGCGACGAGGAGCGGTCCCGTGCCAAGGAGCGCATCTTCTCGCTCCGCGACGCCGTCGGCCAGTGGGATCCGAAGCGCCAGCGGCCGGAGCTGTGGGATCTCCTGAACAGTCGAATCCGGCCCGGCGAGAGCATCCGCGTCTTCCCGTTGTCGAACTGGACCGAGATCGACGTCTGGAGCTACATCGAGGTCGAACGTATTCCGGTCGTGCCGCTGTACTTCGCCAAAGAGCGTGAGGTGGTCGTCCGTGGCAACTCGCTCATCATGCTCGAGCAGCCGTTCGTGCCGTTGATGCCGGGCGAGCGGCCCGAACGCATCATGTGCCGCATGCGATCGCTCGGCTGCTCGCCGTGCACCGGCGCGATCCGATCGACGGCCGACTCGGTCGCCGACATCATCGAGGAGCTCATCGCGACGAAGCATTCCGAGCGGCAGCTTCGCATCATCGACCACGACCAGGATGGATCGATGGAATTGAAGAAGCGCGAGGGCTATTTCTGATGCCCGGCCTGCTGCGTATCTGCACCGCCGGCAGCGTCGACGATGGGAAGAGCACGCTCATCGGGCGGCTCCTGTACGACTCGCGCTCGGTCTACGAAGATCAGGTGCACTCGGTCGAGAAGGCGTCGCGCAACCGCACCGCCGGCCCGATCGACTTTTCGCTGTTCACCGACGGCCTTCGGGCGGAGCGCGAGCAGGGCATCACGATCGACGTCGCCTATCGATACTTCGCAACCGCGCGGCGCAAGTTCATCCTCGCCGACACGCCGGGGCACGAGCAATACACGCGCAACATGGCGACCGGCGCGTCGACCGCCGATGTCGCCATCCTGCTCGTCGACGCCCGCAACGGCGTCCGCGCGCAGTCGCGCCGCCACGCGCAGATCGCGCGCCTGCTCGGGATCACCGACTACGTTCTTGCGGTCAACAAGATGGATCTGGTGGATTTCGATCGTGACGTGTTCGACGGCATCTGCGAGGAGTTCGACAGCATCCTGCCCGGGGCGACCTTGCACCCGATTCCGATGAGCGCGCTCCACGGCGACAACGTCATCACGCGCAGCGAGCGCACGCCCTGGTTCGACGGCATGGCCCTGCTCGAGCATCTCGAGACCGTCGAGGTGGATCGCAATGAGTCGGGGAAGCCGTTCCGGCTCCCGGTCCAGCTCGTCATCCGACCCGACCACGAGTTCCGCGGGTATGCCGGGCAGATCGTCTCGGGCGCGGTGCATCCGGGGGACGTCGTGACGGTGTGGCCCTCAGGCGGGACCTCGCGCGTCAAGCGCATCGTGACGTGGGATGGCGACCTCGAAGCGGCCTACGCCGGCATGTCCGTGACGCTGATGCTCGAGGACGAGATCGATATCAGCCGCGGCGACATGATTGGCATCGGCGACGTCCAGGTCGGCCAGCGGTTCAGGGCGGATGTCGTCTGGATGGACGAGCGTCCACTCGAGCCCTCGCGCGTGTACTTGTTGAAACACACGACGCGGACGGTGACGGCCGAAGTGGATCATGGCCTCCTGCTGAACCAGATCGCATCGGTGACCGTCTCGACGTCCCGCCCGATCATGTTCGACCGGTACCAGGAGAATCGCGGCACCGGCAGTTTCATCCTCATCGATCCGGTGACAAACTTCACGGCCGGGGCCGGCATGATCATCGAAGCGGTTCGCGGGCGGACATCGGGTGTGGGACGGCCAAGTGCCGCTGAGCGGCTGGTGCGGCTGGCACGAACGGCGCCCACTGATGCGGAGGCGGTCGAAGCGGTGCGTCAGGCGCTTGAGGAATTGCTGAAATGATCGATACCGACGAGCTGAAGCAGCGTGCGGAGGAGCTCGAGGATCGGTCCGCGAGCGAGATCCTCCAGTGGGCCGCCGATCGCTTCGCGCCGAAGCTGACGTTTGCCGCCAGCCTGGGCCTGGAAGACTGCGCCGTGATCGATCTGATCGGCCGCGCCTCGCTGCCGATCGACATTTTCACGCTCGATACCGGGCTGTTGTTCCCAGAAACGTACGCGCTGAAGCGGCAAATCGAAGAACGGTACGGTGTCACGCTGCGCGCCGTGAACCCGGCTTACACGGTGGATCAACAGGCGGAGCGTGAGGGCCCGAAGCTCTGGGAACGCGATCCCGATCGCTGCTGCGAGCTTCGGAAGATGGAGCCGCTACGGGCGACGCTGGCCACCTACGACGCCTGGATCACGGCCATCCGCCGCGACCAGACACCCGAGCGGGCGAATGCTCCGGTCGTCGGATGGGACGGCCGGTTCGGTCTGATCAAGATCAATCCGCTCGTCCGCTGGACGTTCGACGAAGTGAAGGCCTACGTACATCGGCACGACGTTCCGTACAATCCGCTGCACGATCGCGACTACCCGAGCATCGGCTGCATGCCGTGCACGAGCCCAGTGGCTCCCGGAGAGGATCCGCGCTCAGGCCGATGGCGCGGGCGCGAAAAGACCGAATGTGGCCTGCATCTCGAGCCAATCAAACTTAGAAGTTAAGAGTCGTGCGGTTCGGGTCACTCCTTCT
>Ga0070698_100003642_pt1 | contig 16921 bp, 17 predicted proteins | sample KBSK1502metaG_FD_65477 | JGI IMG/M metagenome (GOLD analysis project Ga0070698, IMG submission 65477) | Corn, switchgrass and miscanthus rhizosphere microbial communities from Kellogg Biological Station, Michigan, USA - KBS K1-50-2 metaG | ecosystem: Host-associated > Plants > Roots >...
TGGCCAGAGGATCGCCGCTCACCTTGACGAGCACGTTCCACGTGCCGTGCAGCGCCGCCGCGAAGAGCGCGAGGCCGACCCCGACCGCGACCATCAGGCGGCACGCGGCGGCCGCGCCAGCAGCCGCCCGAGCAAGCGGAACGCCTCCGGGTTCACGACGAGGCCGTTGTGAGAGCCCCACACCGGCAGGGAGGGAATGTCGGGTCGCAGGCAGGACCGGAAGTTGACGACATCGTCCGTCCTCGTGTAGATCGACGTGGTCGGCACCGCCGGCGCGAGCCTAAGGTCGTACGTGAAGCGACCTTCGGGATTGAGTCGCCGGCCGTACGCGAGCTCGTTGGCCGTCCTGACCACGCCCACGGCGTGATGCGTCAGCGCGGCGAGGTCGGTCCAGTCAGCGAAGGGCGCCCCCAGCCCGATGACCTGCTCCACGATCTGCGGCCGCCGCTGCGCGAGCACCTTGGCCAGGAGTCCGCCGCGGCTGTGTCCGACCAGGGTCACACGCGCGCCGGTCTCCTTCTGGACCTTGACGACCTTGCGGCGCAGCCCCGACAGGAGCCGCTCCGAATGCTGGACGTTGAACAGAATCCCTGACAGGTAGGAGCGATAGCCGACGCGGCCCAGCCACGAGTGCATGACGCGCAGCGTCCAGTCCCCGGCCAGAAACCCGGGCACCAGGAGCACTGGCCGCCCATCACCGGGCGGGACCCCGCGGCCGCGGAAGACCGGGTCGCCGAGCAGCGCCGAGAACTCGCGAATCGCAAGTGGGTCCCACAACCTCACAGCGAGGGATGGTAGGAGGTCGGACCCGCCCGGCTCTCAGACGGCGTCACCGCCAAAGACTTGCGTAGGTCGAATTGATTAGACAGACGACCTGTTAGATTATTGCGGTGCCGCGCCCGTATCGGCTGGGACGCCGCCAGGAACTGGTCGACCGGACCGCTCAGTCGATCCTGGCCGCTGCGCGTGAGCTTGTCTCGCGGAGCCCAGCCGCCGAGGTCAGCGTCGGCCAGATCGCTCGCCGGGCCGGCGTCTCGCGGCTCACGGTCTACCAGCGCTTCGGCTCTCGGACCGGCCTCCTCGAGGCCCTGCGCCCCGCGCCCCATGCGAGCCATGACTTCGACGGCGACGCGCGCGCCGCGCTCCACCGCCATCTCGTCGATGCCTGCTCCGCCTGGGCGGTCGACCCGGCCCTCCAACGCCACCTGCCGGCGCCCGGCGGCGCCGGCCCCGAAACGGATCGTCGCCTGGCCGAGCGCCTGCTGGCCGCAAACGAGCTCAGGCCGGGCTGTTCTCTGCGCGAGGCGGAGGACGTGATCGGCGCCCTGAGCTCGTTTGCGATGTTCGACCGACTGCACCGTGACGGCCGCCGCTCGCCCGCTGCCGTGGCCGACATCCTCATGCGTCTCGCCGGCGGGATCCTGGCGTAGGATTCATGACGCAGTGCGGCATAGAGTCGCCGATGTGGGCGGGCCTGTCCACTACCTGGATTTCGGCGGCTCCGGCACTCCGGCGCTCATGGTGCACGGCCTCGGCGGCAACGCACTGAACTGGATGGCCGTCGCGCCCACCATCGCCGAGACGCACCACGCGCTCGCGATCGATCTCGCGGGCTTCGGCCAGACGCCGCTGTTCGGTCGCGCTGCGACCGTGAGCGCCAACGCCGACCTGGTCCATGACTTCGTCGTCAACGTGATCGGGCAGCCAGTCCTGCTGGTGGGCAACTCGATGGGCGGCCACATCGCGATCCTCGAGGCGGCCGCGCATCCGGAGTCGGTCATCTCGCTGGTGCTGGTGGACGCCGCGACTCCTGGCGTGCACGTACGGCGACCTGAACCTCGAATGCTCGGCGCCATGGCGGCCCTCACGATTCCGGGCCTCGCGCAGACGCTGATCGATCGCCAGCTGCGCGCGCTCGGGCCCGAAGCCCTGGTCGAGCGCGCGCTCGAGGTCGTGAGCGCCAACCCATCGCGCGTCGATCCAGCGATCGTCGAGGCGCACGTGCAGCTCACTCGCGAGCGCCAGCACCTGGGACGCCAGAACACGCGGGCGTTCATCCAGGCCATGCGCTCGATCGGGATTCGCATGGCCGACCCGCGCTTCTGGGCGCGGGTCGCGGAGGTCAAAGCCCCGACCCTGGTCATCCACGGCAGCCTCGACCGCGTCATCCCTGTCGCGGCCGCGCACGAGCTCGTGCGCCACCGTCCCGACTGGGAGCTGCGCATCCTCGAAGGCGCCGGCCACGTGCCGATGCTGGAGACGCCCGATCTCTTCATGGCCGCTCTCGATGCGTGGAGCCCGTATAGAATCCCGACCGCCGTCGCAGCGTCGTAGCCGCAGAGGAAATGGCCACCGTCTCCGAACCACCACATAGCAAGCGCCCCGGAAGGCTGCAGGTGACGGCCTCGGTGCTGCCTCATCTGCGCCGCCTGGGGCGATGGGATCCCATCCCGCCGATGTGGCTCGAGGGACGCTTCTACCTCGAGTTCCTGCGTCTCATCCGCGACCCCGTCTTTCGCGGCGACGACGTGCCAGCCGGGCTCCGCAAGCCGGTTTTGCTCATCCCCGGATTTCTTGCCGGCGACTGGACGCTGCGGACACAGTTCGACTGGCTGCGCCGCGTCGGCTACCGGCCGCGGCTCGCCGGCGTGACCTTCAACGTCATGTATTCCGAGGTGATGCTGCGCCCGCTGCTCGACACGCTGCTCGCGATGCATCGCAGGACCGGGTCGCGCATATCCGTTGTCGGCCACAGCCGCGGCGGCGTGCTGGCCAAGGTGCTCTCGCACCGCAAGCCGGACCTCGTCGAACAGGTCATCACGCTGGGCTCGCCGCTCGGCGACCCGTTCGACATCCACCCGTTGACGATGGCCGGCGTGCATGCGGCGCACCTGCTCAACGCTATCCGCTACCGGCACAACGGGTCGGTCGAGATGCGATTCCTCCGTGACCTGCGCGCGGCGCCGCGCGTGCCGACGACGTCGATCTACTCGCGCTCGGATGGAGTCGTCAACTGGAAGGCCTGCCTGCGACCGGACATCAACGCGATCGAGGTGCACGGGAGCCACGTCGGGCTGGCGCTGAACCCCGAGGTCTACCGGATCCTCGCCCACCTCCTGCCCGCGCCGTGGCGCACGAGCTAGCGCGCTAAGATCAAGTCCGAACGGGAGCTGCCCACTCGGGCGGCTGAGAGGGCCCACGCGGGCCGACCGTAATCACCTGAACTGGGTAATGCCAGCGGAGGGAAGAGTCCATGAGCGAGATCGTCGCGCTACCCGCCGAAGATGCCTTCGGCAAAGTCGAGGCGCACGGGATCGACGCCATCCCCGAGCGCGAGCGTCACGGCCATCCCCGCGAGCTGGCGGGCCTGTGGGCCGGCGCGTTCGTCAACTACGCAAGCCTCTTCACCGCCAGCCTCCTCACGACCTACTACGGCCTCGGCGTGTGGGACGGCCTCGCCGCGACTGCGCTTGGCACCGTCGCCGCGGCGGTGATCCTCGGACTGCTGAGCAACACCGGTCCACGTTCGGGCCAGCCGCAGATCGTGTTCACGCGGCGGATCTTCGGGGTGCGCGGCTCGTATCTGGGGGCCGCGCTGACGCTCTTCCTCGCCGTGGGCTGGTTCGCCGTCGATTGCGTGATCGCGGCCCAGGCCGGCGCTCAGCTGTTCGGCGGCGGCAATCGGTGGCTGACCTTTGGCCTGGTCCTGCTCATCGCGACGGTCAGTGTCGCCGTGGCCGTGTTCGGCCACCAGACGATCAAGGTGCTCGAGACGTACGGCGCGGTGACATTCGCGGTCCTCAGCGCGGCCCTGTTCCTGTTCCTGGCCCCGCAGTTCCACTGGTCGCAAGGCCCGACAGTCTCCGGTTCCGACTACGCGGGCGCGTTCGTGCTCGGCGCGATGACGTGCTTCGCCCTCGTCGCCTCCTGGTACCCATTCGCGAGCGACTACTCGCGTTACCTGCCGGCTTCGAGCCCCACGCGGGACGTGACGTGGTGGCCGGTCGCCGGCATCGCAGCGCCGATGCTGCTCCTGGGACTCTTCGGCCTGCTCCTCCCCACCATCGACGCCAGGCTGGCCGCCAACCAGGGCGTGCTGGCGGTGATCAGCGCCCACGCGCCGGTGTGGGTCGCGGTTCCGTTTTTCATCTTCATCGTCGTCGGCGAGATCTGGGCCAACTATCTCGATGTGTACACCGCCGGCCTGGTCACGCTGGCGATGGGCATCCGCCTACGTCGCTGGCAGACCGCGCTCGCCTGCGGCGTCCTCGGCACCGCGCTCGCCGCGTACGCGGTGCTCGTCAGCGACTTCCACGCCGCATATGAGGACTTCCTGATCCTCACCTACCTGTGGGCGCCCGCGTGGGCGGCCGTCGTGCTGCTGAGCTTCTTCGTCTTCGAGTCGAGGCCTCGGCCTGCGCTTGCCCTGGCGGCGTGGCTGGCGGGCACCGCGACCAGCCTTGCGTTCGTCAACTACTCGAACCTGTTCGGCAACGTATTGACCAACGCCAGCTTCTTCAACGCCGGCCTCGTCGGCGCACTGCATGGGGCCGACCTCTCGGGCGTGGTCAGCGTCGTGGTCGCCGCGGCCGTGTACTGGTCCGGCAGGAGGCTCGCCGCATGAAAGCGCCCGTCGCGCTGACGGTCGCAGGGTCCGACTCCGGCGGCGGCGCGGGCATCCAGGCGGACCTGAAGACGTTCGCCGCGTTCGGCGTGCATGGCACCTCGGCCCTCACCGCGATCACGGCGCAGAACACCACCGGCGTCATCGACATCCTCGAGCTGCCCACCAGCCTGGTCCGCGCGCAGATCGCCGCCGTCGTCGAGGACATCGGCGTGCAGGCCGCGAAGACAGGAATGCTGGCGAGCGCGGCCATCATCGGCACGGTCGCGATGGCGATCGAGGACTATGCGCTCCGCGACCTGGTCGTCGACCCGGTGATGGTGGCCAAGGGCGGCGCCAAGCTGCTCCACGACGACGCTGTGCAGGCCCTGCGCGAGCGATTGATCCCACTGGCCGCGGTCGTTACACCCAACCTACCCGAAGCCGAGGTCCTCCTCGAGCGACACGTGCAAACGCTCGACGACCGCCGCCGGGCCGCGCGCGACCTGGTGGCGATGGGCGCGCGGGCCGCGGTCGTCAAGGGCGGCCACGCAGAGGATGTGACCGATGTCTTTTTCGATGGGAACCAGCTCGTGGAGCTGCCTGCCCTGCGCATCGACACCGCCAACACGCATGGCAGCGGTTGCGTGTTCTCGGCGGCCATCGCCGCCGGCCTGGCCATGGGCGCTGACCCGCTCTCGGCGGTGCGCCAGGCCAAGGCATTCATCACCGAAGCGATCGCGGGCTCACTCGAATTGGGCCGCGGGCACGGCCCGGTCAACCCGATGTTCGGCGTGAGGGTTCGCGGTTAAAGTTTCGTCCCATGAGCAAGCGCAAGCGCGCCCCGAAGCCGGCTGACGACGACGCCACCGACGACGCAGCGGCCAAAGACGACATGGTCCACGTGACGCCAGACATGCTGGCCGGCGGGACGGACATCTTCGCGTCCAAGAAGACCGAGCCTGAGACGCCGGCCGAGCCTGAGACGCCGGCCGAGCCTGAGACGCCGGCCGAGCCTGAGACGCCGGCCGAGCCTGAGACGCCGGCCGAGCCTGAGACGCCGGCCGAGCCTAAGCCTGCGCCAGAGCCCGAACCGATGGCTGCCGAGCCGGTCGCCGAGGTCGAGCCGACCGAGGCCAGCGACATGCCCACCGCGGACGAGGCGCCGCCCCCGCCGCCGCCGGCCCCGCCCACGACTCCGCCCCCGCTTTACGGGAACGCTGTTCCCTACGCCACCAGGGTGCGCCGCGCCGGCTCGAGCGCCGCCTTGGGCGTCGTGCTCGTCGTGCTCGGCCTGTTCGCGCTCCTCGTCGCGCTGACCGGCTACGACCTGACGCAGAACGGCTGGCCGCTGTTCATCCTGATCCCTGGCCTCACCCTGCTCGTCGCGGGCTTCATCAGCTTCGGCTCCGTGGCCACCATCCCAGGCGGCATCGTGACGATGCTCGGCGTGGTCCTCGCCTATACGAGCAGTACCGGCCACTGGGCCGTGCTCGCGTACGCGTGGTCGCTGGTCATCCCCTTCGGCATCGGCCTGGGCATGTACTTGCAGGCGCTGCGCGACCGCGACCACAACGGGCTCCGGTCGGGCCGGACGCTGCTGTTCGTGGGCTTCATGATCTTCCTGATCGGCTTCGTCCTCTTCGAGTCGATCCTCGGCATCTCCGGCCGCGACACGTTCGGTCCGGTTGGCAAGGGCGCGCTGCCGGCGCTGCTGATCATCGTGGGCGTGATCCTTTTCGTGCGCAGCGTGCAGAGGAGCAGGGCCTAAAGGTTCGCCAGCCGCCGCTCCAGGTCGTCGCGCGCGATCTGGTAGCTCGTTCCGCGCCGGTACTCCTTGAAGCCCATTGCGCGGTTGATCCGCAGCATGGGCGCGTTCGAGCCCGCGTTGTCCGTCGACACCCATTCGGCGTCGGGATAGAAGGGACGCAGGTGCAGAATCATCGCGGCCTTGATCCACTTACCAAGGCCGCGGCCCCTCGCGTCGGGCCGCACGCCCGTGAACTGCTGGTGGATGACCGTGCGGTGATATGGCGCCCAGATGACGTCGGTGACTCCGGAGACGACCCCATCGGGCTCCCGCGTGATCACTGTGTGCTGGATGTCGCCGGTCAGCTCCATCCGCGCGTACCACTCGTGCATCGTCTCGGGCGTGATGATGATCTCGCCGTGGTCCAGGTTCTCGAACGGAATCGTGTTCAGCATCGAGGAGAGCTGGGGCGCGTAGTCAGCGCGCATCGCCTCCGGCACAGGACCGTCATAGACCTCGAGCTTCGTCTGCGGCGAGCGGGCCTGGCCTTCGGCGACCCAGCGCTCGAGCATCGGCCAGTCGACTTCTGAGAGCCTGAGGCGGCTCTCGATCGAGCTCAGCTTCGGTTCCGCGCGGATCCACTTCATGAACTCGTGACCCGAGTCCTCCTCGGCCCAGAAACTCAGCGTCGTCGCACCGTGCCGGCGCATCAGGTCGACGACGACCGGCAGGAAAGCGGTCCCAACGCCGTGACGGCGGTGCTCGGCCAGGACGTAGACGTCCGCGTCGTACAGGTGCTTGCTCGTCTCGTACTCCGGCGAACGCGGGGTAGCGGTGGATCCTTCGAGCCAGCCCGCCGTGGTTCCGTCGCGGGCGACCTCGAACCGCTCGTGCGCCGTGAATGGATCGACGCGCTTCAGAAGAGCCTCCTCTTCGGCGTCGCCCAGCACCGGGTCGTCTGGTCGCGATTCTTGCTGGCGTACGCGGCGAAACGCGTGGTAGCGCGTCCAGAAGTCGCGGTCCGCCGTGCGTGGGTCGACAGGCGCCGGCACCACCTCACCCACCATCTCGCTTCGATAATCTCACAGGCAATCCAGTGAGCTCGGCGCGTCGTTTCAAGGTCGGCGTGACGATTCATCCGCAGCAGTGCACCATCCAGGAACTGCGCGACGCCTGGCGGCGCGCCGACGATCTTGGCGTCGACAGCATCTGGTTCTGGGACCACTTCTTTCCGCTGTACGGCAACCCGAACGGCAACCAGTTCGAGTGCTGGTCGCTGCTCGCGGCATGCGCCCTCGACACTCGCGCGCCACAGATCGGGCCGATGGTGGCGTGCGCGGGATATCGCAACCCTGACCTGCTCGCTTACATCGCGGCCACGGTCGACCAGCTTTCGGGAGGCCGCCTCGTGCTCGGCCTGGGCGCCGGTTGGTTCGAACGCGACTACGCGGAGTTCGGCTACGACTTTGGCGAGGCGCGCGACCGGGTGAGGTTGCTGAGGGAAGCGGTGCCCCGGATCAAGCGCCGGATCGCAAGGCTAAAGCCGGGACCCGCGGGCAAGCTGCCCCTCCTGATCGGCGCGAGCGGCGAACGGGTGATGCTGCGGCTCGTGGCGGAGCACGCCCAGATGTGGAACACGATCGGCACGGTCGACCAGTTCGAACGCAAGTCGGCCGTGCTCGACGAGTGGTGCCAGAAGCTCGCCCGCGACCCGAAGGAGATCGAGCGCACGGCCAACGTGCCGCCGCCGAGCGCCCGGGAGGTCGAGGAGTGGCTGGCCGCCGGCTTGCAGCACTTCGTGCTCCGCCTGGCCCATCCGTTCGGGACCAAGGACCTCGAACGCCTGGTGAAGCTCCGCGATTCCTGAACTACAACGTGCGCGGAGCTTATTTGTGAGCCGCTCACTAACAATTTATCGGGATCGGCCGTAGCCTTTGTTGCACCACACCCTCTTCGCGGCGCGAGCCTCCTGGGTTCCCCAGGAGGCTCGTTTTTGTTTCGGGCGCATGACGGCGTGACACGGGGCCGTCATCAACGGCGGCCACGATGTCGCGCATGAAACTCAGCAGATTTCTCGGCTCGCTCGGACTGGTCCTGTTCGTGTCCCTCGCCTGCGGCGGAAGCGGTGGCGGCACCAGCGCCGCCGGCGCGGCGACCTCGTCATCACCTTCGGAGACGGCGATGACTCACCACGCTTCGCTGGACGTGGCCAGCTCTCGTTTCGGCCAGGTCCTCGTCGACGGCCAGGGCCGCGCCCTTTATCTGTTCGCCGCCGACACCGCGGGCGCCTCGACCTGCTACGACGCCTGTGCCACGGCGTGGCCGCCCCTGCTCACGGACAAGGGCGCGAAGGTCGACGCCATGCACGCCGCGACCGCCTCCCTCACGGGCACCACGACCCGCAAGGACGGCTCGGTCCAGGTGACGTACAACGGCCACCCGCTTTACTACTTCGACGGCGACAAGCAGCCGGGCCAGATCACATGCCAGGCCGTGGTCAACTTCGGAGCCGCGTGGTACGTGGTCGACCCGAAGGGCAACGCGATCACGACCAAGGGGTGACCCGCTACCTCGGATAGTCCGGACTGAGTGTCACGCTAAGGCGACTCCGGCGGGTTGGCTCATAGTCCGGATGCCCACCGCCTTCGGTGTGGCTTGCGTTAGAGCTGCCGCCCGCCGGAGGAAGTGGACCGGCCGGCGTGACTTCATAGGAGCGTGTGACCGCTCGACTCAGTCGTGTCCGCCGACCAGTCCTTATCCCCCACTGAAAGGAGACAAGGAAATGGTGACACTTGGCGGCGACTGTCACAAACGGAATCACACGCTGGTGGCGGTCGATGAAAACGGCCGGCCGCTGGGTGAGTTGAGAGTGGCTGCGACACCGGACGGCCACATGGAGGCGTTGGATTGGGCGCGCCGATGGCCGGAGCGACGCTGGGCGCTGGAGAACTGTCGCCACCTGTGCCGCGGGCTGGAGCGAGATTTGTTGACGCCGGTGAGGTTGTGCTCCAGGTATCGCCCAAGCTCATGGGGACTGCCCGACGTTCCGGCCGGGAGCCGGGCAAGTCGGACTCCATTGACGCCGTGGCGGTGGCCCGGGCGGCCTTGAGGGAAAAGCATCTGCCGGTGGCCCAACTCGAGGGCAAGGCTCGCGAACTGAAGCTCCTGGTTGACCACCGTGAAGACCTGATTGGGGAGCGGACTCGAATTCAAAATCGCCTCATCTGGCGCCTCCATGAGCTGGAGCCAGGTCTGAAGTTGCCGCCTCGAGGTCTGGTCCGGCAGGTTGTGCTGACTGAGGTTCGTGCCCGACTGCAGCGGCACCGTGGCACGCTCGCCGAGATTGCGCGTGACGAGGTTGTGGCGCTGCTCGCGCTGACCAAGTCTGTGAAGGAACTGGAGCGTCGCCTCGAGGCCTTGGTGGCGGAGCAGGCACCGAATCTGCTCCGGCTGCAAGGCTGCGGTGCATTGAGCGCCGCCAAGCTGGTGGCGGAGACAGCTGACGTCCGGCGATTCCGCTCGGCCGCGGCTTTCGCCATGCACAACGGCACCGCACCGATACCGGTCTCCTCGGGGAATCATCAGCGCCATCGCCTCAACCGCGGCGGCAATCGCCAGCTCAACGCAGCCCTGCACCGAATCGCCATCACACAACTTCGCCTGGGCGGAGCGGCCAAGCTTTACGTGGCGCGGCGATTGTCCAACGGCAACACCAAGACGGAGGCGATTCGCGCCTTGCGCCGGCAGCTGTCAGACGAGGTCTATCGCAGGCTCCGCCTGGACGCCCAAGGGCCCATTGCCATGCCGAATGCGGAGGCTGCTTGACATAGGAGCATCTAACCGAACTTTTCGTCGAGCAATACACCGGATAGTCCGGACTATCCGAACCTTTCGTTGAGCAATACGCCGGATAGTCCGGACTATCCGACCAGTGCAGCTCTTACGCCGCCTTGACGGCGCTCACCAGCCTGGTCAGCGAGTCCTTGGCGTCGCCGAAGAACATCACCGTCTTCGGCCCGTACATAAGGTCGTTGTCGATGCCGGCGAATCCCGGCCGCATCGAGCGCTTCATGAAGATGATGTTCTTCGCCTGGTCGGCGTTGAGGATCGGCATGCCGTAGATCGGGCTGCCGGGCGTGCTGCGCGCGGCCGGGTTCACCACATCGTTGGCCCCGACGATGAGCGCGACGTCGGCGTTCTTGAAATCGTCGTTGACCTCGTCCATCTCCTTGAGCTGCTCGTACGGCACGTTGGCCTCCGCCAGCAGCACGTTCATGTGTCCGGGCATGCGGCCGGCGACGGGATGGATCGCATACTCGACGTCCACGCCTCGCTTCTCCAGGACGTCCGCCAGCTCCCGGGCGGCGTGCTGAGCCTGCGCCACGGCCAACCCGTAGCCAGGCACGATGATCACCCTCTGCGAGTAGGCGAGCAGCGTGCCGAGGTCCTCGGCCGAGGCGGAGCGGACGCTGCGCCCCTGCGCTCCCGCCGCCGCGGACGCTCCGGCCCGCACCTGGCCGAAGGCGCCGAACAGGATGTTGCCGATCGAGCGGCCCATGGCGTCGCTCATCAGCTTTGTCAGCAGGGAGCCGGAAGCACCGACCAGCGTCCCGGCGACGATCAGGGCGAAGTTGTTGAGCGTGAAGCCGGTCGCCGCAACGGCGAGTCCCGTGCAGGCGTTGAGAAGTGAGATGACGACCGGCATGTCAGCGCCGCCGATGGGCAGCACGAAAGCCACGCCGAGGATCAGGGCCAGGACCATCAGCGAGACGAACGCGAACGGAACGGACGCGATCGCGAGCTCGGCGACGGCGAAGCCGACGACGCCGAGCGCCAGCAACCCGTTGACGATCTGCTGGCCCGGATACGTGATCGGCCTCCCGGTCATCAGCTCCTGGAGCTTGGCGAAGGCGACCAGGCTGCCCGCGAAAGAGATGGACCCGATGGCGATGCTGAGCACGCTCGGCAGCGCTTCGGAGAATGGCGGGTGCATGCCGAACTTCAGCAGCTCGGCCACCGCCACCAGCGCGGCCGCGCCTCCGCCCACGCCGTTGAACAGCGCGACCATCTGTGGGATCGCCGTCATCTTCACCACGCGCGCGCCGACCGTCCCGATGACCGTGCCGATGAGCACGCCGATGGCCACGATCGCGACGCCGGCGCGGGTGAAATGCAGCAGCGGGACAGTGGCCCCGATCGCGATCAACATGCCCGCCGCGGCGGTGAAGTTGCCGTTGCGCGCGCTCTTCGGCGAGCTGAGCTGGCTCAGGCCGAGAATGAAAAGAACAGCGGCCAGCAGGTAGGCGAGCGTGATAAGGGTCGTCATTCTTTCTTCGCCTGCTGGCGCCCGCGGAACATCTCGAGCATTCGGTCGGTGACGACGAAACCGCCCACGACGTTGGTCGTGGCGAGCGTCACCGCGACCAGTCCCAGCGCGATGTTCAGCGGCGAGTTGGCGCCGGCGGCGATCAACACCGCGCCCACGAGGATGATGCCGTGGATCGCGTTGGTCCCCGACATCAGCGGCGTGTGCAGGATCGTCGGCACCTTGGAGATGACCTCGAAGCCGACGAAGACGGCAAGGACGAAGAAGGTCAGCTCGTTCAGCAGCTCGTTGTTCATGCCGCGGAGACCGCCTGCTTCGCCCGCTCGTTGACGATCTCGCCGGCGTGCGTGACGCAGGCGCCTTTGGTGATCTCGTCGGAGAAGTCGAGGTTGATCGCCCCATCCTTGACCAGGTGCAGCAGGAGGTTGGCCACGTTTCGCGCGTAGAGCTGGCTCGTGGTGAGCGGCATCGTCGAAGGGACGTTGCGCGTGCCGATGATCGTCACGCCGTCGACGTCTACCTCCTTCCCAGGCTCCGTCAGCTCGACGTTGCCGCCCGTCTCGGCCGCGAGGTCGACGATGACCGAACCGGGCCGCATGCCGCGCACCATGTCACCGGTCACGAGGAGCGGCGCCCGGCGCCCCGGCACCGCGGCCGTGGTGATGACCACGTCGGACTTCGCTATGTGCTCGCCGATGAGCTCGCGCTGCTTGCGCAGGAAATCCTCCGACTGCTCTCGCGCGTATCCACCCTGTCCCTCCTGGGCCTCGAGCGGCAGCTCGATGAACGTCGCGCCCAGGGACTGCACCTCTTCCTTGACGGCGGGTCGCACGTCATACGCGGAGACGACCGCCCCCAGCCGCCGTGCCGTGGCGATCGCCTGCAGCCCGGCCACCCCGGCGCCCATCACCAGCACGCGGGACGGGGCGACCGTGCCGGCGGCGGTCATCATCATCGGGAAGAACTTGCCGAGCCTCTCCGCGGCCATCAGCACCGCCTTGTAGCCGGCGGCCGAGGCTTGCGACGAGAGCGCGTCCATCGACTGCGCCCGCGAGATGCGAGGCAGGAGCTCCAGGCTGAACGCCGTCACCCCCTGCGCGGCCAGCGCCTTCACGATGTCGCCTTGCGTCGCGGGCTGCAGGAAGCTGATCAGCACCGCGTCCTTGGCCAGCAGCTCGACCTCGCTCGGCAGCGGCGCCTGCACCTTCAGCACGGCGCCGGCGTCGACCAGCAGGTCGGCGGCGTGGGCGACGACCCTCGCGCCTGCCTCCTGGTAGGCCTCGTCGGGGATGAACGCGTCCGCCCCGGCCCCCGACTGCACCGCCACGTCCAGCTTGGCCGCGATCAGCCTGGTCGCGGTGTCAGGGACGAGCGCCACCCGGCGCTCGTCGTGGGTCAGCTCCCTGGGCACGGCGACTCTCACGATCAGCGAATGTAAGGAATACAGGGCACGTCCTGCACACGCGTAGAATTCCTAATTCGCGCTCCCCAGTGACCGAACCTATCGTCAACGACCTCACCATCCAGGCCGCGACCGTGAATGGTTCAGGCAGCCAGACCGCCAACCTGGTCCTGACCCGAGCCATATTTCACATGGGCATCCCGGTCGCCCCGAAGAACGTATTTCCCTCCAACATCGAAGGCCTGCCGACCTGGTACCAGCTGCGCATCACGCCCGAGGGCCACATGGCGCGCTCGGACAAGGTCGACATCCTGGTCGCGTTCAACGTCGCCACGTGGCGCGAAGACCTGAAGACGGTTCGCACGGGCGGCGTCGTCATCCACGAGGAGGCGTTCTCCACCGCGGACGCGCGGACGGACCTCACGTACTACTCGGTGCCGTTCGCCAAGCTCGCCAAGTCGAAGATCCAGAGCGACACGCTGCGGAAGCAGCTGGCGAACATGATCTACGTCGGCGTGGTCGCGGGCCTGCTGGGCATTCCCTGGGAAGCGATCGAGCACGGCGTCAAGCGCCAGTTCCTGGCCAAGCCCAAGGCCGTGCCCGTCAACCTGGACGCGATCAAGGTTGGCTATGACTACTGGCAGGACAACTTCTCCAAGCAGGATCCCTACCGGCTGGAGCCGATGACCGGCGCGGTCGAGGGCAAGGTGCTGGTCGAGGGCAACCAGGCCGCCGCTCTCGGCGCCCTCATGGGCGGTGTGACCGTCGTCGCGTGGTACCCCATCACCCCCTCCTCCTCGCTGTGCGAGTACCTCATCGCGTATTCCGACCGGTTCCGTGTCGACGAGAAGAGCGGGGAGAAGCTCATCTCCGTCGTCCAGGCCGAGGACGAGCTCGCGGCGGTCGGCATGGCCATCGGAGCGGGCTGGGCGGGGTCGCGAGCGATGACCTCCACGTCCGGGCCGGGCATCTCGCTGATGGCGGAGTTCTCGGGCCTGGCCTACTACGCCGAGGTGCCGGTCGTGATCTTCGACATCCAGCGCATCGGGCCCTCGACCGGACTGCCCACGCGCACGTCGCAGGCTGACCTCGGCTTCGTCTACACGCTGTCCCACGGCGACACCAAGCACCTGGTGCTGCTGCCGGGATCGGTCGAGGAGTGCTACGAGCTCGCACGCGACGCGTTCGACTACGCCGACCGGTTCCAGACGCCGGTCTTCGTCCTGTCCGACCTCGACCTGGGCATGAACCTGTGGATGACGCCGGAATTCAAGTACCCGGACAAGAAGTTCGACCGGGGCAAGGTGCTCAGCAAGGAAGACCTCGAGAAGCTCGCGGGCGAGTGGGCGCGCTACCGCGACGTCGACGGCGACGGGGTGACGTTCCGCACGCTGCCCGGCACGGACCACCCGGCCGCCGGCTACTTCACCCGCGGGTCCGGCCACGACGAGAACGCCCGGTACACCGAGGGCGCCGACGCGTACGCGCGGAACATGGACCGCCTGGCGCGCAAGCTAGAGACGGCTCGCCACGCGCTGCCGGCGCCGGTCATCGACGAGGCCGGCCGCAAGGTTGGGCTCATCGCGTTTGGGTCCACCGACGCCGCGGTCAGGGAGGCGCGCGAGTCCATCGACGTCGACTACCTGCGCGTGCGCGCGCTGCCCCTGAGCGACGATGTGGCGCGATTCGTCTCCCGCCACGAGCGTGTGTACGTGGTCGAGCAGAATCGCGACGGACAGCTCTACGACCTGGTCAGGCTCGCGCTGCCGCCTGAGCTCGTCGACCGCATGCGGTCGATCCGCCACTACAACGGACAGCCCATTCCCGCGGCCGCCATCGTGGAGCCGCAGCAGCAGCAGGAGATGGTCCCAGCATGAGCACGACGGTCAACCGCGTCGGATTGCCTCGTGACGCGTACAAGGGCGCGGCCACGACGCTGTGCGCCGGCTGCGGTCACAACTCGATCACCAACCACATGATCAAGGCCCTGTACGAGCTGGGCGTCGAACCTCACCTGCTGGCCAAGATGTCCGGCATCGGGTGCTCGTCGAAGACGCCCGCGTACTTCGTCGAGACCGCGCACGGGTTCAACGGCGTGCACGGCCGCATGCCGGCGCTGACGACCGGCGCTCACCTCGCCAACCGGCAGCTGATCATGCTCGGCGTGTCCGGAGACGGCGACACCGCCTCGATCGGCCTCGGCCAGTTCATGCACATGATCCGGCGCAACGTGGACTGCACCTACATCATCGAAGACAACGGCACGTACGGCCTCACCAAGGGCCAGTTCTCGGCCACGGCTGACCTGGGCTCGGTGCAGAAGAAGGGCGCCGTCAACACGTTCCAGCCCATCGACCCGTGCGCGGTCGCCCTGGCGCTCGGCTGCTCCTTCGTCGCCCGCTCCTTCAGCGGCGACGGCAAGCAGGTGGTGCCTTTGATCAAGGCGGCCATCGCGCACCGCGGCACCGCGATCCTCGACATCATCTCGCCGTGCGTCACGTTCAACGACCACGACGGCTCGACCAAGAGCTACAGCTGGGTGAAGGATCACGAGGAGTCCATCGCCGACGTGTCCTTCATCCCCTACTTCGAAGAGGTCCACGTCGACTACGAGCCGGGCACCGTGCGCGACGTGCGGCTGCACGACGGGTCGCACATCGTCCTCAAGAAGCTGGGCGACGACCACGACCCGACGGATCGCCGCGCCGCGATCCGCGTCATCGAGGAGGGCCGCGCGGAGGGTCACCTCGTCACCGGTCTGCTATACGTGGACACGAACATGGATGACTTCGCGACGACCGAGCGGATCCCGCAGCGGCCTCTCAAGGAGCTGGGCGAGGAGGAGTTGCGCCTGGACCGCGACCAGTTCGCCCACTTCATGACCGAGTTCGCCTAGTTGGCGAAGGCGCCCTCTCGCCGAAAGGGAGGGGAATCGGAGGTGAGGGGCGCGAAAGCATTTGCGCCGCCCCTGCGGGCGACCCCCGAAGACATCCGCAAGGGCACGCGCCTGGTCGCCCGCAAAGACCCGGCGATGGCCGGGCTCATCAAGCGTGTCGGACCCTTCAGCTTTCGAGCGCCGGGCGACGACAGCTTCGCCGCGCTGGTGCGCTCGATCATGTACCAGCAGCTCGCCGGGGCGGCCGCGACGGCGATCCACGGCCGGTTCCTGAAGCTCTTCCCCGACGGCCTGACGCCTGCCGGCGTGCTGGCGCTGCCCGACGGCGCGATGCGGAGCGCCGGGCTGAGCGGAGCGAAGCAGGCGGCCGTGACCGACCTGGCGCGGAAGATCACCGACGGCACGGTGCCGCTCGAAGACGTGGCCTCGCTGTCCGATGACGACCTGAAGGCGCGCCTGGTCCAGGTGCGCGGCATCGGGCCGTGGACGGCTGAGATGTTCATGATGTTTCAGCTGCAGCGACTAGACATCTGGCCCGTGGAGGATTACGGCGTGCGCAAGGGATGGACCGTGATCCACCGCAAGCGCGAGCTCATCACCCCCAAAGCGCTGGTAGCGGAGGGTGAGAAGTTCCGGCCCTACAGGACGATCGCGGCCTGGTACTGCTGGCGCGCGGTCGAGACCGTCCTACCGACCAGTTGATCACGCTCCCCGAAACCTCGGATGCATTCCGCGATGCGAGGTGGGACGACGTCGCGCCGTACTACGACGAGCTTGCGTCGCGTGACCTCGACCGCGGCAACGTCGAGGCATGGCTGGCCGACTGGTCGCACTTCGAGTCGCTACTCACCGAGGCCGGCGCGCTCACCCATTTCGCGTACTCGTGTGACACGGGGGACAAGGAACGGGAGCGGGCCTGGCTCCGGTTCTCGAGCGAGATCAGG
>Ga0070698_100003643_pt1 | contig 16920 bp, 14 predicted proteins | sample KBSK1502metaG_FD_65477 | JGI IMG/M metagenome (GOLD analysis project Ga0070698, IMG submission 65477) | Corn, switchgrass and miscanthus rhizosphere microbial communities from Kellogg Biological Station, Michigan, USA - KBS K1-50-2 metaG | ecosystem: Host-associated > Plants > Roots >...
TGGAAAAATGGTTTGCAGTTGTAATAATGTAGGAGAAGGCAATCTTGTTAATAAAATTAAAGAAGGTTGTAAAGATCATTTGCAACTCTGCCAATTAACAGGAGCAGGTATGGGTTGCGGCAGCTGCCGGCCGGAAGTGAAAGAAATATTGGAAAAGGAAATAAACCCAGGATTGGTGAAAAAGGGAATAATTGAATTTTCACAAAAGCTGAGTGCCTAAAACAATCAATATTTAAAAACAGCATTACACATGGATATATTATTGGAAAGATCCGGGAGAACATCCCCTTCTGAGTTTTTAAATCTTAAAGGAATAGAGTATTTCATGTTTGAAGAAGATTTCATGGAAAACAATATTCGTTGTATACCGATGATCATCCGGTTCAAAATGGATAAGGCGGGTATTAAACTAAAGCTTTCAGAATGGAGCCGGTTGGGTATAGAAGAAAAAATCCTGCTGGCAAAATTGAAATGCAACAGTGGTGAAGAAATAGAGCGATACAACAAGTATCTGAAAGGATTAATAAAAGAACGTACCGGACGGGAAGTAACAATATTGGAAGTAGATCAAAATCCGTTGTGGGAAAATGTATGTTCCTTGCCCGGGAAGCTAAATGAAATATTGGCTAAGTTTGACTTGCAATTATCAATTGAGCAATGGAAAGACTTAACTAATCTTCAACGTTTTGCTTTATTAAAATTGTGCAGGCCGGGTCACGAGAATAAAAATTTTCCGAAGGCAATGAAAGAATTCAAATTAGTTAACTGAAAATGGTGGATATCTATTTCATAAATGTTTCAAAATATGAACAGGCGTTTATGACTTAAAACATGATATTTGACTGAATGACTGATAAAACATGCCATTATGAAAAATATCAATACAATTAAATTCAACTTTAAGGGAGGTATTATTTCTCCTGGTGACCTTTATAATATTCTAGTGGCGGCTGCAAAATCAGGGTTGCTATATGTGCGGTTCGGATTGAGGCAGCAGCTATTGCTCGATGTGGCAATTGAGGAACTGGAAAATATAACCGCCGAACTTGTTGGGCTTGGTATTAATTATGAAATAAATAACGAAGAGTTCCCAAACATTGTAAGTTCCTATCCCGCAGAAGAGGTCTTTATTACAAACACATGGTTGAGTGAAGGTGTGTACAAAGACATATTTGACCTTATAGATTATCAACCCCGCCTAAAAATAAACATCAGCGATAGTAACCAGAGTTTTACTCCATTACTTACTGGTAATATTAATTGGGTGGCTTCGCCTGTAGCACAGCATTTTTGGCACTTGTTTATCCGTTTCCCCAAAACTAATATTATTTACGAATGGAAGGACATCGTTTACACCAATGATGTAGCTGCTTTTTCGAAGCATATTGAAAAAATTATTTTGCAACACCCGGAGAAATTTTATGATAACAATGCTGCCAATGGCGATGAGTTATATGAAATGGCTAAAAGCGCCGGGTTTAATACGAAGGCTGCAGACGGCCCTGTCGCATTACCTCCATTCAAACTTCCCTATTATGAAGGATTGAATCGATACAATGATAAATACTGGCTGGGGATCTATCGCAGGGATGAATTATTCAGTATAAAGTTTTTGAAACAAGTTTGCCAGTTATGCCTGCAAACTAAAATCGGCCAGTTGTGCTCCACACCATGGAAAACAATAATTATAAAAGGTATTGAAGAGAAAAACAGGAATGATTGGAATTACCTATTGGATAAATACCAGATTAATGTTCGTCATGCTGCTAATGAACTGAATTTCCAGGTAGATGATAACAGTATGGATGCATTGAAGCTAAAACATCACCTTGTGAAATATCTGAATGATGATGATACAAGAACTTTCGGTGTGTGTATCGGAATAAAAACAAAATTGAAAAGTGAGGTGTTCAGCAGTATCCTGGTACGCCGCAAACCATTAATCCGGATTGGCAAGACCGGGTTCCTTCATGTGTATGATATTTTATGTGCAAAGGATTATAATCCAAATGAACGTACCGGTTTTGCTTATAGTAAAGGCAATCCGAAATTTTTACTAGCCGAACAATTGCGCAGAGCGGTGCTTTCTTTCTATAAATACCATGCAGGAAGAGGAGACGTTGTGCTTACTGCGAATGGAAAAAAAGAAGGATTGATTGTTGAACGAAAAGTTGAAATGGTTTATCAATGTAAAAAATGCCTGACCGTGTATGATGAGAAAACCGGTGATCCGGAAAACGGAATTGATCCAGGTACGCTATTTCATCAATTGCCGGATAATTTTTGTTGCAGTGTTTGTGATGCTACCAAAGAAGATTTTGTGCAAGTGAAAAAGGAGGCGGTGGGATTATAGACCATTCAGCTCATCCTGCCTATTGAAATTGGCGAAATATTTCTTTTTGTCATCGGATAAATGAATAAAAGAAGTTGACATACATTCGAGCACATACTTCATACTATAATTAGTTAATTGATTTGTTTTATACGAATGATAGATGCGGGCAAGACCTTTCGCAGTGTAGATCCCACAAAGTGGTTCCCGTTCAATATCAAGTGTAAAAACAATAGCTTCAGATTTGGGACATTTTTGATACTGCCCGATAAGGTCTTTTAAAATTATTGTTTCCATCAAAAGCATGTCACAAGCCAGAACAAGAATATCTTCAGATGGGTACTGAAGATGTGCACTTAACACTCCACAAATAGGACCTTTTACTTTTAGTGATTCATTATCGAGAATCAAATCATTAATAGCAAAAAGGTTAAAATAATCGGCAGATTGTTTTGTATTTATTGAGATTTTAACAGGGATTTCCAAAGTTTTCAGTTTATCAACAGCTATTTGCGCCCAGGTTGCAACCCCAGATTTCAGAAGCCCTTTATCGGTGCCCATTCTTGTGCTTTGCCCGCCACATAGTACAACACCGATCATAGTTCATTAGTATGATGTGTCTTTGTATCCGTATGGCCCAAATTCTTACCTGGTGCTACCACATCACGAACCAACTGCTTTAGTTCCTTTATTTCAGGAAAGCCCCCAAATTCCTTCCGGTCAAAAATTTTTCTTCCATCAATGGTGATGGAAAAACTACCGTTGTTCTCACTTGGCTGAAGTGTGACACCCTTCAATTCACTTTCAAAAGTGGTAAGGAATTCTTGTGCAATATAAGCGGCACGCAAAAGCCAGTGACATTTAGGGCAATAGTCGATTATTATAATTGGTTTCATATTTTCTTTTAATGTATAAAATTACTTTAGTATGTGAAACGATGTATAAAGTTTCGAAAAATTAGTATAACCAAATGCTCGTAATTGGCATATCTCATCCGTTACATGCAGCAGCTTTGAATATTCTGAGCTTAGAAAAAGGTTCAAGAAATCTAAAGCGCCTTAAATACCAAATACTTATATCAAGATTTATTTATAGATTCGAATCCCCCTCTCCGCAGATAATAAAACTCCCTGACCACCAATAGATGTAGGGAGTTATTATTGAAGTTTATCTTCTAATTCTTTTATTAAAGATAATTGTCCAGAATTAATTTTTTCCTCTGCATCATTCAAATTAAACCAAGCTGCCTTATCTATTTCAGGAAAACTTTTCATTTTACCAGACTTTGGCGGCCATTCAATTTCAAAACTGTTGCTTTTAATTTTTTCGGGATCAATATTTCCTTCAACCGCCCAGGCATAAACTTTTTTCCCGCTTTTCTGTTTTATAGGAGTTAATTGAATAAACTCACCTGAAATTTTTACTCCTGTTTCTTCTTCAAATTCTCTTTTAGCTGCTATCAGTGGTTCTTCATCGTCCTCAAATTCTCCTTTTGGTATTGACCAGGCGCCTTCATCTTTCTTTGCCCAGAAGGGGCCACCCGGATGTACAAGAAATATTTCAAGAATTTTATTCACGATCTTAAATAAAAGAATTCCTGCACTTTGTTTTGGCATTACTTATAGTTTGCTTGCAACAAAAGTTAAGATTTTTCTTTTATTGTCTTATTTCTCTTCGTTGGCAGGAGACTGTTCTTTATGCATTTTTTTTGCTGCTGCTTTATCAGAAAGTACATTGCTCATAGCTACTTTCACCTTGTTTTTTAATCCTCCCGATACTATCATTTGATCTCCACGCATAAGCGCATCATATCCTTCCTTTGCTACTGTTTTTGCATCTTCTAATTTACCTTCTTTTACCATTTTCGATTGTTGCATATCAGCCTTATTAAAAAAGTCGGTATCTGTAGCACCGGGAAGCAATGCTGTTACGGTAATCCCTTTATCTTTTACTTCAGTTGCAATTGCTTGTGTAAATGACTGTACAAAGGCTTTTGTGCCGTGGTAAACAGAATTAAGCGGCCCCGGAGTTTTACTGGATATTGAAGAAAGATTTAATATTTTTCCTCTTCCTTTTTTCAGCATATCCTGCAAAAAAAGTTTTGTAAGAACAACAAGAGAGGAAATGTTGAGCTGAATGATAGATAATTCCCTGTAAATATTTGTATCCGAAAATTCGCCATATTGCCCCTGACCTGCATTATTTACTAATATTTCAACATCATATCCTTTTTCGCTGATCTCATTATAAAGATCAAAAGGAGTTTGCTTGTCAAACAGGTCTTTTGAAATTATTTGTACATCAACTCCCAATTCTAACAACTCATTTCTTGTAATTGTCAGGTCCGCTTCATCACGGGAAACGAGGATAAGATTATGACCATTGGTCGCAAAAATTTTTGCCAGTTCATAACCAATACCACTCGTTCCACCGGTGATCAGCGTATAGGTTTTATTTGTTTCCATGTTTTAACTTTAGCAAGAAACGTGCAATAGTTTATTTTTCCGCTTCAGTTTCGACTTTTTCCTCTTCTTCCTCTTTATTATCATCATTTTCTTCTTCAGTTTCGTGTGCTGCTGCCTGGTTCACATTCCATTCAGCTATTTCTGTTAACTTTTCATCGGCTTGTTTTTCTTCTTCAAGTGTTTGATGCAAAAGCTCTGCGGCATCATTTCTACCCAAGGTTTTTGCAAGTTGCACCAGTGAGCCATAAGTAGCTATTTCATAATGTTCCACTTTTTGAGCCGCCATAATTATTCCCGCATCTCTTGTCATTGTATTTGCTTCTGTTTCTTCTACAATTGAATCGCCTTCCTTGGTCAAACCTTCCATTGCATCACATTTTTTTGCTTGTGCTTTTTTTTCCACACATTTCAAATACTTGTTCGAGTCTTGATACATGTTCCTCGGTTTGGGCAAGATGTTCCTCAATTGCCGATTTTAATTCACCTGTAGTTGCTTTCTTTCGCATTTTTGGTAATGCTTTTGTCAAATGTTTTTCTGCCCAATAAATATCTTTCAAAGAATCAGTGAAAAGCTTCTCAAGCTGAGAATTTCCATCGGCTGGCCCGTTTTCAGATTTTAGCGATTTGCCGTTTGAAGGTTTTGCAGATCTCCCATTTGAAGACTTTGCGGTATTTGTATTCGCAATCCTTGTCTTCCTCGTTCTTGCGGATTATCTTGTTTTTGTAGTTGGCATAAAATAGTTTTTTATATGGATTATTTAAAATGAATGAAATAAAATGGGCGCAAACCTTATGCCATCAACATTATAATGATCAATAATAAACTTTGATGAAATTCATGGCAAAATGAATAAACATGATCTAAAGTTGGTACAATATTTATTGAATGATTGACATGGCATTAACACTGTATAAAAAGAAAAGATCATTTAAGGATACACCGGAGCCTAGTGGTGGAAAAGCATCTGGCGCTGGTTTGCATTTTGTTGTACAAAAACATGATGCTACGAGATTGCATTATGATTTTCGTTTGGAAATGGAAGGTGTTTTAAAAAGCTGGGCTGTTCCTAAAGGCCCGTCACTAAATCCGGAAGACAAACGTTTAGCAATGATGGTTGAAGATCATCCTTATGATTACCGCACATTTGAAGGAATTATTCCCGAAGGAAATTATGGAGCAGGTACGGTGATCGTATGGGATGAAGGTGCTTATGAATCATTGGAAGGAGGCACTAAGAAAGAACAGGAAAAGATCTTGCTTCAGCAATTAAAAAAAGGTTCATTAAAATTTAGAATGAATGGCAATAAGCTAAAAGGTGAATTTGCGCTTGTAAAACTGAAGAATGCAGAAAACAACGCATGGTTGTTGATCAAGCATCGCGATAAATATGCAAAAGATACTGATGTAACTAAAAAAGATAAATCTGTGGTTTCGGGTAAAACATTGAAAAGTGTTGAAAAAACAAGTAAAAATATATGGGGTAGTTCTCCAAAGAAAAAATCTGCATCAAAAAGATCCCGTAAGCAACGAGTTGAAAAAAAAAAGACCCTAACTGAAGGTAAAAAAGCAGCTTTCCCAAAAAAGTTTAGCCCGATGCTGGCGACATTAGTTGATAAACCATTTGATGAGCCGGGTTGGCTATATGAAATTAAATGGGATGGATATCGTGCTGTTGCAATGATAAATAAAGGGAAAGTAAATCTCATTTCAAGAAATAATAAATCATTCAACGAAAAGTTTTATCCTGTTGTAGAGGCATTAAAAAAATGGGATATCAATGCTGTTATTGATGGGGAAGTTGTTGTGCTAAATGAAAAAGGGATTTCAAATTTTGGCGCATTACAAAATTGGAGGAGTGAAGCCGATGGTGATCTTTTCTATTATGTATTTGATGTTTTATGGTTAAATGGTTACGATCTGAAAAAATTACCCCTATCAAGACGAAAAGAAATTTTGAAAGAACAAATCCCATTTGAAGGAATCATCAGGCTTAGTGAAAATTTTGAGACCTCTGCAACAGAATTTATAAAAGCGGTTTCAAAGATGGGAATGGAAGGTATTATGGCAAAAAAAGAAGATAGTGTTTATATAGAAGGCGACAGAACAAGAGAATGGTTAAAAATAAAATCAAATAAAAGACACGAAGTTGTTATTGGAGGGTTTACACAAAATGAAGGTTCGGCAAAAACTTTCAGCGCTTTATTAGTTGGAGTTTTTGATAATGGTCGTCTTGATTATATGGGAAAAATTGGAACTGGGTTTAATGATAAGACGCAAAAAGAAATAATGACGAAGATGAAAAAACTGGTCACTAATAAAATTCCGTTTACTGAAACACCTGATGTTGAGAAACCTTCCCGTTTTCGTCCTAATCCTCCAAAAGCAAAAGTAACATGGTTAAAGCCTGAATTGGTTTGTGAAGTAAGTTATGCCGAAATAACAAGCGATGGTGTAATGCGGCATCCTTCTTTTGAAGGATTGCGTATTGACAAAAAAGCAAAGGATGTAAAAAAAGAGAAAGCTATACCGGTTGAGAAAGTAAAAGAAAAAACAAAAAAGGAAAAATCAAATAAATATACAAAGCCTGCTACAGATAAAAGTCGTAAAACATTATTAAATCCGGCTGATGAAACGCAGGTAAGAAAGATCAATGGCCATGAATTAAAATTTACTAATCTCAGCAAAATATTTTGGCCGGCGGAAAAATATACTAAGCGGGATATGCTCAATTATTATTACCAGGTTGCCCCTTATTTACTTCCTTATTTAAAAGACCGCCCTCAATCTTTAAATCGTTATCCGAATGGTATCAATGGTAAAAGTTTTTATCAAAAAGATATTACCGGAAAAGCTCCTGATTGGATCAAGATGGAACCTTACACAACCGGTGAGGGGGAGGAGAAAAATTTTTTGGTGCCTGAAGATGAAGCAAGCATTTTATATATGGCCAACGCAGGCGCCATTGAAATGAATCCATGGAACAGTACTATACATAATCCTGACAATCCGGATTGGTGTTTGATAGACCTTGATCCTTCTGGTAAAAACGGGTTTGATATTGTGATCAAAGTAGCACAGGCGACAAAAGAAGTTTTGGATAATATGGGAGTGACTGGTTATCCAAAAACATCGGGTTCTACAGGCATTCACGTTTACATACCGCTTGGTGCAAAATATACCTATGATCAGTGTCAAATGTTTGGAAGAATAATCGCTACACAGGTTAATAATATGTTACCGGATATTACAAGCATTGAACGATTAACAAAGGCCCGCAAGAATAAACTATATATTGATTTTTTACAGAACCGGCCAAAAGCAACCCTGGCGGCGCCTTATTCATTGAGGCCAAAACCCGGTGCTACCGTTTCGATGCCTCTTTATTGGGAAGAAGTGAAGAAAGGACTTACTATGAAAGATTTTACTATTAAAAATGCAATGGATAGAATTAAAAGTGAAGGCGATATTTTTAAACCTGTGCTTGGAAAAGGAATAGACTTAAATAAGATTTTGGAAAAGTTATAAATAAAGTCTGTTCAATAGTTTTTCTTTTACTATCAAGATCATTCTTAATTTAATAAATAACAGGTTACTTTAGTGCATAAACTGCTTAATGGATTCAATCACTCATATAGCTCTTGGTGCATGTATGGGCGAAGCTTTTCTTGATCGCAAGCTTGGCAAAAAGGCTATGTTGTGGGGAGCCCTGGCACAGAGTGTTCCTGATATTGATTTTATTGCTTCTTTCTGGATGAATACTCCAGGCAGTTTACTTGCACACCGGGGATTTACCCATTCATTTTTATTTGTTGCGATCATCACAGTTTTTTTTGCCCTGATCGCCGAGCGATGGCACCGGCCGCACAATATCAGTCTAAAAAGATGGTTGATCTTTTTTGGGGCCGTTATTTTTATTCATGTATTTATTGATGCGTTTAATAATTATGGAGTAGGATGGTTTGAACCATTTAGCCATGCCCGGATTTCTTTCAATACGATTTATGTTGCAGATCCTTTCTTTTCAATATGGCCTGGGATCGCTTTGATCATGCTTATTATTTTGAAACATGCTTCCATTCGACAACGGCTAAAATGGTGTATGATGGGACTTGGAGTTAGTTCTCTTTATCTCTTGTATTGTATTTTTAATAAAGCGACGATCAATAGTGATGTACAAGATATTTTGAAAAAGCAGAATATTCAATACACAAGATATTTTACTACCCCAACAGCCTTGCAAAACTGGTTGTGGTATGTCGTGGCGGGTAATGATTCAGGCTATCATATTGGCTACCGTTCAGTATTTGACAGCAAAAAGCAGATCGACTTTGAATATTTTCCGCGAAATGAATTTTTACTTGATTCTGTAGAAGACACCGAGGCAATGCAAAAACTAAAACGTTTCTCAGAAGAATTTTATACGGTAGAAAAATGGCACGATACGCTTGTCTTTAATGATCTGCGATTTGGACAAATGATAGGATGGCAGAATCCGAGAGGAAATTTTGTTTTTCATTATTTTTTAAAAGATAGTAGTGATAACAGGCTTGTTGTTCAGCGGGGTCGTTTTGAAGGATGGAATAAAAATGCGTTCAACTCTTTGTTGAGGCGTGTTAAAGGAAATTAATCTTCCTGCTTAAAATAGAAGGTGAAGAGAGTTAAAATCCAGTTTACTATCGTGTAAGATATTTTTTGCAATAGCCGTCTAAAAATATTTGTTGAGGATTTATAATTTTCCGCTGTTACATGAAGACAATCATTGGAGATTATTTTTTCTAATACATCCTCAACATAACTACCGAATTCCTTATTTTTAATATCCATATTTAATTCCAGGCTGGCATATGCACTGATATTATTTACATTGAAAGATCCAATAGTTACCAGTTCCCTATCGCATACACTTATTTTTGCATGCAACACCGTTTTTTGGTATTCATATATTTCTATATTTTTTCTCAGGAGATAATCGTATAAGTATCTTTCCGCATTTTTTGAAAGTGCTACATCAGATTTACCGGCAAGGATCACTTTTACTTTTACACCATTTTTCGCTGCACGGCTAAGTAACCTGCGATACGTTCGCCCAGGCAAAAAATAACTGCTCATAACAGTTATCGTTTCTTTAGATTGCGCAAACAAAATGCGATAGGTATTCCATACTTCGCTTTTTCTTTTTACCCAATCATTGCGACGAATTCTCATCATTTGCCTTTCTTCTTTTGAGATCGAATTACAGAAAAATTCTATCTCTTTTTTCTCAATATTATCTTTTAGTTTCCTTCTTCTTCTCCACATTTGATTGCAAATAAGATGAAGCTGGTAAGAAGCTTCGCCTTCCGAATACAAAGCAACATCAAACCAGGGTAGTTGATCAGGCATATCATTGTAGCGGTTGCTGATATTTAGCCCGCCAACTAAAGAATACAATCCATCAGCGACAAAAACTTTTTGATGCAGACGCCTGCCAAAGTAAAAATGACGACTTTTTAATAAGGGCTGAAAAAACTTGAAATGGACACCGGCTTCTCTCATATCATTTCGGAAGTTTCCATTTAACTTTTGCGAAGCATACCCATCAACATGCAGAAAAACTGCAACGCCCCGGTTTGCGGCCGCTTTCAATGCCTCGCCAACTTGTTTACCTGTTTCATCATTATCATAAATGTAAACCTGCAGGTGAATTGTTTGTTTTGCCTTTTCGATCAATCTCAAAAGCAATGAAAAATAATCTTCGCCGCTATATACAAGACTGATCCTGTTTCGTGAAGTATATTGATCTGGCATGAATTGAGAGTATAGGGATTAGATGAGATGGCTTTTGGTTGACCTTTTGTTTACAGACAAAGTTATTTGTTACAAGCTATAAAGAATGTGCCAGAAAATAGAAGGAGAATAAACTAAACAGTCATTTATTGTTTTAATATCTCCTGGTAAACCTTTTTAGGTTTCAATTGTGCATCAAACAGGAGGGGATAGTCCTTTCTTCCTCTTACAGGAAAATTATCAAGCCAGCTATGGCGGTCCGAAATATTCCAAAATGTAACTGAGGAAATATATTGCCGATATTTTTTAAATAGCTCAAAACAATTTTTGTAGACTTCTATTTGCTTTTGTTCTTTTTCGGTTGTAAAAATCGTATCAGCGTCAGCGGTATTTTTTTCTCTTGCATTATGTTCTTTTGGGTAAACTGAAATATCAAGTTCTGTTATTTGCATATTTAAACCAAGAGATGAGAAATCCTGCAGTGTCTTTTCAAGTTGTTCTTTTGATGGCTCATTAATGGCCCAATGTCCCTGCAAACCGACGCCATGTATCGGAACTCCTTTTGCTTTCAGGTCTTTGATCATACGGATTATTTTTTCTCTTTTCACTGGATCGATCTCATTATAGTCATTGTAAAATAAAAGCGCATTGGGATCTGCTTCGTGTGCCCATTGAAACGCTTTGGCAATAAATTCTTCGCCGCATATCTGATACCATAACGATGGTCGCATATATTCATCCTTCTTATCACTGATAGCTTCATTTACGACATCCCATGCATAGATAGTGCCTTTGTATCTTGAGACAACTGTTGTTATATGATCTTTCAAACGCTGAAGCAAAACTTCTTTTGTTACTTGTTTTCCTGTCGCGGAATCGATAAAAAGCCAGCGGGGTGTTTGATTGTGCCAGCAAAGCGTATGTCCACGAAGTTTTAAATTATTTCTTTTTGCAAATGCAGCAATAGAATCTCCACCGGCCCAGTTATATTCATTCTCTTTTGGATGAATTGGCCCCATCTTCATTGCATTTTCCGGGGTCATGCTGTTGAATTCTTTTAGTATCAGTTCAGCTTCGTCAGTTTTTAACGCTTGTGGTGATACTGCAACGCCAATTGTAAAATAATCCTTGAAATGATCTTTAAGCCCTTCTTTATTTATAGCTGAATTTTTATTAAGATTCTTGCTATCGCTGCAACTTTCAATAAATACAAGAGACATTAAAATGTTTGCAAAAATGAAAATACGTATCATATCATGTGGTATTTTTTTTAATAAGTATAAAGCTTTACATGCTGAATGCTATATTCACTATATGGTATTCTCACATGTCTGCCCTGGTGATCCTGGTCACCATTCATGCGACGACCGGGTATCCATTTTCCATTTTCAAACCTGCCTTCATCAATAGTTATAAAACCAGCTTTTTTATTAGTAATTGCTGAAGCAAACGTAATCACTATACCCGTACCTGCTATATAGAATTCATCGGGGGCAACAGAAATAATAAGTCCACCGGCCAAAGGCCATGTATCATTTTTTGCTCCGGCCGACCATCCCAATTTATATTCATGATTTATTGTTAAGAGATAGTTGCCGATCGAAATATCTTTTACTACTGAGTCTTTTTCAATTAAAAAACCTTTAACAGCTCCACCTGGTTGGTACTTTGTAATCAGGTGACTTACCTGGTTTAATATATCATATGCTTTACCGATCGCTTCCGTTTCAGGATGTTCGGTTGATTCAATAGAAAATGGAGCAAAGGATAAACAATTATAATTTCCAAAAGCAAAAAAAGCTTTGGCATCAATACCATTTTCAAAACGGATCTCCGGAATGAACAGAGGATTTGAAGAACGGGTATAAAGATCACACCAATATTTGAAATCGGGGTTGTAAAAATCAGGAGCCAAGAAATCGATAGAAGGAGCGCCGGCTTTCCAAATATCCATAATATGCGGTAGAGGGCCCGCACTTGGATATTCTCCTGGTTTTCGGCCCGGACGATTCAATGCTGCATTTACATACATTGGTAAATTATAAACCGCTTTACCTCCCGCAGCCAGCTCGTTTGTAAAAACTGCATAATACCAGGCCATAAATAGTTCATCAGTAGAAAGATTTTTTCCAAATACCTCTTCCCAGTTGCCTGAAGTTTTATATCCGTTGGCTCCCCAAACTGATTTTAATTCGGGAACTACATTGTTTTTATTTTTTATAAGATAAGTTATCAGTTGTTCAGGAATAGCTTGATTAAAAAATATATTTGCAGCTTCATCATAAGAACGGGCATCGGGCAGCATGCCGATTTCATTTTCAACTTGTATCGTAACGACTGTATTCTGTTTGCTATCAACTTCTTTGATATGTTGCATTAATTTTACAAATGCTTTTTTATCTGCTTCAAGATTATTTTTATTGAAAGGAGTTAATATTTCATGTGGATGACCGGTTTTATCCATGATCCTTGGAAATCTTATTGTATTGGTCTTAATCCATGCCGGGGCATAGCATGACATGCTGTTTTTCCATGAACCAAACCATAACAACACCAGCTTCATATTAAACAGTCGTGCATTTTTTATCAGGCTATCTACCGAGGAAAAATCAAACTTATTTTCAACTGGTTCAATTAATTCCCAATAAATGGGTGCGATCACTGTATTAAGATTCATTTGTTTCAGCTTGGGCCAGATCGGTCTCATGTAATCATTACTCGATGCACTTGAGTTACCCAACTCACCTCCTAAGATCAGGAATGGGTTATTGTGTACTAATAACTGAACATAATTTCCATTTCTCACAAGTCTGGGAATACTTGTTTGTGCACTTAGCTTTACTAAGTACAAAAGAATTATTACTATCGTAAATAGTTTCCTTTTCATGATAAGCCTAGATACAACTTAGCATTATTTACAATTCAAACCTTTTATTTTAAATATCTGCCAGCCCATTTAATAAATGTCGGCCAGTTCGGTCCCGTAGTGTGTCCGCCGCTATGCTGACGAAATGCGATCTCGCCATCAATTAAAGCAGTTTGCTCTGGCGGAAATTCCATAGTGCCAAGATCTTTTTTACCTAATAATTTATAAACAGAACCGGCATAAGCACCACCCAAAAACATACCTTTTGCATCAACCCAACGACCTTCAACATTTGGAGAACCTGAACTGATAAAAATCGGACGCGGTGCACATAACGCAACAAGTTCATGTGCGTCGACAGGAAGATCATTTGGAGTTAATGGCCCAGCGTATTTAATAAAATTCCCTGCGAACCAATGGTACTCTCCGGATGAAGCGAGATTCTCAACCTGTTCACCAAAAACACGACGCAAAATTTTTGTACCACCAGCACCTGATGAACCAACAAATGCAACAGCTAACCGCGGTTCATAAGCCATCGTGACAATAGTTGCTTTACCATAACGGGAGAGACCTTCAATGCCTACCTGTTTTGCATCGACATCTTTATCTGTTTCGAAATAATCAATAGCACGGCTGGCGCCCCATGCCCATGCACGCAGTGTTCCCCAATCATCAGGTTTACGTGACTGGCCTTTATTGCATAAACCAATAATCCCTTGTGTTAAGCCTGCACCATTATCAGCCTGGAAACTTGTAGGGACAATGATTGCAAATCCCCATCCTTGTTCAAGCAATTGTTCCTGCCAGCTTTTTTCTATTGGAATTCCAGCAGGCGGTGGTGGAAATCTAAAGCCTGGAGGGAAAATGAAACCAAATTCCATTATTACAGGCACAGGTTTGTTTATGTTCTTCGGTGTAGTTAATGATACTTGTATATCCACCTTTATTTGTGGGTAAGATGAATTATCAACATGACCCAATAAATTTTTTGTCACAGCTTTTATATTTCCAAATACGGTATCAACTGTACTTACAACTTCCCAACTCACTTTTGGTATATTCTCAGGCAGACGACCATAGATCTCTTTATCAAAATCCTCAACGATCTCCGGCCGACGTTTACTCCACCATGTTTTTGCATCTGTAACTTTTTTCCCATTCTTTAATTGCAATGGATCGGGGAGTGCAGTATAAGGTGACGCTTTTGTTTCATCAATATTTGCTGCGTTGGGTGCTTGTGGGTTGCCTGATGGGCCACGACGAGTGGAATCAATATGCAATTGAGCCAACATGTTTTTATAATCTGCCTGTGTTGCCTGTTGTATTGCTTTAGCTTGTTTATCTCTCGTTTGCCAATCATTAATGTGTTCTGCGACTTCCACCATTGGTGCAATCAGAAGATCATTTTCATTTTTCTTTAAATATTGTAACAACTCACGATGAGCCTGTAAGGATACATTCAAACTATGCTCACCACCGACTCCATGGAATAATATCACCAACAATGAATTTGTTTGCACAGCTTGCTTTACCCATTCAATCATTTGTTCACCGGTTTCACCATTTACTACGTAACAATCCATGTTGTAGAGATCAATCTCGTTTATCTTATGCATTTGATTTCTTACAGCTCTTGCAGCAGTAAAATCATTTTTCATGCTGCTGATAAAAGATGAATCCCCGATCTTCATATCACCACAGGTAAAAGCAAATGTTCTTTTTGTTTTTCCATCTACTGCCTGGAGAAACACATTGGTCATTCTCACTTCATTTATCATTCGCTGAATTGAATACCTGCTCATGTCGTTTTCTCCATTTACCCATTCACGACCGGGCATATTTCCTATACATGGATGATATAAGGTATGATTGCCTAATTCATGTCCGTTGGCAGCAGCTTTTCTCCATTCAGCAATTCTTTCTTTGCAACCGGGGGCAAATGCTGTGAGGTAGAATGTTCCTTTTAACCCCATGGAATCTAATAATGGAATTGCATTATCAAGATGAACATTTAATGCATCGTCATAAGTAAGTACAACGGCGGCTTTCTTTCCACGCCAGGGTTGATTGAATTGCGCATTTGTATTTTGCAATACTAATTGACTAATCAATAAAATGATAAAAAGTCTTTTCATACTTAAATAATTATTCCCCTTTAGGGGTTAGTGGTTTTATCAGTTCTGAACGGTGATGCGGGTAGGCCTTCTTTATTATATAAGTTCGGGTTTACTGGATTATCGGCCCATGCATAGCGGACATACATAGGATTGGTGACATCATCATTCCAGACAATTATTTTATCGCCATCTATTTTAGCTTTTGCCCAAACGAATTTTTTATCTGCCCCGGCAATTGCGAATTCGCTGAGGTCTTCACCATCATTTGCTATCAACCCGCTTCCTATATTTGTAAAACTGATGATGATCTTATTTCCATCAACTTTTGAATTTGAATAAATAGGTCCGGAATAAACAATGTTTTCTCCATAAGCAATCTTTTCAGCCGCTAATGCCAATCGTTCACCAACATCTTTCTTATTGTCAGGATGGATATCATTCCATTCACCCAGATCAATAGCAACTGCCATTGCTGTATTTGGAACTGCCAATGATTTTAATTGCGATTCTCTTAATGTGGCCCATTGACTTTCAGAAGGCAGGTAATTATAATCCATAAAACCCGGAAGCTGCACATATAAAAATGGCGCATCAGTTTGTTTCCATTTACTGCGCCAATCGGCGATCATGGCAGGTTGAAGCTTTGCATATTCTTCTGCTCTGTTTGTATTCGCTTCACCCTGGTACCATAAAAAACCTCTTATCGAATAATTAATAAGAGGAGCAACCATTGCATTATACAAAGCTGTTGGTTGATTTTGTGCAACGATCATTCTACCACCTCCACCTCCTGGCCGGTAAACCTCACCAACTTTATATTGCCAGTAACCTTTAAGATTTATCGTATCATGACCCGCAATCAGCAAATAAGGTTTATCAGGAACGAATCCACCTTTTCCTCCGGAATTTGTGACTTTTATTACAAAAATATTTTTACCCGCTTTCAGCAGATCTGGCGGCACGGTATATCTTCTTTGCGGATATTGATAGGTTGTGTTGCCGACCTGTTTTCCGTTTATATACAAAACATCGACATCTACAATTCTTCCAAGAAAAACTTTTGCAGGAGTGGCGGTCATTGATGCAGGTATATCTATTTCTCTCCTATACCAAACCACGCCGTTCAGATCTTTCACTCCCTGGTCTTCCCAATAGCCGGGAATGTTTATTGTCCGCCAGCCCTTAGGAATATAAGAAACTTCATACCATTTTTTTTCACCGATCAATCCCATATCACTTTGTGAAGGACGAGTGGCATTATTTAAAGCAGTTCTATTAATATTATTTACATACGCAGTGTCTTTATTTTTTTGAATTGTATTTATTAGTGAAGAAAAATCTTTTAATCCTTCTTCACTTGTCCATGCTTC
>Ga0070698_100003644_pt1 | contig 16917 bp, 10 predicted proteins | sample KBSK1502metaG_FD_65477 | JGI IMG/M metagenome (GOLD analysis project Ga0070698, IMG submission 65477) | Corn, switchgrass and miscanthus rhizosphere microbial communities from Kellogg Biological Station, Michigan, USA - KBS K1-50-2 metaG | ecosystem: Host-associated > Plants > Roots >...
CGTTTTCGGGGGAACATCGCTTACTCTTGGGTCGATGGAGTTGAGGATTCTACTTTTAACTATCCGACATTCATTCGCCAACAAAAACTCATGTTGGCAGATGCATTCGCTTGAGCAAGTCTGTAAATCGCGCGTCTGAGCGCAGCGGATCGTAAATTGGACTTGTCTTGATCACTCGCATTCCGTCGGACCGCTCTTCAAAAGACTTATCCAACCAGAGAAACGCCTGGTCCTTGTCGCCGAGTCCGATGTAAATCCAGGCGATGCCAAGCGGTAAGACATACTCGCCACCTTTGGCTCGCTCTTGCAATTCATTGAGAATCTTGTTTGCTTCGTCTCTTTGTCCGGACGTGGCATAAGCGTAGGCGAGTGTTTCCCAACCGGGAGGCAAGTCTTCGGTCAAGTCCCTAACCAAGGTAAATTCAGTTATTGCTTCGCGGAACATTCCCTTTTGCAGGTAAACCTGACCTAGACCGGAGTGAGCCCAATCTACCAAAGTGCTGGAGTATTCCGGCGGTAAACGGGAAATCAGATTTAGTGTCTTCTGATACTGCGCCTGAGCGGAATCGTACTGTCGCGCAAGGAAAAGAGTATCGGCGTAGAAAAAATTCATCAGCGGATTATGTGGATCGAACCCGAGCATGCGATTTTCAAAAGCGAGTTGCTCATCCAATCGACCCATCGCTATCAGATAACCGCCGTCTCCAAAATGGTAACCCTTGTGTTGCTTGCCGGCCTTTGTAATCGCCTCCCAGTTCCACAACTCCATCTCGCTCAACTCCATCGCACCCTGACCAACTCGCAAGGTGTTATCAATGCTAAGAGCCTTCAGGTACAACTCGATTGCTTTCTCAGTAGCGTCTTTGAATGGTCTGACACCAATCTTTGCCTGAAGCGTATAATCCAGGCCCATCCCCCAGTAAGGCAGAGCAAAATTGGGATCGAGATCAATCGCCTGCTGGTAATAGTCGATGCTTCTTCGGTAACCATCAGGCGTGGTCTTGAACCAGAAAGCGCGCCCCTTGAGGTAGGCATCATAAGCAGCCGGATTCTGTGTATAACGTCTGGTTAGCCGCTGACGCTCTGCGGCGCTTAATGTGAGTGGCAGTTTTCCAGCAACATCGCTTGCAAGTTCATCCTGCGTCTTCATGAGCTGATCAAACCGTTGTGGGATCGTAATTGGATATTGTTTGCGCCACGTTCCCGACCCATTTGCGACGTTAATCATTTCAACTTTGATGATCCATAAGCCGTTCTGTTCAATCAGCCGGGATGCAACTACGGTGTCAGCGCCCAACTCCCGGCCGACGCCGCGAGGGTCAACCTCCTTGCCCTTGAAGAGAAGCACTGTACTTTGCGCTGTGACCAGGAGTCTGGGAAGGCTTCCAGGAGTGTTGATTTGATTCAGACTTACGATGAGGCTTTCAGTTAAGCCATCGGCGATGTACTCGTTATCCGGATTACCGGTCGCATTTACCATCGGCAAGACGGCAATCGACGGCACCTTGAACCACCAGGTCAGCAGCGGTTTTGCAAAGATAACTCCCGCGAGGACCACAGTTGTCACACCAACCGAAACCAGTACGGTTGCCGTCTTGTGCCTCTTAATCGCTTTGACAAGAGACGCTACTCTCGATTTCCTTGCAGACCGAATGAGTTTCTCGCCTGGTCGGATCGTTGTCTCTTCGTTCGTTTCGTCGGACTCTTCGATGACTATCTGAACACTGGCGGTTTCTTCAATGTATGTCATCGGCGATGTCATGTCGTTATCTCTGACTTCTCTGTCAAAGATGTAACCACGCCGCGGCACCGTCTTAACAATCTGCTGACCATCGTCGCCTAACGCGCGGCGCACTTCCATTAAGCACTGCACCAGCGAATCGTCCGTGACTGCCGTGTCGGGCCAGATTGTCTGGATCAACTCCGCCTTGCTGATCAAGCGACCAGGGTTTTCAACCAGATACTTCAAAGCCTCAAATGGTTTCGGAGGCAGTTTGAGCTCATGGTTATCTCGGGTTAGACATCCACGAGTCAGATCGAGCTTGAACTCGTCAAATGAAAGTTTTTTGGGGGAAAGCCTTTCCATAGAAATGTGCGGCGACTTGTGAAGTTGGCGGCCGATAAGCCGTTCCTGCACGGATGTAGGTTAGAGAAGGCTGGGAAATGGCGGGGCGGTGTGCTTCCGTCTCGTGCTGACGTGCCCAGCGGTGCTTTTATACAACCCTCTGGTTCTTCGTGCTGCTCATCATTACTTACTCCGGCCAGCCCGTCAATGGAGTTAGCGAATCCTTCGGCGTTTCCTCGTCACTTCTTCGGTACTGACTCGTTACAGGTCTCTGCCCTCGGCACTAGTGTCTGGCGCACAGCAGGGCGAGTTCACTCTCGCATCGAGAAGTTGAGACGACAGAAAAAGGAGAAAGATGATGATGACAACCAAACGAATCAGTTTTGTTTTACTTGCTACAGCTCTGATGTTCATTTTCATCGCGGGACAGAACAACCAGTCCAGCGTGAAAGCAAGCGGAGATTCCGCGCCACAATTGGAAGGCTCCTGGGTTGACAATGTCACAGGCGTTTCAGGTTTCGGCGCCGGCAGTACGCATAAAAACCTGTCTACCTATTCTCGAGGTGGGGGTCTGGTGACCCTGCCGGCGCCGGTCCCGCCCCCACTTCAATCCAGCGCTGGTCACGGTACTTGGATCCATAAAGGAGGCCGTGACTTCGCTTACACTTGCTTGTTCTTTCTATACGACCCATCGGGCCAGCACGTCTTCACAGTGAAACTCCACGAGGACATTACCCTCGGCGAAGGCGGAAATGAATACGACGGAATTTCGTCCTTCGATGTTTTCGATCCGGCGGGAAATCTGGTTCCCGGATTCTCAGGAGGCGGAACGACCCACTGCACGCGTATTACTGACTAAACTCCGCCGCTTGTCTGTGACTTTAATTTTGGCCCCCGCGTTCAGTTTGCGAGTGATCTTTTGATTGCTTGCAAACTGAATGCGCCTGATGATTCGACTTACTTATTCGCTTCAGAAGGAGACCGCGTGACGAGATACAGAAAGATTGAGATCAATGCTTTCCGCCGCCGCGTTACCATCGTTTCGGGCATGTCCGGCGAGTGGTCCAGAGACACGCAACCTTCGCAAACCGATGAGGGCGTTTCACTGAATGACTCCGAATCATATGAGCCGATAGAACCAGACTCTGCGGAGGGCCAACTGTTGCTTATCGAGGCGGTTCGTTCTTTGGAGCGACGCTTATCTCCTGGGATCCGTGCGTCGCTCTTCACTGAACAGAGTATTGGCGGTTTGAGCTACTCAAACGTTGTCTACTGTAAGGTGCAGTCGCTCTATCGACTCATCAGGCGCAAAGTTCTGTTCTTTATTCTTAAGGGCAAATGATTCTCTTATTCGGCTTCCCTAGAATCATCCAATCTACGCTATGTAGGCAGGAACAAAGGCCGCCATTGCCACTACTGTTTGACCATTAGCTTATTATTTCACTGAGGGCGAAAACGATCGCTCGGTAAGGACGGTGGCCAGTCTAGACTTTTATTGGGTAGTAGTTGTATGAGTTGTATCGCTATGCGGAAAGTGTTAACTCTCATTCTCTCTGTCGTGCTCGCTCACCTCTCTTTTGTAGCAATTGGCCAGGAAAAGAAACCCGATCAAAAGCCCGCCGATCAGGACGAGGTCGTGCGAGTAAACATCGAACTCGTTCAGACTGATGTTATGGTCTTTGATAAGGACGGGCGCTTTGTTGAAGGACTAAAACCTGATCAATTTGAGTTTTACGTCGACGGTAAGCCCCAAACTGTCGCGTTCTTTGAGGAAGTGGTAACCGGAGGCAGTCGGGAAAGAGCCGCTTGGAAAGGTGCGCGTGGCTCTAAGTCTGGCACCGGCACTGCATCTACAACCTCGGATACTTCTGAACGCGGCCGCACGATTCTGTTTTTCGTCAACGATCGTCATCTAGCGCCGGCTAGCCTCGCCACCACTCACAAAACGATCAAGTACTTTATCGAACGGTTCATGGGCCCAAACGATGAGGTCGCTATTACGTCCGCGAGCGGCCAGATTGGTTTCCTGCAGCAGTTCACGAGCAATCGAGCGGTTTTGAGTGCAGCTCTTGACCGCTTGAAGTTCGTTCCGGGTCGCGTTAACGACGGCCAGAACCCACCGATGAGTGAGTATGCGGCTCTACTCATATCAGAACAACACGACCGGCAACTGTTTGACTACTTCGTTGACGCAACGATGAGAGCGAATGGTTTTCCGGAATCCCAGCGGGCAATCGCCGTGGCGCTGGTGACTCAGCGTTCGACCGCGATTGTTCGAGATTCTGACATACTAATGAAGACTTCACTGCAATCGCTCGTGAACCTGATGCGAACGATCGCAAGAGTGCCCGGCCGAAAACTTGTTTTCTTCATCTCTGATGGTTTTGTTCCCAATTTCAAAGGCTCCGAATTCACAACGATGTTGAGTTATGCAACCGAAGCTGCTGCAACCGGTGGTGCGGTGATCTATTCGTTGGACGCACGCGGCCTAGCTAACAGTTCTGCGCTTGATGCGGGAAACGGCGGAGGCTTTGACCCGACTGGAGTGTTTGTGAGTCGGATGAGTAATGAGCTGACGTTTAGTCAGGAACCGTTGGTTGCGATCGCTTCGGACACAGGTGGCCGTGCGTTCCTCAATACAAACTCACTAACAGACGGGATTGGGCGCGCTCTGGATGAAACCTCCCGTTACTATCTTCTGGCGTGGCGACCAACCAGCGAATCGCAGCGTCTGCCGAATTCCACAAAGATCAAAGTCACGATCGCCGGCCGTCCAGACCTAAAGGTGAAATTGCGGCGTGGGTATCTGGGTATGCCGTTACGTAAGATCGCAGAGCAAAAGAAGACGACACCGGAATCTGAATCAGAACAGTTAGCCAGCGACGACCATTTGGCTGTTGTTGCCGAAAACACTGAAGATCTTCAGACCGCGCTATCGCTTGGTTATAAGCGAACCTCGGGCGGTAACATGGAGTTGGCAGCGGCGGTTCAATTGACCGCGCAAGAGTTGGGTGACGGTGGACCAGCGAAGACCGTTGGAACGCTCGCGACGCTTTTACTCGGTGCGGTGTTCGATAGCCGAGGAAAAGCGGTCGGCAGTTTCAGGCAACGACTTGAGGTGCCTAAGACTCGAGGCATCGGACCCGCAGGCTCTGCGACTCTCAATTATCGAACGGAATTGGCTCCGGGCATTTATCAGGTTCGAACTGTAGCTAGAGAACGTGGCAGTACTCGTTTGAGCGGCTCGATGGATTGGATTGAGATACCGAACATCAAGCCCGGCACTTTTTCGATCAGCAGCTTATACGTTGGCGAGATTACAGATGCTGGTGGAACGGGTCAGGTAGGCGTGCAAGCAAGTCGCCGGTTTGCTCGTAATTCACGTATGCGATTCACCACCTACATTTATAACGCTGCCCACAGCAATGCGCCGCCGGACCTGGCTGCGCAGGTCAAAATACTGCGAGGTGGTCAATCAATCTTGACGCCACCAGAAGTGCGCGTGAAGACAGAGAAACTCACGAACTTCGATAACATTCCCTACGCAGGTGAATTCCCACTGAGCTCTTTACCAGCTGGCCGCTATGTGATGGAAGTTACGATTACAGATCGAACGACGAAGACATCTGCAGCGCAACAGGTCAGCTTCAGCGTCTATTAAACCGCTTCGAACCTGTTCAACTTTGCAGAAGACGTTCCGTGTCTGCGCAAAATTTAGACCCTTAGCGAGCCACGGAACCCTCTGGCGGCATAGTAAGAGTCAGCACCGTTGTGATACACGAAGACATGGTCGTAGCGGCGATCACAAAAGAGGGCACCGCCGAGTTCTCTAACCGCAGAAGGTGTTTTCACCCAACTCGACGTTTTCGTATCGAAATCTCCAAGTTTCTGTAACTCTCGAAATTGTTCTTCCGATAAAAGTTCAACGCCCATGGCAGCCGCCATATCAATAGCGCTGTCTGCTGGTTTATGTTCTTTCCTTGCCTCCAGCGCTGCACGATCGTAACAAAGACTTCTGCGGCCTTTAGGACTTTCCGCTGAACAGTCATAAAAAATGTATTCGCCAGTCTTTTTATCTTGACCGACGACATCCGGCTCACCGCCGGTTGTTTCCATTTCATTGAGCGACCACAGTTTTTCAGTATTAGCTACCAGCTTTGACTGCACCTTAGCCCATTCGAGTCCTTTATGGCGGTTCATGTTTTTCTCAAAACGGCCTTGCAATGTTCTGAGTAGTTCTTCACGTTGTTTTGGTGACAACTCTTTTTTGTTTTTCTTAGTCTTCATTTTATTGATTAACTGAAATGATTTTTCTATGGTTCGCGGTGTAACTGGGCGCGCGAGATTCTAACACCTTTCGTCGGGTTTCTCTTCGAAACGTGATGTTCGAAGTATAGCCTTCAACGTCGCATCCGCATTGCTTTTACGTCAGACTGGTAACAAACCTAAAAGATTGCTAGTGTCCTGATCGCTTGTCACTAAATTTCCGCCTCGGACAGATTGCCATGCCAACAAAACGAATTCGTTTCACAGCTGCGCTTCTTGGAGTGCTCATCACGATCGGCTTCGCGCCTGCCCAAACACCCAGCACGACCAACGTGCAGCCTGTCACAGATCCTGCACTTCAGAGACTCGAACGTGAAATCGCACGCCTGGCTAAGGAGTCAGGGGGAATTGTCGGAGTCAGCGTCACACACTTGCAGACCGATCGACGAGTGTCGCTTAACGGTGGTGAACGCTTTCCCATGGCGAGCACCTTCAAGGTGCCTATCGCTGTTCAACTCCTCACGCGCGTGGATAAAGGCGAGATACGTCTCGACGAGATGGTCCAACTTCAACCCAGCGACCTGCACCCCGGTAGCGGAACGCTTACGGATCTCTTTAATAAACCGGGGCTAGCTCTCTCGGTCCGCAACCTCATGGAGCTGATGCTGCTGATCAGTGACAACAGCGCCACGGACGTCTGCCTTCGCCTCGCAGGGGGACCGGAGGCGGTCACCGCCCGAATGCGAACGTTGGGGCTCAACGGCATCGATGTTAATCGCTCGACATTGAGATTGATCGCTGACTTCGTTGGTGTCACAGAGTTGCCACCTGAAAAGGAATGGTCGCCGACACTTTTCGCAACGCTCGCCAGTACACTCAAGCCTGAGCAGAACAAAGCGGCGGCGGCGAAATTCGCTGAAGACCCGCGAGATACAGCAACGCCTGATGACATGGTGATGCTCCTGAAGCGCATTTATCGCAAAGATCTACTCAAACGCGACAGCGCAGAATTATTGCTCGACATCATGCGCCGGTGTCGCACCGGAGAGACTCGCTTGAAGGGCCTGCTCCCAACGGGAACCGAGGTGGCTCACAAAACCGGGACGATTGGAGGCTCAACTAACGATGTTGGCATCATTACTCTTCCCGATAACGCAGGCGACGTCGCAATCGCCGTCTTCGTGAAGTCATCAGAGAAGGAAGTGCCACAGCGTGAGCGTGCGATTGCTGAGATCGGTCGCGCGGTCCACGACTACTTTCTGTTCCAGCCGCAGAAATGAGAACCTGGACTGATAGTGACATCAAGCAATAGTATGGGAGTCAACCTTTGGTGGCGCGAATAGACCTGCGGTACTCCGAGGGTGCGATGCCAATCAGGCGTTTGAAGGTTCGAGTGAAGTGGCTTTGATCACAGAAACCTGCGGCCAGCGCAATATCCGCCAATGGTGATTCAGAGTTCGCGAGATCGTGACACGCGCGTTCAACCCGCAAGCGACGCACATAGTCGCCGATGGTACAACGGTAGGACTTATGAAATACCTGCGCCAAGTGTACTGGATGCACACTGACTGAATGGGCAATATCCGCAAGCTTCAACGGCTCAGCAAAGCGTTCATGTAAGAGATCCTTTGCCTGTTCAAGCCACCGCGGTGGGCGATTGATTTCAGAGCGCGAACTAGCTCTTGAGCTCTCCCCGACCAATTCCATCATGAGTCCTTCAATAATAAGATCGGAAACCTCATCTCGTTGGACCAATTCTTTATAGAGTCTTCGAGCTAGTAACTCTGGGATTCCGCGTTTTATTCCGGGCGCGGGCTCGAAAACGGAGCCCTGATCGCGTAGGCGCTTTAACCACTCGGGCTCAATCTCAATAATAAAAGACCTGCCTCCCGCGTCATGAAAATACTCCGCATGTAGTTCTTCGGGAGGGTGATAGAGCAAAGTCGAGGAGGCACACTCTCGCGTCCGGCCTCCATATTCTTCGGTGTAGTTTCCGGCCATCACCAAGCAGAACAATGCTCGCTTATGGGTGTGTCTCGGAGTACGAAATCCTGGAGGGTATACACGCTCCGACAGTTCGAAGCCTCCTACCTTCCGGCCTCGTAGCGCCTCACCATAATAACTACCGGGAGCCAATTGCATCGAGAACGCGGCTTCTTCCTTTGTTGTCTTCTGAAAGGCGACCAGGGATTTCAGGTTGCCAATACGTCCATTAGGGATCAGACGAAAACAGTTAGTGAGATAAAAGGGGGTGCTCCACCAACCCTAATTTAGGCTTCTATACAATATGCGGCTTCAGGCGTCAAGAAAATATCCTAAGCACATTCCAACAACCTTAAGGACATACAAGACACAGCCCGCCATTCGGGTATCACTTACGCAATATTGTTCAGTTGTCCGAGAAACGATCCGTAGTCGCGATCATATCTATATCAGAACATCCTTCAGCTCATTATCGCCGGACTTCAGCCCGGTGTCACTGACTTGAAGAACATTGCATTTCAACTAAGTACTGTGAGCTTTGCCTCAAAGGTTCACACTATAGTAACCGCTTAACCAACTGGAGGAAACAAATGACCGTACAGGCGCTACACAGACGGATTGGTTGGGCTTTGGTTCTTGGCACCATTACCGTGGTACTGGCAGTCGCGGTGTCTGCTCAGATCACCACGACCGGCATACGCGGCATTGTTCGCGATCCGAACCGCGCCGTGGTTCCAAATGTCACGGTCGAGGTTACGGATAACTCGACGGGGGTTAAGCAGACCACGCTTTCTTCCAGCGATGGCAACTTCCTCTTCCCTAACCTGCAGTTTGGGTCATACAAGTTAACCGCGGCTGCAACCGGCTTTAAGACCGCTCTAATTGCTTCCGTCACCGTAGAGTCAGGACGCACCACCGACGTAGCAGTCGATCTGGAGGTTGGCACCACCTCCGAGACAGTTCAGGTGACGACGAGCGAAGAGCAACTCAATACGACCACCAACGAAGTCGGCGCCACGATTAACAACCAGCTGGTTCAGAATCTGCCTTTCGGCGGTCGCGACAGCCTCGGCTTCGCCGGTCTAATCGCAGGTAATTCAAGAAGCAGTAGTCAAAGGAATAGTACTTACAACGGACTACCTAACGCCTCGCTTAATATCACCGTCGACGGCATGAACAATAATTCTCAACGCTTCAAGAGCGGCGGGACGAGCTTCTTCTCCTTTGCTCCGGCACGTATCGACGCAATTGAAGAGGTTAGCGTTTCGACCACTGGGCTTGGGGCGGATGCGGGTGGTGAAGGTGCAATGCAAATCCGCATGACCACCAGACGCGGCACCGATCAGTACCATGGTAAGGCGCTCTATCAGGGAGAGAACGAATGGCTCAATGCCAACGGGTTCTTCCGGAATATGCAGGGCCTGCCACGCAACAGGGTGCGAAGTCACAACATAGTTGGCGCCATCGGAGGGCCGCTGTTCCACTTCATTCCCATGTTCAAGAACAAGCTCTTTTTCTTTGCTTATTACGAAATCCAACCGAACCCTAGTACGCAGACGCTTACCCAGGCAGTGCTCACGCCAGCTGCACAGCAGGGCAATTACACCTACATAGGTACTGACGGGGTCAAGCGCACCGTAAACTTGTTAACACAGGTGACAGGCTTTACCGGGACAGTTGATCCGACCATCGCCAGCATCTTGGGAAAGATCAATGCCTCACAAGCGAGCACCACCCTTGTGCCTATTTCGGGGATCCAACCGGAATTCATGCAGAATATGCAGTGGTCTCAGTCTCTCGACACCACACAGCACTTTCCGACCGCGCGCTTGGATTATCAGATCAAACCAACACTCTCCTGGCACGGTACCTGGAACTTGCGCAGTAGCGATTTCACCAAAGGTACGGTGTCTTACCCAAACAGTCCATATGATTTCGTTGGTCCCAATGGCACAAACATCCACTCGTCAGCCACTCCATACGTAGCGACCAACACTGTGGATTGGACGATAAAACAGAACATAATTAACAGCGCCACGTTCGGCGTCCAGAGCAATGGTGAGAATTTTTTCATTGACGCAAATCCACATAGGTTTGAGGACCAGGGCAATCGCATTATCAACACTCCGCTCATCAATCCCTGGATTCCTAATGTGAATACAGACGTGCGCAATAACCCTGTCTTCCAATTCACAGACAATGTGAACTGGGTTAGAGGACGCCACACGTTGACGTTGGGAGGCACCTGGCTTCACACCAGTTTCTATTCACACACATACGGCACCGCCGGTGTACCACAATACAACCTCGGTATTGCGGCTTCTGATCCCATAGTTACTCCGCTACGGAACGCGCTGCCTAACATCAGTACGTCAGGCAATGACCTCGCCAATGCGCAAAACCTCTATGCGTTGCTGACGGGCCGCATCACCAGCGTCACTGTAGCTACGCAAGTGGATGAGGCGACACATAAGTACCTCCAGTTTGCTGAGACAATGCAGCGCTATGCCTTTACTACTGTCGGTCTTTACGCCCAGGACAGCTTCCGCGTACGTCCCGATCTGACGTTGAATTTCGGGCTGCGTTGGCAATTCGATGGCGACATCCACAGCGGCAATGACCTGCTTTCACAGCCGAGCGGCGATAACTTCTATGGACCATCTACGGGTCTCTTCCAACCCGGCGTGCTAAACGGCAACTTGAATCCAGCCTTCGTACTGGCAATCCATCCATACGGGCGAGACTACATGAATCCGGCGCCAAATTTTGGCTTCGCATGGAACCCCTCGGGGGATCGGGGAGGTTGGTTCGGCAAGCTCCTCGGGGATCGCAAGACCGTCGTCCGGGGTGGATACTCGATCACTTTCTATAACGAGGGCTTAAATTCGATCTCTAATTCACTCTCAGGAGGTCGCGGTTTGACGCAATCGGGTACCGCGGCTAACGGCATTGAGTTCGCACCCGGATCGCTCAACCTGAGATCACCTGCCCCGACGATCAAGGTCTTTCCGCAGACCTTCGGATTCCCGATCTTCCAGAATGCCTTCTCAGCACCGGTTGGCGGCAGCTATATAGATCCAAACCTGGTTTCACCATATGTGCAGAACTGGAGCCTCGGAGTTCAACGCCAACTGACGAACAACATCACTCTCGAAGTTCGATATGTGGGTAACAAAGCGACACACATGTGGCATCGCCAAAACTTGCAAGAGGTCAACATCTTTGAGAATGGTTTTCTCAATGAGTTCATTCAAGCTAAGAAGAACTTGGACATCAATATTGCTAACGGAAAGGGCAGTACTTTTATCAACAACAATCTCGCAGGTCAGGCTGCATTGCCCATTTTTCAAGCTGCCTTCGCCGCGCTCGGCGGCCAAAATGCCGTTTCAACGGGGCAAGGGTTCGGCAATACCACCTTCATCCAGAATTTAAATCAAGGCGTGGCTGGCACGTTGGCGCAAACGCTCGCCACAAATCCAACATATTTCTGCCGGCTGGTTGGTAATAAGGTCAACTCCTGCGCTACTTCAGCCACCGCACCTTTCAACGCCCCGGGTCCCTTCCCGATCAACCTTTTCCAGTCCAATCCTTACCTGAGCAGTTTGACCCTTCAGACTTCAAATGGTGATAACAACTACCACGGCCTCCAGATTGACGTGAAGCATCGATTGAGTAACGGGTTAAACCTCGGTGCCAACTATGTATGGAGTCAAGCACTGGGTGACCTGCTGAATGAAACAGATCAAGCGGCTGGATATCAGTGGTTCACCATCCGGGACGCGCGTCTAAACTATGGTCCATCACCATTCGATCGGCGGCATCTCTTCAATGCTTATTGGACATATGATCTGCCGTTCGGCAAGGGAAAACGGTGGTTGTCGAGCAGTGGGCTACTTGATCGAATCGTCGGTGGCTGGACCATTGGAGGACGCGAGACCATCGGCTCGGGCAATCCATTCCTTCTGAATGGCGGCCGAAATACGCACAACAATCAATCGCAATCGGGTGTAGTTTTCGGCGGCGGCTTCAGCGCCGAACAGCTGCAAAGAGCGTTGAGTACAGTCTCAGGCGGTTTCTCAAACACCGCACTGATTGCGGATGTTGGAAGCATCGCGACTGTGAATCAAGCGGCCAGAACCAGCGCAGCGAATCAGGCTCTCTATGGTCCAGCTTCCACTCCAGGCCAGTTCGCCGGCTTCGTCTATCTGCGCAACACACCGCTCTACATCCTGGACATGTCAATCAACAAAGAGATTCCGATCACGGAGCGTGTGCGGTTTACTATGCGGCTGGTGGCGCTGAATTTCCTTAACCATCCGTTTTTCGACATCGCTAATTCCAGTCCGACTGGGAACACGTTTGGACAGATCACAGGCGTGAGCAACAGCACTCGCACTATGCAGTTCCGGGCCAGTATTGATTGGTAGGAGCTTTTCAAAGGGATACTCATAGACTCTGCAGACACGTATCGGGGCAGTAGTCCGACTGTCAAGGAGGGCTCGGCGGCATCGTTCGATGTTAAGGCTGAGCCCTCCTTGACAGTCGGGCTACTGCCCCACGCGTATGTCATTCGAAGGCGTCGGTCAAATTAAATAAGGAAACCACATGAAGCGAAGGACGCGGTTCTTCTCAAAAACCGCATGGCTAGTTTTGATTGTGCTCTGTTTTTTCAGTGTTCTCTCCCGCAATGTGACGTACAGCCAGGGTCGTCAGGAACCAGGGCGATCAATCGGCACAGTCACGACGCAAGGAGATCTGATCGTGATGACGCTGAATGAGGGCGCCTTTGGCAAATCTAATATGTTTGATCTCGCTCGCCGTACTCTGCGCTTCACTCCGGATGGTAATGGCTACCGCGCTGAGAATCTCGCACTGTCTTGGGACTCAGAATTTGGCAAAGAGATAAGTGATCCGGAGTTCCCTTTGCACAACTTCTCGTTTCCATATTCAGGCAAGACTTGGGATTCCCTCTCAGTTGGGCTCAATGGATCGATCAGCTTCGGCGCACCTCAGGCACCTCCAGGTGGTGGAGGTGGACAACGTGGCGGCGGTGTGTCAGTTGAGAGGTTTGCTCAGCTACAAGACGCCGCAAGAACACTCATCAATACTGTCCCGGCTGTCTGTGTATTCTTCAAGCCACGCATGTCCGGCAAACGCTACGTGAAAGAACTACCAGACCGGGTCGTGATCACATGGAGTATCACTGAGCCATTTGGCAACATTCAGGACTTCACCTGGACACCGACTATCAATCGCTTCCAGGCAGTACTGCGGAAAGATGGAACGATTGAGATGTCCTACGATCAATTGACTGCTAAGGACGCAATCGTAGGCCTCTATCCAACCGTCAGTGCTGGTGTAGAGAAAGAGCTCACAACACTAGCCGATGCGGAGCAACCTGATGTTGCTGCTCACCTCGATCTAAAAAACGTAAAAGTCTCCGTTCTTGATGGGCTCTTCTTGAGTGTCACATTCGAGACTCGCGGCCCGGTGTTGCCGCAAGGCGATCCAGGATTGGCCGGCATCGTGTATCAGGTTTCTTTCGATGGACACCAACCGCTACCAACCAGCGCAGAAAAAGTTCAGCCGGATGTGGTGTGGGCAATTCGTGGCTTTGGCGCCGCGCGAGGAGGTGGCGGCCGTGGGGGCGCGCCAAGGTATGTAGCTACGGGACCCGGAGTCTCACCGATTGTGAAGCTGAATGGCAACACCATCTCGCTCCAGGGGCCGCTCCCGAGGCGATACAAACCGGGGGATCGGATTGCTATCTACGCTACTGTCAGCTCACCGGGCACTCCGCCATCAGTCGTGAATCAAATACCTCCGAAGCCGGTAACGCTGTCGGGCATCCGAAGTGCAGAAGTGGATCTATCTTCTGTCAAGCGCCAGGATGGACCATCCACAATTATCTACGAGGCATTTCATTACGTGGCTTTGCCAAACCCGCGGGACCTGACGTGCACAGTCATCAAGGCCCTGGGCGATAAGTTCGACTTTCTCGCGTACTACTCCGACTTCCGCATAGATAATCAGGAAGCGGGTACTCCCAGCACAGGCCCGCTGGGCGGCGGCCCATCGGGTGGCGCAGTGACCGGAATTGGAGCTAATCAAAGAGGGCTTGAGAGCTTTTGCACATCAGGGAGATTCCAGTGGCAGTTCATTCAACCGGTCTATGTTGGTTCAAATCAAATGCAGGAGTATCCGCCTGAAGGAATTACTGATTCCAATGACCACAACATCGGTTTCTATATTCGCCAGCTCGCGCGTCGGACATCTAACGGAAAGATTCCGCCATACGACTACGCGATGTCGCAGATTGGGCATGAAATGGGCCACCGCTGGTCTGCGTTTGTTTCCGCGAAGGTGAATGGCGAGACGATCCAGCTCGGTCCGACGCACTGGGCCAGGGGCCTGCAGGCTCTCGCGCCATTTCCTTATCAGCGACCAACCGAAGCGTCAGCCATGGGCGGCGGTGTTTGGCAGGATAACTTCGATGGAACGTACACGCAGCTTGACGACGACTACTATGTGCCAGCAACCGGCTGGTCATATCTCGATCTGTATCTCATGGGGCTGGCAGCTCCAGAGGAAGTCCCCGATTTCTTTATTCTGAGAAACCTTACTCCGGCTGGTAGGGACGCTAATGGTCATTCGATATTTAAGGCCGACCGGACCAAGGTGAGAATCCAGGACGTGATTACAGTAGAAGGACCTCGATTGCCTGATGTCGAGCACTCTCAGAAGCAGTTCAACACTGGAATCGTAGTGATCGTTGAGCAAGAACGGAAACCGAGTAAGGAGTTGATTGAGCGCGCCAATGGGATTCGCGAAAGATGGATCGATTACTGGACCACCACTACCGGTCACCGATCATCCATGACAGCGACTCCGAAGTAGCTCAATGCGTTCTACTGATTCAGCTTAATTCATCTCGCAGTTTTCTTGCGACACAATCGATTAATTGCACCGGGATTTGATGCTGAGCTATAAGAGCGCGACTGGATAAATTTCGACGCCACGACCGCCGGGGCCACTTTGTTCATTCACGTCGTCGGAATTTGCGGACTCGTCCTCATCTTCGGGCGTCTCATGAAATTGTTGCCTCCTTCAACTTTGTGGATCGAGTTATCGATTTTATCAATCTCTCTGTCCGTGTGGCAGATCAATCACCGAAGAGCAGTTGCTACGAGGGATAAACCTTACGTCTTGATAAAGACAATTACCGCGATCAAAAAGGACGAAACTCACTTCTTTGAAAGATGAGGTGGTAAATGGCGTGTTCGCCTGTAACTACTTTTGCCGGTCGGGAGAAGCCACGAAGGCGACAAATGAGTTTCGCAAGCACTCGAGCGCTGCGGATATCCATCGCCCGATCTTGAAAAGAAACGGAGTAGTGACAGAGGCCGTGCTGGTAAAAAAGAGCATCTATTCCCGAAATCAGAACCCCAAGGGAGGTACAACTCACCTTCACGTCGCGGTTGTCAGACCTTTCTGCCTCCTCGCAATGTGAGATGTTTTCGACAGCGCGCGCGAGCTCGAGAATATGTTGCGGATGTGTCAGTTCAAAACAACGTAAGCGGCTTGTAGCTCGAACGATCGCGACCGTCAGGAGTAGAACGACGACGCAAACACCGGCGATCAAATTCCAGACCCGCAAAGGCAGCAGCCCGGATATTTCAGCCGCAACGATCAGTACTGCGATACCCACCGACGTCCACTGTGCCTCAGAAAAACCAGCCCAGTGCGGGCGGTCTGCATCACCGCGGAGGAACTCAAAGCAAAACCTGCCGCCTGCATATGCGATCGCACACGACGAGAACGCCGAGCCGCGGGAATTACCAAGCAGAATCGTATAGCTCCCAACGGCGACGATACACATGCCCCAGATCGCTTCTACAGCTTGAATTGGAAAGAGTCGGACGCCGACGAGGTGCCGCGGAAAGCCTAGATCCGCATGTACGCCTCTATAAGCTACGCCCCAGGTGTGCAGCCTACCATGACAGCAGCCCACTAGGAGACACCCGATTCGCCCGAAGCTTATGAAAGTGACAACACCAATGATGAGCAGATCAAGATAAGCAAACATAGGTAGGCTCAACGCCCAGAGAATGAGCGCCGCGACAGAGAGAACCGCAAGCTTTGAATGATAGAGGACTAGTCGCTCTCCATCCGCGACGATTTTTGTGGCCATTGCGAGCGCGAGGAAGGTCAGCACCGACGAGACAAAGAGTACTGTCATCGCTAATATCGAGCGTCGCTCGAGCGCGCAGAGCCACGTCACAAAGGTCACAGCAACGAAGAAACCTACACCGCCGCACAACTTGAACGCGCAGTGTGAGCCAAACAGTCGCACCTCGGGGCGCACCAGCGTGTCGAGCGAGCGGTTTACCAATTTCTGTAGTCTGGATTTCTCGAGCATCGTCAGAGTCCAAAAAAATTCATGTGCGGTTCGCATTAATGAGGTCAATCACTTCGATAATTTCTCAACTACCGCCTTGGCATCGTTATAGAGACCTTCGAGTTTTTGCTTTTCCGGCTTGGAGAGCTGCGCCCAATTCTCGTTTACTTTCTTCCACAACTCCTGCGTTATGTAAACTTTTCCG